>Ga0134122_10000776_pt1 | contig 22253 bp, 6 predicted proteins | sample KB302_FD_96461 | JGI IMG/M metagenome (GOLD analysis project Ga0134122, IMG submission 96461) | Terrestrial soil microbial communities without Nitrogen fertilizer from Kellogg Biological Station, Michigan, USA - KB3-0-2 | ecosystem: Environmental > Terrestrial > Soil > Unclassified ... | reverse complement strand
GGCGCCGGCGCGGCGCTCACCTCGGCGGGCACCGAGGCCGATCCGTGGCGCATCGAGCTGGCCACGGGGATCGGGATCAACGTCTTCACCGGCCCGGCCGCCGACCTGACCTTCGAAGTCGGCGCCGAGGTCTCCACGCCCGTCCTGGGCGACTACACCGCGCGCGCCCAGCTCGCCCTGGCGCTCCTGCAGGTCGACTTCGATCCGGCGCACGCCTCCTTCGCCACCGGCGCCCGCGCCACGCTCTCGCTCGCGCGCACGGACGGGCACACCGCGCGCCTGGAGGCGGGCCCGCTCGCCCTGGTGGCCGACAACCTCGCGGTCACCGCGCGCTGGTCCGCCGCCGCCGGCCTCCGGGCGGAGCTGGCCGCGAGCGGGCTGGGCGTCGAGGTGGATCGCCCGTTCCTGGGGCCCGCGCACGTCTCGCTGCCCCTGCCGCACTTCGACGCGGATGGACACCTGGTGCTGGCCGCGCCGAGCTGGGACGAGGTCGAGACGGGCCTGGCGGCGCTGCTGGGCCTGGTCCACTCGCCGGCGATCGACGCCGCGCTGGCGTTCATCGGCTGGACGGGCAACGGCTCCCGGCTCAGCCTCGCCGGCCTCTTCGGCGGAGACCCGGCGACCGCCATCGAGGCGTGGCTGTCGGGGTTGGCGCTGGAGTGCGGGCCCCTCCGCCTGGCGCTCACGCCCGTGGCCGCGCTGCTGAGCGGGTTCAATCACCTGGAGCCGCTGGGCTCCGGCGGCGAGCGCGACCCGTGGCGGTGCCCCGTCACCAACGAGCCGGGCGCTCCCGCGCTCGCGGTCTGGTTGTCCCCGGCGTGTCCGCCCGCGACGAACCTGCCGCCGGCCGTCAACCAGTTGGGGGGCGAGACGCCGGCCGAGCCCGAGGCCCTGGTCGCGGCCCTGCAGAGCGCGGCCGAGACGATGCCGGACGTGGCCGACCTCCTCGTGGGGCGCGTGCACCTCGCGGACGGGCTGACCGGGCTGCGTTCGCGCTGGGCGGGCACGGACGGCGTCATCGGCGCGCCCGAGACGCTACCGGGCGGCGTGACGCGGCTGGTCCTGGACGACGTCAGCTACGACGAGCTGGTGGCGCAGGGGAGCGCGGGCCACCTGCTGGCCGATCTCTACGAGACGCCGCCCACGGCCGTCGTCCACGTCGGGTGCGAGCCGACCTGGGCCGCGGACCGCCCCGCCGGGACCGCGTTCGACCTCGGCTCGGGCGCGGCGACCCCGGCGTTCCCGGCCACCGGTGACGGCACCTGGTTCGTGCGGTTGCCTTCGCCCGCCGACGCCGCCGCGGCGCGACCGGACCGGGGCGCGGTGGGGGAGCAGGCCGCCCGCCTCGCCGCGCTGCTCGCGTCGCGCTCGGGCGGAATCACCGTGGTCGCCTACGGCGCCGCCGGCGCGGCGGCGATCCGGGCGGCGGCCACCGCCACCGCGGTGACGGACGTCGCCACCGTCGGCACGCCGTGGGCCGGGCTGTCGGTGGATGCGCTGCGGGCGGGCCTGCCGGGCGATGCCCTGGAGCTGCTCGGGCGCCTCGTCCCCGCGGACGCCGAGGCGTGGCCGGATCCGCTGTTCGCGCTGGAGGCGGAGCCGCTGCAGACCCTGCGCGAGGTGCTGCGGCGGTCGCGGGCGATCGCCGCCGATCCGGGCTCGCTGCCGCAGGCGGGCTCGGAGACGCTGCGGGGCGGCCTTCGCGTGGTCGCGGCGTTCGGCAACCTCTCCCAGGACGAGATCGCCGCCGGGATGGACGCCATGGTCGCGGACGGGCTGCGCGCCCGCACCGCGGCGGCGGTCGCCCGGGCCAAGGCGGCCGGCCCCGTCGTGGACGGCGTGCACGACCAGCTGCACGCGGGCATCGACCTGCCGATGCTGGACCTGGACGTGGGCGGCCTGTCCATCCACGCCGACGCGACGCTCGAGCTGGCCGGGCTGGGCCGGACGGAGGGGGGGCTGCTCACCACGCTCCCCATTCGCGGCCTGCTGGTGCGGCTGCGCCTCTCCGTCGCCGACGGCTGGCTGGCGGGCGGTCCCGGCGCCTCCTCGCGCGACGTCGAGGCCCGCTGGATGTCCGCGTTCCTGCGGCTCCCCTTCGACGGGCGCGCCTCCGCTTCCGAGCTGGTCCTCCACGAAGCCCACGCCTTCGCGGCCGCGCGGGAGCGCTGGGCCATCCACGCGGACGCGGACGGCGTCGAGGCCACGGTGGCCGTGCCGGAGGCGAAGATCATCCTCTCGGCGGTCATGGCGCGGTTGCGCTCCGCCTCGCCGACCCTGGCGACCCTCCTCGAAGAGGTCGGCGTGGCGCGGGACGGCGGGATCGACCCGGACGGGGTGGACCGCTTCCTCCACGACCCGGTGGCCATGCTGCGGTCGGCGCGCGCGGCCTCCGCGGCGCCCATCGCCGGCACGCTGCGGTCGCTCATCCCGTCCGCGACCGGCGCCGGCGGGGCGGCGACCTGGAGCACCGGCTCCTCCACCATCGCGCTGGACCTCTCCGCGGGCACCTTCACCGCGACGGTGTCGGCGGCGAACGAGGGCGTGCCGCTGATCGCCGCCAGCGTCCGCCTCACGCCCGAGGCGACCTCGTGCGAGCTGTCGTTCGGCGAGCTGGACCCGGCCACCGGCGGCCTGCGGCTGGTGGCGCGCGCCGGTCCGGTCAACGAGGTGGCCCTGGAGTGGCAGGCCCCGTCCGCGGACGCCCAGCGGATCCGCCTCCTGCCGGCGCCCGGCCCGTCGGAGGTGGCCAACCTCCAGGCGATGTTCACGGTGCTGCTGCCGTCGACGCTCGCCCACGCCGTGGCCACCGCGTGCCGCAACCTCCTCTCCCCGGATGGGCGAGCGATCTTCGAGGCGGTCCTGGACGTGCTGGGCCTCCTCCGCGACGCCGACGACCGCGGGGTCCGCGCCATCCGTCACCCCATCGGCCTCTTCCAGGACCCGGCGGCGTGGATCCGCCACGGGGTGGAGCGCTGGCGCACGGATCTCGGCGGCAGCGCGGTGTCGCTGCTGGACGCGCTGCGCCCGCTGATCGCGCCGTCCGGCTCTCCCGGCAGCTGGCCACTGGGCGGCGGCGTCTCGCTCACGTACGCCTCGGACGCCGGCCGGTTGGACCTCGAGCTGGACGTGGCGATCTCGACCTCCATCGACGGCCACGCCGTCGTCGCGCACGTCGGGGGCGGGCTCGACATCGGCACGGACGGGCCGCCGCTGCCGGCGCTCGACGTGTCGGTGACCATCGACGGCACGGGCCTGGGGGTGACGCTGGCCCCGCACCTGCGCGTGACGCTGGAGCGGCCGCCGGCCACCCCGCTGCAGATCTACCCGGAGGGGCCGGGGGTCGGCTCGTTGATCTCGTCGGTGGGCGGCATGGTGCTGCCGCCGGTGCTCAACGCGCTGATCGCCCACCGCAGCGACGGCGGCTCCTCGCTGCTCAAGGACGTGGCCGGCGCGGTGTTCGACCTGGGTGGCGCGCTCGACCTGCTGGACGCGGGCGCCTTCACCGCCGCGCGCCTGACGTCCTTCGCCGAGGACCCGGGAGGCCGGCTGCTCGCGCGGATGCCGAACCTGGTGGCCGGGGGCGTGGCCGCGCTGGCCCACGCGCTCGATCCGGCCGCCACCGTGGTCCGGGTGACCGGCCCCACCGCCGGGCGGGTCACCCTGTCGTTCGGCGCCGCCGCGGGCATCGAGGTGACCCTCGACGGCAACGGCCCGCACCCGGCGATCGAGCTGCGCGCCACCGCCACCGTGCCCGGCGTGGGCGCGATCTCGCTCGACCCGCTCCGGCTCTCGGAGGCCGGGGTGCAGGTCACGGCGACGCTGGGGCCGGCGACCCTCTCGGCGGGCCCGTTCGAGCTCCACCCGGTGGTGGAGGTGAAGGCGGGCGTGAGCGCCGGCGGGTTCACCCGCTCGCTCGGGCTGGGGCTCTCGCTCGACGCCCTCGGCACCTCGACGGTCCAGTTCCGCTGGGGGCTGGACCAGACCCCGCCGACCCTGGTCGTGACCACCCTGGGCGGGCCGGACGCGACCAGCCCCGAGGCGGTGGCGATCGCGCTCCTGGGCCACGCGGCGTCGCTGGCCATGGGCGTGCTGGCCGCGCAGCTGGGCCCCAGCCTCACCGCCAACACCAAGAAGGTGCTCCAGGGCGCGGTGTTCCAGGACGTGGTGGGGAGCGCCGCGCTCGACGGCACGCTGGTGAGCGACCTGCTGCTCCACCCGGAGCGGCTGCTGACGCGCCTGGAGCGGGCGCTGTGGAACGCCGCCACCCTCCCCGGCGGGCTGTCGATCGACATCACCACCATCAAGATCAGCCTGGTCGCCCACGACGTCAGCGGCGGCTACAAGCAGCTGGGGGTGGGGCTGTCGCTGACCAGCCCCTTCGAGATCGCCAGCGGCGACCCGACGGTCAAGATCGAGATCGACGCCAGCTGGATCGAGCCGGTGGTGAGCCCGGGCCTCACGGTCTACGTGGTGAAGGGCAAGCAGACCGGCCCCAGCTTCGACTTCCAGCTCTCGCCCGGCGTCTCGGTGGCGGGCCTGGGCCTGCGCTTCTCCAAGAGCAGCGGCCCGCTGCTGGAGCTGGGCGGGGCGTCGCTCGACTCCATCGCGCTGCACCTGTACGGCGAGGCGAACGAGGACGGGCTGGGCGGCGGCGTCCACGTGGAGCTCGCCGGCTTCGCGATCTCCCCGGGGGGCGGAGGCGGCACCAACTCGGTCGCCAACAGCATCGTCAACGACGCGGGCTCGCGGGGCGCGGCGAACCGGCCCAGCTTCAGCCCGGGGCTGGCGGTGCAGATCCACCCCGGCCAGTCCAGCCCCTCGGTCTCGCTGCGCGCCGGCCCGCCGCCGGGGCCGTGGTGGGTGGTGGTCCAGCGGCAGCTGGGGCCGCTCTACATGGAGCGCGTGGGCCTGGACACCGCCGAGCAGGCCGGGCACCTCCAGCGCATCACCTTGCTCTTCGACGGGCGCGTCTCCCTCTTCGGCCTCACCGCCTCCGTCGAGCAGCTGTCGGTGAGCTGGCTGGGCGGCGACGTGTTCGACGCCCACAGCTGGGCGGTGGACCTGCAGGGCCTGGCGGTGAACGCCGACATGGCCGGCGTCAGCCTCTCCGGCGGCCTGCTCAAGACCACCCACGACGGCCAGATCTCGTACGTCGGGATGCTGATGGGCCGCTTCGGCATCTACGGCCTGTCGGTCTTCGGCGGGTACACGGACGACCACGGCTCGCCCTCGTTCTTCGTCTTCGGCGCGATCAACGGGCCCATCGGCGGGCCGCCGGCCTTCTTCATCACCGGCATCGGCGGCGGGCTGGGCATCAACCGCGGGCTCCGGGTGCCGGACGACTTCGACAACTTCGACCAGTACCCGTTCATCAAGGCGCTGGACCCCGCGTCCCACCCGCCGGACGACCCGATGGCGGAGCTGCGCCGCCTGAACGACTACTTCCCGCCGCTGCGCGGGAACTTCTGGTTCGCGGCCGGCATCAGCTTCAACTGCTTCTCGCTGGTGGACGGCATCGCCGTGCTCTCGGTGTCGTTCGGCGACGGCCTGGAGATCGACCTCTTCGGCCTGGCGCGCATGGCGCTGCCGCGGCCGGGCGCGGAGCTGGTCTCCATCGAGCTGGGCCTGCTGGCCCGCTTCTCCACCCGCGAGGGCCTGTTCTCCATCCGCGCGCAGCTCACGGACAACTCGTGGCTGCTCTACCGGGACATCCGGCTGACCGGCGGCTTCGCCTTCGTCGTCTGGTGGAAGGGGCCGCTGTCCGGGCAGTTCGTGCTCACGCTGGGCGGCTACCACCCCAGCTTCCACCGCGACGGGTACCCGGACGTCCCGCGCCTGGGCCTGATCTGGCACATCAGCGACGCGATCTGCGTGAAGGGCGAGTCGTACTTCGCGCTCACCTCCGAAGCGCTGATGGCCGGCGTGGGCATCGAGCTGAGCGCCGACTTCGGCTTCGTCTGGGCGCGCATCGCCTTCGGCGCCGACGGCATCGTCTACTTCGACCCGTTCTGGTTCGAGGTGAGCGCCTACGCGCGCATCTCGGCCGGGATCAAGATCGAGACCTGGTTCGGCACCATCAGCTTCAGCATCTCGCTGGGCGCCATGGTCGACGTCTGGGGCCCGGACTTCTCCGGCGAGGCGACCATCGAAGTGGGGCCGTGCTCGTTCACCGTCCCGTTCGGGAGCGGGCGCGTCGTCCCCAAGCGGGTGCTCACCTGGTCGGAGTTCGTCCCCAAGTACCTGGAGGACGGCGGCGGGGCCGCGAAGGCGCTGTCCGCCATCACCGGGAAGGGGACGGTGCCGTCCTCCACGGGCGGAAAGACCAGCGCGCCCACCGCGGACGGCTCGGCGGAGCGCCCCTTCGAGGTGTTCGCCGAGTTCGAGCTGACCGTCACCACCACCATCCCCACCAAGCAGTTCGCCCTCGGCTTGTTGAGCGGGCCGCGGAACGTGCCGGTGACGCTCCCGGACGGGGGCGGGGCCGAGCTGGGCCTGGCGCCGATGAAGGCCGGCAGCCTCTCCTCGACGGTGACGTTCACGCTCGGGCGGCAGAACGCCTCCGGCACCTACGACTCGCAGGCGGACAAGCTGCGCCTGCTGGGGGCCAACCTGGAGGCGGCCAGCCCGAAGCCCGAAGGCAGCTCCATCAGCACCGACGCCTTCCCCATCGGCGCGTGGGGGCCGCCGAAGCCGGAGGAGAACAAGGCGCTGCCCACCGGCGACGTGCTCTTCGCGGGCAGCAGCGTGCGGCTGGTGGCCGAGGCGACCCTCGTCGATCGCGGCCCGGAGATGGACTACTACCGCGTGGACGCCGGGCGGCGCCCGCTCCCGCTCTCGGCGGGCGGCAGCGCGCGGCCGGACCTGCTCGCGCTGGCCAGCACCGTGCTGGGCGAGCTCCCGACGCCTGCCACCGCCGCCCAGGCGCTGGAGGACGCGCAGGCCCGCCTCTTCGCTCCCGCGCCCGCCGCGAGCGCCGGCACCCTGCCGCGCGGCGCCCGGAGCCGGCTCGAGCGCGCCTCCTACCCGGGCACGCGCGCCGCGCCGCCGCTGTTCGGCACCCTCGCCGACGGGCTCGCCCCCGCGAACGGCGCGGACCCGGCGGCCGACAAGCAGGGGGCGCAGGTGGCGCCGGCGCCCGCCGCGCCGCGCCCGCCCACGGTGCTGGCGCTGCTCACCTCGGGCGCGGGCGTCGCGAAGCGGGCGCCGCGCACCACCGTCGCCAACGCCAAGATCAAGCGCCGCCCGGCGCCGTCGCTGGCGTCGGTGGAGGCGCGCTTCGCGCCGCACCTGCCGGTGCGCCTCACGGTGTCGCCGCTGCCTTCGACGAAGCGCACCAGCACGGTGATCGCCACCGGCGTGGTCCCCCGCACCGACGCGCCGGGCATGACGCGGACGTACCGGGCCGGGCAGATCGGCGGCATCCGCGGGCTGGACGGCCTGGTCGGCGGTCTGCCCGGGGTTGGCCTGCGCGGGGTGGCGGCGAAGGCCGGCACCACCGCGTCCGACGCCGCGACCGCGCCGCCGCCGCCGCCGGCCGGTCCGGGAGGTTCGCTGATCACCGCCGGCGACGTGCTGGTGATGCAGCTGCCGGATGCCCACCGGGACGTGAACGCGAACGTCCGGCCGGCGCTCGCGCTGTCCGGGAGCGCGCGGGTGACGATGCTGCGCCGGGAGGGAACGGTGCTGGTGGACCGGCTGGCCAGCGGCCAGGTGACGGTGCCGCCCGGCACGGCGCTGATCGGCATCCAGGCCGGCGGGATGGATCCGGCCGCGGCCTCCGGGCAGGACGGGCTCGCGGGCTGGCTGGCGGGCACGCGCGTGGCGGCGCTCGGGTCGCACGCGGCGATGGCCCCGGGCTGCGTGCTGGACGTGGACGCGATGGGCGCGGGGACCGGCACCGGCTGGTTCACCGCGGCCGAGGTGGTGGGGCAGGCGTCCGCGGTCAGCACCCGCTTCGCGCGCCCGGTGAGCACGGTGCTCGTCGCGCTGGAGGGCGCGGATCCGCAGCACCTGGACGGGCTGGGGCTGGAGCTGAGCGGCGCCACGCGCGCCGCCGGCCCCGGCGGGAAGGTGCGCCCGCCGACGGTCGTGCTCCGCGGCTCGCAGGCGGCGCTGATCTACGCCGTCGTCCCGGGCGGCAATTCGGCGGTCACCGTGCGGGTCACCGCCGGCGGCCCGTGGCGGATCGCCGGGGTGCTGGGCGGAACGGCGGCGCCGGACGAGCTGGCCCGCGCCGCCGTCGAGCGCGGGCTCCCGGCGCTCGCGGCGCGGACGCTGGCGAACACCGGCGGGACCTGCACGGTGACGTGGAAACCAACGGCCCAGGCCGCGAAGCCGTCCGCGCGCCCGTCAGCCCGGAAGGCCTCTGGAGGCAAGCATGGCCGTCGGTGAAGGCAAGTTCGTCCTCTACTCGCGCATCTCGCCGCCGCTGCACGCGGGCGACTACCAGCTGACGGCGCGCCAGGACCTCGGCGCCAGCACGAGCACCGGCGCGCTCGGCCCGGACGAGCTCCCGGTCCAGCAGCTGGAGACGCACTTCCGCGTGCGTTCGCCCCGCTTCGCGCTGCCGCCGGACCAGGCGCTGTCCACCTTCCCGCCCGCCAACGCCGAGGGCAGCTTCGGATCGCGCCTGCCGCAGATCGTCATCAAGCGCCGGACGCTGCCGTGGGAGCGCGACGTGGGCCCGGGCGGCGTGGAGACCACGCCCTGGCTGGCGCTGGTGGTGATCGCCGAAGGCGAGGCCGAGCTGAAGCTGAACCAGCCCATCGCCCAGTGCGCCACCCCGGGCGTCCACTTCGACGGCGTCGCCGAGGCGGAGCTGGGGAGCTACCTGCAGGTCCGCAAGTCCATCGTCGACAAGGTGTTCCCCACCCGGCTGGACGTGCCGCTCCTGGCCCACGCCCGCGAGGTGGACATCCACGACACCGAGCTGATGATGGGCGACGACGACGGCTTCCTCGCCGTGGTGATCGCCAACCGGCTGCCGCTGCCCGGGCGCGACGCGGACGGGAACGAGGTGCCGGTGAAGTACCTCGCCTGCCTGATCAACCTGGAGCAGCAGTTCCAGGTGCTGCGCGAGCGCGCCCCGGACCCCTCCCCGTTCACCGTGCACCCGCAGGTGGTGCTGAACTCGAACCTCTTCACCCTGCCGGACTGGGATCGGATCTCCATGGGGATGCCCGCCTTCCCTGGCATGGACCTGGTGGCTGGAGGAGCCGGGCTGGGCGTGCACGCGGCGGCGGCCAGGCCCGCGGCGGCCAGACCCGCGGCGTCCGTCACGGCAGCGGCGCCTGGCCCGACAGCGATGGCGAGCGCTCCGGCCGCGGCTTCCCGGACCGCAGCGGCGGCGCCCTACGAGGCGGGCGGCGCGTGGGCCAGCAAGGCCGCCGCCGGCCGCTCCACCGGCGACGTCTACGCGGACATGGCGCGCCCCTTCGAGCGGGCGTACGCGGGCATCCTGGGAGGCGGGGATCCCACCTACCGGTTCCCGGTGCTCCTCCACTGGAGCTTCACCTCCGCGGGCCAGACCACCTTCCGCAACCTGATGGAGGGGGCGGACCTGGGGCTCCTGGGCACCACCTCCACGGAGCCGCCGCCGGCCGGGCGCCCGGCGCCCGAGGTGGTGGAGACCGGGCACGTGGGCCTGGGCCACAAGACGCGGCGCGGGGATGACGTGCGGATCTGGTACCGCGGCCCCTTCGTGCCGCACCCCACCGTCGACCCGCCCGGCGGCCGGCTGCCGCTGGCGCACGCGTCGGACCAGCTGCGGATCGTCGTCCCGGACGGCCGCGAGGACCTCTCGCTGGCGGCGGCGTTCGAGGTGGGGCGGCTGCTGGCGCTGTCGCGGCCCAGCCTGATCGCCTCGCTGTTGCGCTGGCGCCAGCTCCACTACCAGGCGGCGCGCCGGGAGGCGATCTGGCGGCTCCAGGCCGACTTCCTGGAGGCGATGGCGATCGACCTGGAGCGGATCGGCCGGGACGTGGGCGGCCTGCTCGGGCGCGGGCTGGCGAAGGTGATCGCCGCCCAGCCGATGGACTTCCTGGGCAACCCGCGCCCGCTGGCCACTCCGGGCCGCGCGCTGGCGATCTCCGGCGACCCGCTCCGGGCGCTCACCACTGGTCTCGGCATCGCCGCCAGCGCGCTCGTCGGGCAGCCCGGCGAGGTGCTGTCGCGCCTGGCCAGCACCGCGGTCCCCAAGGCCCCCGCGCCCAACGTGACCGCGCTGGGTGGAATGAGCAGCGCCACCGGCGTCCTCGCCACCAGCCGCGCCGTCCTCAAGGGGATGCAGGATCTCCAGATCAACCGCCTGGCGCTGGACGCCATCCCGGGCCTGGGCACGGTCGCGGTCGGCGCCGTGGGCTCCGCCCGGAAGCCGGCGGCGCGCAAGCCCGACGCGCTGGACAAGCTCATCGATTCGCTGGGGAAGCAGGAGGAGCAGGAATGAAGATCGACTCCACGGAGCTGATGTCGAAGCTGCCGCTCCAGCTCGCCGCCGCCGTCCCGGACGTGGTGGTGGTGGACGAGGACGAGGACGGGGTCCTCCCCGCCGAGCTGCGCAACGCGATGGTGCGCCTGCGCCTGCTGGAGGGCGTGCCGTTCGCGTACCTGGTGGCGGACAGCGCGCTGCTGCCGCCGGAGTCCATCCGCTTCTTCTACGTGGACCGGCGCTGGACGGACGCGCTGGTGCAGGGGGCGCTGAGCGTGGGGACGGTGTGCACCGCGGACCGCACCCAGCTGACCGCGCAGTACCCGGCGGTGCGCAACGAGCTGGACCAGGAGGAGCGGAACCGGCGGCGGCGCGAGGGGATGGCCCGGTGGCAAGGCGGCGCCGGCCCGGTGAGCGGCTTCCTCCTGCGGTCGCAGGCGGTGTCCGGCTGGCCGGCGATGCACGTGCGCGCCTTCAGCGTGGACCCGGCGGAGGCGGACGACGCGCGCTACCCCGAGGACGACCCGCGCCGGATGCGGCTGTTGCGGCTGGAGCGGCTGGCGCCCGCGGTCCTCCTCTGCCTGTTCGACGGCATCCCCAAGGTCGTGCACATCGAGGAGCCGCGCCAGGGCATCCAGTTCGGGTTCGAGGCCACCGGAGAGGGCGACACCATGCGCGCCACCTTGCCCCCGCGGGACGCCTCCACCTCCGAGTACATCGAGGGCGCGGACCCCATCGAGGTGCCGTTCCGGGCGGGCGCCACCGGCGTGGTGGACATCCAGGAGCTGGAGCGCCGGCTGGCGGCGGTGCCGGGGACGGGCGCCGGCGACGGCCTGAGCAGCGCCGAGTACGCGCTCCAACTGGTGCGCTTCCCGTGGCGGCAGGTGTTCGGCGATCCGGAGGATCCGAAGCCGCCGGTGGGCCGGGTGCTCCGGCCGACCGTCTCCTACGCCTCGCTGGTGAGCGCGCAGTTCCCGGGGCCGCGGCGATGAGCGACGCCCCGCTGGATCCGAAGTTGCTCGAGCGCGCGGTCTACGACCGGCGCTTCACTGCCCTGGTGCGCGCGGGCATCGACCTGGGGCAGCTGTCCACCTGGGACGCGAACCTGGATCGCCGGACCCGCATCATGGTGCCGGTGGACGTGCAGGCGATGGTGGTCCCGGCGTCCGGAGGCGAGGCCACCGTCCCCGTCACCGGCGGCGCGGGAGATCCGGCCCCCTTCTCGGCGGGGGCGGTGCGCCCCGCGGGCGTGCACCTGCACTGGGCGCTGCCGGACGCGCTGCTCAGCGGGCGGCACGACGGGCAGAGCCCCACGGCGCCGTCCTTCCCGCGGCTGCCGGACCGGTGGGTGGTGATCCGCGCGCTGATGCCGGTGGGGAAGCAGCACGCGCTGCTCAAGGGCTGGGTGCTGGACGCGCGCACCGGGTCCACGACGCCGCTTTCGACCTACGCCGGCACGCCCGCGGCGGCGCCGCCCGACACGCCGGTGATCGAGCCGCTCGACGCCACGCGCGGCGGATCGGCGGCATGGACCGCGTCGTACACCGCGGCCGCCGGCCGCTTCGCGTTCCACGACCCGCTGGGCGACCTCCCGGCGGCGGGCTCCACCGACGCGCCCCAGGGGCTGTCCGGAAACCAGGGGGTGTACGTGGTCGCGGGGTGGTGGTCGGACGCCGAGCAGGATCCGCTGGCCGGCAGCCACGGCGCGTCCCGCCTCGACGACCGGCTGGCCCAGCTGGGCTGGCTGGCGCACCACGACGGCGACGACGAGGTGCAGCAGGCGCCGGATCCGCGGCTGGCGCGAGACCAGTCGAACATGGGCCTCAAGTCGCCGGCCCCCATGCCCAAGGTGGAGGCGATGACGCCGGACGGCGTCAAGGTCGGCGCGTTCGACGCGATGCAGATCGGCGCCTCGGTGCCGGTGGCGCACGCGGAGAAGGTGGTGCTGGCGCCGGCGCGGCCCTCGCACGCGACCCTCCTGCACGGCGCCGTGCTCGGCGTGCCCGTCGCGGGCGCGCTGCCGGCCGGCGCCGACGACCGGCCGTCCGCCGCGGGCGTCCGGGCCTCCATCGGCTTCGACGTGGACGACGTGGTGGCGGCGTTCAGCGCGGGCGTGCTCGGCGCGGGAGCGGAGAACCGGCTCGCCGCGGAGCGCCTGGTGGCCGCCTTCACCGGAGACCTGCTGGACCGGCTGGGCACCGCCGACGGCATCGGCGACGTCGAGGAGCGCGAGCACGCCGACCGGTTCAACTCCCTGGTCGGAACGCCCGTCCCGGGCGCGCGACCGGACCGGCTCCGCGGCGAGGACTCCGCGCCCATGGGGCCCACCACCGTGGGGCGCAAGGGCCGCGCGGCCGCGCCGAAGGACTCGGAGCCGTCCGCCGGGCTGAAATGGAAGCACGAGGTGGACATGCTGGGCGCCTCCGTGGCCCGCAAGGGCGCGTCGCGCACCTTCGACGAGACCACCGCCCGGCCCTCCACCAAGGCCACCGGGTCCCGGTCCGACGTACGCCAGGTGACGCGGCCCGCGCCGCGCTGGTACCAGCCGCAGCCGCCGATGCTGGCGCTGCGCGGCGCCCACCCCAGCCACCGGCACCACGGCGACGGGCTCTTCGACGCCGACGGCAAGCTGCGCTGCCGCTACCCGCAGGAGTGCGCGCAGGGCTGGGACGGCGTCATCAGCGGCGCCACGGTGGTCCCGTCCCTCGCCTCCGGCGCGGTCCCGGACGAGGTGGTGCTGGCGGTGCGCGAGGCGGTGGTGCTGAACCCGTACGCCACCCAGTGGCTGGCGGAGGCCGGGTCGGCGGCGCCCGACAGCGTGCCGGTCTTCTCCACGCGCCTGACCGGAGAGATGGTGCGCCTGTACGGCGCCGACGGCCGCTACGACGGCGTGACCCGCTGGACCACCGCTTCGGCGGGCGCCGTGAGCGCCGTGAGCGCGGGCGACGCCTGGAGCAGGGAGTCCGCCACCCAGAGGCTCGCGGACCGGCAGGTCACCAGCGCCCTGGCGGACTTCTCCCTTCTGGCGGGCACGCCGCCCAGCCCGGTGGGATTCACCACCTGGCGCCAGCCGTGGGTGCCGCTGTGGCTGGAGTGGCGGGTCACGCTGCAGGGGAGCGACTCGGCCGAAGGGTGGACGCTGGACGGCGTGGAGCTCAAGCCGCCCCAGCCGGAGCCCGCGCCTTCGAAGAGCTTCACCTTCTCCGGGCGCAGCATGCTGGACCAGGGCGTCAACAAGGCCATCGCCGGCGCCATCGCGCGGCGGCTGCAGGTGGAGGCGCAGCTGGACGCCACGTCCCCGTCGCACCTCCCGGCCGACGAGCAGGCGGCGCTGGGGAGGTTGGGCGACTTCCTGCGGCCCCTGGACCTGGTCTCCACCTCGATGGCCGGGATCCGCGAGCAGCTGCTGGGCATCCCCTACGTCGGCTGCGCGGAGCACGCCCCGCCGGATGGATCCGGTGAGAGCAAGCCGCTGGCGTCCGGGCTGCCGGTGCCCTTGTTCGGGGGCACCCTGCGCGTGGACGCGCTGCGGCTGGTGGACGCCTTCGGGCGGACGCTGGACGTGCCGGCCGCCGGCATGGTCACCACGAGCGAGCTGGAGGTGGCCGGCGCGCCGGGGCGCGTGCGCCTGGCGCCGCGCTTCCAGCACCAGGCGCGCTGGCTGTTCCGGCTGGTGGATCCCGCGCTGCCGCCCTCGGCGGATCCGACGACCGCGCGCGACGCGTTCGTCGATCAGCTGGATCCGACCCTGGCGGTGAACCCGGTGGCCGGCTTCCTGTTGCCGGACCACATCGACGAGGCGCTGGAGGTGTTCAGCGCCGCCGGGACCCCGCTGGGACAGCTGGCCCACGACCCGATCAGCGGGGCGGTGACCTGGGAGGTGGCCCCCGGCCGCCCGTTGCCGCCGGACGCCGGACCGCTGGACGGCCTGGAGGCCCACGACCGCTTCGCGGGCGAGCTGGCGGCGGGGCTGGTGCGCGCGGACGTGTCGGGGCGAGCGGCCGATGCGCCTCCGGACGCGAGCGCGCTGTCGGCGCTGCTGCGCGCCGTCGACACCACGCTGTGGACGGTGGACACCTTCGCGTCGCTGGGCTCGGACAGCGTGGCCGGGCTGGTGGGCCGGCCGGTGGCGGTGGTGCGGGCCACCCTGCGCCTGGAGGCCCCGGACGACGTCGACGAGGTGAGCGTCACCGCCCCGGGTGGCGAGGGCGCGCGAAGGGACGCGTTCCGCGCGGTGGTCGACCGGCGCTTCCCGATCAAGCTGGGCACGCTCACCCGGTCCGACGACGCCCTGCTCGGGTTCTTCGTGGACGACGACTACGAGCACCTCCGCCTGGTGGACAAGGTGGTCGCGTCCTCCGCGATGGAGAGCGGCCGCCACCGCGGGCAGCTGGGGCTCCTGGGCGCAGGGGCGCCGCCGGTGGATCCGCTGTCGCATCCGTACGTGATCGACGACGGGACCGTGTACGTGCGGCCGGGCCAGACGCTGCGGCTGACGCTGCTCATGCTGCCGGCGGGGAAGGTGCACCTCACCTCCGGCGTCCTCCCGGTCAAGGCGCTGTCGCTGGCCAACGAGTGGGTGGGGCCCGGGCTGCGCAAGCTGATGCCGTCCATCCGGGTGGGGCCGCTGCTGGTGGATCCGTCGGAGATCCGCCTGCCGCTCCCGGCGCTGCTGGGCGACAAGCAGACCTTCACCCGGCGGACCGGCCCGCTCACCTGGAAGGACGACCCCATCCTGGCGGCCACCCAGACGGCGCTGCTGCCGCGGATGCCGCACGAGGCCCAGGAGGGGTGGATCCGGGTCACACCCGAAGAGCCGGAGGGCGGAACGTGAGCCACTCCACCAGAAAGCCCGGGCCCCCGCGCGGCCCGGATCCGGTCGCTCGGCGCTCGGCCCTCAAGGCGGCGCGCCGGGGGCGCTCTCGCCAGCGCCAGTCGTACGTGGACCAACAGGCCGGCGAGTTCGACCAGCACGCGCTCGACGTGGCCATGGCGAGGTACCTGGCGCGGGCCGAGGCGCCGGCCGCCCCGGCCCCGTCCGCGCGCCCCGCGATGCGCCCGTCGCTGGTGTTCCCCACCGGGAACCAGCGCCGCTGGGTGCCCATCGGTCCTTCCGTGGTGCGGCGCGGACAGGCGGAGGGCAGCCCCCGGGTGGTCGGCCGCATCCGCGACCTGGCCATCAGCGCCGACGGGACCCGGGCCTACGCGGCCAGCCCCAAGGGCGGCGTCTGGTACACCGAGGACGCCGGCTCCACCTGGACGCCCGTGGGCGGCTGGGCGGATCGCCGGGCGTCGGCCGGTGGCCCGAACAACGCGCTGTCCTGCGGCTGCCTCCTGGTGTCCTTCGGCGCCAGCGCCGCGGACGACTACGTGATGGTCGGCACCGGCGAGACGATGCCGCGCCTGCGCCCCTTCACGTCCAAGCACGGCGGCGTGGGGGTGCTCGCGGGGCGGGGGGCCGCCTCGGTCGCGGTGGGTGGCGATCCGTGGGAGGCGCAGGCGGGGATCGCGCAGCTGGAGGGCCTGGGCATCTTCCGGATGGCGCGGCATCCAGGCGTCGTCCCCGGCAAGGCCACGGGCGCGGACGCGGACAAGGTCCTGGCCGCGACCTCGAAGGGGGCGTTCCTGGGGACGCGCAGCACGGTGGCCGGGACGCCCCAGTGGGCGTGGGCGCAGCTGGGCGGCCTGAACGCGCTGGCCGGCCTGACCGGCGGGCCCAACCCCGGCGTGACGGACGCGCTCTGGCTCTCCACCGGCACCGCCAACGGACGCATGGTGGTCGCCATCATGGGCAACGGCGTCGCGTTCAGCGACGACCTGGGCGGGACCTGGACCTGGGTCACCAACCTGACGTCTCCCGCGGCGGGCATCGTCGGGCGGATGAGCCTGGCCAACCCCACCGGGGGCCGCGTCTACGCGCTGGGCGACAACGGCGCCCCCACGCTCTGGCAGATCGTGGACCTGACCGTCCCCGCGCCGTCGGCGACCGCCGTCCCGGGCGTGCCGGCCAACATCTGGGGGACGCAGCGGGACTACGACCAGTGCATCGCGGTGGATCCGGTGACCGGCACCGACCGCATCTACCTCGGCGGGAGCACGGTGCAGCCGATCCCCGGGAGCACCGACTGGAACGCGTCGCTCTGGTGCTTCGACCTGCCCGCCCCGCCCGCGGCGATCGGCGCGGGGCTGGTGGCCAGCCCCGGGATCTCCGATACCGCCGTGCCCGGCGGCGGAATCAGCAATCGCGCCGGCGCCGACCAGGCCGGGCTGATCGGCAACGCGGTGCACGCCGACGTGCACGTCATCCGGCTGGCGGGAATCTCGGGCGTGCACCGCCAGGTCTGGGTCGGGTGCGACGGCGGCGTGTTCATGTCCGAGCAGCAAGGCCGCTGCAACACCTTCCGGTCGCGGGCCACCGGCCTCGCCGTGCTGGAGGTGGGGTTCGTGGCCATGCACCCGACGTCGAGCCACTTCTGCTGCACGGGGAACCAGGACGCGGGCTCGCACGCGCGGCAGGGGGACACCGTCTGGGAGATGATCACCGGGGGGGACGGGGGCGGGACCGTGTTCCACCCCATCAACTCCCAGTTCGTGATCACCCAGTACACCAACGCCACCTGGCAGGGGCGCCCGCGCTCCGGCTACCTGGACCCCATCGCCCGCTCCGTGGGGGGCGACTCGGTCAGCGGCGCGGCCACCACCCGCGAGAACGGCGCCTCCGAGTTCTACTCGGGCGCCGCGTCCATCCGCCTGAACGCCACCACCGGGCGCATCGCGGTGGGCACCGAGCGGGTGTGGATCTCCGACGACCTGAGCGGATCGCCCAACAACACGTGGCGGGTGATCGGCTTCCCCAACGGCGCGGCCCGGGACGCGCGCCCCGGCGGCGGGGATCCGGCGGCCCGCCAGACCTGGGGCGTGCCGGTGACGGGGGTGGGCGGCAGCCTGGGCGGGGTCATCCAGCTCCGCTGGGCCGGCGCGCGCCACCTGCTGGCGCTCTACCGGCTGGGGGTGGTGCGCTACACGCAGGCCGCCGCGACCGGGCAGTGGACGGCGGCGGTCGTCATGCCGGGAGCGGTGAACGCGCCGGCGGTCGGCGGCAGGACGGTGCTCACCGACATCTTCCCGGTGCCCGAGACGCAGGACTTCTACCTGACCACCACCGGGGACGGCGCCACGCCGCCCGGCGACACGTGCTTCTTCTTCGACTCCGCCACCAACACGTTCATCGCGACCGGGCTGCGGCACGCGCTGGACTCCGGCGGCGTGACCGGGCCTTTGGACCCCGCCTACGCGGTGGCGGTGGATCCGGCGAACCCGAACGACGTCTACGCCGGCACGGTGACCGGGGTGTGGCGCAGCACGCGCGCCGGCACCGCCCACGGGGCATGGACCGCGCTCGTGAACGGGCTGCCCCAGGCCGCGATCCAGGACCTGGGGTTCTGGTCGCCCGCGGCCGGCGACCCGTTGCCGGGGCCCAGGCTGTTGCGGGCGGCGGTCCAGGCCCGCGGCGTCTGGGAGATCGATCTCGATAACGACGAGCCGCAGCGCACCTACGCGCGCGTCCACCCGCGCGATGACCGCCGGCGCTTCCTCACGCCGATGGCGGATCCGCGACGGCGGCCGGGCGCGACGGCGATGCCGGTCTTCGCCAGCCCGGACATCACCGTGCGGCCCGCCGCCAACCCCGCGGCCGCGCCGACCTGGCAGTTGGGCACCGGCCGCATCACCGCGACCAACGCGCCGCGGTACCAGCTGTGGACGTTCCAGACGGCGTTCCGGTGGCTCTTCCCCGCGGTCGTGGCGGACGGCCTGTGGACCGACCTGTTCGGCGACATGGTGGAGCTCCACCGCGTCCGCACCGGCTTCTCCCCGGGCCGCTTCATCGACCGCACGCAGTGGGACTGGGTGGTGGGCGGGACCCGGCTGAACGCCAACGGCGGGGTGACCGGCAACCCGGGCGATCCGCTGGGGGTGTACCGGGCGCCGTGGCAATCGCCCGCGGCCATGGCGGCCGCCGCCACCGAGGTCGACCTGATGGAGACGGTGGCCCCGGTCAGCGAGAGCGGCGACGTCTGGCGGACGTTCCGGGAGCCCAGCACGGTGGACGTGCTCATCCACCACCGCGACGTCCGGGCGGTCGCCGCGGCCGGCGCGTTCGCGGTGCTCCTGTGGCGCTCGTCGGCGAGCCAGTCCACGCTCCTGTCCACCTCCGCCGCCGGCCTGCAGGCGTACGTGCAGAGCCTGGTCACCGGCGCGCCGCTGGCGACGCCCGCCGGCTGGAACGTGGTCCCGCTCCCGATCGGGGGCGGACCGCCGCTGCATCGCTCGAACGTGGCGATCGACGCGCGCCTCCCGCGCGCCGTGTCCATCGACGTCGACTTCAGCGGCGTGACCAACAACCACCGGGTGCTGCTGATGGCGTTCGTGGGCTCGGACGTGGACGGCTTCACCGCCCCGGTCACGCCTCCGACCGGAGGCGGCCCGGGCGACGTGGGCGACCTCGTGCGCGGGTGGGCGCACGCGTGCATGCGGCTGATCCGCGTCTCGACCCGGCCGTAGCCCGCCGGGTCACTTCCTGGGCCCGGCGTACAGGTCGATCACCTGGTCGATGGTCTTCTGGCACACCTGGCAGAAGGGGACCTTGTTGCGGGAGAACATCACGCAGTCCATCTGCGGCCGGTAGTACCCCCTGGCCTCGTAGTTGGCGCCCTCGAACGCGCCCACCTTCCCGAAGGCGGGGTCCGCCCCCAGCATCGCGGTCTCGTCCTTCTGCTGCTCCAGGAACAGCGCGTCCATCTCCGCCTCCGGCCGGTTCTCGGCGCGGATCTTCCGCCGCCGCCCCTGGATCTCCCGCGCGTGCGTCTCGAAGGTCTCCTTCGGCCACGGGGTGGGGACGGCGATCCCCTTCGACGCCTGCGCCTTCCACTTCAGCTTCGCCGGGTCGAGCAGCGCGGTGACGTTCTTCTCCCACGGCTCGGTGCGCTCGGCCGCCGGCTGGTACGAGACGTCCGAGGTGTAGTACTCGTCCGCCAGCCCGGCGAAGTGGTGGCCGAACTCGTGGATGAACAGGTACGGCGCCCACAGGCTGTCCGCCGCCACGGTGCTGAAGAGATTGAAGATGCCGCCGCCGCCGTAGGTCTGGGCGTTCACCAGGATCTCCACCACGTCGTACGGCGCGAAGGACGCGGCGTCGCGGAAGGCCCGGTTCTCGAACGTGAGCACGTACCGCTCGGAGCCGAAGGCGTCGTAGGTGGCGCCCACCGGGGACCGCCGGTGAATGCCGGTGGAGGGCCGGGACACGCCGGACTCCTGCGCGGCCGGGCATAGCCCCCACACGTTGAAGTCCGACCGCCGCTCCTTGTACGGCGAGTAGGAGAAGAGGATGTCCGCCAGCTTCCGGGCGTCCTTCTCGAACTTCCCGCGTTCGGCGGCGGTGTACCCGTCACCCAGGATCAGGAGATCCACCTTCCGCGCCGGATCCCCAGATTTCTGAATCTCCATCAGAGGCCCGGGGGAGGGCGGCCGGGACCGGTCGACGGCCTGGTCCTCCGGGTCCACCGTGGCCGTCCACACCTCCACGAAGCGGTTCTCCTTGTCCCGCTTCTTCAGGATCACCTGCGCGGGCCGGGTGGGGGCGGGGAAGCGCAAGGATTCGGAGAAGGTGCGGTGCATCCGCGCCGCCTCCGACGTGGTCTCCCACTCGCCGAAGATGGAGGCGAAGCCGCGCGAGTAGAGCAGCCGGTTGGTGTCCCGATCTCGAAGCTCGAACAGGTACTTGCCCAGGTTCGTCTCGTCGATCGGCGCCGCCGGGTTGCCCGGCCAGGGCAGCGGCTCCACCACCACCCGGTCCAGGCTGAAGCGCTCCTCATGCGCGTCCCCGGTGTGGAAGTAGTCGAGTCGGAAGGTGGCGGGTGCGGCGGCCAGCGCGGCGAGCAGGAGGGTGGCGGTCATCATCGGGCTCGCCGTTCTAGCCCAGCCCGTGAAGTGGGTGGCGCGGCGCCGCCGCCCTCACGTGCAGGTCGCTGCACAAAAGGAGGCCCCGTCTCCACGCCTCACGGGGTGGGCCGGGCCTGGCGCGCGGACTGCAAGAGACCCACGGCATGCACACCCTCCTCGCCGCCCTGATGCTCGCCGCCGCGCCCGCGCCGGCGCCGTCCACCACCGCCCCCTCCACCCCGCCTGTCGTGTCGATGGACGGGCCGACCTCACCCCCGGAGCAGCCGGCCCGGAAGATCCGCATCTACATGACGGACGGCCAGCAGCTGAACGCGGTGCTCCTGGGCGAGGGCAAGGACAGGCTGCGAGTGCGCATCGGCAGCGGGGAGCCGTTCGACATCGCGCGCGCCTCGGTCCGCGCCGTCGAGGACGCGGAGCAGGCGCCGTCGCCGGAGAACTACTTCCCCGACCCCAACCTCTCCCGCACCTTCTACGCCCCCACCGGCTTCCGGCTCCGCGCGGGCCAGGGCTACTTCTCCCAGAAGGAGCTGCTGTTCAGCTCGTTCGGCTACGGCGTCACCGACAACATCTCGGTGATGGTGGGGACGGTGCTCCCGGCCTGGTTCGCGCCCGGCTTCCAGAACGTGATCGGCGGCGTGAAGATCGGCACGGACATCGGCGACGTGTGGCACCTGGCCGCGGGCGCGCAGGGGTTCGCGCTGCCGGGGCCGCAGATGTTCGCCTTCGGGTCCGGCGGGGCGCCCATGGGCTTCGCCTTCGTCTTCGGCACCGCCACCGCCGGCACGCCCATCCTCAACATGACCGTCTCGGTGGGGGAGGCGATCCACAACCTGGGCGGGACCGGCTCCAACACCGTCATCGCCGTCGGCAGCGCCTCCTGGCGCGTGCACCAGAACGTGGCCCTGGAGACGGAGAACTGGTTCTTCCCCGGCATCCAGAGCGGCGGCCTCAACGGCGAGCCGTTCCTGATGCTGAACTCCGTCGGCGTGCGCCTGATGAACAAGAACCTCGCGGCGGACCTGGGCTTCCTGCGCTGGCCGGGCTCGGTCTACCCGTTCCCCTGGGTGGACTTCACGTACACCTTCGGCACGTGACCCGGCCAGTCACCTGGGGCCCGGGAGGCGAACGGACGCCCCCGGGCCGGCGTGAGCGGGGTTACCCCACGCCCACCGCGTGCCAGGAGTCCTTCACCTTCTGGGCCTCGACGGAGTCCGCGCCGTAGAGGTCGGAGGCGGCCTGGATGCACGCGTCGCGCGCCTGCGCGAAGGTGGTGTTCGGCGTCATGTACGTGGTGAGCGCGCGGCCGAAGATCTTCAGGCCCTTCTCCATCCCGATGGCGTCCGTCACCTCGATGCCGGAGGTCTTGTTCGTCCCGCCGTGGGTGAGCAGGTAGAACGCGTTGTTGGCGATGCCGGACGACCCGTGCACCTCGGTCTGCTGAGGGAAGTTCCGGTAGTTGTCGATGGAGTAGTTGTCCTTGGTCGGGTCGTCCATGTAGCGGAGCGCGTCGCCCGGGGTGCCCGGGGTCCACGCCTGCTCGCCGATCTTGTACGGGTCCAGCTTGCCCTCGAGGTCCGGGTTCTGCTGGAGCGCGTACCACTCCACGCCCGCGCCGCCGAGGATGTCGCTCATCGCCTCGTTCAGGCCGCCCGACTCGCCGGAGTAGATCAGCCCGGCGGTGCGCTCGGTGAGGCCGTGGGTGATCTCGTGGCCCGCCACGTCCAGGGTGGTGAGCACCGAGGCGTCCACGCCGTCGCCGTCGCCGTAGTTCATCTGGGTGCCGTCCCAGAACGCGTTCACGTAGTTCTGGTTGATGTGGACGTTGTTCAGCAGCTTCTCGCCCTTGCCGTCGATGGAGCTCCGG
>Ga0134122_10000775_pt1 | contig 22262 bp, 14 predicted proteins | sample KB302_FD_96461 | JGI IMG/M metagenome (GOLD analysis project Ga0134122, IMG submission 96461) | Terrestrial soil microbial communities without Nitrogen fertilizer from Kellogg Biological Station, Michigan, USA - KB3-0-2 | ecosystem: Environmental > Terrestrial > Soil > Unclassified ... | reverse complement strand
CGTTGCGCCCACGGGTCTGGTGGAGCCCAAGCTGGCCGAGGTGTTTCAGGATCTCCTCGGCGTCGACGAGGTCGGAGCCGACGACGCCTTCTTCGATCTGGGCGGGAACTCGCTGGTCGGGCTGCAGGTTGTCGCCCGGGCACAGAAGGAGCTGGGGGCGCAGCTATCGGTGGCGGACCTGTTCAACGCGCCGACGGTCCGCTCTCTGGCGGCGCTGATCGAAGCTTCGAGCCCGGCGGAAGCGTCCTCCGAGGCGCCCGTGCCGATCTTGAAGCGATCGGCTGCGACCGAGGGACCGCTCTCTCACGGCCAGCTCCGGCTCTGGTTCCTGGCGCGGCTGGAGCCGCTGAGCCCCATGCACAACGAGTCGCTCGCGTTGCGCATCCTCGGCCGTTTCCATCCTCCCGCTCTCGTCGCCGCGTTCACCGCCCTGTGCGCGCGGCACGAGGCGTTGCGCTCTTCGTTCGCCGACGGCGTCGATGAGGAGGACGAGCCGCGCCAGATCGTGCATCCGCCGATGCCGATGCGGGTGCCGCTCGTCGAGCTACGCGGTCTGCCGCCGACGCTCCACGCCGCGGAGCTGGACCGGGTTTCGCGGGCGCAGGTGCGCACGCCCTTCGACCTCGGCCGCGCGCCGCTCGTGCGGCTGCTCCTGGTCCGGCTGGACGAAGAGCACCGCCTCCTCTTCGTCATCCATCACATCGTGCACGACGGCCGCTCGGGCGTCATCCTGATGCGCGAGGCCGCCCCCCTCTACGCGGCGATCGCGGCGGGCCGGCCCGCCGCTCTGCCCCATCCTGCCGTGCGCTACCTCGACTTCGCCCGCTGGGAACGGGCTTGGCTCCGCGGGCCGGCGCTCGAAGGGCCGCTCGACCAGGCGGTTCGGCGTCTGTCGGGCGCCCCCACGCTCCTCGACTGGAAGCGCGCGGCCCGGCCGCGGCCGCCGCGTCAGTCGTTCCGCGCCGGCCGGCGGAGCTTCGAGCTGCCGGCGAACCTGTCCCGCGCCGTCCTTGATCTGGGACCCCGGTTCCAGGCGAGCCTGTTCATGACGGCGCTCGCCGCCTACGGCGTCCTGCTCCACTTCCATACCCTGTGCGAAGACCTGCTGGTGGCGTCGCCGGTCGAGAACCGGGGCAATCCGGGGACCGAAGGGGTGCTGGGCCTGTTCGCGAACCTGCAGGTCCTGCGGCTCGACCTCTCCGGCGATCCCACCTTCCGCGAGATCCTGCTGCGCGTCCGCGCCGTGGCCCTCGAAGCGCTGGAGCACCAGGCGCTGCCGTTCGACCAGCTGGTGGACCGCCTGCAACCGGTGCGCGACCCTTCCCACCCGCTGCTCGTGCAGGCTCATCTCTCTCTGGAGAACGAGCCGCTCGCGCCCTGGCGGGAGGACGGAGTGGAGATGCTCCCGCTGCCGCTCGACCACGGGACCTCCCCCTACGAGCTGGACCTCAACCTGGTCGAAGGACCGGCGGGGCTGACCGGCGAAATCGTCTACAGCGCCGACCTGTTCGACGCCGACTCGATCGTCCGCGCCATCGGCCAGTTCGAGGCGGTCCTGCGCGCGGCGACGGCCTCCCCGGAAACCCGTCTGAGCGAGCTGCGCGGCAGCTTGGAGCGGGAGGAGCTGAACGAGCGCCAGCGCATCGCGCGCAGCCTCGAAGGCGCTGACCTTAAGACGCAGGCCGCGGCGATGGAACGGGTCCTTCCCCCGAGCGCCGCGAACCTCGTGCAGGGGCTGCTCGCCTCACCGCAACAGCGGCGGCTTTGGACCCTGCGCCTCGCCGACGGCGGCGGCGCCTACACCGCCCATGCGGTCGTGCGGATCGACGGCGCGATCGACCGCTGGCGGCTGGATTCCGCCCTGCGCGCCGTGGCGAGCCGCTACGAGATCTTCCATACCGTCTTTGCCGGTCTGCCGGGAATGAGCTTCCCGGTGCAGATCATCGAGAGCGACCGCCTGCCCCGGCTCGAAGAGGCGGCCGCGGGCGCCTCCGTCGAGGACGAGCTGCGCCGTCTCGCCGCGGAGGTGCAGGACGTGGGCAGGGGGCCGCTGCTGCGGATGTCGCTGGTCCCGATTTGCAAAGAGCTTGGCAAGGAGCGCTCGCATTTGATTCTCGTGCTGCCGGCACTGTGCGCCGACGGGTCGACGATGGCGCTCCTGCTACGCCGGATCTTCGAAGCGTACGACGGGCGCGAGGGCGAGGGTGGGGAGACGCTCCAATACGCCGATCTCGCCTCCTGGCAGAACGACATTTTGGAGTCGGACGAAGCGGAGGAGAGCCGGCGCCTCCACGAGCCCGAGCTGTGGCAGCGCCGCGCGGCGGCGCTGCCGTTTGCCGGCCGGTCGGGCGGCGAAGCCCCCGCGGCGTCGGTCATGTTCTCTCCCTCCGTCCTGCCGTTCCGGTGGGGGAGGGAGATCGCGGACGCGGTGACGGACCTCGCCGGCCGCGAGGGCGTCGAGCCCGGCGCCGTCCTGCTGACTGCCTGGCTCGTCCTCCTCTCGCGCCTTTCCGGGGAGCGCGACCTGGTCGTGGGAGTGACCTGCGACGGCCGCGAGGTCGAGGACCTTGCGGAGGCGGCCGGACCGCTCGCCAAGACGCTCCCCTTGCGCGCGCCGCTGGTGCCCGGCGCGGCGTGGAGCGTGGCGCTTTCGGACGTGGCGGATAGCCTGCGCTTTCTCACCCGCTGGCAGGAGCACTTCAGCCTCTTTCAGCTCGCCGCGCTGGCGAACGATCGAGCGGCGGCGCCGTATTTCCCCGTCGGCTTCCAATATGAAGACGCAGTGCCGGATCTCGCGGCGGCGGGGCTGGTGCTGGGCGTCGAGCGTTGCCAGGCCCTCGGCGACCGCTTCGACCTCGCTCTGGCGTGCCGGCGCGAGGGCGGGGAGATCGTCGGCGAGATCCGGTTCGATGCGGCCATGCTCGATGGCGCCGACGTCCGGCCGCTCGCCGGCCGGCTCGCGGCGCTTCTCTCGGCCGCCTGCCGGCGTCCCAAGACCCGCCTCGACGAGCTGCCGATCCTCGCCGAGGACGAGCGCCGGATCTGGCTGGTGGAGAAGAACGACACCCGGCGCGCCTCGACGCTCGGCGCCACCCTTCCCTCCCGGTTCGAAGCCCGGGCCGGGCTCCACCCCGACCGGTCGGCGGTGACGGACGAGGACGGTACCCTCTCCTACGGCGAGCTGGAAGAGAGGGCGAATCGGATCGCCCACCGCCTGCGCGCGCTCGGCGCGGGTCCGGAGGCCTTGGTGGCCGTCTGCATCGACCGCTCGGTCGGGCTGGTCGCTGCGCTGCTGGGCGTCCTCAAGGCGGGCGCGGCGTACGTGCCTCTCGATCCCACCTACCCCGAGGATCGGCTGGCCCTGCTCCTCGCCGGCTCGGGAGCGCGCCTGCTGGTGACCACCTCCGGCCTCGCCGGGCGGCTCTCCGCGACCGGCGTTTGGAACGGCGCCACGCTGCGGCTCGACCGCGACGCCGAGGCGCTGGCCGCCGAAAGCGCCGAGCGGCCCGCGGGGGACCTGAGCCCCCAGAGCTCGGCCTACGTGATCTATACCTCGGGCTCCACGGGCACCCCCAAGGGCGTGATGATCTCGCACGGCGCGATCTGCAATCGGCTCCTGTGGATGCAGGAGGAGTTTCCTCTCGACTCGACGGACCGGCTGCTGCAAAAGACCCCGGCCAGCTTCGACGCTTCGGTCTGGGAGCTGTTCTGCCCGTTGTTCGCGGGCGCGCATCTGGAGCTGGCCCGGCCGCGGGGCCACCAGGATGCCGAGTACCTGGTGCATGCCGTGGCCGAGCGGGGAATCACCGTCCTCCAGCTGGTCCCTTCGGCTCTGCGCATGGTGCTGGAGGTTCCGGGTCTGGAGCGCTGCACCTCCCTGCGGCGTCTGTACTCCGGCGGCGAGGCGCTGCCCGCGGACCTGCGGGATCGCTTCTTCGACCGGTTGCCGGCGGACCTGGTGAACCTCTACGGCCCGACCGAGGTCTCGATCGATGCCACCTTCCACGTCTGCCGGCGCGATGGTTCGACGGCAGACTCCGCGGACGGCGGCGCCGTGGTTCCGATCGGCACCGCTCTTTCGAACACCCGGCTCTATCTCCTGAATCCGGAGCCCGTCGTGCCGGGGGCGGCGGGCGAGCTTTACGTCGGCGGCGCGGGGCTCTCGCGCGGCTATCTGGGCCGGCCCGACCTCACCGCCGAGCGCTTCGTGCCCGACCCGCTGAGCGGGGAACCGGGCGCGCGGCTCTACCGCACGGGCGACCTGGCCCGGTTCGGTTCCGATGGCTCGGCTCGGTTTCTCGGCCGCGCCGATCATCAGATCAAGATCCGCGGCTTCCGCATCGAGCCGGGAGAGATCGAGGCCGCTCTGGTCGCCGACCCGAACGTGCGGGCTGCGGTGGTGGCCGCGCGGGAGGCGGCGCCGGGCGACCTGCGGCTGTACGCCTGGATCGTGCTGAGCCAGGAAGGCATCGACCTTCCCGCTCTGCGCGAGCGGTTGGCGGCCATACTGCCCGAGCACATGATCCCCGCGGCCTTCGTGGTCCTGGACGAGCTGCCGCTGCTGCCCAACGGCAAGCTGGACCGCGCCGCGCTTCCCGCGCCGGCCGCCCCTGCCGCCGCCGGTACCGCCACGACTTCGGCGCCGCTGCGGGCGCTACGCACGCCGGTCGAGGATCTGCTGGCCGGTCTTTGGAGCGATATTTTGGGGCGCGACGATGTCGGGCTTCATGACGACGTCTTCCACCTCGGCGCGCATTCCCTGCTGGTCACCCAGCTGGTCTCCCGACTGCGGCGGACTTTCCGGGTCGATCTTCCCATGCGCACGCTGTTCGACGAGCCGACGGTAGCGCAGCAGGCACGGCGGATCGAAGCGGCGATGCGCGGGGAGGCGGGAGCCCTGCCGGCGCTCGAACCGGTGGCGCGCGACGGCGGTCCGCTGCCGGTCTCCTCGGCCCAGCGGCGGCTCTGGTTCCTCGACCAGCTCGATCCCGGAAGTTCGGCCTACTCGACGCCCCTGGCGTTCCGGCTGACCGGCCGGCTGCGCGTGCCGCTGCTGGCGGCGGCGCTCGACCGGCTGGTGGAGCGCCACGAGACCCTGCGCACCACCTTCCCCGCCCGCGACGGCCAGCCGGTTCAGCGGATCGGCGCCCCTTTTTCGGTCGCGTTGCCCGTGATCGACGTCTCGGCCCTGCCGCATGCCGGGCGGCGCGAGGAATCGGAGCGGCTGCTCCTGCCCAGCTCGCATCCGCCCTTCGATCTCGCCGAGGGCCCGCTGCTGCGGGTGGCGGTGCTCCGGCTGGCGCCGGACGAGCATCTGGTCCTGGGGGCTCTCCATCACATCGTCAGCGACGCCTGGTCCACCTGGGTGGCGGTGCGGGAGCTGGACGAACTGTACGGTGCACAAGCGGCGGGGAGGAAGCCGAACCTGCCGTCCCTCGCGGTGCAATACGCGGACTTCGCCGTCTGGCAGCAGGACTGGCTCCGCGGCGGCGAGCTGGCGACGCAGCTCGACTATTGGCGCGCACAGCTCGCGGGCGCGCCGCCGACGCTCGACCTGCCCACCGACTTTCCACGGCCGGCCTACGCTTCGCCCGCGGGGGACCTCCGTTCCCGGCGGCTGTCGCCGACGCTTCTCGCGGGGTTGCGGGATCTCAGCCGGCGGGAACGCTCGTCGCTCTACATGACCCTGCTCTCCGCCTGGTACGTGCTGCTGCTCCAGCTGACCGGGCGTGAAGATCTGGTCGTCGGGACCTCGGTCGCGGCCCGCGACCGGTTGGAGCTGGAAGGGATGATCGGCTTCTTCATCAACGTGGTGGCCCTGCGCACCAGCCTTTCGGGCGACCCGCCCTTTTCCGAAGTTCTTCGGCGGGTCCGGGAAACGGCGCTGGAGGGATACCTGCATCAGGCGGTGCCGTTCGACCGGCTGCTCGAAGAGCTTCAGGCGGGGCGCGACCGCGGGCGCAATCCGCTGTTCCAAGTCGCCTTCACCTTCGAGAACGTCCCAGGCCGGCGCGGCCGGCTCGGCGACCTGGAGCTGGAGCCGTTGGAGATGAGGTTCGACACCTCCCTTTTCGATCTCGCCCTGGTGATGGAGGAGACCGATCACGATCTCTGGAGCGGCATGCGCTACATGACGACCCTGTTTCGCCCCGCGACCATCGACCATTGGCTCGCGCAGCTCGAAACACTGCTCGCGCGCGTCGTCGAGGACCCGTCGCAGCGGGTAAGCGAGCTGCTCGACGTGCTGGCCGGCGAGGAGCGCCGCCGCAAGCGGGATCAGGAGGCCGCGCTGGCCGAGGCGAGCCTGGGCAAGCTGAAGACCCGCAGCCGCGCCGCCGTCCTCGCGGAAAGATGAAGTAAGCGCAGGGCTGAAACCTTGCTTGAAAGAGAGATCGGATGCCATGAACTTCCTTGCTTTCCTGTTCCGCCAGTCGCCCGCTCGGACCACGTTCGCCGTGCTGACCGGAGCGTTGGGCGGTCTCGCGAGCGCCGCTCTGATCGCGGTGATCAATTCGGCTTTGAGCTCGCGAGACTCCGGCTCGGTGGGCGTTTTCCTCGCGGTCATCCTGCTCGTTCTGGTGGCGGGGCTCGTCTCCCGCATCTTGATGAGCCAGCTCTCGGAGCAGACGATCTTCGATCTCCGGATGAGGCTCTGCCGCCAGGTGGCGGCGACGCCGCTGCGCAAGCTCGAACAGATCGGCGAGAGCCGGATCATCGCGACGCTCACCCAGGACGTGAACACCTTGACCAGCGCGCAGGTCAGTTTTCCTTCGGCCTGCATCAACTGCGCGATCGTCCTCGGTTGCCTCGGCTATCTGGGCTGGCTTTCGGTCGGGGTGTTCACCGTGGTGCTGTTGTTCCTGCTCGCCGCGGTGTTCAGCGTGACGGTGCCGGAGAAATACGCCATGGGTCACATGCGCCGCGCGCGGCTGGAATTGGACACGCTGGTGGCGAATTTTCATTCGCTGCTGCGCGGAATCAAAGAGCTTCAGCTCCATTCCCGGCGCCGCCGGGAGTTTCTCGAGGGTCCCCTCTCCGGCGCCGCGGCCCGCTATCGGAGCCACAACATCAAGAGCATCAACACCTACGCCATCACCAACAGCTGGGGGCAGGTGCTCTACTTCCTCTTGATCGGCATCCTTCTCTACGGCTTCCGCTCTTTCGGCGAGACCGACACGAAGCTGTTGATCGGCTACACCCTCACCACCCTCTACATCCGCGGTCCGCTCGTGGCGCTGCTCGACGTTCTGCCGATGATCTCCCGCGGGCGGGTCTCGCTCCAGCGCATCGAGGAGCTGGGGCTTTCGCTCGCCTCCGTTCCGGAGTCGGCGCCGGTCGAGGCGGTCGCGGCGCCGTTCCAGCGGATCGACCTCGTCGGTGTCACCCACTCCTACTTCAGCGAGCGCGACGAGCGGGAGTTCACCCTCGGGCCGATCGACCTCACCCTGCGGCCGGGCGAGCTGCTCTTCCTGGTGGGCGGCAACGGCAGCGGCAAGACGACGCTCGCCAAGGTCCTGGCCGGTCTCTACTCGCAGACACGGGGCGAGATCCGGGTGGATGGCGTGAAGGTGGAGCCCGACCAGATCGAGTCGTACCGCCAGCACTTCTCGACCGTGTTTTCGGACTTCCACCTCTTCGAGGCGCTGCTCGGTTTGCGCCCGATCGCCGGGAACTTCGATCGCGAGGTGAAGCAGTACCTGGTCCGCCTGCAGCTCGATCACAAGGTCCAGGTCACCAACGGCGTCCTTTCGACGACCAATCTGTCGCAAGGACAGCGCAAGCGGCTCGCTCTGCTCACGGCCTACCTGGAGGACCGTCCGGTCTACATCTTCGACGAATGGGCGGCCGACCAGGACCCCGAATTCCGCGAAATCTTCTATCGCACACTGCTCCCCGAGCTGAGGGCGAGGGGCAAGGCGGTTCTGGTCATCAGCCATGACGACCGGTACTTCGATCTGGCGGACCGGCTGATGAAGCTCGACTATGGCCAGGAGGTCGCCTCGGGCTGGACTCCCCGGCCGGCCGCGGAGACGCCGCTTGAGGTTTCTGCAACCGCCGGAGCGGGTGTCCCGTCTAATGGCTGAACGATGGCAGACCCATCGGTGACTAGAGGAGCGGGCGACTATGCGCGAAGAATTTTTCTGGGCTCTGTTCGGCGGCGGTTTCATCGTCTTTTGGGCGATCCTCATCACCTGGACGCAGCAGGTCCGGTCCAACCGCCGGCTGCGCGAGCGGGAGCTGGTCCACAAGGAGCGGGTGCTCTCCCTGGAGCGTGGGGTTGCGCTGCCCGAGGAGGAGAGCTTGAGCGCTGCGCCCCCCTCTCTCCAGGGCCTTGCGCTGGGCCTCGGCTTCCTGCTCCTGTTCGCCGGCATCGGTTTGTCGCTGGCCTTTTACCTGATCAGAGACGGCGGAGCTTCGCGCTACTGGACGTTTGGGTTGATCCCCGCCATGGCCGGAATCGGCATGCTGCTTTACTCTCGGATCGGCCGCCGGCTTCCGGCCGGCGAATCCGCCTGAGGGAGATCCGGCGCTCCATGTTGAAATTCTCTCGATCGAGGCTGCTCCGTGGCTGAGGCCATCGGATGGGAGATGTCCGAGGCCCTAGACTCGGTCTCGGACGCTCCGGAGCTGGCGGACGACGCCCGGCTGGTGGACCGTTTTCTGCGGACCCGCAGCCACGACGTCTTCGAGATCCTGGTCGATCGCCACAAGGCGAAGATCTTCCGCCTGGCGATCGCCATCCTCGGACCCGGTTTCGAGACCGAAGCCGAGGAGGTTACCCAGGAGGTCTTCGTGACCGCCTTTTTGAAGATCTCTTCCTTTCGCCGGGAGAGTTCCTTTGGCACCTGGCTTTACCGGATCGCCCAACGCAAGGCGATCGACCTGCGCAACAGCGCCCGGAACCGCCATCCGCACGCCTCTGAGGAGGTTCTGGAGAACCTGCCGCCTCGGGGCGGCGACGACGCCGGCCCGCTCGGCGACGCCGAGGCCCGGCAGAGCCGGCGCGTCCTGCACGCCAATATTCGGGATCTGCCGGAGCCGAGCCCGCAAATCCTGCGGCTGTTCTACTGGCAGGACTGGTCGATCGCCGAGATCTCCGAGGCTCTGGGAATCGCTTCCGGCACCGTCAAGTCGTACCTGTTTCGCGCCCGCCGTCTGCTGTCCGCGCGCTTGAAAGGAAAGGGGATTCCCCATGCCGACCTGCCCTGATCCCTCCGACCTTCGGGTTCCCCCGGGGCTGGACGAGCACCTGGCGCACTGCCCTGAGTGCCGCGAACAGTGGCAAGCGCACCGAGAGATGCTCCGGCTGAAAGACGACGAGCACCCGCAGCTCTCCCCGGGGTTCAACGCGCGCCTTCGTCGAAGGCTCGAAGCGGAGAGCGCCTCGGTCTCTGCGCCGCGGCGGTGGCCCTGGCTCGCCTTGGGGCTCTACGCGACCGCCGCCGCCGCCTTGAGCCTCGTCATCCTCGCCCGGCTCGACTGGTCCTGGGTGCCGGCCCTCGATCCCGCCGAGCGCGTCCTCGGCGTGCTCGGACTGCTGGCCTTCCCAATCGTCGGACTCTTCGACCTATCCTGGCTGCGCAAGCTTGCCGTTCAGACTTCAAATCGCTAGTTCGGAGGGAATGATGGGCAATTGGTGGAAGAACCTACAGTACGGCCTGCGGACCTTGATCAAGGCTCCCGGCTTCACCCTGGTCGCCGTCTTGACGCTGGCGCTCGGGATCGGCACGAATGCCGCCGTCTTCAGCATCATCGACGCCGTGCTGTTCCGGCCCTATCCCTACAAGGCCCCGGAGCGGCTGGTGGTGGTCAAGCTCTCCAGCAGTCAACGGGGCTCCTCCGAGGGCACCCCTTTGTCTTACCCCGACTACGTCGCCTACCGGAAGAAGAGCCGCTCGTTCGAGGATCTGGCGGCCATCGGCTACCGGTCGATGAACGTCGGCAACGGCGATGCCCTGACCCTCGTGCGCGGCGTGACGGTGAGCGCGAACCTGTTCGGCCTGGTCGGCTCCCGCATCGTCGCGGGGCGAGGCTTTGTGCCGCAAGAGGATCAGCCGGGGGGCGAGAAGGTGGCGGTGCTGAGCGAGCAGTTCTGGCGGACCCAGTTCGGTTCGAACCCTGAGATCCTCAATCGGACCCTCCTGGTGGACGGCGAACCGCGGACGGTGGTCGGCATCGTGGAGTCGAAATCCCAGCTCCCCGCGCCGAACGACGCCGCGATCTTCCTTCCGATCGCCCTCGACCCCGCCCGGGAGCCCTGGACGCGCCTCAGCTATTTCGTGCTGGGCCGTCTCAAGCCGGGGGTCTCGCTCGACAAGGCGGATGCCGAGATGCGCGAAGTCGGCAAGCTGGTGGCTGAGGAGAACCCGACCGACCGCACGGGATGGTCCGGCCAGATCATCTCCCTGCGCGAATCCCGCGCCGGCAAGGACCGCCCGATGCTGCTGATCGGTTTCGCCTGCGGCGCCTTCGTCCTGCTGATCGCCTGCGTCAACGTGGCGAACCTCCTGGTGCAACGGGGGGCCGAAAGGCAGCGCGACCTCGCTCTGCGCTCCGCGCTGGGCGCGAGCCGATCCCAGATTTTCGGTCAGTTGCTCGCCGAGAGCTGCCTGTTGGCACTGCTCGGCTCCGCGGCCGGGCTGGTGGTCTCGTTCTGGCTGCTGCGCCTCACCGTCCGGGTGATCCCGCCGGAGAACCTGCCGCCCTACCTCAACAACTTTGCGCTCAACGGCCAGAGCCTGCTCTACATGCTGGGCGTGGCGGTCTTCACCGTCCTGGTTTTCGGTCTGGGCCCGGCCCTTTGGACGTCGCGGCCCAATCTCAAGGGGACGCTGAACGAGAGCGGCCGGGGAGCGGGAGGCAGCGCCAGCCACAAACTGCGCAACTCCCTCGTGGTCCTGGAGGTCGCGCTGTCGATGATCCTGCTGGTCACCTGCGGCCTGCTGATCGGCAGCTTGTTCAAGATGGTCAACGCGGACACCGGGATCGACCGCAACCATACCCTCCTGGTGGAGCTGAACCTCCCCGAGGCGAGGTATTACGAGGATTTCCGGCGCGAGGACTTTTACCGCAGGGCGCTGGAAAACGTCCGCGGCGTCCCGAAAGTCTCCGACGCCGCCCTCGCCGACAACATCCCCTTCGGTTCCTGGGGCGGCAAGCGGGTGGCGCTCGAAGGAATGTCGGAGGAAGCCAAAAAGGAGCTCCCCCCGCTGGGCCTGCAAACGGTGACCGAGGGCTACTTCCGGACGATCCGGCAGGACCTGGTGGCGGGGAGAGACCTGCGTAACGAGGACAGCCGGCCCGACGCCCTGCCCGTGGCGGTGATCAACGCGCGCGCCGGCAAGAAGCTGTTCGCCGACAAGGATCCGGTCGGCCAGAGAATCCAGATTCTGGGCGTCGGGAAGGATGACAAGGAAGACGTCTGGGTCACCGTCGTGGGCGTGGCCGAGAACATTCGGCGCCGCGGCCTGTCCGACGACAGCTCGCTGGAGATCTACGTCCCCGCGAGCCGGTTCGGCTGGCCTGAAATGGTCTTCGTCGCGCACGTCGAGGGGGATCCGCTCTCTGCGGTCGCCGGTATCCGGAAGGCGGTTCAATCCGTCGATCCGAACCTCGCGCTCGGCAAAACCCGGACGCTCGACAAGGTGATCTCCGAGTCGTTCACGATCCAGCGCGTGGCCGGCATTCTCTGCGGCCTCTTCGGCCTCTTCGCCCTGATCCTGGCGGGCGTGGGCATGTACGGCTCGTTCAACTACGCGGTACAACAGCGGACCCGCGAGATCGGCATTCGGATGGCTCTGGGAGCGGAGAAGCGCGACGTCGTCCGTCTCGTCACCCGGCAGATCCTGAGGCTGGTCGCGGTCGGTCTGTTCATCGGGCTCCTGGGTTCCTTCGCCCTCTCGAAAGTCATGGCAGGCACCCTCTATGGCGTTGGAGCCGGCGACCTCTTGACCGTCCTGGCCGTCGCCGTGATCTTCGCTCTCGTAGCCCTGATCGCGACCTGGATACCCGTCCGCCGCGCAAGCCTCGTTCCTCCAGGGGTTACTTTGCGTCTGAGTTGAACCGTGCGAACCGGTGGGGGCCGCCTCGCCCTCACCGTTTCGGGTCCAGATCGCCGGTGATCTGGACGAGGACACCATTGTTTTGGTCCGGATCACCACTGTTCTGGACCAGATCACGGGTGTTCTGGCTCAGAACACCACTGTTCTGGACCAGGTCACCAGTGTTCTGTTCCGGAACACCACTGTTCTGGCGCAGAACACCGCTGTTCTGAACCAAAACACCACTGATCTGGCCCGCACCACCACTGATCTGGCTGAAAACACCACTGTTCGGGACCAGATCACTACTGTTCTACCTCGGATCACTACTGTTCGGGAGCGATCCGGTCCGCCGAGCCCCGCGAGCGGGGCTTCCTGAAGGCCCGTATTCCGCCACCAGCCGCCGGGCCGCGATCTTGGCGCCGTCGCGGCCGATCTGTCCGGCCAACGTGCGCGCCCGATCCGCTATGGTTGGGGCGAGGACCTCGCGGAGGGCGCCCGTCAGGGACGCTTCGGTTAGGGAGGCGTGCGGGGTCGTGGTTCCGATCCCGAGATCCACGATGCGGCTGGACCAGTAGAATTGGTCGTTGAACATCGGCGTGATGACCTGGGGAACCCCGGCGCGTGCCGCCGCGGCGGTCGTTCCGGCGCCGCCGTGATGCACGACGGCGGCAACCCGCGGGAAGAGCCGGTCGTGGCTCACGTCCCCGACCGCCGCACAGTCTGGCGCATCGTCCAGTAGATCGAGGTCCGCCCAGCCTTTCGAGATGAGGATCCTGCGGCCCGCGGCACGGGCCGCGCCGATGAGGATGCGGCTCGTGTCTTTTGCGGTGGGCATGCTGCCGAAGCCGACGAAAATCGGCGGTTCCCCCTGTTCGAGGAAGGCTTCGAGATCCGGAGGCAGCGGCCGGTCGTCGGCGAGCACCCAACTGCCGGTCTGGAAGATCTCCCGCCCCGGCGTCGTGGGCACCGGCGCCAAGGCGGCGTCGGCGGCGAGCCAGGTGGGGTTCGTGAGAACGTAGTCGAGCACGTCATGGATAGGAGCCAAGCCGAGCCGGGCGCGGTTCTGGTTGATGCGATCGAGCGCGCGCTCGTTCCAGGATCGGGCGGTACCGCGCCAACGCTGCTCCACGGTCTCGGTCGTCGCCTCGCCTGCGCCAGGAAGGGGCGGCGGCGGAAGGTCGGTCGAGGGGATCGCCACCGGGGCGTAGACCGCCGTCACGCAGCCGATTCCCAAATGCTCGGCGATCGACGGCGCCGCGTACTGGTGCGCGTTGGCGCCCAGGATGACGTCACACCCCGCCGCCGGGGCGCCGACCGTCTCGAACTGATCGGCGATGAGGTCCGGCATCGATTCGCGCAGCCGCCGAAGTTCTTCGGGAGTGAGTTTCGGGGGAGCGGACCCTTGCGCGGGCAGGCGCATCTCGACGCCCATAGGCACCGCCTCGAATCCGAGGCTCTGGGCCTGGGCGACGAAGTTCGGCGAGATGCACAGTCGCGCCTCGTGCCCGAGCTTTCGCAGCTCCAGCGCCAAGGCGAGCGCGGGCTGCACGTCGCCTCGCGTTCCGACAGCTGTCAACAGTGCGCGCATGACTTTCTCCTCAAACCGGACGGTCGTGGTGGCTGTCATCAGCGGGTCCGCCGGTTTCTTGCCGTTGGGGCCGATTCTTCGCCCTTTGCGGGTCCTTCTCGCATCCTGTGTTGTCCCTGGTTGACCAAGTATCCGACACTACCTCTGCCTTTGACATTCCATCCCTGGTCGCGTTAGCCTTACGAAATCGGCGATTCCGTAAGGAGATGGATATGCCGCAATCGGCAATCACCTCAAAAAACCAAACTACCGTGCCGCGGGAGATTCGCGACCGCTTGGGTGTGGGTTCGGGCGACGTTCTCAGTTGGGAGATCATCTCCGGGGGAGCGCGGGTCTCAGTGGCCGGATCGTCTTTCCTCGCCCGCCGGGGAACGGTCCGAGTGGGACCCGGCTCGTCGGTCGAGGACGTGGAGAGCGCCCGCCGCCTCCGAGGAACAGAGCCCAGGTGACATGCGGATCGTCGTCGACACCAATTCCCTCGTCTCCTTCCTGACCGACCGGTCGCCGCAACAGCAAGCCTTGGTGGCCGAGCTGATCTCCGCTGCCTCTGAGGGCGAGCATCGGCTGCTCCTGCCCCAGATCGTCCTTTCGGAGCTGGTCTACGTTCTCCAGAATCTTTATGCGGTTTCGGCAGGCGAGGCCGCTGCGATTCTCACCGATCTTCTGGCTTTGTCGGGAGCCGAGCCCATACACGACGTCTCGTGGTCGGAGGTCCTCGCCCTATGGCCCACCGCGGTACCGACGTTCGCGGACGCCGTGGTAGTGGCGACGAGCCGTAGAGCGCGCGCCGATGCGATCGCGACTTTTGACGGAAAGCTTCGACGCCGGATGAAGGTGTTGGAGGTGAAGTCGTACTGGTAGGGCGCCTTGCTGCAACCAGCCGAGCTGTGCGCGCTCAGTCGGCGGTATCCTCTGAAGTCTTGAGGTCGGGGCATCGTGCCAGAGGTATAGAGATCCTGAATACGATGCTCTGGGGTTTCCAAAGGCGAACTTCCCACGCGGTCTCTTCGCGGCCTTTGACAGCACAGTTGGAGGATGCCGAGAGGAGGGCGAGTGAGAAGCCCTGAAATTCCTCGTACTCGTGCTGATATGCCCCCGTGTCCGCGAAAGTGTGATCCGGGCGAAGCACCATGGTCTCGCGCCGAGTCTTTAAGGCGGTCCATACCGCCGAATCGGCGGCTCTGACTGAAAACTCAAACCTACCGCCAACGACATGGCCGGTGGGAAGGTGGACTTCGAATTCCGCACAACGGGCGCCCGGTTTCTGGCAAAGCTGGTAATCAGGGGTGCCTGGTTCGAACGCGCCGACCGGCGCAGCGAAGGTAGCCTCGACCACCAAAGTTTCGCCCTCGATGCGCGTTGAAACGCCGGTGAGCTCTGGGTATCCGGGATCGAGCCCGACGATCGTCCCGCTGGGAAGTGTGGGATCCATGACTTGAGACTGGTCTGCCCGAGCCGAGCCGCCGTTCAGCAGCAGGCTGGCCGCCAGGGCGACGAGCCAGGTGGAATTCCTAGGGCTCTGCTTTCTCAAGTCCACGGCAAACCACCTTTCTCTCGGAGAGGCTTTCCCGAGGAACTGCCACCACCAGGATTTCAGGTCCGATCGCCGTCGACCCGTGCGTTGAAACACCGGCACCGGAGGTTTCAGGGACAAGATCGGGTGCCCCTTCGACGAGAGACCATTCGAGGACAATGGTCGAAGCATCCTGTGTCACGGACCGAACCTGAAGACGGTAACCTTGAAGGTAGATCTGGGGCGCTACGATGATCGCCGAACGGGTTTCCCAGTCGATCGAAGGCAAGTCTCTGTTGGACCACTGCGCCTGTTTCAGCGATTCGACCATGCGTGCCTGATCCTTGGCGACACGGCATCGAAGCTCGGCTTTCGACGATTCGAAGGCTGGACCGCGATCCGCATGGAATTCAATCGCAAACATTGATGGTGCGATCATCATGGCGAGAGCCAGGGGCAAGATTGCTTTCAAGGAGTTCCCTCCCTTTCAGTCGGCTTCGTTGTCGATCACGCGAAATGTCGGGCTTGTTGGCGCCGGGCGAAGATCTACGCTGCTCTGCGTGAGTACTGCCAAGGCGACGAGTACAACCCCGAGTGAAACCATCACAAGGCCCGGCGACGTGGTGGAGAGGGAGGCCTTGGCGACGTCCTCTTTTTCGACCGAGAGCTCATAGCCGACACGCGCCATCCGTAGCGTGTAGGCGGCGCCCAAAAAGATGAGCGTGAAGCCGAGACAGAGCGCCGAGAATTTCGCCGCGGCAAAATCGCCAGACCGGGCGTAGGCGAGAACCGCAGCATGGTCGACCGGTCCCGGACGGGAAAATACCGCGTCTATCGAAGTTCGATAGACCGACATCTGGGTGACAACGGTGTATAAGACGAGGCTGATCGCCACCATCATGGCTAAAGTCGCAGCCACGAGAAGCACCAAGTCGAGCTTTGACTCCCAGGTGAGGCGGCGGGCTCCCAATGTCACTTTCTCCATTGCTGGTTATGTCGCTCGCGTTCTAGCCACAGATGATGATTCGCGAGGTTGCCAAGATGCTCGGCCAGAATAGGACAGCCGTTCCTACGAGCGCAAGCTCGCCCCAGGATGGCAGCGGCCCCGAATCTCCCTGATAGGATAGGTCGGTCATTAGCGGCGTCTCAGAAGGCAGTGTACCGACGGGAGGGAGATCGTCATGCGTGTGGTTTCGATAGGGATTCTCCTGGCCCTTCTGGGATTCGGTTTGGCGGCTCCCGCTTCGGCGCAGGGTCATTTCGCGATCGCCGCCGGGACGTATGTGCCCGAGGACAAGGAGCAGCAGCGAACGGAGACGTTCGAGATCCGGGGCGGTTACCGGGTTCGGCCCGAGTTCGGTTTCGAGTGGGGTTTTAGCAAGATCCACCTGACCGACACGGTCCCGTTCAAGGACGATCCGACGATTCCCGGGATCGATTTCGACAGTTTGCTGCTCAAGATCGACCTCTACAATCTCGACGTCTCGGGCCAGTGGTTTCCCAAGGGCGGCAACTTCATGGTGTTCGGCGGCCCGGGGCTGGCGCAGGTCAATGCGGATCTGATCGTGACCTTCTTCGGCAGTACCTTTACCGATCCCGACCGCACGTTCGTGGTCACCGCGCATGCCGGGGCGGCGTACGTCTGGAACCTGAACCGGCGCTTTTTCGTCCAGCCGGAGGTGCGGGTGCGCCACTACTTCGGCAGCGAAGTCATAGAGCCCGACAGGATCGAAGGCTTCTACTACTCCTACAAGGCGACCGACTACCAGGCCGCTGTGGTCCTCGGCTGGAAATTCGGTTCGTAACCCGGCACCCCGGGCAGAATGCCCGGTCCGAGATGTCCTTCTCGGATCGTTTGAGGGCACTGTATGCCTGAGATCTCGCGAGGCAAATCGATGCGAATGAGGTTCAAGGTGTGGGTCGGCGTGTTGTGGGGGGCCCTCGTGCTGGGCCTTCCTTGGGTCCTTTTCATGCCGAAAGACAAGGGAACCGCGGGCCGGCCGGCGATCGAGGCCGGGGCGAACGTTTCGGCGCTCACCTCCTCGTTCCGCGCCTGGTCGGTCGCGCATGAGAAGGCCGGCGGCGACCGGAACGTCGTCTTCGCCCTCGGCTGGTCGAAGGGGTTCTCGCGCGAAGCGAGCGAGGCCGGTGGCATGGTGCGCCTCGACTTGGCGTCGGGCACCGCCCGGGTCCGGCTGGATCGTCTGCCTCCCGGCTCCGCGTGGGACGTTTGGCTGGTCGAGAACCGGCCCGGCGGCGGCGCGCTGCCGGACGCCGACGACCGAATGCAGCCCCTCGGCCGGGTGACCTCGGCGAGCGGCTCGGGCCAGCTGTCCGCGAATCTCGGCGGCGACTTCTTCCGGCGTTTCCGGGCCGACCTCGCGGTGGTCACCCGGGCGGGCGGCAAGCCGGAGGAGGCGGGGGTTCTGTTCGGTTCGCCCGACCTCTTCCAGCGGCTCTACACCGAGCGCTATACGGAGTTCACTCCGCTGCCGCTGCGTGGGCTTTCCGACGCGGCCTCGCTGTTCGGTCCCGGCGTCGCCCGGGCGACACCGTTCGACTCGCTCGATCCGCTGGTCGCGGAGGGCGCCGTCCTGTTCCAGGAGGGGATCTTCGGCGGCAACGGCCGGACCTGTGCCACCTGCCACCCGGCGCGGAACAATTTCACCATCGACCCGAAATTCATCGCCACCCTGCCGCCCAACGATCCGCTGTTCGTCTTCGAGACCAACCCGGATCTGGCTCAGAACTTCGAGAAGGGAAACTCGCTGCGCCAGCTCGGGCTGGTGCTCGAAAACCCCGACGGGTTCGAAGACCTCGGCCGCAAGTTCGTGCTGCGCGGCGTGCCCCACACCCTGGCGCTCCGGCATTCCCGGCTGCCGCAGCCGAACTCGCCGTTCGAGCCCGTTCCGCCGCTCGAGCGGCTGGGGTGGGGAGGCGACGGCGCGCCGGGCAGCGGTACGCTGCGCGAATTCGCGCTCGGCGCCATCACTCAGCATTTCACGCGCAGCCTCGCCCGCCGGCCGGGCGTGGACTTCCGCGTACCGACCGACCGCGAGCTCGACGCGATGGCGGCGTTCCAGCTCGCGCTGGGCCGGCAGGAGGATCTCGACCTTGCGGCGCTGCGCTTCACCTCGCCGATGGTCACCCGCGGGCAGGAGATCTACCTGACTGGCGACACGGTGCGCGCGACCAAGGCGGCCGGCAAGTGCAACCGCTGCCACTTCAACGGCGGCTCGAACGTCTCGGTCGGTGACGAGAATCGCAACTTCGACGTCGGCATCGAGGAGCTTCCCGATCTTCCCGCGAATCTGATCCAGCCGGGCGGCGTGCCGGTCGATCGCGGCTTCGGGCGAGCGAGCAACTCGCGCGGCGGTTTCGGCACCGGCCGCTTCAACTCCGCGGTGGTGGTCGAGGCGGCCGACACCGGCCCGTTCTTCCACAACAACGCCGTCTCGACGATCGAGGAGGCGGTGGACTTCTACAACAGCGCTGCGTTCAACAGTTCGCCCGCCGGATTGGGGTTGAAGGGCGGCGATACGGGCAACATCGGCATCCATCTGGAAACCACCCAGGTCGAAGCGGTGGCGGCGCTGCTGCGCGTGCTCAATTCGCTGGAGAACATCCGCTCGTCGTCGGAGCTGGATCAGGCCGCGATCGGCCGGCCGTTCGACGCGGCGCGGAATCTGCTCGACATCGCCTCGTTCGACACCGAGGACGCCTACCAGGTTCTGGAAGAGCGCTCGCTCCACCTCGACGCGGCGAAGCTGCTGCGGACGGCCTATCAGAAGGAGCGCCGGGCGGTGGACGAGGCCCGGCAGGCGCGCCGCGACAGCCTGGCCCGCGAAGCCCAGGGGCTTAAGGGGCGCGCGAAATCGATGATGCTGGTGGGCCAGTGAGCGGCAGACTCAGCGGTGATAGACCGAGACCCCGGGGGGCTGGGCCGCGCACCAGTCGCGATAGGCGGTGGCGGGGCGGCCGAGCAGGCCGGAGTCCTCTGCATCGGCGTTCTTCGGCGGCTCGCCGGACTGCCGGTACAGGCGCAGGATCTTCATCGAGTATTGGCGGTTCTTGTGACCGATGAGGCGCTGGTAGAGGTCCGACAGCCAGACCGGAACGAAATGAACGCGCGTGCCGGGGCGGGCGCGGGCGCAGAACTGGAGCGTGGCGTCTTTTTGCGTGAGCGCATCGGGGCCGTACAGGTCGAAGCGCCGGTTCGGCGCCTCGGGGAGGCGGAAAAAGCGGGCCACCTGCTGCACGTAGTCGTCGGAGGCGATGTAGTGAAACGTGCGGTCCGGCAGCGTGGGGACGAAGATGCGCCGGCCGCCCTTCAGGTGGTGCATGTTCTCCATGAAGAAGCTGGGGGCGAAAATGCCGAACGGGATGCCGCTCGCGCGGATCGCCGCCTCGGCGTCGATCTTCGCCTGGAGGTGCGGCAGGTCGGAGTACCCGGGCCGCGCGAACAGGCAGGAAAGATAGGCCAGCCGCTCGACGCCGGCCGCCTGCGCCGCGCGCACCACGTTGGCGGTGCCCAGATGCTCGATCCGATCGTGGCTCTGGGCTTTGAACCAGCCGCGCAGGCTGACGTGCACGCCCCAGCAACCCTCGATCGCCGTCTGAAGGGTGGCCGGATCTTCGACGTCGCCCTCGAAGATCGGAAACCGATCGCCGAAAATCCGCGTGGCCTTTTCCCGCTTGCGGGTGAAGACGCGCACGGTGAACCCGTCCTGGCTCAATTGCCGGCACACCGGCTGGGCGTAGTTGCCGGTCGCGCCGACGACGAGGATGGTCTGGTTCATCGTTCCTCCGGGAATGTAGCGACGGCATGGGGTGGATCGATGCGGCATCCTACAACGCGATCGCGCCCCATCGGCCGTGCGGCCCTGGCGATTGTGGCCTTGACCGCGGCGCTCCTCGGCGTCCGGCCGGCTGCGGCCCAGCATTCGGCCCCGCCGAGAAACCTCGCGGCGGTACCGATCGCCGAACCGATCTTGGTGGACGGACGGCTCGACGAGGAGGTCTGGTCCCGGGCGGAAGTGGGAGGCGCGTTCACTCAGCGCGAGAAGCCGACCGAGCCGGCCTCGGAACGCACGGAGGTGTTGGTGGCGTACACGCCCACCACGCTCTACATCGCGCTGCGCTGCTTCGACCCGCATCCCGACCAGATCGTCGCCAAGGAGATGGAATACGACGGCCGGCTGTTCCGCGACGATTCGGTGATCGTGATGCTCGACACCTTCCACGACCACAGGAACGGCTATTTCCTCGAAGTCAATCCGAACGGCGCGCAGCTCGATGCCCTCTCCTCCGACGAAGGCCGGACCCTGAACAGCGACTGGGACGGCATCTGGAGCGCCGCTTCGCGGATCACCCCCGAAGGGTGGACCTCGGAGATGGCGATCCCCTTCGCCACCCTGCGCTTCGATTCCAAGCTCGATACCTGGGGGTTCAACGTCCGCCGCCTGGTGGCGCGCTCCGGCGAGCAGTCGTATTGGATGCAGGTAGGGCGCGACGCGAGCGTCCTGCGCATGTCTCGCGCCGGTCATCTGACCGGCCTCGCCGGGCTGGAGCAGGGCTTGAATCTGCGGATCAAGCCGCACGTGGTCGGATCGAGCACCGACTTTTCGACCACCGGCGTGAACGACTCCACGGCGGAAGCCGGCGTCGACTTGAAATGGGGAATCACCCGCGGCCTGGCGCTCGATCTCACCTACAACACCGACTTCGCCGAGGCCGAGGCGGACGACCAGCAGACCAACCTCACCCGCTTCTCGCTCTTCCTCAAAGAGAAACGGGAGTTCTTCCTCGAAAACTCCGGCATCTTCGAGCTCGTTCCCCCCAGTCAGCTGGGCGGGACGCCGCCGCTCAAGCTGTTCTTCTCGCGCCGGCTCGGCATCGCCCCCAACGGCACCCCGGTGCCGATCGAATGGGGGACCCGCCTCACCGGCCGCGTCGGCGAGTGGAGCCTCGGCCTGCTCGACGTTTCGACCGAATCGCGCACGCAGGCGCAAAGCGGCGTGGTGGGGGGCTTAGGCGCCGACAACTGGGGGGTGGTGCGGGTCAAGCGCAACGTCGGCGAGCGCTCCTCGGTGGGGATGATCGTGACCAACCGAGACCACGACGGCAAGGACGACAACCAGGTCTACGGTTTCGACGTCGATTTGAACCCGGCTCCGAAGCTCAACCTGAACGCGTTCTACGCCCAGAGCCACGATCCCGGCGTGTCGGATCGCTCCGGCGGCGCCTCCGCCTTGTGGACCGGGCAGTTTTGGATCTGGTCGCTCGAAGCGATGGAGATCGGCGAGCAGTTCAATCCGGAGGCCGGTTTCGTGCTGCGCAACGGCATCCGCCGCTATGCGCCCGCTCTCACCTACAAGCCGAAACCGAAGATTGCCGGCTTCCGCAACCTGGCGTTCAACGCCCAGGCCGAGGTGATCACCGACCTCGACAACACGCTGGAGACGCTCGCCGGGACCTTCGACCTCGCCGGGTTCGTGACCGACAAGGAGGACCAGGCGACTTTCTTCGTGGACGTCAACCGCGATCGGCTGATCCTGCCGTTCGAAATCCAGCCGGGGATCGTGATTCCCCGCGGCGAGCACGACTTCGCCGACTGCGGCATCACCTACGCCACCTCGCCGACGCGGCGCAACGTCTACGCGAGCGGCACCGTCACCCAGGGTCAGTTCTACGACGGAAAGCGTCTGTCGAGCGCGCTCACGTTCGGCTTGCGCCCCAGCCGCTTCTTGCGCTCCGAGACGCGGTGGACGCGCGACGACGTCGATCTGCGCGGCGGCGCGTTCGTCGCGAACGTCTTCCGCGAGCGGCTGAGCCTGTCGGTGAACCCGACGGTCTCGACCAACGCCTTCCTTCAGTACAACGACGCGGCCGACCTCCTGTCGCTCAATCTGCGCTTCAACTGGATCTACCGACCGGGCGCCGACATCTACCTGGTCTACAACCAGAACTGGATCGCCCCGAGCCTCGGCAACCTTCGATCGCGCGAGCGCCAGCTGATCGTCAAGTTCACCTACCTTCTGGAGATCTGATCCGGTGCGCGGTCCAAGAAGGAGGTTCACCATCGGGCGCGTGCGATGAGCCGCACCCTGGTCGAGAT
>Ga0134122_10000773_pt1 | contig 22275 bp, 19 predicted proteins | sample KB302_FD_96461 | JGI IMG/M metagenome (GOLD analysis project Ga0134122, IMG submission 96461) | Terrestrial soil microbial communities without Nitrogen fertilizer from Kellogg Biological Station, Michigan, USA - KB3-0-2 | ecosystem: Environmental > Terrestrial > Soil > Unclassified ... | reverse complement strand
TGGAGGACTATGTCGGCGAGGCCTGGGCCGCGGACGGCATTCGCGTCGGCTACTTGCCTCAAGAACCCGAGCTCGATGCGCAAAAGGACGTGCTCGCCAATGCCATGGAGGGCGTGGCGGAGAAGAAAGCGCTGGTTGATCGCTACAACGAACTGGCCGCCAACTATTCGGACGAGACCGCCGAGGAGATGGCCAGGCTGCAGGATGAAATCGAGGCGCAAGGTCTGTGGGACCTCGACGTCCAGGTGGAGCAGGCGCTCGATGCCTTGCGCTGCCCACCCGGGGAAGCGGACGTGAACACGCTGTCGGGCGGCGAGAAGCGGCGCGTGGCCCTGACCAAGTTGCTGCTCGCCAAGCCCGACATCCTCCTGCTCGACGAGCCGACCAACCACTTGGACGCGGAATCGGTGGCGTGGCTGGAACGGTATCTCAAGCAGTATCCCGGCTGCATCATGCTGGTGACGCACGACCGGTATTTTCTCGACAATATCACCGCATGGACCCTCGAGCTCGATCGCGGCCAGGGCGTGCCCTACAAAGGCAACTATTCGAGCTGGCTGGAGCAAAAGGCCAAGCGGCTCGAGGTCGAGAAGGGCCAGGAGGAAGCAAAGCAACGCACGCTGAAGCGCGAACTCGAATGGATCAGGTCCTCCCCCAAGGCGCGCCAGGCGAAGTCGAAAGCGCGCATTCAGGCTTACGACCGGTTGGCAGAGGAGGCCGGTCGCGAGCAGGCCGGCAGGGCACAAATTCAGATCCCGCCGGGGCCGCGGTTGGGGGGCGTCGTGCTGGAGGTCGAAGGCTTGTCGAAAGCCTTCGGCGACCGCTTGCTGATCGACGACCTGTCCTTCACCTTGCCGCCCGGCGGCATCGTTGGCGTGATCGGCCCAAACGGTGCCGGCAAGACGACGCTGTTCAAGCTGCTCACGGGGGTGGAACGGCCGGACGGCGGTAGCATCCGGCTCGGTGACAGCGTCAAGCTTGGATACGTCGACCAAAGCCGCGCGCATCTTGAGGACAAGAAGACGGTGTGGGAGGAGGTGTCGAACGGGCTCGACATCATGAAGCTCGGCGACAAAATGGAGGTGAACAGCCGCGCCTACGTGAGCTGGTTCAACTTCAAGGGGCCCGACCAGCAAAAAAAGGTTGGTCTGCTCTCGGGCGGCGAGCGCAATCGCGTGCATCTCGCCAAGATGCTGAAGGAGGGCGGCAATCTGCTGCTCCTCGACGAGCCCACCAACGATCTCGATACCGAGACCTTGTCGGCGCTGGAGGCGGCGCTTGAGGATTTTGCTGGCTGCGCCGTCATCATCAGCCACGACCGCTTCTTCCTCGACCGCATGGCGACCCACATCCTGGCCTTCGAAGGCGATAGTCACGTCGAATGGTTCGAAGGCAACTTCCAGGACTACGAGGCCGACAAGAAGCGGCGGCTCGGGGATGCCGCCGTCGAGCCGCATCGGATTAAGTTCAAGCGCTTCGAGCGGCGCTAGGCAGCAGTTGCCAACCGTCCCTTGGGGCACGGTCAGCGGTTTGGCGCGAGCAGCGCCCGTCGCCGGCGCCAGTCTTGCGGTTTTTTCCAAGCCGCCGCGCCAGCGGCCGCGCTTATGGGTCCGGGCTTCTTGCTGGGCCGACAGCGAGCCCCAGCCCCTAAAATTGAAGGCAAGGCCCGCGCGCACCCTGCTGTCTTCCCAGATCGCCGATGCGCTCGCCCCGAGCAGCGTGCGGCCGCGGCGGTCGCCTCCAGCGTAGGAGATGAGGCCGTCGGTCTCCATCCCACGCGCGTAAGGCCCCTGCGCAAGGCTGCGATGGGGCTGGCGCAGGTTCGTCCGTCATCTGGCCCAGCACCTCGGCGCTTGCGGCGGCCAAGACGCCGGGCAAGGCCAGCCGTGCCTTGCTTGATGACCTGGAAGCTGAGCCCAGGGCTCGGTCGGTGCCCATCCTGGCCATGGGTCGCGGACGCGGACGAGCGGTGCCGCGACGTCAAGCCGTGGAGAAAGCGATTGTTGCCGACCGCCCGGGGCTCTCTTTCCGGGGCCAGGAGGAACCGGCGCTTTTCAGGGCGATGGTCGAGCGCCTAATCGTCGACCCGGAGCCCGGCGCATGGAAACAATGCGATCCGCGCGCTGCCGGCCGCGGTTCGTTGACCACGCTGGGCTCGGGCCGATCGCGCCTCTGCGGGGGCCTTTTGAGCTTGCCGCGTTGGACGCTAGCTTCGATTGAGCGCAGCGGTCAGGGCGTGCAGGTTGCCGCCATTCTGATCGATGTAGTCCTCGAACAATTTTTTCAGAAATGGCGTCATCCAAAAGCCCAGTACCATGGCGTCGCGGACCTTGTAGCCGTTGCCGTACTTGGCAAGCAGCCAGCGCACGTCGTAGGCCGTGCCGTCCTGCAGCACGACCTGGCTGTCGACCATCACGCCGTTGCTGCCGCGCGAACTTTGGTTCGTCCAGTTGACGCGCGAGACGGGGTATTTCGGTGCCTCGCTGGCGGCATACCGCGAAATAAAGCGAACCATGCCGGAAAAATAGGTTTCCCGGTCGGTTGCGGCCAACTTGGCGCGATAGTTGCCGAGGGAATAAAGGCCGATATAGGACACATCGGCATGACGCTGGATCACGGTGGCCATCACACCGGGGGAGCGCGTGCGGGCGGCCGACATCAGCTCTTTACCCACCTGCGACATGTACACGACCGGCGGATCGGCGGCGCGCGCCAGCGATGCTGCACCAAACCAATCGGCGAGGAGCGAAGCCAGGATCGCAACCGCAGCGAGCACCCCTGCCGCGAGGCTGGCCCGACCCCTGGCCCGACAACTCCTGGCAAGGCTGGTCATGCAACCTAATTGCTTCATCATGCGCAACGTGTCCCCTCTCCCGTGACGCAGGCCCCCGTACTCGTCGTCTGGAGCTTGCACGTGTTTTTGAACACGGAATGGGCGCCCCGTCAAAGGCCTCCTGCCACCGACGACCGGATCGGGTGTGCACCCCTCAATGTCATTGAATTGTGTCGAGCCGGCGATGCGACGCCCACCCCGCGCACGCGCGCAGCCCCGTAAAAAAGCGGGCCGCGCCTCGAGGCGCGGCCCGCCGCACACAGCCAACAACTTAAATCCGTTAGCTCTGGTTTTTCACTTCCGGCAGTTTGCTCACTTCGTCGGACGTCATGCCGAGCTGCACACTATCGCCGGATTTGGTGAATTTCCCTTCGGGAATCTCTACGAGCTTGCCGCCAAAGCCGAGAAAACCACCGGTTTTGAGGCGGATAGCCCGCACGTTGCCGTCGGGACCGGCGTTAACGCTCTGCACCGAGCCAAGCTTGTTGCCGTCCGAGGAAAACACATTGAGGCCGATCATCGGGTTTTTTGCCGGGGCCGCCGACTGCCGCTCCATCGCGGACGGCGCCGCCGGTGTCTTCACCGGGTCGGAGGGCTTCATACCGGTGGGCGGTGTCGGTGCCGGCTCCGGCTTGACCGCAGGAGGGGTGACCTGCGTGTCGGGCGTGGGCGTCTGCGTTTGCGCCGCGGCAGAGAATGCGGCGGCACTGGACAGGAGGGCCGCGGCACCGATCAGGCGCAGGCGCGTGAGCGTCGTCATGATGCAATCTCCGTTTGTTGTTGCTGCTCTCGGGACAACCCAGCACTGGCGCAAAGGTTGCGCCGCGCGGGCGCCGTCGAGACGGCTTTTGTGGGGGGGTTGGAACATCCGGGCGGCCGCCACCGCAAATGACATTTTGCCGCCACCTTTTCGTCAACCCTTCGCCCCAAAGCAACCGCGTCGCCGGGGCGCCCGTCCGTCCCGAGGCGGAATGGGGTGCACGGCGCCCGCGCGCGCTGCCGCCCGGTCGTGTCGGGCGACAAGCAGTGCACGGATGAAAGCGGGGAAACGGCGCGCACGGTCGGCAACGGCAAGGCACCCCGGCACCTGCCAACGGCGTGGGCACCTGCCGGCCAGCGCCGCCTGAGCGTTCGCATGCCTTTTGGCCGCTGCCGCCGGCCTCCCGCGCGGGGGCTCCCGCGCGGCGTCCCACTTGGACCCACCGCCGGACTTGGTGAGCGTCCCAGGGCCGGACCGTTCTGGGCGCGGCCCGGTGCCCGCGGCTCTGGCCCACGGCCGGGACGCCGCCGGAGTCTCCACTTGACATATAAGGATATCTTTATATGGTTGGGCGCTGGAGCCGAGAAACGCCATGCCAGCCCTGTCCCAGCAGATGTGCGTCAGTGTCCTCAAGGCGATGGCAGAGCCCACGCGGCTGCGCGTCCTGGCGCTGCTGGCCTACGGAGAACTCAACGTCAAGGACCTGACGAGGGTCCTGGGCCAGAGCCAGCCGCGCATCAGTCGTCACCTCAAACTCCTGTGCGAAGCGGGGTTGGTCGAGCGTGCCCCCGAAGGCAGCTGGGTCTACTTCCGCTTGTCCGACCAACAAAACGGCAGCGAGCTCGCCGGTCTGGTATTGGGCGCCGTCGATGCCAACGATCCCGTGTTGCTGCGCGATCGCGCGCGGGCAGAGGCCCTGCGCACGGAACGCGAGGCAATGGCCCAGGCCTACTTTCAAACCCATGCCGACGAATGGGACAGCATACGGGCGCTGCACGTGGCCGAGGGTAGCGTCGAGGCGGCAATCGCGACCGCCCTCGATGGCGAACCTCTAAACCTCCTGATCGACCTGGGTACCGGTACGGGGCGCATGCTGGAGCTGCTCGCCGGGCGTTATCGCCGAGGGCTCGGCATCGACCGCAGCCCGGCGATGCTCGCTTACGCACGCGCCAAACTCGAGCGTGCTCGGCTGCACTATGCGCAAGTGCGCCAGGGCGACATTTACGACCTGCCGCTCGCCGATGCTGTGGCCGACGCCGTCGTCATGCACCAGGTGATGCATTTTTTAGGCGATCCGCCGCAGGCGATCCGCGAGGCCGCCCGCGTTTTGCTGCCGGGCGGGCGGTTGCTGATCGTCGATTTTGCGCCCCACGAGCTTGAATACCTGCGCGATCAGTTTGCCCACGAGCGCTTGGGATTTTCTCATGCGCAGGTGGCCCAGTGGCTTGCCGACTGCGGACTTGAGCTGCGGCAGCGGCATGATCTTGCGCCGGCGAGCGCGGCGCCGGGTGGGCAACTCACCGTTTCGATCTGGCTCGCGAGCCGGCCCGGGACGGGGGCGCCCAGGCAGGGTGGTAGCGAGCAGCGCAACCTCGAGCAGGTGAGCTGATGGAGAGCGTCAAGGAACGCCGCAGCAGGCTCGTCGGCGACGGCGACATCAACGTCTCCTTTGAGTTCTTCCCGCCCAAGACGGAAAAGATGGAGGAGGCGCTCTGGGGTGCCATTCGCCGTCTCGAGCCCCTGCGGCCCCGCTTCGTGTCGGTCACCTACGGCGCGGGCGGCTCCACCCGCGAACGCACCCACGCCACCGTTGCCCGCCTCGCCCGCGAAACCGGCCTCGTGCCGGCGGCGCACCTTACCTGCGTGGAGGCGAGCAAGGCGGAGGTCGACGAGGTCGCGCGCCGCTATCAGGCGAGCGGCGTCAACCACATCGTCGCCCTGCGCGGTGATCCGGTGGGTGGCGCCGGCAGCCGCTATGCCCCCCATCCCGGCGGCTACGCCAATGCCGCCGACTTGGTCGGTGGCCTGAAGCGGATCGGCAATTTCGAGGTCTCCGTCGCCGGCTATCCGGAGTGCCATCCCGACAGTCCCGACCTGGCGCGGGACCTCGACAACCTCAAAGCCAAGGTCGATGCCGGCGCAGCGCGCGTCATCACCCAGTTTTTCTTCGATAACGACCACTATTTGCGCTTTCTTGAGCACGCGCGCCGCGCGGGCATCTGGGCGCCGATCGTTCCCGGCATCGCCCCGGTGCATAACTTCAAGCAAGTCGCCGCGTTTGCCGCCCGCTGCGGCGCCAGCGTGCCGGCCTGGTTGGCGCGGCGCTTCGACGGTTTGGACCACGATCCGCAAACCACGCACCTGGTCGCCGCCGCCGTGGCCGCCGAGCAGGTGATGGATCTCGTCGATCAGGGCATCCGCCAATTCCACTTCTACACCCTCAACCGGGCGGATCTGGTCTATGCCATTTGCCATCTCTTGGGTCTGAGGCCACCGGCCTCGACGTCGAACAAAGTGGTCAACGCATGACACGATCCCAACGTCTGGCGGCGCTGACGGCGGCCGCCGAAGAGCGCATTTTGATCATCGACGGTGCCATGGGCACCATGATCCAGCGCCTCAAGTTCGACGAGGCCGCCTTTCGCGGTCAGCGGTTCGCCGGTCATGGCAAGCCCGTGCAGGGCAACAATGACTTGTTGGTGCTGAGCCAACCGCAGGCGATCGCCAAGATTCACGCGGACTATCTCGCCGCCGGCGCCGACATCATCTGCACCAATACCTTCAATGCCCAAGGCATCTCGCTTGCCGACTACGACATGCAGGCGCTGGCGCACGAGATCAATTACGTGGCAGCACAACTCGCCCGCACCGCTGCCGATGGCGCCCGGCGCGCCAATGGCGCGCCGGCGGCCGTGGTCGCCGGCGCCTTGGGTCCGACCAACCGCACCGCCTCGATTTCCCCGGACGTCAACGATCCGGGCTTTCGCAACATTTCCTTCGATGAGCTTGCCGACGCCTATGGCGGGCAGGTGCGCGGACTGATCGAAGGCGGCGTCGATCTCCTGCTGATCGAGACCGTGTTCGACACGCTTAATGCCAAGGCGGCGGGCTTTGCGGCACTGCGCACCTTCGACGAACTGGGCGTCGAGTTGCCATTGATCATCTCCGGCACCATCACGGATCGTTCCGGCCGTACCCTATCCGGGCAGACCGCCGCTGCCTTCTTTTACTCCGTCCGCCACCTGAAACCGTGGGCGGTCGGGCTCAATTGTGCGCTCGGCGCCGAGCTGATGCGTCCCTACATTGCCGAGATCGCCGCCGTGGCGGACACGCGCGTCATCGCCTATCCCAATGCGGGCTTGCCCAACGCCATGGGTGAATACGACGAAGGTCCCCACGACATGGCCTGCCATATCGAACCGTGGGCCAAGGACGGTCTTGTCAATATCGTCGGGGGCTGTTGTGGCTCGACGCCGGAGCACATTGCCCAGATCAAGGCCAAGGTCGAAAGATTTCAAGCGCGCCGCGTCCCCGAGATCGAACGCCGCATGCGCCTGTCGGGGCTCGAACCCTTCGTGCACGGCTGAAAGCTGGGAGCCTAAACTGCAATGAGGGATCAGAGCGCCGCCACCAATTTCATCAATATTGGTGAGCGCACCAATGTCACGGGCTCGCTCAAGTTTCGCAAACTGATCGAGGCCGATGATTATGCCGCCGCCCTCGCCGTGGCGCGCAGCCAGGTCGAAAATGGCGCGCAAATCCTCGACGTCAACATGGACGAGGGTCTGCTCGATTCCGAAAAAGCGATGGTGACGTTCCTCAACCTGATCGCCTCTGAACCGGATATTGCCCGCGTGCCGATCATGATTGATTCCTCCAAGTGGTCGGTGATCGAGGCCGGGCTCAAATGCGTGCAGGGCAAGGCGATCGTCAATTCCATCTCCTTGAAGGAGGGCGAGGAGGCGTTTTTTGCCAGCGCCCGCAAGCTGATGCGCTATGGCGCCGCCGTGGTGGTGATGGCCTTTGACGAGCAGGGCCAAGCCGACACGGTCGAGCGCAAAGTGGCAATCTGCGAGCGCGCCTACGGCCTGCTCACCGGCCGGCTCGGCTTTGCCGCCGAGGATATCATTTTTGATCCCAACATCTTCGCGGTCGCGACCGGCATCGAGGAGCACAACGCTTACGGGCTTGCCTTCCTCGAGGCGACGCGCCAGATCAAGGCCAAGCTACCGCACGTGCACGTCTCGGGTGGCGTGTCTAACCTGTCCTTCGCCTTTCGCGGCAACGAGGCCGTGCGCCAGGCAATGCACTCGGTGTTTCTCTACCATGCCATTGCCGCCGGCCTCGACATGGCGATCGTCAATGCCGGGCAGATCACCATCTACGACGACATCGAGCCGACGCTTCGAGATCTGTGCGAAGACGTCATCCTCAATCGACGAGCAGACGCCACCGACCGGCTACTGGAGGCCGCCGGACGCTACCGGGGCGAGGGCGTCAAATCGAAGGAGAAGGACCTCGCCTGGCGCGAGGCGCCCGTCGAAGAGCGCCTCAAGCACGCTCTGGTGCATGGCATCAACGATTATATCGAGGCCGACACGGAGGCGGCCCGGCGCCTGGCTGCCAAGCCGATCGCGGTGATCGAAGGCCCGTTGATGGCCGGCATGAATGTCGTGGGCGACCTGTTTGGGGCCGGCAAGATGTTCCTGCCGCAGGTGGTCAAATCGGCGCGCGTGATGAAGCAGGCCGTCGCCTATCTACAACCTTTCTTGGAGGCCGAAAAAAGGGCCTCCGGCCTCGACCAGCTGCCGGCGGCGGGCAAGGTGGTGATGGCGACCGTCAAGGGCGATGTGCACGATATTGGCAAGAACATCGTCGGCGTCGTCTTGCAATGCAACAACTACCAGGTCATCGATCTCGGCGTAATGGTGCCGGCGCAGAAGATCCTGGAGACGGCGAAAAAGGAAAAGGCGGATATCATCGGCTTGTCCGGGTTGATCACCCCTTCGCTCGACGAAATGTGCCATGTCGCCGCCGAGATGGAGCGGGAGAACTTCACCGTTCCGCTCTTGATCGGCGGTGCCACCACCAGCCGCGTGCATACCGCGGTCAAGATCAATCCGAACTACGCGCGCGGGCAGACAATCTACGTCACCGACGCCAGCCGGGCCGTCGGCGTGGTGTCGAACCTGATGTCCGACCTCGAGCGCGGGCCCTACATCGACAGGATTCGTGCCGAATACAGCCGGATCCGCGAGGGTTACCTCAAAGGCGAAGGCAAAAAAACGCGACTGCCACTGGAGGCCGCGCGCAGCAATGCCTTCAAGATCGACTGGTCGGCGTTTCGGCCGGTGCGGCCGAGCTTTCTGGGCACCCGGCAGTTCAAGGCCTACTCCCTGGCCGAGCTCGTGCCCTATATCGACTGGACCCCCTTCTTCGCCACCTGGGAGCTGGTGGGCAAGTATCCGCGCATCCTTGACGACAACGTGGTGGGCAGCGAAGCGCGCAAACTGTTCGCCGACGCTGAGGCACTGTTGCGCCGTCTGGTCGCCGGCAACTGGCTCACGGCCAATGCGGTGATCGGGTTCTGGCCGAGCAATGCCGTCGGCGACGACATCGAACTTTACGACGACGAAGGGCGCGGGTCGCGGCGCGCGGTTCTACACACGTTGCGCCAGCAGATGGCGCGCGAGAACTTGCGCGACCGGGCCCACACCGCCCTCGCCGACTTTGTGGCGCCGAAGGCGAGCGGTATCGCCGATCACGTCGGCGCCTTCGCCGTGACGGCGGGCATCGGCGAGCCGGAGGCGCTATCCCGCTACATCGACCAGCACGATGACTACGGACGCATCATGCTGAAGGCGCTCGCCGACCGGCTCGCCGAGGCCTTCGCGGAGCGTCTGCACGAGCGCGTGCGCCGCGAATTTTGGGGCTTCGCGCGCGACGAGCGGTTGGATCGCGAGCAGTTGATCGCGGAAGCCTATCGGGGCATTCGCCCGGCGCCGGGTTATCCTGCCCAGCCCGATCACACCGAGAAGGCGACGCTGTTTGATCTGCTCGAGGCGGAGGCGGCCACCGGCATCCGCTTGACCGAAAGCTACGCGATGTGGCCGGGCGCCAGCATCTGCGGCGTTTATTTCGCCCATCCCGACAGCCACTACTTCGGCGTCGGCAAGATCGAGCGCGATCAGGCAGCCGACTACGCGCGGCGCAAGGGATGGAGCATCGAGGAAACCGAGCGCTGGCTCGCGCCGGTGCTCAACTATGATCCCAAGCTCGCCCGTAGCGCCGCGGCCTGATAGGGTTTGTCGGCGCCACAGAAAGAGCGAGAGCCGCGCGCAGCAGCCAAGGAGGCGACGTCGGGGCGAGCGGGGGATGGGATGCGCTCAGGTGGGGTGCTGCTGGCCGTGCAGCTCGTCGTTGGCTGTGTGGCGACGCCACGGCTGCTCGAGGCGCTGCCGCCCTTCGGCGGCCTCGGCATTCTCCGCTTCTGCCGTGCTGGCAGGCTGGTGGTTTGGCTCGTGGGCCTCGCCCTGTCGCAGGTGGGGCGCGACGCGCGCCAGACCACGGCGCCACCGTGATGGCCCCGATTTTGCTCGCCTTGGCAGGCGCACTCCTCATCGCCTTGCGCGGCGCCCTGCCCGTGGAACTGCGCAGCGCCACGCGCGCTTTGAGCGATGACCTCTACGCGTTGCTCGGGGCCTTGTTGGATGACACGCTGAAGCGCTGAGCGGCTATGCGCTCATTGCGCAGCGGGGCTGCGGTGTTGGCATGGGAAAAATGGCCAAGGGGAAAAGGCCCTGCGAAAAATGCCCATGGGAAAAATGCCGAGGGCGCGGAGATCGCTCTCTCGCGCCCTCAAAAGGCTGATTGGGACTTCGGCCGATCCCCATGTCCCGCGGATCGGCGCTCTCCCCTCTAGAACATGCCAAACACGACTGCAGTCAGAAAGGCGAAGGATATCAGGGCGGCAAGCACATTGAGCCTGGTCCGTAGTTCCATCGCTCTGCCTCCGGCGAGTGTTGACGCAAGTTGCCCCGCGCCAACGCAGGAATCTAGGGATCGGTTCGATAGCTGCCAAGCGAAATCGCTGCTGCAGCGCAATAATTCTAGGTTGTCGAATGAAGTTTCCGGATTGCCTCACCTCTTGATGCACAACAACCACGCGAACACTAGTCTTATACAAGAGACTTGTTTGAGTAAATGCGCTGTATTAACCTTACATTCAGATTGTAGAGCTTGCGACCATCCCAATCCTGCCCCAATAGCGTCATTCAAGTTCTTGTACAGAAAGAACGTCGGCGGCGTCGGTCGCGGCGTCGCATCGGCGCTGCCGCCGTTGCAAAGATGCGACAGATCCGCCGCACCCCAGCGGCCTGCCGCGGACGGTGATCGGCCTCGACACCCCGGCGCCAATGGCCTACCGAAGCGCGCTAGGAGGCCGAATCAGGCGTTTTCTGGAGACCACGATGGCAAACTTCAAGGCCTTGCTGGCCACTAAGACGGAGGCCGGCCAGAGCCTTACCTGGCAGGAGCTCGGCGATGGGGACCTGATGGAGGGTGACGTCACGGTCGCGGTAAGCCATACAACCATTAACTATAAGGATGGGCTCGCCCTCACCGGCAAGGCGCCCGTGATCCGGCGCTGGCCGATGATCCCCGGCATCGACTTTGCCGGTACCGTCGCCGGCTCGGCACACGCCGAGTTCAAGCCCGGCGATCAGGTGCTGCTCAACGGTTGGGGTGTCGGTGAGACCCATTACGGCGGCTACGCCGGGCGCGCCCGCGTCAAGGGCGATTGGCTGATCAAGCGGCCGGCGGCGCTCAGCGCCGGGGAGGCCATGGCGATCGGGACGGCGGGCTACACGGCCATGCTGGCCGTGCTGGCGCTCGAGCGCAATGGCCTCACGCCCAGCAAGGGGCCCGTGATCGTCACCGGCGCGGCCGGCGGAGTGGGCAGCGTCGCCATCATTCTGCTTGCCCGCCTCGGTTACCGCGTCATCGCCTCCACCGGCCGGACGAGCGAAGCGGACTATCTCACCGGCCTGGGGGCGGCCGAGATCATCGAGCGCGCGCAACTGCAAGGTCCCGCGCGGCCGCTCAGCAAGGAGCGTTGGGCCGGCGGCATCGACGCCGTCGGCAGCCACACGCTTGCCAATGTTCTCTCCATGACCCAGTACGGCGGCAGCATCGCCGCCTGCGGCTTGGCCCAAGGCATGGACCTTGCCTCCTCCGTCGCACCCTTCATTTTGCGCGGCATCACGCTGGCCGGCATCGACTCGGTGATGGCGCCCAAACCGCTGAGGCAAGAGGCATGGCAGCGACTGGCGCAGGACCTCGACAAGGACAAGCTGCGCGCCCTGACCACCACCAAGCCGCTGGCGGAGGTCACCCAGCTCGCGCCCGAAATCCTGGCCGGCAAAATCCGCGGTCGGGTGGTGCTCGATGTCGGCTAGCACCCTCTCGGGCAAACGCTTGCCCGATCGGCTTGATTTCGCGCGGCTTGATGCGCAAATCTTGCTAGTCCACGGCCGCTAAACGGCAGACGTCCACCAGCAAGAGCCCGCATGGTCCGTAGTCTCGACACACACCAGCCCCGGCATCCGGAAAAGGCCCACAAGCCGGACACCGAGGTTTTGCGCAAGCCCGATTGGATTCGCGTCAAGGTGCCGGCGGCCTCGCCGCACATCGCCCAGACGCGGCAGATCCTGCGCGAGCACGCGCTGCATACGGTGTGCGAGGAGGCCGCCTGCCCCAATTTGGCGGAGTGCTGGGCCGGGCGGCATGCCACCCTGATGATCATGGGCGACACCTGCACGCGCGCCTGCGCCTTCTGCAACGTGCGCACCGGGCTGCCGCGTGCCTTGGACGCGCATGAGCCCGAGCGGGTGGCCCAGGCGGTCGCCAAGCTGGGGCTCGCACACATCGTCATTACTTCGGTCGACCGTGACGATCTCCCCGACGGCGGCGCCCGCCACTTCGCCAGCACCATTGGCGCCATCCGCGCACACACGCCGCAGACCACGATCGAGGTGCTGACGCCGGACTTTCTGCGCAAGGACGGTGCCCTGGAAACGGTGGTTGCTGCCGCGCCCGACATCTACAACCACAACCTGGAGACGGTTGCCTCGCTCTACCTCAGGATCCGTCCCGGGGCGCGCTACTTCCATTCCATTCGCCTGCTCCAGCGCGTGAAGGAGCTGGCACCGGGGATGTTCACCAAGTCCGGGATCATGGTCGGCCTCGGCGAGGAGCGCGAGGAGGTGCTGCAACTCATGGACGATTTGCGTACGGCGGACGTCGACTTCCTCACCATCGGCCAATACCTGCAACCGACCCGCAAGCACGCCGAGGTGAAGCGCTTCGTGCCACCGGAGGACTTCGACGCCTACCGCCGGGTGGCGCTGTCGAAAGGCTTTCTGTTGGTCGCCGCCAGCCCACTGACGCGCTCGTCCTACCATGCGGGTGAGGATTTCGCTCGGCTGCGCGCCGCGCGCGCCGCCCAGCAGGCGCACGACGACTGAAGCAACGGGAGCGCGCGTCCCTGTCCCCGCCGGGGGCGGGAAGCATCGTCGGGCATGCCATCCTTTCGCACAACCCACCGAGTGCCCTTTACGGCGCGGCAGATGTTCGATCTCGTTGCCGACCTCGAGAGCTATCCGAGCTTCCTGCCGCTGTGCGAGGCCTTGGTGGTTCGCCAGCGCCATCAACGCGAGGGTACCACCGTGCTGCTGGCCGACATGACGGTTGGCTATTTGGGCATTCGGGAAACCTTCACGAGCCGGGTTGACCTCGACCCCTCCGGTCCAACCGTGCTGGCGAGCGCGACCCCGCAAGGGCGCGGTCCGTTCCAGCGCTTGGACAACCGCTGGGGCTTCCGCCCCGCTGCGGGCGGCTGCGACGTCGACTTCTTCATCAGCTACACCTTCAAATCGCTGATGCTGCAGGCACTGGTCGGCAGCCTGTTTGATCGCGTGTTTCGCCGCTACACGCGCGCCTTCGAGGAGCGCGCCCATCGCGTCTACGGCAGCGCCAGCCCACCGCCGCCCTGAACAGCCCCATCACGCCGTCAGGGCCTGCCAGAGCAAGACGAAGGCCGCCTCGATCGATTTTTGTCGGATGGCGGCACGGCCGATATCCCCAAACCGACACTCCACATGCGTGGCCGGGCGGCCGATGCTGGCCGCACCCAGATAGACGAGGCCGACGGGCTTGACCGCGCTGCCGCCGCCAGGACCGGCAATTCCGGTGATCGAGATGGCGACGTCGGCTCCCGCCCTCGCCAGCGCCCCCGCCGCCATCGCCTGCGCCACCTCGGCGCTCACCGCGCCATGCCGGGCCAACAGTTCGCCGGCAACGCCAAGTTCCTGCTGCTTGGCCGCATTGGAATAGGTGACAAACCCGCGCTCGAGCACTTCGGAGGAGCCGGCGATCTCCGTCAGCACCGCTGCCAGAAGGCCGCCGGTACAACTCTCCGCGGTCACGATCTTTGCTCCCCGCGCGCGGAAGGCGGCAACAAGGCGGCCAGCTTCATCGATCAAGGGCGCAGGAAACATTGAGCCTCGCAAAAACAAGAACGGTATCCGTCGGGCAACGGATACCGTCAAGGGAGGCAGAAATAGAGAGAGGGTAAAGGATCAAGCGGCGGCTAGCTTCTCCGCTTGGGTCAGCAAGGAATCGAGCGTGGTGCGGCTTTCCGGGCCCATCACCCGCATGGTTTTGGATTGGGCCTCCTTCCACACCGGATAGGCCTTGTAGATCACGGACTGTCCTTTGGGGGTCAGGTGTAGTCCGCGTCCGCGCCGGCCTGCCGGCGGATCCATGGTGATGTGGTTGAGGGCCAAGAGGCGTTTCAGGTTACGCGACAGGGTTGACTTCTCGATATCAAGCGCATGTCCGATCTCGACCGCCGTAATGCCATCTTGCTGGGCAAGTTGGGTGAGCAAGGTGAATTGGCTGGCGGTGATCCCGAGCGGGCGCAAGGCATCGTCGTAGACTCGCGTCACAATGCGACTCAATTGGCGCACGCGCGTTGATATGCAGGCCGCTGACGTACTCTCAGCAATCTCGCCGATGTCCGCGGTTGCAACACCGACGCCGGGTGTCATGATATTCATCGGGCGCCCCCTGGCGCTGATCTTTAGGCTCGGTTCTGTGCATGCCGCGATTCGGCTGCGCAAGGCAACGAGCAGCGGCAACTCAGGATTGAGGCCGCGGCACGCGCACCACGGTTGCCGTTGCCAGGGCGGCAATGCCTTCGCGGCGGCCGGTAAAGCCGAGGGTTTCGGTGGTGGTAGCCTTGATGCCGACGCGCTCGGCCTCGATCTCCAACAGCTGCGCAATGCGCGCGCGCATCGCCTCCCGATGCGGGCCGATGCGGGGGGCCTCGCAGACGATGGTGACATCAACGTTCGCCACCTGGCCGCCCCTGAGGCGGACGCGCCGCGCCGCCTCGCTCAAGAACAGGTGAGAGGACGCGCCCTTCCAGCGCGGGTCGCTGTCGGGAAACAGTTGGCCGATATCACCCTCGCCCACTGCGCCGAGCAGCGCATCGGTCAGGGCGTGCAAGGCCACATCGGCGTCGGAGTGGCCTTCCAGGCCGGCGCCGTGTGGGATGCGAATGCCACACAGCCAAACGTGATCGCCCGCTACCAAGCGATGCACATCAAAGCCGAGCCCGGTGCGCACGTCGGGCGTGGGTTGGGGGGTGGCCATCGCTAGGTCCTCGGCGGTTGTGAGCTTGCGATTGTGCTCGCTGCCCATCACCAGCGCCACCGGCAGGCCCGCCCATTCGGCCACCGCCGCATCGTCGCTCAGGGTGGTCAGCTCCGCGGCTGCGGCGGCGCGATGGGCCGCCAGGATGGATGAAAAGGCAAATCCCTGCGGCGTTTGTGCGCGCCACAGGCGGTCGCGATCGATCGATTCGGCGACGCAGCCCGAGGCGTCGGCGCGTTTGAGCGAATCGGTCAAGGGCAGGGCGGCGATGGCGGCGGGCGCGTGCGCCAGCGCGGCCAGCACCCGCACGATGATGTCGGACGTGACGAAGGGCCTGGCGCTGTCGTGGATCAGCACGCAATCGGGGGCATGTGCCGCCAGCGCCAGGAGGCCTTGCAGCGCCGATTGTTGCCGCGTCGGCCCACCGGAAACGGGCGGCAGCAGCCGCGCCGCAGCGCCAGGCAGCGCCGCGTCAGGCAGCGCCGCGTCATAGAGAGGGCGATCGCCAGCGGCGATCACGACCTGGACCAGGTCGATGCCTGGCTGCGCCAGCATGACCGCCACCGAACGGGCCACCGCCGAACCGACGTCGAGCGAGCGATACTGCTTGGGGACCGGGCCGGGCGCCCGCGCACCGCTGCCTGCGGCCAAAATCAAGGCGGCTGTTTTCACGGGTGCTCTCGACAACGGCCGGCGTCCAATCCATAGCTCCGCCAGCCCTACGCGACAACCGGGACCGATAAGCGCCCACAGCGGCCCCGGGCCACACGTTTCGCGCTTGCGAAGCCCGCACCGGCAGGCTAGTCTGCACAAGAGAATGGCAACGACATCTTCTGCCTAATAAATGGGCAACGCAGGAACTTCGCCAACCAGCCGCGAGACATCCGTTCGGATCGGTCCGCATCAGGTGCGCGGGGGCGTCATGCTGGCGCCCATGTCGGGGATCACCGACCAGCCCTTTCGCACGCTCGCGCTGGCGCTCGAGGCCGGGCTGGTGGTTTCCGAGATGGTGGCAAGCGAGCACCTGAGCCGCGATCGCCACGGCGCGCGCTTGCGCACCTCGGGCACCGAGACTGGATTGCGGGTGATACAACTCGCCGGCTGTGAGGCCCAGTGGATGGCCGAGGGCGCGCGGGTCGCCGCCGACCTGGGGGCGGATATTATCGACATCAACATGGGTTGCCCGGCGCGCCAGGTGACCGGCAAGCAGGCGGGATCGGCCTTGATGCGCGATCTCGACCATGCCGAGCGCCTGATCGCGGCGGTGCTCGGCGCGGTCAAGCTGCCGGTGACCCTTAAAATGCGGCTGGGTTGGGATCAGCACACGCTGTCGGCCACCGCGCTGGCGCGCAGGGCTGAGGCCCTCGGCGTGGCCCTCGTGAGCGTGCACGCACGCACGCGCTGTCAGTTCTTCAAGGGTAGGGCGGATTGGTCGCTGGTGCGCCCCGTCAAGGCGGCGGTCAAGGTTCCCGTCGTCATCAATGGCGATATCCTCGACCCGGTCAGCGCCAAGGTAGCCTTGGCGCAATCGGGCGCCGATGCAGTGATGATCGGCCGTGGCGCCTGCGGCCAGCCCTGGATGCCCGCCCGCATCGCCCGCGCGCTCGCGACCGGCGAGGATCCGGGAGCCCCGCCACTGCACGTCCAGGGCGAAATCGCCGTCGGCCACGTCGAGGCGATGCTCAGTGCCTACGGGCTCGGCGTCGGGCTGCGTAACGCGCGCAAGCACATCGGTTGGTATCTGGCCGCCAGCGGGCGCGCGCCCGAGGTCGTGCAGGCGTGGCGACGGCGGCTTTGTACGTCAGATGATGCTGCAAGCGTGCTCGGCGGCATCGCCGCCTTTTATCGCGTTGCCCAGGAGATGGCCGCATGAAACCCGAGCTCGTCCGCGAGCGTGCTAGCGCCACGCCGCGCCGCCACATCGAGCACGATCTGTTGCTCGCTGCGCTGCCGCATCCGATCCTGGTGCTCGGCGACGATGATCGCGTGCTCTATGCCAATCCCGCCGCGGAGGCCTTCTTCTCGCTGAGCCAGGGTATGCTGAAGCGCCAGACGCTGCCCGACATCATCGCCTTTTCCAGCCCGTTGACCGCCCTTGTCGGGCAGGTCCGGCGCACGGGCGCAGCCGTCAACGAATACGGCGTCGAAGTCGACCTGCCGCGCAGCGGCATGCACCGCCTCGTGGACGTCTTCGCCGGCGGCTTTCCCGAGCAGCCGAGCCTGATCGTGTTGATGCTGCAGCAGCGCTCGGTGGCGCAGATGATCGAGCGTCAGCTCACGCACCGGGCCGCGGCGCGCTCCGTCTCGGGCATGGCGGCAGTGCTGGCGCACGAGATCAAGAATCCCCTGTCGGGCATCCGCGGCGCCGCTCAGCTGCTGGAGCCAGGTCTGAAGGACGAGGATCGGGCGCTGACCCAACTGATCTGCACGGAAACCGATCGCATCCGCACTTTGGTCGACCGCATGGAGGTGTTCGGCGATGAGCGCACCCTGGTCACCGAGCCGGTCAATATCCACTCGGTCCTTGACCACGTAAAACGCCTGGCCGAGACCGGCTTCACGGACGGCATCGTTATCAACGTCGAGTATGATCCGTCCCTACCGCCCGTACCGGGCAATCGCGACAAGCTCATCCAGGCCTTTCTCAATCTGGTAAAGAACGCCGCCGAGGCGATCGGGGAGCTGCGCGAGCCGGGTCGCATCGTCTTGCGTACCGCCTTTCGCCCGGGCATGCGGCTGTCGGTGCCCGGCACCGCTGCGCGCGTCGCCTTGCCCTTGATGATCGAGGTGGAAGACACCGGACCCGGCGTGGCCGACTCGCTCAAGGCGCATTTGTTCGATCCCTTTGTCACCACCAAACGCAAGGGAACCGGGCTCGGTTTGGCGCTGGTCGCCAAGATCATCGGCGACCACGGCGGCGTCATCGAATGCGAATCGGTGCCGAGACGCACGGTGTTTCGCGTGCTGCTGCCGCTGCAGGACTAACAACGCAGACAACAGACTAGGAAGTGAGTGGTCAATGGCTGGTGGAACTGTTCTGATAGCGGACGACGACAGCGCGATCCGCACCGTGCTCAATCAGGCCTTCGCCCGGGCTGGCTACCTGCCGCGCGCGACCGGCAATGCCGCCACGCTCTGGCGTTGGGTTTCCCAGGGCGAGGGCGACGTCGTCATCACCGACGTGGTGATGCCCGACGAGAATGCCTTCGATCTCATTCCCCGCATCAAGAAGCTACGTCCGGATTTGCCGATCATCGTCATGAGCGCGCAAAACACCCTGATGACCGCGCTCTCGGCGGCGGAAAAGGGTGCCTTCGAATACCTGCCCAAGCCGTTCGATCTCAGCCAGATCGTCAGCGTCGTCGGCCGGGCGCTGGCCGAGCCGGGCCGGCGCAAGGAACGTACGATCCCCGATGCGGAGAGCGAGGAGTTACCGCTCATCGGCCGCTCGGCGGCGATGCAGGAGATCTATCGCGTGCTGGCGCGGCTGACGCGCACCGACCTGACGGTGATGATCACGGGCGAGTCAGGCACCGGCAAGGAATTGGTGGCCCGCGTGCTGCATGACTATACCAAACGGCGCAACGGGCCGTTCGTCGCCATCAACATGGCCGCAATCCCCCGCGAACTCATCGAAAGCGAGCTGTTCGGCCACGAAAAAGGCGCCTTCACCGGGGCGCAAGCGCGCACCGAGGGCCGCTTCCAGCAGGCGGACGGGGGCACCTTGTTCCTCGATGAGATCGGCGACATGCCGATGGAGGCCCAGACCAGACTGTTGCGGGTGTTGCAGGAAGGCGAATACACCACGGTCGGGGGGCGCACGCCCATCAAGACCGATGTGCGCATCATCGCTGCGACGCATCGCGAGCTCAAGTCGCAAATCCAGCAGGGGCTATTCCGCGAGGATCTTTACTATCGCCTCAACGTCGTGCCCTTGCGATTGCCGCCCCTGCGCGAACGCTTGGAGGATATCGGCGACCTCGTGCGCCACTTCTTGCGCCAGACGGCCAAGCAAGGCATGGGGCACAAGGCCATCGAGACGGCGGCGATCGAGCGCCTCAAACACTACCATTGGCCGGGCAACGTGCGCGAGCTTGAGAACATGGTGCGCCGGCTGAGCGCGCTGCATCCGGAAGACACGTTGACGTTGGAGATCATCGCGGCCGAGCTCGTAGACGCGGCCCCGCCACCCAATAGCGATGCCGGCGCTGCCCCCAAGGAGCTTTCCGAAACCATTGAGCGCTACCTGGCCGGCCATTTCGCCAGCTATGGTCGCGAACTGCCGCCGCCCGGCCTCTACGATCGCATGTTACAGCACCTCGAGCGCCCGCTGTTGATGGCCGCGCTGGCCGCCACGCGCGGCAATCAGATCCGTGCCGCCGCCCTGCTGGGGCTCAACCGTAATACGCTGCGCAAAAAGATCCGCGACCTCGACATTCAAGTGTTCCGCACGCCGGTGACGTGAGGGCTGCGGGAGCGCGAAAAACCCCCACCCGCCCGAGGCATGGCGGCAACGCTGTCCGGTAGCGCCTTGGGCTTGCTCGCCCTTTCGGTCTTGACGGTGCGCGGGGCCAATGGCGCCCAGCTGTCAGCGCTTGCCTTTGTGTGCCGGGTTTGGTCCCTTTGAGCGAGGGTTTGGTGCAAGCCTGAGCGATCCTTTGCTCCAGCCCTCGATCCCCGCCCCGAATTGGGCGCTTGCCTTGCCGTGCTTGCGCTTCGAGGCCGAGCGTCTATTGTGGCCGGCGAGCGTCGGGCATGCGTCCGCACTCACCCCCCATCGAAGCGCAGGCGCGTTGCGGTGAGCGCGCCCGGCGCGCGACCTTTCGCCCAAGGATTGCTGATGGCTGAAGCTGTTGAAGTTCAATTCGCGCCCTTGTCGCAGGCGCCCAGCGGCACGCTCATTGTGTTGGCGGGCGAGGAGCTAGCCCTTGGTGCCGCCGCCCGCGCCCTTAACGAACGGGCCAAGGGCGCGCTCCTGCGCGCCGCGGCCGCCGCCGGTTTCAGCGGCAAGAGCAAAACCGCAATCGAGCTGCTCGCCGCCGCCGGGATCGAAGCGCAGCGCCTCATCATGGTGGGGTCGGGGCGCCCGGGCAAGGAACTGGATCGGCTGCTGCTGGGTGGCTATGCCTTCGGGCAGGCCAACGCGCGCAAGGGCGAAAAGGCAACGTTCATCTGCGACCCGGCCGATCCGGGCGATGCCGGCGTCGAGGGCTTTGCCGCCGACCTGGCGCTCGGCGCGCTCTTGCGAAGCTACGCCTTCAAGAAATACCTGACGCGCGGCAAGCCAGAGGAGGGGGCGGAGGCCGACGCCGGCGACGGCCTCAGCAAGCTCCAGATCCTGTGCGACCGCCCCGAGGCGGCGAGCAAGGCGTTCGTTTCCCGCAAGGCTCTTGCCGATGGCGTATTCCTGGCCCGCGATCTCGTCAACGAGCCGGCCAATCGGCTCGGGCCCGTCGAGTTCGCCGATCGCATGCGCGATCTGGAAGGCAATGGCCTCGAGATCGAGGTGCTCGAGGAGGAAGAGCTCAAGGCCCTCAACATGCAGGCGCTGCTCGCGGTCGGTCAGGGCAGCCAGCGTCCCTCGCGCGTCGTCGTGTTCAAATGGCATGGGGCCAAATCGAAGCGCGCCAAGCCGCTCTGCTTTGTCGGCAAGGGCGTGTGCTTCGATACCGGTGGCATTTCCATGAAACCCGCCGGCGGCATGGAAGACATGAAGGGCGACATGGCCGGGGCGGCGTGCGTGGCCGGCCTCATGGCGACGTTGGCCAAGCGCAACGCCGCCGTCAATGCCGTGGGCCTGGTCGGCCTCACCGAGAATATGCCCTCGGGTGGCGCGCAGCGGCCCGGCGACATCATCACCAGCATGTCCGGCAAGACCATCGAGGTCTTAAATACCGATGCGGAAGGCCGCCTGGTGCTCGCCGACGTGATCTGGTACGCCCAGGAGCGCTTCAAGCCGCGCTTCGTGATCGACCTGGCGACCCTGACCGGCGCCATCATGGTCGCGCTCGGCAAGGAATACGCGGGCATGTTTGCCAACGACGATCGGTTGGCCGCCGAACTCGCCGCCGCCGGCGAGATCAGCGGGGAGAAGGTCTGGCGCATGCCGCTCGCCAAGGCCTATGACAAGCTGATCGACAGCAAGAACGCCGACATGAAGAACATCGGCGGCCGCTTCGGCGGCGCAATCACGGGCGCCCAGTTCATCCAGCGCTTCATCAAGGATACGCCTTGGGTGCACCTCGACGTGGCGGGCACGGCCTTCGATTCGCCCCGCAACGACATCAATCAAAGCTGGGCCTCGGGCTGGGGCGTGCGGTTGCTCGATCGCTTGGTGCAGATGAACTACGAAAAGGCCGAGCGCTAGGCGCCAAACGCATCGGCCGGGAATGCCCAGAGCCGGTTACGCCACCACGAGCGAAGCGCCTGTAACTACACGTTAATACCTAGTTATTTTCCATAATATATCTTATGCGAATGGAAGCTAGCCCGCCGCCCCATGCCCTGGCGGCCGCCGGAACGCTTGGCACCCGAGAGCGTTGCTCCTGGTGCGGCTGCCAAGCCGCCGATCCCAATCCGCGCGCCCGGAGATTTCAGTCGTGAGTAAGGTCAGGACGCTTGAGCCTCAGAAGATTGCTGCTCCCCTCGATACTCCCACCGATCTTCCCGATGAGGCCGTGCGCGAGATTTCGGCCGCGCTCAATCGGCTGGTGGCCGATGCCTTTGCCCTCTACCTCAAGACCAAGAATTTCCATTGGCACGTCAGCGGTCCGCACTTTCGCTCCTACCATCTGTTGTTTGATGAGCAGGCGACCGAAATCTTCGGCACCACCGACGAGCTTGCCGAGCGCGTGCGCAAGATCGGCGGCAGCACGCTGCGCTCGATCGGCGAGATTGGGCGCCAGCAAACGGTCAAGGACAACGACAAGGCCTTCGTTGCCCCGCGCGAAATGTTGAGCGAGCTGAT
>Ga0134122_10000772_pt1 | contig 22293 bp, 34 predicted proteins | sample KB302_FD_96461 | JGI IMG/M metagenome (GOLD analysis project Ga0134122, IMG submission 96461) | Terrestrial soil microbial communities without Nitrogen fertilizer from Kellogg Biological Station, Michigan, USA - KB3-0-2 | ecosystem: Environmental > Terrestrial > Soil > Unclassified ... | reverse complement strand
ATGGATACCGTTCTCGACGCGATACTAGGACCGAGCACCGGCGCGCTGTCGCAAAATATGGTCGCGTCGACCTCAGATGAGATCCGAGGCGAATTGTCCCGTATCCTGGCGAGCGCGGTCGCCCCAGCGATGGCCGCCGGCGAATAGGCTGATCCGACGTCCTACTGCCCGTTGTCAGTCTTTCCAATGATCGCCTCAGTCGCGAAATCAGGCCCGAACGCTCGGGCGTCGTCCACTCCGAGGAGTTTGCTCAATGTCACGCGTGCCCGGTTGACGCGGCTCTTGACCGTTCCAACGGCGCAACCCGCGATCTCTGCCGCCTCTTCGTAGGACATGCCGACGGCCCCAACCAGCACCAAGGCCTCGCGCTGATGCGGCGGCAGCGAATCGAGCGCTTTGCGAAGGTCCTGCATATCAACGTGTCCCTGCTGTGCAGGAGCGACGGATAGGCTCTCAGCCTTTTTGCCCTCGCTATCCTCAACTTCTCTGCGGAGTTTTCTCATTTCCGAAAAAAATGAGTTGCGCAGGATCGTGAACAACCAAGCGCGCAGATTTGTACCCTCTTGGAAGCGGTCCAGATGGCGCCAGGCCTTGAGCAAAGTCTCCTGCACCAAATCGTCGGCTCGCTCATGATTTCCACACAAGGAGAACGCGAATGCTCTTAGTCTGGGAATCATTTCCACTAAAGCGTCCTTGATCTTGCTGTTCGTTCTGGGGTGCCGTTTGTCATTCTCCGCAAGGGCCTCAAGCAAATGAGCCAGTCGCTGCGGCAGCGGCTTCGGGACCACATGGTCGAACAAATCCCTTAGCGTCTTGCCCAAATGTTCGCGAATTTCGGGCCCAACCAAATGGGTGTCGGAAGTGTCCCCTCTCCTGCGTCCGCTCTTGCCTGTCATCCGAACTCCTTTGCAGGTCAACATCCCCCGATCCGGGCATAGGTAAGCCTTTGCTAAGCGTAGCACGCTGAAGACACCACGTCCGCGTACGCTCCCTCGATGGACTGCCTCCATCGCAGTTGCGGCCCCCCTGCTAGCCATCCGAGCGCTCCCAGTCATTAGCTGCAAGTGAATTGGGTTTTGAACCATACGTGCTCCGCGGCGTTGTCCCCAAGCTTCAGCCCAACAAGGAGAACTTTCATGCCCGCGCAGAGCACCCCTTATCGCGGCCAGACCCCCGGTTCGCCGCCAGATCTCAAAGAAAAGGTAACTGACCAGTTCGAGAGGATCGCCGACAAAGCCACCGACACGTTTCGTGACGTCGCCGACAAGGCAGAGCAACTTGCCGGCAGAGTAGCCGAGCAAAGCCGAGATGCCGGCAACAAAGTCCAGGAAGTAGCCGGCAATCTGAAGGGCGCCGTCGACAAGTCGATCGAAGACCAACCAATGGCCACCCTCGCGATGGTCGCGGTGCTCGGCTTCGTCCTTGGCGCGATCTGGAAGTCGTAAGCTTTCGTACTCGTGGTCATGAAAGGTACCGACTTGTTCCAAAGTCTTGACCATTGAGTCTGCCAACGTGCATTTGGAGGAGACGCATGGACTTCTCCATGAGGATGCTCGCGCAACGCGTCAAAGCGCCCAGAGGACGGGGCGAGACACGGGGGGCACTCCCGCATCTTCAGTCAAAACAACCGATTGACCTGCTGGTGACGGACGTCGGTCTGCCGAACATGAATGGCAGGCAGCTGGCAGAGATAGCCCGGGAGCTGCGCCCGGACTTGAGGATCTTATTCATGACTGGCTACGCCGAGAAGGCGGCCACGCGAAGCGGGTTCTTGGCTCCCGGAATGCAGCTGATGACCAAGCCGTTCGCGGTTGATGCGCTCGGAGCGAGGATCCGAGAGTTGATCGATCGCTAACGTGTGTTTGCATTTAGAAAACTTCCGCCAGCCAACCGATCTTCCGTCTGCAGCAAAACTGCCATCGTCGAAATGGCCACCTCTTGATCGCGCGGTGCAAGTAACCGACCTAAGCTGATTTGGCGCAGAATGCGGGTCACTGTGCAGCGACCAAACCACCCGCGCCGAGCCTATCACGCGCGAACCGCTTCACCCTCGATCACGGTCCCGCCAACGCGGTAGCCCTGTTTTTCGAGATAGCGCCGCAGCAAAGCCATGTTCTTCATATTGGCCCGAAAAAGGACATCAAAAGCGTCGCCTGCCACGGGAATGGCGCCGATCACGGTATCAAGGAACGCATTGGTCAGCATGCGAGCGATCAACCAACTAGGTGCCCCAAGTTCTCGCGCCTCCCAGATGAGATAGGCGGAAATGGTACTGGCAATCAGGTCGCCCGCAACCGGTATCAAACCGATGACGCCATCGAGCCCGAAGCGAATGGTGGTGCCAGGAATAACGAATGCGCCGTCCATCAGCTTGGCGAGCGCTTCAAGTCGCACCAGCGCTTGTTGCGTGCGGTAATTTAGAGGGACAGTGCGACCGTGCATTTGCGCCTCTCCTGCGATAAGACAAGTGGGAACGGGATGGAGTGAGCGCAAGCACAGCGCGCCGCATTCGCTTTGAGTCGTGCCAAAACGGAACCGTTTGGAGCGCTATCCGTTCATTCCATGCTGAAGCGCAAACGCCAGCCAGCGTTATTTGTGAGGAGGATGCTGTGACAGGCTTTATCTGGATCGCTGTGATCGGCCTAATTGCCGGCATCATCGCGCGCTTCCTCCTACCCGGCCCCAACAATCCGGACGGATTTGTCCTGACCGGCGTGCTGGGCATCGCCGGGGCATTCGTCGCAACGTGGATCGGCCAGGGAGTGGGCTGGTATCGGCCGGACCAAGGTGCAGGATTAATCGGCGCCACGTTTGGCGCGCTCGTGGTGCTGTTCATCTGGCATCGGCTCGCGGTTCAACGCCTTGTCAACGATCCGGGCACCTCTCGCGCCGGCTTGCCTCCACCGCGATAAAGCCTCACAGCAGGAGCTGTAGTATGGGACTTCTCGATGTTCTGAATGGCATGCAAAACGGCCCCCGGGGCCAACCGCAACCGGCCACTCCCGGCAGCGGCGGGATGTCTAAGACCACGATGGCGCTTCTCGCGTTTCTTGCCTACAAGGCATACAGGAGCTTCAGCGGTTCCCAATCCGCGCAGGCAGGTGCGCCTTCGCGCTACCCCAGCCCTCAAAGCGCCGACCCCTACCGCGATGAGCCGGAAGGCGGGCTCGCCGGTATTCTTCGCAGCATCTTTGGTGGCGGCCCAGTTCCTGGAAAGGTGCTGGGGCGCGGGGTCGGCAATACTATTCAGGACCTGGAGCAAAGGGGGCTTGGCGAAATCGCGCGCTCCTGGGTAGGTCGCGGGCCGAATCGGCCGATCACACCGGAGAAGTTGGAAGCCGCTCTCGGCGAGGACGCGATCAGAGACCTCATGGGTGAAACCGGAATGGAGCGCGATGAGCTGCTTGCGGCTCTAAGTGAGCATCTACCCCGCGTCATTGATCACCTCACGCCGGAGGGGCGGATCCCCACTGAGCAAGAAGCCTCGCGGTTGGCGTAGGCCGGCTGAAAACCTCAGATCGAATAGCTGGAGCTGTCGCGAAACATTTTGCGAACTCCATCCGCGGAGGCGACATAGCGACCATCGCAAAGGTGCGATTGGCCGGTTCCTGGTCGACTCGTCGACGATCCCTTGAAGGGTTCTTGAGGGGTTGTCGGCCAATTCCTGGGCTTTGCGGCGACCCCTCGGCCTGCTCGGTACGAGGCTGGAAAGATGCTTTGCCTTGTGGGCGACCTCATGAAACGTGTGGGTAGTGCCTTGTCGGCGATCTTCCGAACTGGCCGGCCGCTTTTCCGCATCGACGAGCCCGCGCGCGAAAGCATGATGCGCCCTAGCTCCAAAGGGGTGACGTTACACGTAACCGGGTCACAATCCTCTACGGAATTCCGCGTGAGCATGGAGCGATCAACTCGAGCTAGACCTCCAACAGGCATCACCGAGTGGTTTCAACACCGTTTCCCCGGATAATATGATGAAGACTCTCGCCGACGCGTTCGAGCATACCCTTCAGGACGTCTATTACGCAGAAAACGCAATCGTGAAGGCCTTGCCAAAAGTGATCACCGCCTCCATTCCATATAGGCGGCCCCTCAATCCATGCGTCTCTGGTGAGTAAAAACCGGCGCTGGAGGCTACCGCACCATCTTCAATCAGGAAAGAGCGACCGATGCGCAATTACCTTTCCGGATCACTTCTGGCCTTTGTGGTGTTCTCATCCACGCCACCCGTTGGAGCTCAGACGGCAACTGATCCTGGCACAGAATTGGCATTCATGCCGCATACCATGTCGGTCACGCTGCTCAATGAGGGCGGCAAATATGTCGTCATTGATTTGAAGCATATACCCCAAGGCGGCACGTGCCGCATGGACAAGGACGCAACCATCCTCCGCGTGGGCCCAGGGGCAACGGAGGGAACGATCCGTGTTCGCTACGCGGCTCCTCAACTCAGCTCGGGGGGATGCCCGTTCTTGGCAGAATTCGATCTACCGGCTGCAGATTACAATGCTGCTCGAGCGGATTTCGTCCGGAAGGAAGAGGAAGCTACAAAAAAGGTCGAGCAATTAAAGAAGGATCTTGGAGAAAAGTGGGACGAAGTGACAGGCAAAAAGAGTGGAGGTTAGGGGACCAGCGGCGCCTAAAGCTTCCATTCATTTTGGACGCCAGGCTAGGGCTAGCCGCGCTCGCCCCTTGGCAGACTTCTGTAACATTGGGTAATTCCGGAATCGCGCCACAGCAGGCCGCTGGGAATCGGCTCTCCACGAGACGATCCACCTCGGTGTCCTGGCAATGGTATAGTTGGACGGTGTTTGCGTGTGATGAGTTTCAGGGACCGTTAACTAGCTGCGCGAGTTCAGGTAGCCGCCCTGAAATCCGGCGAGCTTCTGGAGTTTATCCAAGTCGTGAATGTGAACTCTGCCCTTCCCGACCGTGAGCAATTTCCGCTCGCGTAGCTGGCGCAGAACCCGGTTGACGTGGATGGCCGTCAGGCCCAATGCATCAGCGAGCACGAACTGCGTGAGCGGGCACTTGAACTCGGCTTCTGGGGCAAGGCCGATCAAACTCAGCCGCTCGGCCAGTTCCATGAACAAATGAGCGGTGCGCTCGACGGCGCTGCGCCGGCCGATATTGACGAGGTGCTCGACCACCATGGCTTCGTCACGAGAAGCGGCCCACATGAGCGCTGCCCCAAGGCGCGGAAACTCGGTGACGCACTTCAAGATGTGCTTGCCCTCCACGGGATGGACCACGGCATCCGTCAAGATGGAGAAGGAGTGATCCGCGGTTCGCAACAGGACGCTGCGCAGCCCGACAATATCACCGGCAATTGGAAAAGAGATGATCTGGCGTCCCCCATCGGGCAGCAGCTTATAATTGCAAGCCCAGCCAGCCTGCAGAATGAAGGCCTTGTGGCCGGTCTGGCCCTCGCGCGTGAGCTGCTGGCCCCGCTTCACTTTGACCGTGTTCGATTGCATGTCCGCGAGACATTTCAACTCGCCTGACGACAAGGGAATGAAAGTGTTCAGCTTCTTTGCCAGCACGCTATCGAACGGTGAGATCGCCATGGGCCGCCTCTCGATGAACAGAGATTCAGCTCCGCTCAAGCCTGGATGTTGCGAAAAGTGATCCACTACGAATTTCGACCGTATCACGGTGCCCTTTGCCCGTCGGTACAAAATTGTACCTTGCCTGAGCGAGTAGGAGATAGCAGGCATCGGGTGTAGGTTGGCTGATCGCCTGCCGACTTTTCGGGCGCAGGCGGCTGAGAGACGGCTGGTGCTCTTGCCCCAACTGGGAAGAGCCAATGCCGCAAGCATCTGCCCGGCGCGGAAGCGCGAATCGCATTTTGGCGCGGTTATCGCGTGCCGACATTGGTTTGCTGAAGCCACATCTTGCACCCGTCGACCTGCCTGTCTCCACGCAACTGGAGACAGCCAACAACCCGATTGCCACCGTCTACTTCATCGAGAGTGGCTTTGCTTCGGTGGTTGCCAACGGATCGGGCAAACGAGGCATCGAGGTTGGCATCATTGGGCGGGAAGGCATGACCGGATTAGCGGTCGTGCTTGGCCATGACCGTTCCCCTTATGAGACATATATTCAAGCGGCAGGAAGTGGGCAGCGCATCAGCGGCGTCGACCTCCGTAAAGCCATGGACCAAAGCGTGCGTTTGCACCGCTCGTTGTTGCACTGCGCCCATGCCTTCCTCATCCAGACTGCGCAGACAGCGCTAGCCAACGGCCGCAGCAACATGGAAGCACGCCTAGCTCGTTGGCTTCTCATGGCCGACGATCGCATCGATGGGGGAGAAGTACCCCTCACACACCGGCTCCTTGCGGTCATGCTTGGCGTGCACCGGCCTGGGGTGACCAAGACGGTGCAATCTCTAGAACGGAAAGGCCTCATTAGAGCTGGGCGCCAGGTCATCACAATCATTGACAGAAACGGCCTGATCAAAATGTCCGACGGTGCCTATCTCCCGCCGGACTGATGTCAGGCCGCCGCCCGGGTAAATCGCGATCCGCGACGGAAGGGTCGAGCGCATAGGCCGCAAAGTCGGCAAAAATCGCTGTCTTCAGCAATGCAGATCAGTGCACCGAGCGCCAGGCTTAGCTTCGGTCGAACGGACGTCATATGACAAAGCACACAATTTAATGATGCCGACGGCATGGCGGCCCTCGGTATCTGCGAGTCGCTTCTGATAGCCTTGACAGAACTCAAAATCCTCAGCGAGCAAGACGCACGCGACTTGTTTGCCGATGTTGCCACCTCGCACACGAACGCTGCCCTTGCGGCGCAGGGCCCCGGAAAGGCTGTGCAGCGAATTCTGGCCGGTAAGGACGGCGTGCGCCACTAGGGGCGCTGCTTAAGCCTGCCTGCTACCCTTTCAACAACACAGGTTAGTGCACCATTTCGTCGACAGGTATGCTTAAAGAACCACGCAGCACTGGCCCCCTTCGCTACGAGGGCTTGGCCTCCTCGTCGATCATCACGCTTGTTGGGCGTTCGAGGATTGATCGACGGGCTTGGGACACGTCGCCACTCTGAGAAGCGGCAATCTCTGGCATTCGCGCTTAGCCGCGCCTGGGATGCCGCATGCAGGGCATCAGCCTTGCTGGTCGCTCAATCCTCATCGTGGAGGATGAGCCCCTCGTTGCGCTCGATCTCAGGTCGGCGTTCGAGAAAGGGCGGGCGCCAGTGTCATCACGGTCCACTTTCTCCCCGACGCCGTCCGTCATTACCGCGATAACCCGATCCCATCGCTCTTCAAGGAACGGCTCTTCGTCTATGTCTCCCGGTTTTGCGAGGTTCGCTATCGCATCGTTCGCCATTGCGCATTCCTGGTCGGCCGGGGTCACGCGTCCGGTGACGCATCAGTTGTCGCTCAGCGTTGAACAGGCTCCTGGACGGCCGACGAGAACAGCGTTGCTGCCCTGTGATCCCATCGCCTTCATTGGAAAGCCTGTTCTACCGATATTGCTGCAGCGAGCCCTGCAAAAGGCCGAAGGTTTGACTGAACGGTGATCCAGGTCGTGAGCCCAAACCGGTTTACATCGAGCGAGCAGCGCCCTCGCGTGATGGCCATTTGCAGAAATCTCGACTGCTCAATGTAGTCATCGACCGGTGCGGCAATAGGAAGTGAGCAATGGCGGACCTTCAGAGGATTGCGAAAGCTCTGGTGGCAATCACCCTGGCGAGCGGTGGTGTTGCTGCATTACGTAGCGGCAAGCGTGCTGGAATTCGCCATCGGACTATATATTTGATTGGTAATGGCTTCTTGCTACTCGGCGCCCTGGTGTGGACCTGACGTGCAGTCGCCATGGCCATCACGCTCAGCTGCAGAAAATTCCATCGGCGCACCTGTAACCCCACGAAATCGGGAACCTGTTTCGCGTGCGGTGGTTACACTGTCTAGGCAGCCCGCGACTCCCCTTAGACCGACTTTCGGGCACATCAGGGCGCCGGTCCCACAGGACCGGTGCTCTCACGGTGTATGCCACGCTACCGGCCCCTGATCGATGCTGTTGATGGTGCCGCTAGTCCATTGCCACGTTCAGCATACATCATTTCTAACGCGCCGCGCTTCAATGCTTCGACATCCCGCTTGTTATCGGTAGCCATTGACAAGAGCGCCTCGGCTAGTCTGCGGCGCACAATCCTTACCGTTATGGGGTGGGTACTGTAATTCCCCGCGATTTCACGCCAAGCAGCATCAAACGCGGCCCTGATAGCCTTTGCGGCCTCAGGTCGGAGTGAAGCGTCGTCGATGAGCTGTCGGCCTGCACATGCTGCTTGTTGCATATGGTGATGATACGCAGTGTCCGATGGGCCATCATTGATCTAAGTTAGTTAACTTCGAAACGCGCTGATCAAATCCGCTCCCATGCACGTGATTGCCGTGAGCTGACCCATTTATGAACGGCTGATGTACTATCGCTGGCGATTGGGCGCGTAGTCTTGGCGGAGCGGCGTTGGGCTTGACCTCACAGCCCAAAAGGTGTGCCTTCCCTTCGTCGCTCCAGCAACCAAAGCCACCATGCTTGCCAAATGCGGCGCCTACACCGTCGCGAAAGTGATACCCGTCGGAGAAACAATACTCCCGACCTTAGGCCACCCTGCCTCTGGCAGTTACCCGCTTGGCCGCGCACGGGACACCACCATGGTTAGCACCAGCTTGGCTGGTTGCTCGATCCTCATTTGCGAGGACGAAGCCCTGATAGCCCTAGACATTAGTAAACGCCTTCTCAAATTCGGGCGCGCGCGTAGTGACGGTGCGTTCGCTTGCCGATGCGCTAATTGCCGTAGAAGGGGAGGTTCCGTCGGCCGTCATCCTGGATCACGTGCTAAGCGATGGAGAGAGTTCGCAGCTCCGCCAATGCCTAAAGGAGCGGAACATCCCGTACGTGGTCCACAGTGGATACCCCGGAGAGCATGACGGGGCGGCTGACAAGGCTGTATCCGGGTCCAAACCTGCATCGGCTCAACACCTCGTAACCACCGTGAAGGGATTGCTTCGCAGTCGCCAACTTCCCTGAGAGTGAGGGCGCGCTTGCATAGCGCAGGCAAATTCCGGGAGCCGCATCCAGGCCGTCAGCGTCTCCCGGGGAGATCGCGCGACCGTGAGAGCGGACCGCATCTACCCCGCAAATTGGGAATAACGGAAACAATGCTGGAGGCGCACAAAGCTAGTCCCCAATGTCCCTAGCCCCCTGCAAACTTGGGGCCATTTTTTTTGCGTATGAGCCCGCCTCTCGCGGACTACGCTGCAGTGGCCTTGCAGCGCCGAGTCCATCGTTCGACTGGAACTGGCCGAGATCGGGCCGATTGGATGGTGTGACGCCAGCGTGTTCGGTCGGCAGGCCCTCTGCCTGGAATGCGTCGCGCACGAATTCAGTCAGAATGTCGGTCAGCGATGACATGGCGGGCCATAGAAGCCGATCGCGCCGAGAACCGCAATGATCAGCGAGATTCGACGCCCACCATTGCGTTACCCGATTGTCCCGCGCAACGTTTCGGAGCGCACGTGCCGCGTTCTTGCGCTGTTGGAAAAGTGCGCCGCGATGCTGTCGCCAGCCGCGGCAGGACTCTGGGGGTCACCAGACCCGCCGCAAAAGCCCCCGCCAACCCCTCGCCGTGGCCCGGTTCTGAGCCCGAACCGACCTTCGTAGCCCTCGATCCTTCACCATGGAGCGCCCTCCAAACCCGGAGCGCTCACACGTAGAGCTCGACGCATGGTCTGGGCGCTTTGGTCGTTTCCAGCCTTCGGCGCCTCTGGCCAAAGAATTTGACATATGCTCATAAGTGTGATCATCATAATTACGAGTCTCATTTCTATGATCATCATGAGAGTGACGAATGTCCAGCCGAGATCATCAATCCGAAACAGCCAACGGAGCACGATCCAGTGCGCGAGGGATGCTGGCATTAGGCGCGGGCGCACCCCCCGTGCGGCGGGTCCCCATCGCCCTGGCTCGCCAGTTTTTTCAGATCTGCACGACGGCTGCGGCCGAAAGCATCGCTGGCACGGGCCTGACGCCGCTGGAGGTTGCGGTGATGGCCTATCTCAACAAGAAGCTCGGCCAACCAAACATCGACCAGAATGGTCTTGCTGCCAGACTAGGTGTCGATCGCAACACCACGAGTCTGCTCGTCGATCGCCTCGAAGCGAAAGGCCTGCTCGAGCGTCGAGTCAGTCCAGAGGACCGGCGGGCACGCCTGCTGCGCCTGACGACGCGCGGAGAGAGGCTCCAAGACCGCATTAGCCCAAAGGCCTCTGCGGGTCAGCAGCGCATCCTCGAAGTGCTCGCCCCCCCCGAACGTGAGCTTCTGCTCGATCTTCTCGTGCGAGTGATCGAGGGCAACCGGTCCCTCGCCCGTCCAGGGGCGGGTCGCCGCAAGCGCGGCTCTCTCCAATCGTCGCCTGGCACAACTTGAGGAGAGGTCACGATGCGTACTGCAATCCGATCGGTCTGTGCTCTGCTCATCGGAATTACTGGTTCCCTTGCCCTCCCCGCACCACTATCGGCTGAGGCATGGCCGCAGCGCACGGTCAAACTCATCATCCCGCTGCCCGCCGGTGTTTCCGTCGACGTTTCGGCCCGTCTCTTCGCAGAACAGCTGGCTGCGCGTTGGGGCCACCCTGTCATCATCGAGAATATGCCGGGCGCGGACGGCATCCTTGCCGTCAAGGAATTCGTCAGCCGCAGCGATCAGCATACGCTGCTCTACTCCTTCGCGGGCCTGATCACCATTAACCCGCTGTTGCATGAAAAACTGCCCTATGATCCCACACGGGACCTCGTGCCTATAGCCGCGTCAAGCGAAAATTTCCTGGCCATCGCAGTGTCGTCGAAGTTGCGGGCCGCGTCGTTGAGCGAGCTGGTAACGCTCGCTCGTTCGCATCCAACCAAGTTCAATTGGGTTGCCTCGCCGGGCCTTCCGTTTTTTGCGCTTTCTGGATTCCAGAAGAGTGAGGGGATGGAGACCGTCTACGTACCGTATCGCGATTTTAATTCGGCAATCGTGGACCTCGGCGAAGGGCGCATCGACATAGCAGCTGCTAGTCTCACCGGGCTAGTGCCGCAGCAGCAGGCCGGAAAAGTGCGTGTGCTTGCGGTCATGAACAAGGTGCGCTCCCCTGCGGCACCGCAGGTTCCCACGGCAGCCGAGGCGGGATATCCGCAGCTCACCTTCGACGGCGTCACAGGTTTCTACGGATGGCGCGAGATACCGGGCGAACTGCGTGATCGGATCGCTGCTGATGTCCGCGCGGTGGCAGATAGTGCCGCGATCAAGGAGCGGTTGGCAAAGATCGGGATCGTTGCTCGCGGCAGCACTCCAAGCGAATTTGCTGCTGCGATCGAGGAACAGCGCGCGAAGGTTGCGGCGATTGCAGCTGCTATTGGTACAAAGCCCAGTCAATAGATGCGATCTTGAGGGCATCACGCGGCGGCACTGCAATGGAACACTCCACCCCAACGCCCGACCGCCCCCTCGAGTTTGGGCACGCTTTCCGCAGCGCCAAGACCGTTATGAGCGCGGTGCAGCTTGGAGTCTTCACCGCACTCGCTGGATCAGCCCGCGACGCCAATAACTTGCGGCAGTGCATTGGAATTGCGGAGCGCGGCACGCACGACTTTTTGGACGCGCTCGTCGCCCTTGGTCTGCTCCAACGCGACAACCTCGGTCGCTACAGCAACGCGCCCGCTGCCGATCTCTTTCTTGATAGTCGCAAGGCAACCTACATTGGGGATTTTTTCGAAAACCTCGACGCGCGCGAATACGCCATGTGGGGCTCGCTGACTCAGGCGTTGCGCAGCGGCAAACCGCAGACCGGCTTTGAGCCTGCGGCGCATTTCGGTACGCTTTATTCCGATCCGAGGCGGCTCGACTTCTTTGTGAAGAGCATGACTAGCAGCGGCCTCCCGGTCGTCGACTTCACGGCGGCGGACTGCATCGGATGGATGCAGGAAGCCGGCTTCCGCGATCTGCGAGTCGAACCGTTGGTAACCGGCCACTCCATGATCGTTGCCAACAAGTAGCTCGTCGAAGACAGCGCTCCGGCAGCCAGACAGTGCGCGACGGGGAATTGGCCGACCAATGACCGCTTCTGGCACCAGCCTGAAGACCTCGACGGTGCGGCGATTTCCCTCCGGAATTGGAGGATTAACTGATGTCCAGGTGATTCTCCTGCTCGTCAATCAAGGCTTTACCCGATGTGCACCGTTCGGTACGCGTGCTGCCTTTGCACCTCTCGGGGCAAGAGAGAACGCAATGTCGACGCTTCTCCAACCGGATACCGTAGCCGGGCAGTCTTACGTCTCGACGGGAACTCTGCCGCCTGACGAATTCGTTGCCACTTTGGTGAGTGAAGCGCACAAACGTTTTCAGTCTCATACGGAAGGTAAGAACTCGGAGGTCTACCCCGCTCTGGCGAGAGTTCCGAGCGAGCTGTTTGGGATCTGCGTGGTTGGAACCAGTGGCAAGATTGCCGCGATCGGAGATACCGACTACGAGTTCGCGATCATGAGCGTCTCGAAGCCGTTCGTGTTCGCGTTGGTGTGCCAAGAGATCGGCCCAACCAAGGCCCGTGAGAAGCTTGGCGCCAACAGCACCGGCCTGCCCTTCAATTCACTTTCGGCCATCGAGCGAAGCACGGATGGACGGACGAACCCGATGGTGAATGCCGGTGCCATTGCCGCGACCAGCCTCACGCCGGGCATAACTGGCGCTGAGCGATGGCGGTTCATCCAGCACGGATTGTCCCGGTTCGCTGGGCGGACGCTACGTCTAAACGAGGAGGTGTATGCCTCTGCGTCGGAGACCAACTTCCGCAATCGCGGCATAGCCAATCTGCTTCAGAGCTACGACCGCGTCTACTGCGATCCGGCCGAAGCGACTGACCTCTACACGCGGCAGTGCTCGCTCAATATAAGCGCCAGAGATCTTGCAGTGATGGGCGCAACGCTTGCCGACGGCGGTCTTAATCCGCTCACCAAGGAGCGGGTGGTCGCCCCTGCCGTGTGCCACTACGCGTTGGCGGTGATGGCAACGGCAGGGTTGTACGAGACCTCGGGTGATTGGCTTTACGACATCGGGCTGCCCGGAAAGAGCGGCATTGGGGGAGGCATCGTCACGGTGTCACCGGGCAAGGGTGGATTGGGTACCTTCGCCCCGCCCCTCGACGACGCCGGTAACAGCGTCAGGGGTCAACTCGTCGCCAAGTTCCTGTCCCAACACCTGGGGCTGAATCTTTTCGTCTCGAGCCCGAAGCCGGTCGCGTGAAGACGGGACTCGTTGGGATTGAGGTTGTTCACCACTTGGGCATAGCACCGCCGGTGCAGAGGTGTATTGGTCAGGCGGGGAAGCTCGACAGTTGTTGTGCGCAGGTTCGCTGCCGGCCGGCGCGTCCGCAGAGGAGGGGTAAGCTGTCATACCAAGCGGTGCCGGCTTGGTCTCAGGCTGATCCCCTTGCAGACGTAAAGCCGGCCGCGTGGACGGTTGCGACCCTCTCTTTGGGTGTCCGCGATGCCTGGCCCGCTACCTTGCTCGTAGCGGGCCTTTTTTCGCCAATCTGGCTGACTTATCAACACCTCACTCCAGCCGACACCAAGCCGGTCGGCCCCCTTTGACCGAGCATCTCTCCCATTTGTCGCCATTGCGATCAGTAACGACGCGATCCTCATAGGTGGCGCAACCCGCACAGACCGCCACCACCAGCAACGCGCACAAAACTCTCATTTTGCCCCTCCATCGTTGAACCCGTGAGAGGCCGTCACGGGTTGCCCGCCATTGACGGTCGAATTCTGCAAATCCGCAAGCGCCTTCGGGTGACACGGCAGGGGAAATCGAAGCCATCAAATGCACCTGAACATGGTGCCCGGCGCCTGGCGCTTCCTGCGTCGCAAATATAACCCGCTTCCCTCAAGCCCCTTTGAAATGCGGCTCTTGCAAGGGACGAAGAGGTCGCCGCCGCCTTGACGGTTCCGACGGCCAGCGCCAACGCCGGCACGGCAGTCGTCGCTAAAGGTGCGCTCGAACGTCTCCCCGGCTTGGGCTGGCATCAGGCTGAAGTCTTCGGCGCTGCAGCGAGCCAGTCCGTTGACGGAGGTGCTAGAGACACAGTGGGCCCGTCATACGACACCCGCCCTGACCCGAGGCGGACCAACCCGCATCGCCGAACGCCATTTTCGCGCCAACAAACCCGGCTTGCGACCTTTTCGACGTTCGAGCCTATCATGCCGGCCAGTACAAACTCTCGCACTGTGCCCCCCACCGAACCGGCGTGCGCGTTCGCAGCCATTGTCGCCAGAGCGAAAACCGCGACCGAAGCGGCAACCAAGATTTTCGTGCCATGATGATCTCCTTGCTGTTTGACGTTCAGTTGGTTTGGGGAGGAGGAGCACGCTCGTGCGTTCCAACTAGCCCCATCCCCGGTGTGGACGTCGATCCAGCACTTCCCGCGACAACCTACTGAATTGTTGTGGATTTGCAGGTTTTAAAACCTCTCACTAGGTACAGACAAAATGGCCCCGATGGACAGAGCGTTGGGCCATGCAATCAAACAGCATAGTCCGCATCTGAGGTTCAGATGCTCAATGGCAACGAGAACCACGGCGGCGTGAAACCGCTACGCGAGCACGCGCGCTGACGGGTGATCCTGCGCCTTGGCGAAAAGCACGCCGAGGAGGCGCGCCGTGCCGAGGATTGGGGCTTTGATCCTCAACGACATCGCAGATGCTTACGAGCAGTCGGCCAAGCTCACCGAGGCCGCCCGCGAAAGCATTGGGGAAGCCGGTTGAGGCGACACTGAAAGGCGCCGAATGGTTTTTAAGGCTCGCCATTTCCCGCAGGGTAGCCGGCTTTAAAACTCAACGTCGCGACTATCCATAGGTTCTGGTTGACAGCGTATACCTAGTAATGCGAGGTATAGCGTGGCTAGGGATAACGGACCTATCAGAAGAGGTGCTCGCACATGATCAGGCGACGTGAGGTACTGGCTGTCGGTGCAATGGCAACCTTGTGCGAGCTTATCCCGCCGCCGGCTGCCTTGGCGGAGGATTGCGGGTCAGCAGCCGGTGCTCGGGAAAATGCCAACGCGCTTCTTGATAGGTACGCGGCTGCGATCAACGCGCACGACACCAGGTCTTTCCCCGAGCTCTTCACGGAGGCCTACCTCCAGCACTCGGGAAGAAGCCCCTCTGGTCTTGCGGCCCAGATTGAAAACTTTCAGCGAATTATCGCCTCAATGCCTGATCTCCAGCTGCGAATCGAAGATCGTATCATTGGCGGCGACAAAGTGGTTGCCCGCACGACGTATTCAGCAACCCATAGCCAACCCATTCGCGGCATAGCCCCGACTGGCAAAGCCTTCACGTTCAGGACCATTGACATCTGGCGCATCGAGAGCGGCAAGTTTGCCGAGCATTGGGACCTAACGGATATCGCGGACGTGCTCAACAGGCTGCGGAGCGGCTGACTCCTATTGCGCCTTTCCAAGCTTGACTGACTCGAACCCGACCCATAGCAATACAAGGGATGGAAGGCGAAATGCTTAAGGGTCACCTCGACCTCATCGTACTAGCCGCGCTCTCCGAGGGTCCCGCCCACGGCTATGCCGTCATTGAGGCGATCAGATCCAGGAGTGGCCAGGCCTTCGATCTGCCTGAGGGCACAATCTACCCCGCCCTCCATCGCCTCGAGCAAGCTGGCCTTCTTTCCAGCCAATGGACGGTGGCTGAATCAGGACGACGACGGCGTGTCTATGCCTTGACTAGGCAGGGTCGTCGCGCGCTTGCGGATCAACGCGCTGTCTGGGAACGGTTTTCCAGTGCGATCGGGGAGCTCCTGGGCCAACATCGCCATGCGAGATCCTGAGATCATTGCCGCGTACGCGGCTTCCATAGCGGGGAGACTCGATTTTGACCCGTCCTTGTCGCGACGCGTGCGCCAAGAGGTCGAGGACCACCTCTGGGAAAGTATGAGCACCAGGGCGAGCAATGGCCTCGAGACTGCGCAAGAGGCGACCGCCCGGTTCGGCGATCCTCAAGCCCTGGCTGCAGAATTCGCGACCATGTGGCTCGCCGAGCAAACCAGAAAATTGAGCGCCGCCGCCGTTCTGCTTGTGCTGGCCCTCCTCCTAATAATGAAAGCGCGGCTTGCGTGGTACGGGATCGCGCAATGGACCTTGAACGCTGAGTTACGCACGGTTGGGTTAACGGTAGGCCTTGTTGATATCTATGCCTTCTGGCTGGCGGTTACTTGCGTCGTCGCTGGCTGGGCCTATTTGTTCGGCTATCGCATTGCAGCTTCGTGTGCAGCTCAGTGTCGAAGGTTCTGCCACGTTGTTTGCCTGACCTCGGTGTCCGTGCTTGCCCTTATGGTCTCGGTGACGTGCGATGTCGTCCTGACTGCGCTCCGGCTTGTCGGCCGGGACTTTTCCGCTCAAGCACTAATTCCACTTGCTTCAGTAGCGGCCGAGAGTGCGCTGATTGGTGTGTTGGTCCTGAAGATCTGCAGTCTCGCCACGCGCATGCCGCGCACGACGGCATTGGTGGAACCCGACACCTTGCGTCGGTGACCGCCATAAATTAGGAGACCCAGATCAGGGGCTTCTGATGCAACGCCGCACAGCGATATAAATTCCACAAACAATGGATGGTCTTGCTCACTTCACCTCGCATCTGCGCGAATGGGAGCCGTCATCTCCGTTCGTGGAGCTGGCGATTTTCGGTACGTCCGACCCGCAGCTTATCGCGCAGATGCTGATGCTTTTTGCCAAGACGTGCTGTGCGCACGCGACTTTCTTGGACTATTCCATCAATCGAGCATCGGCTGTGTCACAGGCCTTGAACTCGCCGACGTCCGAGCGATCGGCCGAGGCCGGGCCATGGTGGAACCCTTTAACAGCATCGGACCACCTTTGACGCCCACCGACCCGAGATTCGGCATGCACTGGCGCGAAGTCTAAGGTCGATGGTCACAGCATCCGAGAACCTCGTTGCCTCCACCTTGCTCGGCCAACTCTCGCCGCGTTCGCCGGCGGGTCGCTCTGGCCAACGCCGCATAGCAAGCTCTTTGATTTTGCTGCCATTGCAGACGCGCGGAATGGATTGATAAAATCGCGATGCGTGCGCGGAGACGGATGCAGCCGGCCGGGGTGCGCTTTATCGGGCTCAGCGATTGGCGCCAGCAGATGCTGAAAGCGCTGCCCTCTACTTCATCAGAAGGTGGCCAAAAGAAACACCCCTGTCAGCATCAAGGTCGCCGCGGTTGCTCGGATGGCGCCAAAACCTTCCTTCAGAACGAACACACCGATTAGGACTGCGAATAGTGCGCTGCACTCGCGGATCGCCGAGACCGGTCCGAGGGGCAGATATTTTGCAGCTAGCAGGAAAGCGATGTATCCGGCAACGGAGATAATGCCTGTTCCCAGACCAATCGGCCCGAGCGCGGTCAGCGCCGGCACTAGGCTGCGACCGCGTGTTGCTAGGGCGTAACCAATCACCCCGAGTCCGTTCACGAGTTCCAGAGCGGCACCGAAGGCTACGACGCTTCCGCTCGAGCGAACGCCGGCACCGCTGAGCAAACTGTACATCGCGATGCTGCCGCCGGTTAGCATGGCATAAGTAATGCCAAGTCGCCCCCCGCGCCCCATCAAAGCAAGTGCGGCCACGCCAACCGAGATCAAGAAAACACCGGACATCTGGGCGGGGGATAGCGTTTCGCCGATCACAAGGAACGACAAGCTCGCAATGAGCACGGGGGCAATGCCTCGTGCCAAGGGATAGACAAGACTGAGATCACCGGCTTGGTAGCTTGTAACGAGCAGGAACTGATAGCCCCATAGTGCGAATGTTGCCGAAATGAGCCACGGCATACTTTGGGATGACGGCCATTCGATCAGCGCGAGGGCAACCAGACCGAAGCCGACACCGACAAGACGCATCGAGGTCATCATGAGCAGACGATCAGTGGAGCGCTTGAGCATTGCATTCCACGAGGCGTGCCCCAGTGCCGACAACAGGACGATGCCATAGAGATATCTTGGACCCAGCACGTGATTTACGTGAGCTGGGCTGATTGAGCCCCGCCGCCGCAGAACTGCGGACTCCGGCTCCGGGCTGACAGCAGACGGGTCGTGATCGGGATTCTCCAGTTCGAAAAGTTAGGTTCTGCTCGCGAAATTCCGGGTGGTTGCGAGGACGGTGCCACATAGCGTCTCGCCACCAGCCGAGACCGTAAAGACGTCGGCTGCCCCCACCGACACCGTTCGCCCCGCCTGAAGCACGCGCCCGCGCGCGAGCAATGCCTCTCCTTGCGCGCGGCCCGTCATCTTGATTGTGAAGTCGAGCGTCGCTCCAGTCCAACCATTAGGTAAAAGCGAAATGCAGGACGCTGCAGCCGCAACATCGCCAAGAACTCCGACAATTGAAGCAGGGAAGTGGTTGGGAGGCGTTGAGAACCGCTCGACGAAGGGCATTTGTACCTCAACCTGCCCAGGTATTGCCGTGACAACGCGTATGCCAAACTCGTGCACAAAAGGCAGCAACGCGAGGAAGGCGCGCGGATCAGCTCCCTGATCGGATCCAATTATCGCCATAACAACCGCACCGATCGCCGACGCATTCGCGGAACTGCAAGACCGTCAGGTCCGCAGCCTCGCCGGGCCGTCGTGTTTTGTACACTCACTCATCGGTATACATGCGCGGCTGTTTTCGAGCGTGCTCGCGGCCGGCCCTCCAGTCCCAGACACACGAGCGCGGCGCGGAGCGCCGCTTCGGCGTAGATCGGATCCCGATGTGTAAGCATCTGGGTGATGGCTCCGTCCATGAGCACCAACAATTCCCGGGCCCGCTCGTCAGCCTTGCTGATGCCGGCGGCCTCGATCTGTTCCTCGAACCACTGCTCAAGCCCTTTCTTGTGCCGACGCGCCAACACGCATGCTGGATGTCCTGGCTGTCCTGCAAGTTCATGAATAACGCGGATAAAAGCACACCCTTTCCAGGTCGGCAGAATGCCGGAGCTGCCCACCAACTTGAAAAGCGCTCGAACGCTCGATGCGAGATCCTTCGCTCGCATAGCGTTCTTCAACCGCTTCAGCGTGGGCTGGTCCCGAGCTTCCAGGTAGGCAGCGATGAGCTCGTCTTTCGATGCGAAGTGGTAGTAGAGGGTTCGCTTGGTCACCCCCGCCCGCTTGGCAATGGCGTCAACACCGGCACCGCGCACTCCCTCACCATAGAAGAGAGCATCGGCAGCCTCGATGATGAGGCGTCGTGTTACGGTCCCCCTGCGTCGCACGATGTTTGCTCCGACCTTGCTATACCGGGAAGTGAATGTCTCTGCATGCGGAGAGCCAGTATATAGGAGCACCGACCCGATCGAGGAGGTCTCTGTGGCACGCTTCACCCTCTATGGCAGCCCGCACTCGCTCCCGACCTACAAGGTCGCGCTCATGCTGCGTCTTTCGCAACAGCCATTTTCCTTCCGCTATGTGAGCTTCCAGAAAGGAATGCACAAGGCACCTGAGTTCGTGAAGCTCTCGCGTTGGGGCCAGGTGCCAGTTTTGCTTGAAGGGGATCGTGTGTTCGTCCAGTCAGCGGCAATCGTGGAGCACTTGGCGGTTACGCTCGGTCAATTCCAGGGTCAAGATACGGCGACGCGCCAGGCTGTACGCGAGTGGATGTACTGGGACGTTGACGTCCTGTACCCGCCGATCTGGAACTGCTATGGCGTCCAGCTCGGAGAAAAGAAGCTCCTGCCGATCAGCGTTGACCCGGTCATTGCTGACTACCATCGCCGGCGCGCCGAGACCGCACTTTCAACAATCGACGCCCATCTCTCTCAAGCGAACTTCCTCTGTAGTAGGGCACCCACCGTCGCCGACATTTTCTGCTACGGCGACGTGGCGTTCGCGGAGATCTGCGCGTTTGAGCTCCGGCGATGGAGCAATCTTGTCGATTGGGCTCACCGAGTCACTGCTACTAGGGGGTTCAAGGGACCCTTCGAATTGTTGGGAATGCAGGACTCAGAGGTCCTCTAGCTGGAGCTCAATGTATTGTGGTCGATGTTTCCTTGCGAGTGTCATGCGGCCTGATCGAAGCAATCTCATTGGTTGCCTAAGGATTGGATAGCGGCAAGCCGGCTTGGTGTCGGGGAAGACGAAGTCGCTGTTAAATAGGCGGCACGGGCCTCCCGCAGAATGGCAACGGCGCGGCGTCCATTGGCATTGCCCAACCTGCGCCAATGGCCAAGCGCCGTGCTCTCGCGACGGGCGCGCCTTCAAGCCGTCAGCCCGGCGAAGTTGTCCCTTTGCACGGCACCCCGGATCATGCGACCTCAAACAGCCTCAATGCCTCTTGCAGTCACCTTGGGCACGCACCCGCTAAGAAACATGTAAAGGCTGGCGCAGCCCGCTTCTGCAGAGCCCCGCGGCAGATGCGGCTGACGCGTTTAAACGCCACCGAGGTGGCCTCTCTGTGCCGACCTACAATCTGACACGTGCACTGAACATCGTCCGCATCAAGCCGCTGTTGGCGGCAATCCGAGCCTGGGTGCGAGCTGTCACCCGCGCTTTTCCCGACGGTTAGACGCCCAGTACCGGCTGGGGCCCATTAGGATTGCTTCCGGCTGGTTAACAGGGCTAAGCCGAGCAAGTGCCGCGCGGTCGTGGTGCGCTCGAAACGCCTATCGAGCGTTTTCGCACAACAGGACCCGAATCGGACCTGGGGTAGCACACGCATTGCGCCGCAACTGCCGACCCAGCGAACTGATAGGGTCACGGACAATCCGCGAGCGCTGCAGCGAACTGACGTTGTGTGCCAAGCGCCGCGCAGCCCTCAAACGCGCGGCGCGGAAACTACCGAGTAACCATGGGGGTTTCTTCCGATTGGCACGGCCCACACCGCCCCTGACTATAGTGCGTTGAATGGAGTTTACGGCGCCGAACTTCGGGAGTGGTGATCGACAAAACGCCGCAGCTCGGTGATACCGAACGGTGACGACATCCGACGCAGTGTTGCGGCAATCGGAAGGATTGTTTGCACACGCGACGAGCCGCCAGGACTCAGTGTGATATCGCACCAAGGCTATTGGCTGATTAGGCAGGTGCTGCGATGAATCGCAAAAGCATGCGGACGATTGGGATTGCTACGGTAGTGCTCGCAGTCTTGGGCGCCAAGGCCATTTCCGCGCAGGACAAGTACACCCTGCAAGTGCCCGGTGGGCTGGCGTTCTCTGAGTTCAGGGGATACGAAGGCTGGGAGACTGTCGCCATCAGTCGGAGCGAGAACCTGGTTGCTGTGATACTCGCTAATCCCGTAATGATTGACGCCTACCGTGCCGGCGTTCCCAGCAACGGGAAGCCTTTCCCCGACGGCGCCAAGATGGCGAAGATTCATTGGAACCCGAAAAAAAACGAGTACTTCCCTGATACGACGGTGCCGGGCACCCTGCATGACGTGGACTTCATGGCGAAGGACAGTAAGAGGTTCGCAGACAGCGGCGGATGGGGATGGGCCGTGTTCAAATATGACGCCGCGTCCGGTACGTTCACGCCCGGCACCTTAGCTGACGAACCGCCGCAGGCAAACGACGCCAAGTGCGGGTTCGCGTGCCACACGGTAGTGAAGACAAGAGATTACATTTTTACGGAGTACGGGAAGCGGTGAACCAGTATGAGCAGCATACCACCGCGCCATGGCGGTAATGCTCGCATCCTCGTGCGATTGACCTATCACTACACACCGAGCGGCATGTTCTGCACCGCCATGGGCGGCACGAGACCGTAGCAGGCACAAAGTGACCGCGTCATCTGTGCGGCGGGAGGTTTCGGGCCGGCTGGCTTTCCAATGCAGTGTCCGGGCGATGTGGCCGTTACCCGCTTGATTTGACGATAGCTGCCAGTGCCGAACCAAGGCGCGCTCAGGTCCTGTCTTGGCGATCCCATGCGGCGCCCTCTACTTGGAGGCCGACGCTGAAGAAACGCCAAGGCTCAGCCAACAAGGACGAATTGGTCATCGCGGAAAGACGGCGCATAGCGCCAAATCAGACCTGGCGCGAAGGCGCTGAGCGAACTCTTTGGGGCCAAGCACCCAAGCACCCAAGAAACGATCTTGCTACTCCCATACAAAAATCCCACCGAAACCGGGCATAGAAAAGCCCGCAGTACGCCTACCTCGCAGAGTGGCAGGTCTCATACAAAAAACATTTGATTTTGTATACTCATTTGCTAAGGTGCGCACGCTACCGCCGAGGGATCACCACCATGTCGAAGGCGATGAAGCGCGCGGCGCT
>Ga0134122_10000771_pt1 | contig 22321 bp, 18 predicted proteins | sample KB302_FD_96461 | JGI IMG/M metagenome (GOLD analysis project Ga0134122, IMG submission 96461) | Terrestrial soil microbial communities without Nitrogen fertilizer from Kellogg Biological Station, Michigan, USA - KB3-0-2 | ecosystem: Environmental > Terrestrial > Soil > Unclassified ... | reverse complement strand
TGTACCGCCAGGTGGTGGACAAGGGCGTGCCGTTCCCGGAGGCGGTGCGCGCCCTGACCAACGTGAACTTCCACTGCTCGCCTGCCGCGGCCACCCGTCCCGACGGGACCCACGTGGTCGAGGCGGTGACCGCCACCGCGAGCTTCCGCTTCGGCAAGTCCATGGGCCCGTGGTTCGAGCGGTCGGGCGCGCGCGTCATCGTGGGCAAGGCCGGGCTCACCGAGCTGGCCTATCGCGAGTGGTTCGTGCCCCACGGCGCGGTGTACCTCACCACGGTGGGCTACGGCATGGGCGCGGCCTACGGGCGCGGGATCACCCGGGTGCGCGAGGTCCACTGGCTGCGCGAGCTGGGCATCGCCCAGGCGCTCTGGGTGCTCGAGGTGGACCGGCTCGGCCCCTTCCTGGTCGAGGGAGACGCCGAGGGCCGGAGCCTCTTCGCCCTCGCCAACCGGGAGATCAACCTCCGCATCGCCGAGGTCTACAAGACCCTCCCCCCGCCCGCCCTCGCCCGCTTCGGCGAGATCCTTGCCCGCACCGACGAGGTCGTCTAGCGGGATTTGGCGGCGGAGTCGCGGGCGGTGGCGGAGAAGATGCCGCGAGTCATGAGCGCGCGGGCTTCCTCGGCGCGGCGCTCGTAGATCTGGGCGCGCGCGGCGTGGGCCTCGCGGTGGTCGGGTTCGGCCGCGACGGCCCAGTCGATCAGGTGGGCGGCGAGCGCCAGCCGGCCTTCGGCGGCGAGGCCCCGTGCCCGCGCGACGAGGCCGTCGATGCCGCCGGCTAGCGTGAGGATCTCTCGGCCCAGCTCGGCTTCGGGGGCGGGCTTGAGATGCGAAGGCACCCCGTCGTACCAGCCGCCGTAGAGCCGCCAGAGGTTGCGCACCACGTAGTCCGGCTCGTCGTACACCGCCTGGAGATACGGGCGCTCGGCCAGGTGGGCCGGCGGCTTCACCGCGCCCAGCACTTCCTCGAGCGTGGCCCCCGCGTTCATGAGCGCGAGCGTCTGGGTGACCAGCGCTTCGAGCCACTCCGCGGTGTCGGTGAGCGCCCGCCGCGCACGCTCGGCCCCGACGATGGGCATGCCGTGGCCGGGGATGAGCAGCTCCGGGCCCCGCGCCGCCATCTCGCGCAGGGCCGCCGCCCACTCGGCCGCGTAGCGCTGGGCCTTCTGGGGATTGCCCGCATTCGGCGCGACCCAGATGAAGAGATCGCCGGTCCATAGAATTCGCCGCTCGGGCCACCACACCCAGGTGGCGTCGTCCGTCTCGCCCCGCGCGTGCTGGAGCTCGAGCGTCACCCCGTCGGTCTCGAAGCGCAGCGCCTGGTCGTAGACGGTATCGGGGTAGTCGTACTCGGTGGGCCACGAGGCGGCGATGGAGAACTGGCGCGCGTTGATGAGGCCGTTGTACCCGATGGTGGCGCGGTAGCGGTCGAAGCGGGCGGCCACGCTCCGGTGGCCGACGATCTGGGGCCGCGGCCAGGCCTTGTCGGCCGCCTCGGCGAGGAAGGGGGGCAGCCCGAAGGCGTGGTCCGCGTGGCCGTGGGTGTAGATGGCCGCGTGCACCGGGCCGGGGTCGATCGCGCGCACCGCCGCGAAGGTCCGGTCGCGGCCCGCATAGTTGGCGGTGTCCACCAGCACGAGGCCGCGGCCCGCGCGCACCACCGTCACGTTCGCGAAGGCGTGCACAAAGTAGACACCGGAGGCGATCTCCTCGGTCACGCCCGTCGCCTTCCAGAACTCGCGCGGCTCGACGCCGCCCGACCAGCACTGCTCGGCCCGCTCCAGGATCTGGCCCATCAGCGGGCCTTGCGCCAGGTCTCTATCTGCCCGCGGTGCTCCAGGTAGTGATGCCGGCTGTTGAGGTCCACGATCTTGTGGGCGGTCTTGCCGGCGACGTATCGCTCGTCGGGCACGGTGGCGGCCGCCCGCATGAAGGCGGCGTGCGAGGCGTCGAGCTCGGCCAGGATGTCGGCGGTGGCCGCGCCCTTCTTGGCATCGGCGAAGCGGCCGTTCCAGACGTCCACGTCCTCGTAGGAGACGCCCTCGGCGATCGGGCGCTCCCCCCGGGCGAGCCGCTCGAGGGCCGGGGCCAGCTCGCGGTGCCAGCCGGAGATGTGGGCCACGATGTCGCGCGCGCTCCAGGTCCCGAGCCAGACCTGGCGCATGTGGGCCTCGTCGAGCCCCGCGATCGCGCGCTTGAACAGGGTGAACTCGGTCTCGGCCTCGCTCAGCAGCGTGGTCTTCTCGGACATGGCGGCGCTCTCCGTCGAAGTTGGCTATCCGAGGGATCGGGGCGGGATGCGCTTGTAGAAGAGCAGCTCGCGGACTCCCTGGGGCAGGTTGTCGATGTGGCCGCTCGGCTGAAAGCCGAGCGCGCGGTGCATCTGGATGGACACCGCGTTGGTCTCCTCGGTCGAGGAGTAGAGCCGCGGGGTGGGGGACACCGCCTCCACCGACTTGAAGAACTCGCGGGCGATGCCCTTGCGGCGAAAGTCGTCCCGCACCACCACCAGGCTGACGAACGTGCACTGAAACCAGTCGATCCGGTAGGCGAGGAAGCCGACGACCTCGCCGTCGGCCTCGGCGACGATCAGGTGGTGCCGCTCGAGGTGGGAGCGGATGAACGCGCCGGCGCGCTCCTCTCCGATGACGGCGGCGGCGAGGGTTCGGCAGCCGACCTCGTCGGCCACGCGGGGCAGTCGAATCTCGATCATGAACCGACCGAGAGCATGGACAGCGGTCGGCGACTCAGTACGTGCCGGGGCGGATCCGCTTGAACAGCTCCTTGAGCTTGTCGGCGGTGAAGCCGGGGCTCTGGCACGCAGAGATGATCTCGCGCTCGTCGGCCTCGACCTTGGCGATCGCCTCCGGGATCTTCGGCGCGATGTCGGGCGGGATCGTGCACACGCCGTGCTGATCCCCGTGGATCAGGTCGCCCGGCTTGATCAGGACGCCGCCCACCTTGATCGGGATCCCGAAGTCCACCATGTGCACGTTGGCGTGGGAGACCGAGACGTGGGCTGCGCAGAACTGGAAGCCGAGCGCGCGCACCTCATCGAGATCGCGCACCGAGCCGTCGGTGACCACACCCACGCACCCGAGCGCGCGATGGATGTTGGCCTGCACCTCGCCCCACTGGGCACCCTGGCCGCGCGGGTCGTCCAGGTCGTGGACCACGATCACGCGGGGGGCCGGGATGGTCAGGACGAAATCCCACCAGCCGTAGGTGCTGGCCCGGTGGCCCTCGATCGGTCCCTGCTCGGCCCGGATCACGCACGGGACCGCGTAGCCCACCATCGGGCCCATCTCGGGAAAGAGCGCGCGAATGTCCGAGGAGAGGTTGCCCTGCTCCCGGGGGCGGACCTTGAAGGTCTCGATGGCATTGGCGACGCTGGGGCTGGTGATCTTCTTGAGCGCTTCGACCTCTTGCGTGGTGAGCGGCACGGGTGGCCTCCGTATGCGAGCGTAAGGGGTTGGTGGCTGGGTCGGGTCAGATAGTGCGCTTTCGGCGCTCCGTGAGCAACTGCTCGAGCTGCGGAATGATCTGCTGCACGCCCTTCATGTTCGGGTTGACCCGGAGCGCCCGGCGGAAGTAGGTGAGGGCGCGCTCGGGCTGGTCGAGCTGCAGGTAGATCTGCCCGTAGCCGGCCAGGGCCCCGAAATGGACCGGATTGCGCTTCATCACCTCGTCGCAGTCCTTGAGCGACTGCTCATGCTCGCCCATGAGGAAGTAGACGGTGGCCCGCTTGTTCCAGGCCTCCGCGAAGTCGGGTTTCCGCTGGATCACCTTGGTGAAGGTCTCGACCGCAGCCGGGCCGTCGCCGCGCGTCATCTGCTCGATGCCAACCTGCAACAGCCCGTCCGCCTCCGCGTCGCCGGAGCGGCCCCAGACCTGCCACACCGAGTGCTCGGCGAGCGTCCGCACCACCTCGTCCGCGTCCGAGAGCGCCCCGATCAGGACCGGGGCGTCTGCGATGACGCCGACCTCGCCGAGCCACGCGGTGGCGCGCCGGCGCGTCTCCAGATCGGGCTTCTTGATGTCGGCCAGCGCCTGCTCCCGGGTGAGCGGGGACTTGTCCTGGGCGGCCACGCCGGACACGAGCAGGCCAACGCCGAGCCCCAACGCGATGGCCAGCGCGACCACCCGGCGTCTCACGCGCGCCCCACCAGCTTGAGAAAGGCCGCCTCGTCGAGCGTGGTCACGCCCAGGCGCTTGGCGTCGTCGGCCTTGGAGCCGGCGTCCTCGCCCACGACCACGTAGTCGGTCTTCTTCGAGACCGAGCCGGTGACCCGGCCGCCCAGACGGATGACGAGGTCCTTGGCCTGGTCGCGGCTCAAGCTGGCGAGGCCGCCGGTCAGCACCAGGGACTTGCCGTCGAGCGGGCGCGGGCCCTCGGTGTGGCCTTCCTCGGTCATGGCGACGCCCGCCGCGGCCAGCCGCTCGATCGTGGCGCGGTTGCGCGGCTCGGCGAGGAAGGTCGTCACCGCCTGGGCGATCTGGGGCCCGATGCCGTAGATCTCGTTGATGTCGGCCTCGGTGGCCGCGAGCAGCCGCTCCATGGTCCCGAACCGCGCGGCCAGGAGCTGGGCCGCCCGCTCGCCCACCATGCGGATGCCGAGCGCATTGAGCAGGCGCGTCAACCCGCGGCCCTTCGAGGCCTCGATCGCGCGGTGGAGGTTGTGGGCCGACTTCTTGGCCATACGCTCCAGGTCGGCGAGGGTGTTCACGTCGAGCGCGTAGAGGTCGGCGAAGTCGCGCACCAGCCCGCGGTCCACGAGCTGACCGACGATCACCTCGCCGAGGCCCTCGATGTCCATGGCCCGGCGGGAGCCCCAGTGAAAGAGCCGCTCCTTAAGCTGTGCGGGGCAGGCGGTATTTGTGCAGCGCCACACCGCCTCGCCCTCGGCACGCCGGGCGGCGGCGCCGCAGGCCGGGCAGTGGCTCGGCATCTGGAACGGCTCGGGCTCGGGGTCCGGCCGCTTCGACGTCACGACCTGGACCAGGTAGGGGATGACGTCGCCCGCGCGCTCGATCAGCACCGTGTCGCCGATCCGCACGTCCTTGCGCCGGACCTCGTCCTCGTTGTGCAGGCTCACGTTGGAGACCGTGACGCCGGCCAGCTCTACCGGCTCGAGCTGGGCGGTGGGGGTGAGCGCGCCCGACTTGCCCACGTTGATCGTGATGCCGAGCACGCGAGTGGTGGCCTGGCGGGCCGTGAACTTGTAGGCGACGGCCCAGCGCGGGTGATGCGCGGTCGCCCCGAGCCGCCGCTGCTGTTCGAGATCGTCCACCTTGACCACCACGCCGTCGGCCTCGTAATCAAGCGCGTCCCGATCCGTCTCGAGGCCACGGCAGTACGCCACGACCTCGTCCAGCGCGGCGGCGCGCGCCGATCGGGGATTGACCGGGAAGCCACTCTGCCGGAGCGCCTCGAGCCGCTCCCACTGCGAGTGGAAGCCGGGCGGCTCCAGCACGCTCACGTGGTAGAGGAAGATCGCGAGGGGGCGCGACGCCGTGACCGCCGGATCCTTCTGGCGGACCCCCCCCGCCGCCGCGTTCCGCGGGTTGGCGAAGACGGGCTGGCCCGCTTCCTCCAGCCCCGCATTGAGGCGGGCGAAGGCCCCGCGCGGCATGTAGACCTCGCCTCGGACTTCCAGCTTGACCGCGCCCTTGAGGGGCCCCGACAGCGTGGTCGGGATGGCCTTGATCGTGCGCAGGTTCTGGGTGATGTCCTCGCCGGTGCGCCCGTCCCCGCGCGTGGCGCCTCGGACGAAGCGCCCGCGCTCGTAGAGCAGGGCCACGCCGAGGCCGTCGATCTTGGGCTCGCAGACGTAGGCGGGGGCGATCCCGGGCTGGCCCCGTCGAATCCGCGTCTCGAACTCCTGGAGCTCCTCCACGGTCATGGCGTTGTCCAGCGACAGCATGGCCACCAGATGCTCGACCGGCGCGAAGGTCTCCGCCCGCCGCCCGCCTGGGCTCTGGGTCGGGCTGTCCGGTGTGATCAGCTCCGGGTGCGCCTGCTCGAGCGCCACCAGCTCGCGCCAGAGCCGGTCGTACTCAGCGTCGCTGACCTCGGGGCGGTTCTCCGCGTAGTAGAGGTAGTTGTGGCGGTTGATCTGCTCGCGCAGCTCGTCGAGCCGCGCGCTGACGTCGGCGGGGGAGGGCATGACGCCTTCGAGAATAGCAACCGCCCTGAGGGCGCGCCAGCGAGCCCTCTCCCTGGCGAAGAGGGAGGTGACGGGCCGTAACCCTACTGAGCCCGAGGCGGGGGTGGGGGCGGCGGCGGAGCCGCCGAAGGCTGACGAGGTGCCTGGCGGATCGACTGGTCCAGCTCCGGCGTCGCCTTCCGCATCTGCTCGGTGATCCGCGCGGCATCGAGGGCGGTCCCGATCACGCGGGGCGTGATCAGGAGGATCAGCTCGGTCTTCTCGATCTTCTCCTCGACCGAGCCGAAGAGATAGCCCAGGATCGGAATCTTGTTCAGGAACGGCACGCCGATCTGGATGCGGGTGCGCCGATTCTGGATGAGCCCGCCGAGGATCAGGGTCTGCGCGTTGGCCAGCACGACCGAGGTCTCGGCTTCGCGCTTCCTGAAGCGCGGGGAGTTGATCGGGGGCGGCTCGTTCTCGCCGACCTCATTGAATTCTTGCTTGACGTCGAGGGCGACGGTGCCCTGCTCCCCGATGCGCGGGGTGACGGTCAGGATGATGCCGGCGTCCTTGTACTCCACGGTCTGGGTGATGGAGTTGCCGGTGGTGCCGCCGGTGGCCACCGGCACCTGCTGGGAGGTCACGATGGGGACGGAGGTCGAGACATTAATGACGGCCTTCCGGTTCTCGGCGGTCAGGATGGACGGGTTCGACAGCACGTTGACCTTGTTGTCGCTGGCCAGCGCGTTGAGGGCGGCCAGGAACTTGTCCGCTGCGAACGCGAAGACGTTGAAGCCCAGTGGCACCGCGCCCCCGAGCGGAATCAAGCCCTGGCTCGGGCGGCCGGGCAGGAGTCCCGACGGCGAGGAGGAGATCGTGACACTCCCCGACCGGACCGCCCACTCGATGCCGAGCTTGGTGTCGTCGGTGAGCGTGACCTCCGCCGCGAGCACTTCGATGAGCACCTGACGCGGCATCTTGTCGAGCTTCTTGATCGTCTCCTCGATCTCCTTCCAGAGTCTCGGGTACGTGGTGACGATGACCGCGTTGGTGACCTCGTCGGCGACGAAGCGGATCTCGACGCTGGGCGGTGCGCCCTCCCCCGAGACGCCCGGGAAGGCGGTCGGCGCGCCAGCGGCCCGCGGCGCGATCGTCCCGATCGGCGCCGGGATCGGCGGCAGCGGCGTCGGAAGGAGTGTGGGCGAGGAGATCCGGCTTGGATAGGCCCCGTACGGTCCGGAGATGCTGGAGGAGCCGATCGGCGGTTGCTGGGTCCCGGTAATTGCTGGCCCGCGGTCGCCCCGGCCGTAGATGGCGTCGAGCGTCGTGGCCAGATCCCGGGCCTTCGTGTTCTCGGCGAAGTAGATGAAGACCCGCTGGCCGCCGTAGATGTCCACGTCCAGCTTCTCGATCAGCCGGCGGATCGTCTCCATGTCCGGCTTCCGGGCGTGGACGACCAGCGAGTTGGAGCGGCGCTCGGGGACGATCAGCGGCCGCTCGCTCCCCGGCGCCCCGAGCGGGACCGTCCCTGGAACGGTCGGCACGCCGGGCGGGGCAGGCGGTGGCGGTGGCACCTCCGCCGGCACGGCGGGCGCTCCCGCGCCCTGGCGACTGACGAAGAGCTGCGTGAGCAGCTGGGCCAGCTCCTGGGCATCCGCGTGCTTGAGAGAGATGATTTGCAGCTCGCTGAGGGCCACCTCCACGTCCACGAGCTGCAGCACCTCGAGGAGCCGGCGGATATTGGCGTTCGTGTCGGTCAGGATCAGCAGATTCGTCTCCCGGTGGGCGCTGATGGCGCCCTGCGCGGGGACGAAGGGGCGCAGCAGTGTCACCGCGTCCTGTGCATTGATGAACCGGAGCGGCGCGATCTGCGTCACCATCTCGTCGGGCGGGAGCCCCCCGCCGACCTCGCGGCCCACGACTGTCTTCACCGGGGTCTGGGCTACCCCCTCGCGCGGGATGATGCGGTACAGATTGCCCGAGCGCACCGCGGCCAGTCCGTTGACATCGAGGATCGTGAGCAGGACTCCGAAGACCTCGTCGCTCGAGATCCTTCCACCGGTTTGCACCGTGACCTTGCGGCCGCGGGCGCCGGGAGCGAGCACGTAGTTGAAGCCGACGATCTCGGCCGCGGCCTGGATCACCACCTCGACGTCGGCGTTGTCGAAGTTGAGCACGAGCTGTCGGCCGGGCGCCCGCGCGGCGGGCGCCGGCTCGTCCGGCACCTTCAGGGTCACACCGGGAGGTGGAGCGCCGGGCCCCGGTGTCGCCGCGGGCGGCGGTGCTGTCTCGCGCGTCTCGGCTGGACCGACCGACAGGGTTTCGGCGGACGTGGTGGTGCCCGGCGGGCGTGGCGGGGCGCTCGGTGTGGGAGCCGGCTCGGTGGTGACCTCGACCCGGGTACTGGGGGGCTCGCCCGGCCGACCTTGGCTCGTCGCGTCGCGCGGCTGCGGCCGGCCGGCGACGCAGCCGGCCGTCGCCCAGATCAACAATAGGACAAGGATCCCGCCCGCGGCTCGGCGTGGGTCGGTCATCGGTCCCTGGCTCGCGGCGCGGTGGTGGAGCCGGGCAGTGGAGCGGCGGCGGGTACGGCCGCCCCGGGCCAGGCGGGCGCGATCGGCACAGCGGCGGCTGTCGGCGGGACCTGGCCGATCGCGCCGGCTGGGCCCGGAGCGGCCACAGGCCTGGGTTTCGACGGATCCTGCAGCAGCACCTCGGTCGGCCCGTCAGGGCCGGCGATCACGACGCGGTCGCGGCTGATGGACTGCACGCGGCCGCTGCCGACGGTATCGCCCACTGCATAGCCGAAGGTGCGCTTCGCCACGGGATCTTCGAGGTAGGCGCGGCTCTTCGGGCCGTCCATCACGAGGCCGTGGAGTAGCGGCTTGGAGCCGGTGGCCACGACGGGCCCGGCGAGGGCTTCGGACCGGCTGGGGTGGAAGAGATTCTTGGTCGCGATGCCGCCGTAGATCTGGGCTCCCTGCGGCGACGCCGGAGCCGGAGCGGAGACGGGCGGCGTCGACGGCGCAGGGCGCGCTGCGGGCGGAGCCGGCAGCGGGCGTGCGGTGCTCAGCTCACGGATCAGCCCGGCGGCGAGAAGGCAGCCGACCACGCCCATCAGGATATCGAGGACAAGCCACCTTCTGGCCACGGGCTCAGCCTGCCCCGGGTCGGGCGGGCGCAGCTTCGACCTTGGCCGGCGCCGCCCTAGGCAGGAGATAGCCGGCGACGGTGAGCGTGGTCAGCAGCTCCCGAGGCTGGCCCACCGCGACCACCCGGATCTTGACCTCCTTGAGCGCGAGCAGGCGGTCGGTGCGTTCGAGCCGCGCGAGCGCGGCCACCGTGTCGCGGGTGCTCCCCACGATGGTCATCTCGATCGGTACCTCCTGGAGCCCGTCCCGTTCCGAGACCGGAAGCACACGCTCGCTCCGCACCTCGACGTTGCTCCCGATCATCAGGTCCTTGACGATCTTCTGGAGCTCGGAGGCCGCCAGGGGCGCTGTCGGGCCGTGCAGCAGGCGACCCGACTCGGTCTCCAGCTGCTGCGTGGCCGTCTCCAGCTCTTGGACCAGGCGAGGGTGCTGGCCGACGAGCAGGCGGCGGCGCTCGAGCGAGGCTTCACGCGCCGGCACGGTGGCCTCCGCGTCACGGCCGCGGGTCAAGAGCGGCTCGACAAGGAAGAGGTAGCCACCGATGACGACCGCGGCCACGGCTCCCAGGCCGACCAGCGTCCGCTCGCGACGGGTGAAGGTGGGCATCGCTTAGCCTCCCTCACCCGGCCGTCTCCCCACCGGAGGGAGAAGGGGACTGGGAGTTTCCCAGCCGGCGCGGAGGCGGAACTGCTCCTTGCTCTGCGCCTTGGTCACCGGCGAGGTGAACTCCACGCGCTCGAGCCAGCTCGAGGCTTCCAGTAGCGGAATGAGGGCGCTCGCCGCGTCGGCCTGGCCCGTGAGCTCGACGCCCTCGCGGCTCAAGGTGAGGGACTGCACCCACGCGCTCGCGGGCAGCGTGTCCGTCAGCTCTCGCAGGATCGGGAGCGCCTGGACACGGCCACCCTCGGCGGCTCGCAGCGACGCAAGGATGCGCTTCTTCCGCACCAGCTCCGCCGATAGGCCCTCGGCCGCTTTCGCCTCGGGCTCGAGCCGGCGGATCTCTTGCGTGAGGTGAGCGAGATAGTGCTCGGTCTTGAGGGCGTGGGTGTAGGCGAGGGTCAGGCCTAGCAGCACGGTGATGATTGCCAGGCCGGCGCTGATCATCCGCTCGCGGGAGAGCGTCCACGGCCGAGCCTCCGCCGGCAGGAGATCGAGGAGGGGTCGCCGAGGTCCACATGCCACCGCCAGCGCCAGCAGGGCGGCGCCGGGATCCTTCTCCGGGAGCCTGGCGATGAGCGCGGCGCGGGAGGGCGCATAGGGCGGCGCGGCCACCGGTGCGTCGAGCGCGGCGGCCAGACCGGGGGCCGCGCGCCAGGCGCTGGCCTCGTCTCCGGAGATCCAGACCGCGTGGTAGCGGGTCCACTGCACCAGCGGCAAGCTGCGGGCGATCTCTCGCGCGAGCCCTTCCGGATCCTCGACGGCCACAGTCCGGCTCATCAGGAGGCGGCGACCACGCAGGAAGAGCAGATCGGTGCTGCTGCCGTGGCGGTGGGCCCAGGCCACGCGTTCCGGCGGGAGCGCGCGGGGCAGGAGGGCCGTCAGATCGTGACAGGCCACGGTCAGGGCAGCGGGCCGGCGCTTCGCCGCGGCCAGCAGGCCGAGCGGGCGCTCGACGCCTCGGCGCTCGCAGGCCGCCATCAGCACGCGGCGCGGCGTCTCGGCTTTGCTCGGCAGCTCCGTCCAGTCGAACCGGACGTCCTCCGGTGGGAAGGGCACGTGACGCTCGAGATCGAAGCCCACCATCTGGGCGAGATCCCCGCCGGCCGCGCGCGGCAGCTGGAGGATCTTGACCACAGCCAGCCTGCGGTCGAGCCCGACACGGATCCGCCGCGTGGCAAGCCTGCGCGCTCCGAGCTCGGCCGCGAGCGCCCCCGCCAGATCCTCCGAGTCCGCGATCACGAATCGCTCCACCCGGTCGCGGCCGGTGACCGCCACGACGGTGAGCCGACCATCTCCGAGGAAGAGTCCGACGCGGGGGGCGATCATTCCGCGCTCCCGGGCCGCCAAGAAAGGATCCTGACGCCGAGGGGGCCCAGCTGCCCGCCACGCTGCACCACGGCGACCACGCGGCTGCGCGGTATCCCGCCCGCGAGGCCCACCGCTTCGATGCGGAAGATGGCGCTGGCGACGGTCAGGCCCCGGCCCGCCAGGGGCCCCGGCACGGCGGTGTACGGAACGCGCGCCCGGGTCTCGATCACGTTGGCGACCTCGGCGTCCGAGAGACCGAGCGCCTTGAGGACTGGCGCCGACGCGGTGTTCACGTTGACGGTGCCGAGGCCCACGGCGGAGACGAGGTCATGCAGACCCGGACGCTCGGCCGTGCCGAAGTAGAGCTCGCGCGTGATTCCGCGGATCTGGAGCAGCTCCGCGGTGTCCTGGATGTTGGCGTTGCGCGCGCGATAGGGCACCGGAAGGCCGAGGTAGAAGTCACTCTCGGCCCCGTTGAGGCGACGGATCTCGTTAGCGTCCCGCCAGTCCTCGAGCGAATCGCGGATGATGTCGCGCTGCTGCTGATCGAGCCCGAGGGCGGCGAGGAGACGGTCGATGCGGACTGCCGGACCGTTGACGCTGAGCCGGCCGGCCTCGTCGGTGATCCGGTAGGAGAACTCTCCGGACCCCAGGCCGACGCGGGTACGGGGCAGGGCGGGCAGCCGGGCGGCCGTGGTCTGCCCCGGCAGCGCGCGATAGAAGATCAGCTGCCCGTCCCGGTCCGGCGCCGCGATCTGCGCCTGGCTCAGGATCTCGCGGATCGCCTGCTCGACGCCGGCCTCGGCCAGATGCGAGGCCAGCACCCCGTCGCGGTACGCGCGAACCATGGAGGCCTCTAGGCGCGCCGAGAAGGCGAACTCGGTGACCACCACCGCCAGCAGCGTCAGCACGAGCATGACCGCGAGCAAGGCGAAGCCGGCCTGGGCCTTCATCGCACACTGGCCCGGATGGGCACCGTGAAGGCCTGCGCCACGCGGGGCCCGCCCGCGCCGGTGAGCAGGGTGATCTCCACGGCGCGTGGAAGCTGGCGCGCCTCGCTCGTGTTCCACTGCTCCTGCCACGCCTCGGGCTCCGGGCCCAGGTAACGGAATCGCACCGCGGTTGTCACCGGGTCCACCAGGACGGGGGGCAGGCGATCGAGAGCGCCCTGGTTGGGCAGAGGCTGCTGGCGCAGCGAGAGCGCCCCCGCCTCGGCCGAGAGGCTCACGACCGTGAACGCGATGGGCATCTCCGACCGGAAGAGCGCGGTGGCGGTGACGAAGGTCAGCCGATCCGGCTGGCCGTCGAAGATGATGCGAGCCTGCTCGCCTTCGGCGAGCGTTCCGCGGTAGGGGAAGGTGCCCGCCAGCGTCCTCTCGAGCAGGAGCACCAGGCTGCGCGCGTGGTCCAGGGTCGCCGCCCGCTCCTCGCCCCGCTGCCAGGCCGCCAGCCCGACGCGCAGCCCTCCGAACGTGATCACCAGCAGCACCGCCACGATGCCGAGGGCGATGATCAGCTCGAGGAGCGTGAACCCGCTCGCCGTGTGCCCCCTCTCCGCCGTGGGGAGAGGCTTGGGGTGAGGGGCCCGCGGCTGGCGGTGGGTCATTGGCTCGGGGTCTCGGCGGCGGAGGCGCGCAGGCTCGCCAGCTGAAGCGTGCGGTTGTTCCCCCAGCGCACCGCCACCGAGAGCGTGTAGAGCCGCGGCTGCGGTCCCTCGCCCGGCGTCAGCTCCGCGGGCAGCCGTACGAGCGCGATGCGCCGCTCCCACTGGAAGGGGCCCTCCCGGCCGGCATCCACGCCCTCCTGGAGCACGTCGATGCGGCGCACGATGCGGTCCGCCACGATCACCGCCTGCTGGTAATCGTCCGATATGCGGAGCAGGCGCAGGCCCTGGGACGAGAGCTGCATCAGGGTGACGATGGCGAGCCCGAGGATCGTCAGGGCAACCAGTACCTCGAGCAGGGTGAACCCGCGGTTCATGAGCCCCCTTGCTCCGTCCTGACCCGGCCGGTGAGCGCGTCGACCGTGACCAGGAACACGCGCCGGCCAGGAGCATCGATGCGGAAGCGTGCCCCGCTCGACATGCCCTCGGGGAGGAAGGTCACTTGCCGTGCGGAGGCCGGCTCGGCCGCCATCCGCAGGCGCGGCGAGAGATAACGGCTCGCCTGCACGCGGCCGTCCGCCTCGCGGCCCGTGCCGCGAAGGACCAGCGCACGCGTCTCGGGCTCCAGCACGACTTCGTAGGGCTGCTGGTGCGCCACGGCCTGCTCGCGGGCCGAGCGGAGGAAGCCGGCCACGGCCGACACCTCGGCCCGGGTCTTCACGCCGTCCGCCGCGCGCCCGACGGCGGGCCCCGCCACGGCCGCCGCGCCGGCCAGCACGGCGAGGACCACCACCACCTCGATGAGCGTGTAGCCACGGAGCTCACGCCGCATAGCCCCTCGCATCTTCTCGCACGGGAGTGAGCTCACCACGAGGTCACGTCGGCGTTCTCGCCCTCGCCGCCGGGAGCCCCGTCGGCCCCGTACGTCCAGGTGTCGTAGTCGCCGTGGTCGCCGGGGCAGCACTTGTACTGGTACGGCCGACCCCAGGGATCGAGCGGCACCGCGGGCTTCTTCAGATAGGGCCCGCTCCAGTTGGTGACATTGGGATTCTGCACCAGCGCCTGCAGCCCGGCGCCCGAAGGCGGGTAGGCGCCGACGTCGAGCCGGTACTGATCGAGCGCCGCGCCGAACAGCTCGATCTGGGCCCGGGCGGTTGCCAGCTTGCTCTGCCCGACGCGGCCGAAGAGCCGTGGGCCCACGAGGCCGGCGATCAGGCCGAGGATGATGATGACCACCAGCAGCTCGATCAGCGAGAAGCCACGCTGGTTGCGGAGCTGGCGCCTCATAGGGGGATGTCGGTGAGGGAAAGAATGGCCATCAGCATGGCCACCACGATGAACCCCACAACGAGCCCCATCACCAGGATGATGCAGGGCTCGGCCAGCGCGATGAGCCGCTTGACGAGCTTGCGCGTGTCGCCTTCGAAGCTGGCAGCCACCTGCAGCAGCATCTCTTCGAGCCGCCCCGTCTCCTCGCCCACGCGCACCATGTGAACGGCCAGGGGCGGGAACACGCCCGCCTCGGCCATGGGCTGAGCGAGCCCGGCTCCGCGCCGGGCGCCACCACCCAGGCTCTCCAGGGCGCGCGCCAGGACCTGGTTGGTCAGCATCTCCTTGACCACGGCGAGGGCTGGGATCATGGCGACGCCGCTCTTGAGGAGGGTGCCGAGGATCCGCGTGAAGCGCGCCACCTCGGTCTTGACGATGACCTCTCCCAGCAGCGGCAGCCTCAGGAGCAGGCGATCGGCGGTGAGCCGGCCGCCCGGCGTGGCGAGCACCATCCGGCTCAGCACCAGCCCCACCAGCGCCACGAGAGCCAGCAGCCACCAGTAGGCCCGGATCGCCCCGCTCGTCTCGAGGAGGATCAGCGTGGGCAAGGGGATGCTCGCGCCCAGGTCCTTGAAGATGGCGGCGAAGCGCGGGATCACGAAGGTCATGAGGAACACGACGGCGGCCCAGCCCACGCCGGTGAGCAGCAGGGGGTAGATCAGGGCCGAGACCAGAGCGTCGCGGAACTCCTGCGACTCCTCGAGAAACTGCGCGAGCCGGCGCAGCGTGGTCTCGAGCACGCCCCCCCTCTCGCCGGCCCGCACCATGTTGATGTAGAGGCGGGAGAAGGGGCGCGGGTGATGCTTGGCGAGCGCATCAGCCAGCGAGGTGCCCCCGCGCACGCTCCGCAGCACGTCACCCATGATGGCGCGCAGGCGCGGACTCGGGGCCAGCTCGGCCTGGATGGCCAGCGCGCGGTCCAGCGGCAGCCCGGCCTCGAGCAGGGTGGCGAGCTGCTGGGTGAGGGCCACCAGATCGCGAGCGGAGACCCGGCGCCGGCCCAGGGCGGGCCAGGCCAGAGCATCCAGGAGGCGACGCTGCTGCGCCTGAGGGACGACCTTGATGGGGAAGTAGGTGTCACGCTGCAGGCGCTCGACCACCGCTCGCGCATCGTTGGCCTCCATTACGCCGTCGATGGTCTGCCCGCGTTGGTCCGCCGCCCGGTACGCGAAGACGGCCACGCTAGGTGTCCTCCTGTGTCACGCGCAGGATCTCCTCCACCGTCGTGATCCCGGCGCGGGCCTTGGCCCAGCCGTCCTCGCGGAGCGTCACCATCCCGTGGTCCACCGCGTGGCGCCGGATCTCGCCCACCGGGGTCTTTCGAACAATGAGCCCGCGTGTTTCTTCGGTGATCCGGAACAGCTCGTAGATGCCGCTGCGCGCGCGGTAGCCCGTACCGCGGCATTCGTCGCAGCCCTTGCCCCGGAACAGCTCCACCTCGGTCGCATCGGTCACGCCGAGGCCGAGCAGCTGGGCCGGGTCGGGATGATCCGGCGCGCGGCAGGCCTGGCAGATGCGGCGAACCAGACGCTGAGCGAGCACACCGTTGAGCACGGAGGAGAGCAAGTAGGGCTCGCACCCCATGTCCTGGAGCCGCGTCACCGCACCGGGCGCGTCGTTGGTGTGGAGCGTGGAGAAGACCAGGTGCCCGGTGAGGGCGGCCTGGATGGCGATCTCGGCCGTCTCGAGGTCGCGGATCTCGCCCACCATGATGACGTCGGGATCCTGGCGGACGATGTGGCGGAGCCCGGCGGCGAAGGAGAGGCCGATCTTGGGCCGGACGGGGATCTGGTTGACGCCCTTCAGCTGGTACTCGACCGGGTCCTCGACGGTGATGATCTTGAGGTCCGGGCGGTTGATCTTGTCGAGCGCAGCGTAGAGCGTGGTGGTCTTGCCCGATCCGGTGGGCCCCGTGACGAGAAGGATGCCGTGGGGCCGGTGGATGAGCGTCTCGAACCCGACGGCGGTGCGGGGAGGGAAGCCCAGCCGGTCGAAGGGGAGGAATACCGAGGAGCGGTCGAGCAGGCGCATGACGATGGACTCGCCGTGGATCGTGGGCACGGTGGAGACGCGGATGTCCACGCGCCGGCCCTGGGCGGTGACCCGGATGCGCCCGTCCTGGGGCAAGCGCCGCTCGGCGATGTTCAGCTCGGCCATGATCTTGATGCGGGAGGTGAGCGCGGCCTGCAGCCGTCGGGGCGGCGCCTCCTGATCGTACAGCAGCCCGTCGATGCGGTAGCGCACGCGCAGGCTGTCCTCGAACGGCTCGATGTGGATGTCGGAGGCCTCGACGGCTAGCGCACTGTCGATGAGCAGGTTGACGAGGCGCACCACCGGCGCCTCGAAGGCCATGTCGCGGAGGTGGCCGACGTCTTCCTCGGCCTCGGCATCGCGGTCGGCCGAGGCGGGCCCCATGCCCTCCACGATCTTCTGGAGCGCGGTGTTGGCCCCGTACGCCCGCTCGATGGCCTCCAGGATCGCCGGGCCGGGTGCCACGCAAAGCTTGACGGTGAGGCCGAGGCCCTGCTGGAGCTCGTCGAGCAGCTGTGGATTCGTCGGCTCCGCCGTCGCCACGGTCAGGACCGAGCCCTCCAGAGCCACCGGGCACGCTACCTGCTGTCGCAGGTACTTGGGGGAGAGATTCCTGAGCGCCGGGGGCGTCGAGGGGAGCTCCTCCGCCGAGAGGAACGGCAGCCCCTGCTGCATCGCGAGCGCCTGCAGCACATCGGTGGCCGTGGCGGCGCCCATGACGAGGAGAGTGTCTCCGAGCCGCTGCCGCTCTGCGGTCGCGCGCACGAGCGCTTCCTCGAGGACCTCCGAGGTGATGATGCGCGCCAGCACGAGGATCTGGCCCAGGCGACTCGGGATGTCCCGGGTGGTGTCCAAGGTGGTGTGATTGTTTCCGGCGAACGATCCGATCGTCAACCTCGCATCTTTTCGATACTCCGTCTGGATTCCTGCACATCGCGCCGTCGACGTCCAGCGACACCGATGCGTCGATCTCCTATCGCCCGACGCCCCTTCCGGGATGGTCGGGCGGGAGATTGCTGTACGTCATTACGGCGTCGGGACCGGGATAACGGTGGAGCATCTGAGTTCGCTGGACGAGCGAGACGGCGAGGCCGGATAGCCGGAGTACTCGCTGCACATACTGCTCCGTCTCACGGTACGGCACAATCCCGCCATGCGCATCGACGGCGCCCTCGCCGGCGTTGTAGGCGGCGAGGGCGAGCGCCACCCGTCCCCGGTAGCGGTCGAGCAGGTAGCGCAGGTGCCGGACACCTCCACGGATGTTCTCGTGCGGATCGAAGCGGTCGAGCACACCGAGGGCGGACGCCGTTTGCGGCATCAGCTGCATCAGGCCGGCCGCGCCCTTGCTGGACAGGGCGGTTGGATCGAAGGCCGACTCGGCCTGGATCACCGCCGCGACCAGCGTCGGGTCCACATCGTGCTGGTGAGAGATCTCCCGTATCAGCTCGGTGTACTGTCTCGGCTCACGTGCGGACCGCCGGAACGAGTCCTGCGTATTCGCGGAGCCGCCCGCGACACCGCGGTAGCGCGGATCGGTCGGCAGGTTCGTTACGTGAACCACCCCGTCTGCATCGACGAGCCGAAGCGCCTGCGCCGCTGCCACAGACGTCAGCAACGGGACCACCACCAACATGATGCTGCTCAGTAGGACGTGCGCGACGAGGTGGATGAGTCTCCGTGAGGATATTCTGCGAGGATGATCCCGTTGCCGCGCGAACCGGGCAAGTCGAACGGGCGATGTACCTGGACTACGCACTCCCCCCACGTGCCGCGCACACAATAACTCATGGTCGCTGGCCTGTCCGACCAGGACGGGACAGCCCTTCAACGTTCCGGCGTCTGACACAATAGTGCTGTTCCGCTTAAGCGATAAGTGTCGTCACGCGCGGCTGATGAAGCAGAAGCAGTATTCATCGAAGCTGCCGTTGGCGAGCTGATGCAGTTTATCCACCATGTGGTTATGGCCACCCACAAAAGAGTGATAGATCCCGGTCGCCTCCAGTATCGTTAGCTCGAAGGTTCCTATCAGGTACGTCCCACCCAGCCCGTCCGGTTCAAAGTTTGTGAAACCGCCATCAGTGAAGCGCATTGCAAACGAGCCTCCTGGGACGTGGTAGGCACACAAAGGTGTTGCTCCGCTGAACTGCACGTAAAAGTCGCCGACGGTCTGGTCCGTGTTCGTGTTACCCGGGATCCCGGTAACGGGGTAGATCCGCGTTTTCGAGTACGAGCCATCACTCAGGTTCACCTCGGAGAGGCCGAGGTTGGGACCGACAACCACGGGCTCATAGACTCCCTTCAATAGGAGGACGAAAGAATCGTTGGGCACAGCCTGGGCGTGGGCCATCACCCGCCCGGAGGCTGAAAGTAGAGGCGCCGAAAGCAGAGCCGCCAGCGCCCCGCCGATCAAAGTTCTCCGTTGTATGTTGGTCGGTTCACTTCCGCTGCCGGGCTTGTTTTGGCTGATCAGGGGTTGGTTGGTGTTCATAAGGCGCTTCATGACGTTCTCCTTCCGTGCTGTGACCTTGGATGTCAACCTGGATGCGCCAGTTGAAACCGCACGCCGATCCGATGCTGGAGCCTCCTCTACTCCCGGCGTTCAGATACTCCTGCGTGAGTTCGGCACTCTCGGGCAACGATTCGCGGACACGAGACCTCGAGCATTGAGCCAACCCGCCGCCCGGAGGTCCGCTGGCGCTGGCCTAGAATCCGGCCCGCGTCCCGGTGCCGTTCGGGAATTCCCTGAGTCCATGCTCTCTCCTGTGTAGGCACCGGTTGGTCCTGGGCGAGTCGAGATCGAGGTTGCGAGAGACATGCCAGCCAACGCGGTCGCCTTCATGATCGGTGGTTTCGACGTTATGGCGGGAGCTTGCATCCCGGCCGCGCGCGGGGCGTTTGGGGAGCCTGCCCGTTGCCTCTGTTCAGAGTGTTAGAAAATCTGAGCAGTGACCTGATCAAACAAGTAGGCTAATCGCGGCCATGGAAGACTTGGCCGACCTACTCGGAGAGAGCCCGGCCATCAAGGCTGTCCGGGAGAAGCTACGGCAACTGCTGGAGCGCCAGTCGGCGGGCCGGCGTTTCCCCGCAATACTCATTCAGGGCGAGACCGGTACCGGCAAAGGGCTGGTCGCCCGGCTCGTGCATCGCCTGGGGCCCCGAAAGGGAGGCCCCTTCGTGGACATCAACTGCCCGGCGATCCCGGAAGCCCTGCTGGAGGCCGAGCTGTTCGGGTTCGAGCGGGGCGCGTTTACGGATGCCCGCCAGGCCAAGCCGGGCCTCTTCCAAACGGCGCACCGTGGCACGCTCTTCCTCGACGAGATAGGCCTCTTGCCAGCATCGGCCCAGGCCAAGCTGCTCGCGGTCCTCGAGGGCCGTGCCGTTCGCCGCCTCGGCAGCACCAAGGCCGAGGCGGTCGACGTCGGCATCATCAGTGCCACGAATGCCGACCTCCAGGAGGCTGTCCGCGTGCGGCGCTTCCGGGACGACCTCTACCACCGGCTGGGGGGGATCCGGCTCGACCTGCCCCCGCTGCGGGACCGGGGCCGCGACGTGCTCATTCTCGCTGAGCAGTTCCTCGCCCGGGCCTGTGTCGACTACGGGCTGCCGCCGAAGACCCTGGGCGAGGATGCGCAGACTCGCCTCCTCGCCTATGCCTGGCCGGGCAATATCCGCGAACTCGCGAACGTGATGGAGCGCGCGGCGCTGTTCGCCGACGCGCCCGTGATCACGGAGGCGATGCTGGAGCCGCTGACAGCGGAGGGGCAGCCCCGCGAGGCCCCGGTGCCGAGCGCGGGGGCCGACGCCGTCACACCGGAGGCGGCGATGCGCCAGTACCTGCTGGGGGTCCTGGCGGAGAGCGGGGGGAACATCTCGCACGCGGCGGCGCGGCTCGGCATTGCGCGCAACACGCTATATGCCCGACTCGAGAAATACGGCGTACGCGCCCACCTCCCTCACCCCGCGCCGGTCCGCCGCGCGGCTCCGCCCGCGCCCGTCACGGCGCCCGCGCCGACGGGCCCGCGGATTCACTGGGAGCATCGCGGGATCACGCTGCTGCGCGCCGATCTCGTGGCGCCCGCCGGCGTCGAGGCTTGGTCAGAGACGAGCCGGGTCCTCGAAGACGTGATCGACAAGCTGCAGTTGTTCGGCGGACGGGTCGAGGAGATGACACCGACGGCTGTCGTGGCCGCGTTCGGGGTTGATCTGGTCGACGATGCGCCGCGGCGCGCGGCCCAGGCCGCGATGGTCATTCACCAGGGCGCCGCGCGCGCCCGTGAGAGCGCTGGCCGGAGGCCGGGGGTGAAGGTCGGCATCCATGTGGCGCCCCTGTTGGTCGGACGCTCGGAGAGCCGGATCGACATCGATGCGCAGGCCAAGCGCACGCAGTGGCCGGTCCTCGACCAGCTTATGCAGACCATCGAGCCGAACGAGACGGTGGCGAGTGCGGCCGCTGCGCCCTTCTTGGAGCGCCGGTTCGAGCTCCTCCCGATCGACGGCGGAGCCGGGGGCGCGGATCAGCCCTATCGTCTTACAGGGCAAGAACGCCGGGGGCTGGGGCTCTGGGGCGCGATGACCCAGTTCGTGGGGCGGCAGGACGAGCTCGCGGTCTTACGGAGCCGCATGGGGGCGGCAGGGCAGGGGCACGGCCAGCTGGTGGCCGTCGTCGGGGAACCCGGGGTCGGGAAGTCGCGCCTCTTCTGGGAGTTCACCCACTCGGCGCACATGGCCGGCTGGCTCGTGCTGGAGGCGGGCGCGGTGCCCTACGGCAAGGCCACGCCCTATCTTCCCGCGATCGAGCTGCTCAAGGTCTACTGCGGGATTGCCGAGCGGGATGACCAGCGCGCCATCCGCGAAAAGGTCATCGGCAAGCTCCTCGCCCGTGACCCGGGGTTCGAGGTTGCGCTGCCCGCGTTCTTGACGCTGCTCGATCTGCCGGTGGACGACCGGGCGTGGCAGACACTCGATCCGGCCGGCCGGCGGCGCCGGACCCTGGAGGCCGTCAAGCGCCTGCTGCTGCGGGAGAGCCAGGTGCAGCCGCTGGCGCTCGTGTTCGAGGATCTGCACTGGATCGACGGTGAGACGCAGGCGCTGCTCGACAGCCTGGTCGAGAGCCTCCCCGGCGCCCGTCTCCTGGTGCTCGTCAGCCATCGGTTCGAGTATGCGCATGACTGGGGCCACCAGACCATCTACACCCGGCTCCGGATCGACCCGCTGCCACGGGAGAGTGCCGAGGTGTTGCTCGAGATCCTCCTCGGGACCGATCCGAGCCTGGACCCGCTCAAGCGCCTGCTGATCGAGCGCACCGAGGGCAATCCGCTCTTTGTCGAGGAGAGCGTCCGCGCGCTGGTCGAGACGGGAGCATTGACGGGCGAGCGAGGAAAGTACCGGCTGGCGCGCGACTTGCCCGCGATCCACGTGCCCGGCACGGTGCAGGCCATCTTGACCGCGCGCATCGACCGTCTGCCCCGCGAGGAGAAGCGGCTCCTCGAGATTGCCGCGGTCATCGGGAAGGACTTCCCCCTGGCCCTCCTCTTGGCGGTGGCGGACGAGAAGGAAGGGACGATCCGTCGCGGGCTGGGTCATCTTCAGACGGCCGAGTTCCTCTACGAGACGCGCCTCTTCCCCGATCTCGAGTACACCTTCAAGCACGCGCTCACCCATGAGGTGGCCTACGGGAGCCTTCTCCCCGGCCGGCGCCGTGACCTCCACGTCCGGATCGCGGAGACCATGGAGCGCCTCTACGGTGACCGGCTCGGCGAGCAGGTCGAGCGGCTCGCCCATCACGCGGTCTGTGGCGAGGTGTGGGAGAAGGCGGTGACCTATCTCAGGCGGGCTGGACTCAAGGCGGCCACCCGTTCGGCGCTGCGGGAAGCCCAGGTCTGGTTCGATCAGGCGTTGGATGGTCTCGCGGCACTGCCCGCGAACCCGTCCACGCTGGAGCAGGGCTTCGAGATCCGCCTCGAGCTGGGGCCGGTGCTGGTGCAGCTCGGTGAGGATCGGCGGAGGCTGGAGCACGCGCGCGAGGCCGAAACCCTCGCCGAGCGGTTGAACGACGACCGCCGCCGCGGCCGAGCCTACCTCGCTCTATGC
>Ga0134122_10000770_pt1 | contig 22321 bp, 18 predicted proteins | sample KB302_FD_96461 | JGI IMG/M metagenome (GOLD analysis project Ga0134122, IMG submission 96461) | Terrestrial soil microbial communities without Nitrogen fertilizer from Kellogg Biological Station, Michigan, USA - KB3-0-2 | ecosystem: Environmental > Terrestrial > Soil > Unclassified ... | reverse complement strand
TTGAGATTGGTCTCCTCGCCGAGCATGGATTTTGATTTAATTATTTTTCGCACGTCGTGCTTGCGGGCAATTTCAAGCACCAATTCGTTAACCTGCTGTGGCGATTCGGCCCAGTGCACGATTGTTCCGGCTGCTTCGGCCCTTTTTTCCCACTCTTCCAGCAACACATCCATGTGCTGGAGGCCGAAGTCCCGAATACGCGCCGCTGCTTCGCGGATCTCTTCAAAATTGTCCAGCTCAAGAATGGAACGGGAACGCGCAACCACCAGTTTGCCTTTGGCATTGCGCAATGCTTTCTGTACCCCTTGATTGGCGAGTTGCTCGCTGGCGGCTTGTTTGAATCGATTCGATGAAACCTGCATGATGGTGTCCCGGGGTCAAGCCCTAGCGTGTGAGTTCGTGTCCACATCGTCCGCCATGCCGGCGAGAACTTCGGCAACGTGCCACACACGGGTGTCCTGGTCGCCGCGGCGGCGAAGCCGGCCTTCGATATTCAGCATGCAGCCGAGGTCCCCCAGCACCAGTGCGTCGGCAGCTACCGATTGCACATCGGCGCATTTGAGATCGGCTATGCGAGTGGAGATCTCCCCGTATTTCACTGCGAACGTGCCACCAAATCCGCAACACTGTTCTGGTTGTTGCATTTCCCGGAGGCTGAGGCCATTCACTTTGGAAAGCAGTGCGCGTGGCTGCTCTTTCACGTTCATTTCACGCAGCCCGGAACAGGAGTCGTGATAAGTCACTGAGCCCTTGAACTGTCCCGGTACGCTGGCTATCCGCGCTACATTCACCAGAAAATCCGTCAATTCGTAAGTCTTGCGCGCGAGCGATTCCACGGCCGCGTTCAACTCGGGCATCTCTGTGAGCAACTCCGGATAGTGCGTGCGTATCATGCCGGCGCAAGACCCGGATGGCACTACAACGTATTCGCAACCCGCAAATTCATCGATCAGTTTTTTTGCTAGCGCTTGTGCCGCTGCTCGGTCGCCCGAGTTATAACCGGGCTGTCCACAGCATGTCTGGCCCGCCGGAACGACCACCTCGTATCCGGCCAGTTCCAGCAATCTCAATGACGCAAACCCAATGCTGGGGCGCATCAGGTCCACCAGGCAAGTTACAAACAAACCAACTTTCATCGGACTTTCAACGGTTGGGTGCGCGCTCTGCTATCAGAGGCTTCTTGAGCACGGAAGTGCGGCGAAGAAAGGCGCGGATCATAGCATGGGGCGCTTTTTGCACCGGGCCGGTTGTGACTCCGTATCCCAGCATGTAAAATTGCCGCATCGCACCATTGGACGCATGACATGGCTGAACCGAACGGCAAGACGTCAATACAGGTCATCGAACGCATGATGGACCTGCTGGATGCTTTGGCCCGCAATGAAGAACCGGTGAACCTGAAGCGTCTTGCCAATGCCACGAGCCTGCACCCTTCCACCGCGCACCGTATCCTCAACATGATGGTGGAATTCCGGATGGTGGACCGCATCGAGCCGGGCACCTACCGGCTTGGAATAAGGCTGCTTGAACTCGGTAACCTTGTGAAGTCGCGCATTAATCTGCGAAAAGAGGCGCTTCCGTTCATGCGTCTCCTGCACCAGGAACTGCACGAGACAGTCAATCTGTCCGTTCGTCAGGGAGACGAGATGGTCTATGTAGAGCGGCTGCTTTCCGATCGCACGGCCATGCGGGTAGTCCATCTGATCGGTGCGCGTGCGCCCCTTCACGTAACCGCCGCTGGAAAAATCTTCCTGCTTGAAGATGGCGCTGAAAAATGCCGTGAATATGCTCAGCGGACCGGGCTTGAAATTTTCACCAAGAATACGATTCGCGATCTCGCTGCATTGGCCAAGGAACTTGAACGCGTCCGAAAGCTGGGCTATGCGCTTGATAACGAGGAAGCCGAGAACGGAGTTTCCTGCATCGGCGCCGGCATTTACGACGACGAAGGCCGCCTTGTCGCTGGATTATCGCTTTCAGCGCCTTCCAAGCGCATGGACAAGGGCTGGTGTTCCAAGGTCAAGCATGTGGCCGACGAAATCTCACGCGCACTAGGGCATCTGCCGGGTGCAAAAGCCGCATGACAATTTGGGAAGCCGCTTACTTACGATCAACCGGATATGCGCAGCAGGTCTGCCTCTATCCAGCGTTTGATGCGGTTTGCGTCAGCAATCCGGGAGAGTTTGCCCCATGAATCGAGCAGTACGATGATCACGGGCCTGTCTGCAATCATCGCTTGCATCACCAGGCACCGCCCCGCTTCGCTGATATAGCCGGTCTTCGACAGTCCGATGTCCCATTGACGGCTCTTCACCAACCGGTTTGAGTTGACGTACGACAGCAAGCGATGTCGGCGCCTGTCTTCAGAATCGATCTTGAATGAATCGGAGGTCGTGTATTCGCGAATGAGCGGGTAGCCGTGTGCCGCCGCAACCATCTTGGCCAAGTCTTCGGCGGTAGAAACGTTGTCTGGGGTTAACCCGGTCGGATCCTCAAAATGGGTATTGACCATGCCGATTTCGACAGCTTTTTGATTCATCGCGGCCACAAAGGCCTCTGTGCCGCCTGGGAAATTACGCGCTAGCGCTGCTGCAGCACGATTTTCGGACGCCATGAGAGCGAGTTTCAGCATTTCGGCACGCATCAGGCTCGTTCCTACTTTGAGCTTGGACCGTGACCCCTTCCGGCGGTCGACATCGCTCTTGTCTATATCTATGGATTCCAGCAGCGGCAAGCCCGAATCCAGCAGCACCATCGCAGTCATCAACTTGGTAATGGACGCGATCGGCATAATTTGATCCACGTTCTTGGCGAACAGCGGCAACCCGGTGTCCTGCGCAAGTACGAGCACCGCGCCAGAACGAAGCCGCAGCGCGGCGGGTTTGGCCGCAAAATGTACGTGGCGGACTCCTGGTTCGACTGGCTCGTCCCCCGCCATGGCCTGAACACTGGTCATAGCGCACGCAACACTTAGAAAACAAAGGATTGATCTCATCAAGCGCCTGAAACCTCTATTTTTTTAATTCAATTCGCAGTTCGGCCTTGGTTTTAAAGGCCTTTATCCGGTCACTGCCCGGTTTTTCGAGACGGTATGCAACATATCAAAAATCAAGGAGTAAGGAAAGACTTTAGAAAAGCTGTTTAACTTTATCGCCGTGAGCATTCATTAACGACATGTTTATAGCTAACCCCCCATGCAAACAGCGAGCCACCCGCACTATGAGCCTCGCACCGCGATTCCGTTCTCGAGCGCGTGCAATTCGCTAACCCGTTCCTCTTGTTGCTGTAGCGTCCACATGTGCTCGTAGGTACCCGCCCGGGCGAGTAGTTCTCTGTGCGTCCCGCGTTCAACGATGCGCCCTGACTCCATGACCAGAATTTGATCGGCATCCACTATGGTTGAAAGGCGGTGGGCAATCGTCAATGTGGTACGGCTTATCGCAATGCGTCGAAGCTCTGTCTGAATCGCTTTTTCAGACTTGGAATCAAGCGCCGATGTCGCTTCATCAAATATCAGGATTTTCGGGTTCTTTAGTAAAGCGCGTGCAATAGCGACTCGCTGCTTTTCACCGCCAGAAAGTTTAAGGCCGCGCTCGCCGACCATGGTCTCGTATCCGTCTGGCAGGGAGCTGATCAGCTCGTGAATGTGTGCTGAACGAGCTGCTTCGACAACTTGCTCGCGTGTTGCATGCGTGTCCCCGTACGCTATGTTGTAGTAAATAGTGTCGTTGAACAGCACTGTATCTTGAGGAACAATTCCGATCGCTGCGCGCAAGCTGGTTTGCTTGAGATTCCTGAGGTCTATGCCGTTGATCGTTATCCTGCCCCCGGTAACATCGTAGAAACGGAACAGCAGTCTAGCGAGAGTGGATTTGCCCGAACCACTCGCTCCCACGACAGCCACTGTCTGTCCTGCTGGAATCTCAAAGCTGACATCGTGCAAGATCGTCCGGCGTTCTTCATAACTGAAGTTCACTTTGTCGAATCGCACGGTCGGCAAGCGATCCGGGAGAGCTACTGCATCTGGTAAATCCTGGACTTCCCGATTTTCCGCAAGCAGACGGAACATCTTGTCCATATCAACCAAGGATTGCTTGATTTCGCGATAGACCATACCCAGGAAATTTAGCGGTATGTAGAGCTGAATCAGCAGGCCGTTGACCAGCACGAGGTCGCCTAGCGTCAGTTTCTGGGCCACTACGCCCTGTGCCGCGAGGATCATGAGCGCTGTCACGGCCACGGCGATGACCAGACTTTGTCCGATATTCAGGGCGCCGAGCGACGCCTCATTCTTGACATCGGCCGCCTCGTATTTTTGAAGGCTTTCGTCATAGCGCTTAGCTTCGAATTCCTCATTGTTGAAGTACTTCACCGTCTCATAATTCAGGAGGCTGTCTATGGCGCGGGTATTGGCTTTGGCGTCGAGTTCATTGGCGCGACGCCGGATTTCCATGCGCCACTCGGTCACAAAAACCGTGAATCCCAGATACACGACTACTGCACCCATGGTAATTGCCATGAAGCGCCAGTCGAATTTGGCCAGCAGCACGAACGCAACCAGGCTGAATTCGATGACTACCGGAATAATTGAGAACAACATGTAACTCAGCAGCGTAGAGATGCCGCGAGTGCCGCGCTCAATATCTCGCGACACGCCGCCGGTCTGGCGATCCAGATGAAAGCGCAAACTCAAACTGTGGAGATGACGAAAAACCTGCAACGCCACCCGACGGATTGCGCGCTTGGCAACTCGCACGAACACAATATCCCGCAGCTCGGCGAACAGCGTTGTGGACAGTCGCAGCAACCCATAGATCGCCAGCAGCGCGAACGGCAATGCAAGCACGGCCTGTTTCGCATCCAGCGAATCGATGATTTCCTTCATGATCAGCGGCACACCGACGTTTGCCAATTTCGCTGCGGTCAGGCAGAGCAGCGCCGTGGCCACCCGTCCTTTGTATTCCATCAGATACGGCAGCAGCGTGCGAATGGTTCGCCAGTCATTACGGCGCCATGCCGCAGCTACGGGAACGCGCACGAAAGCGGAAGGTTTTGTCAAAGCGTCTTGCAACAATAAAAATAGATCAATGTAGAAGTGTAATCGGTCTCGCAGATCTGCGACGGCTGAAATCCGTCGTGGTGTCGCGACGCGCCAGCCTTTCGGAGTTTTCTATGATCCCTCGCAGCTGATTCAATCATCGGGCTGCCAATGCTGTTATATTGTTGCGCCAATTTCCCACGCTGGAATGGATTCGATTATGGGCGCCTTTGTTCGGTGGTTGCTTGGTTTGCTGGTGGTGGCTGCGTTGCTGCTGGCTGCATACACCTGGACGGTATTGCACTGGAGTTATTCCGCTGGCGAGCGTGCAGGGTACGTGCAAAAACTATCGAAGAAGGGATGGATTTGCAAAACCTGGGAAGGGGAACTGGCATTGGTTACCATGCCCGGCACGGTCGGCGAAAAGTTTTATTTCAGCGTGCGCGATGATGCCATGGCGCAACAGATCAACCGTTCTCTCGGTCGGCGCGTTTCGCTGAACTATGAAGAACACGTCGGACTGCCATCCACCTGCTTTGGAGAGACCGGACACTTCATCACCGGTGTCAATCTCATCGATGATCCAGCTCAACTGACCCCGGCGCCGTCGCACGTCACGCCACCGAATCCGCCGCCCGCCTCTGCTCCGAAACAGTAGCAAGCTCTTACGCTCCTTTTAACTCATGCTGCCATCCAGCATAAGGGTAATCGTACGGGACTGGCTCAATGCCAACCATATTGTGCTGATGGGGCGAGAAAGCAACGTTCTCATTGACAGCGGTTACAGTCGCGACAAGGCTCTAACGCTGGCCAGGGTCGATGAGGTGCTCGCTGGACAACCGCTTCACTGGCTGATCAATACTCATTGCCACTCGGACCATATGGGCGGTAACGCCGCGATGCGGGCCGCAACGGGATGCGGCATCAGCGTTCCTCGCGATGAGGCGCCGCTTATCCAGGCATGGGATGACCGGGCTTTGTGGTTGTCCTATGCCGATCAGCGCTGCGATCGCTTTTCTTTCGACACCATTATCGCCCCAGGCGAGATTGTTGAATGGGGAAACTTGCAGTGGCGTGCCATCGCAGCACCCGGCCATGACATGGCAGCGTTGATGTTTTTCTGCGAAGAGGCCGGCATACTGATTTCCGGAGACGCGCTTTGGCAGCGTGGCTTTGGGATAGTGCTACCCGGGCCGGATCGCATGCTTCGGCTCTCGGCAACCCGCTCAACTTTAGAAACGATCGCAAATTTGCGCATCCGCCTGGTGATCCCCGGGCATGGGCAACCGTTTACCGATATCGGTCCGGCGCTGGAGCGTAGTTTTCAGCGTCTGGCCGCTTTTGAGCGCGACGAATCGCGCATGGTGCGCCATGTGCTGAAAGTCATGTTCGTCTTTTCGCTCATTGACCACCGCAGCATGGCTGCTGCCGGTCTGGACGCTTATCTCGCATCAGTTCCGCTTTACGCTGAGTTCAATCGACAATACCTGCAATTGGACAGCATCGCCCTCACTGAACTGATCGTTGGTGACCTTGAGCGGACTGGCGCAGTACGCAGGCAGGATGGGTTTCTCTTTGCGGCGTGAATGGCCCCGCCCCTGCATGCGCCGCGAACCAGTTCTCAAACCTTCCGAACCAGCCTGGCAGACAAAGCAATGTGATCGGATACCTTGGACCAGGCAGGGCCGTGATGCGCTTGTGCAAGCTCGATAGAGAATCCCCGCACATAAATACGGTCTAGATGCAGCATCGGAAGTATTGCGGGGTAACTGCGGGCGGGGCGCCCGGACGTGGTCTCAAATACTTCCTCAACTTCCAGCGATTTCACTAGTGCGTCGCTTGCATAGCGGCGCCAATCATTGAAATCACCCGCGATTACCAGTGGCGCATCCGCCGGCACAAGCTGCTCAATACGATTTTTGATCAGCGAAATTTGTTTTTTGCGCCAATGTCCGAGCAGGCCAAGATGCACGTTGACGCAATGTAATGAATGCCGCCAACCTGGAATTGCCATTTCACAGTGCAGAAGACCGCGACTTTCGCTGTCATGCATGGAAATATCAATATTATCCCAACGCGATATTGGATATTTGCTCAGAATGGCATTGCCATGGTGCCCATGGTCGTACACCGCGTTCTTGCCATATGCAAAATCTTTCCAGATCGAATCAGCCAGAAATTCATGTTGTGGTGCCAATGGCCAGTTGCTATGGCGCACGGAATTCGTCTCGTGGGCACCTTGCACCTCCTGCAGGAATACGACATCTGCGCCGATCCCACGTAGCCTTTCTCGGAGATCGTGTACAGACATTCGCCGCTTGAATTGCGAAAACCCTTTGTGAATGTTGTACGTGACAACCTGAAGTTTTTCCATTTCTCGTTCTTTTTTGTCAGCAGGCGATCAGTCAGTCCGTTATTTCTTGCCTGGCACCGAATCACCACGACGCCTCTTTTCAATTTCATGGACCATCGCGGCAAAGCGTTTTTCCAGAGTACTGCGCACCAACAGCGTGCCAAAGAATGGCGGGAAATCAAAATCCGGCGTAAAACTGCCTTCATAGCGCAACTGCATGCCCTTACCCTGGGCTTCGAGACGATAGATGCCCTGCATCTGCCTGAAATTTCCCGCTATTGCCGTGGATACGACGCGACTACGAGGAAATTCCGTGATGGCTAATCGTACACGCATGGGGAATTTAAAAAAAAGCAGGTGGGCTTCGCCGCTTTGATCGAGTACAACGTTGGAGCCATTACGCGATACAACCTTGCTTTCTTGCAGCCCCGGTACGAATTCGGTAAGGCGCTCATAATCGGTCAGCACTTTCCATGCCTCGGCCACATCAACCTGGATCACTGCCGTTGCCTGAACTTCGAAGGTATCGCCGTGGCGCGTCGTATTGACATGAATTTCGGCAGCCGTGCCGGGCGCTGATAACGCACACGAAAACAAAGAAATTACGCAAACTATCAACCGGCGGCCCTGGCGGGCCAGCAGTACACCAGCGTGGAGAAGCTTCTCCGTCAAGACACCGAGAGCATCCGTTCCAGCGCCAGGCGTGCAAGTTCCGCATCGCGTTCCGGTACCTTAATCTGGTTGACAACTTTCCCTTGCGCCAGATTTTCCAGCGTCCATGCCAGATGCTGCGGATCGATACGCGCCATGGTAGAGCACATGCACACAAGAGGCGCCATGAACTGGATATGCTTGCCTTGGGGCTTGAATTCCTCGGCGATGCGATTGACCAGATTGAGCTCGGTGCCGACCAGCCAACGAGTATTGGCCGGGGCCGCGGCTATGGTCCTGATGATAGTCTCTGTCGACCCAACGTAGTCTGACAGCTTGCAGACCTCGAACTTGCATTCCGGGTGTGAAATTACGATGCCTTCCGGATGCAGGTTGCGAAATTTTAGAATGTGCTGCGGCTGAAACATCTGGTGCACCGAACAGTGCCCCTTCCACAGCAGGATTTTGGCGTCCCTGATCTGTTCCATTGTGAGCCCGCCCATCGGCTCATCCGGATCCCATACCGGCATTTGCTCCAGTGGAATGCCCATCTGGTGCCCACTCCACCGGCCCAGGTGTTGATCGGGAAAGAACAGCACTTTCTGACGGCGTTTGAAAGACCAATCGAGAACCTTACCGGCATTGGATGAAGTGCAAACGATGCCCCCATGCTCACCGCAAAAAGCCTTGAGATCGGCCGCTGAATTAATGTAGGTAACCGGAGTTACGGTTTGCTCCGGATCGACCGCATCCGACAATTCGCGCCATGCCCGCTCTACCTTCGGCAGGCTTGCCATGTCGGCCATGGAACAACCGGCCGCCATATCGGGCAGCACGACTATTTGGCCTTGTCTTCCCAGAATGTCGGCAACTTCCGCCATGAAATGCACGCCGCAAAACACGACATAATCTGCCTTGGTATTTCCGGACAGTTTCGACAAGCGCAGTGAGTCGCCGGTCAGATCGGCATGCTTGTAGACGTCTGCTCGCTGGTAGTGGTGACCAAGAATCACGACTCGGCCGCCAAGCGTTTTTTTGGCTGCGACAATGCGTGCCTCGCAGTCGTCATTCTGCAGCTGGCTGTAGCGGCTAAAGTCAATTGCGGTAGCGGCCATGTCCCTGTTCTCTCAATCGCCAAAAACAACTCGGAAAACCATACCACAATGAGACAAAATCCGATGCAAAACGTTGCATCAGCGGAGCGCGTCCGCTAGCTCCGGAAGCGCCCGGAGCACCTTTGCATTGCTCCATGAAAAAACCTTCTCCGCCGCCCGGTCATAAGGCAACCAGAGGAAGGCAACATGTTCCCGGGGCGACAATCTTGCCGGCACCGCTTCCGGCAAGCGCAATCCGAAAACATGTTCGGTATTGGTCACAATTCCCGGGGCGTAGCGCCAGCGCCATTCCGGATAAATTTCGAATTCATTTGTCAGTCTCCAGTCGGACAGCACGCCGTCGCGCGCATCGAGCCCCGTTTCCTCGAAGACTTCGCGTATCGCAGTCTCTGTCAGGCTCTCGCCTTCGTCCTGGCTACCCGTAACTGACTGCCAGAATCCCGGGCGGTCCGCGCGCTCAATAAGCAACACCTGCAAGTCCGGCGTGTAAATGACTACCAGCACAGAAACCGGAATCTTGAATTTCACGTTCCTCGCTTTTATAGCCCGTATGTTGGACTTGACCTAGACAACCTTCGGTGCGTCGCTCTGTCGCAACCGGATATGCAATTCACGCAGCTGCTTCTCGTCCACCGCGCTTGGCGCCTTACACATCAGGTCCTGAGCCCGTTGGGTTTTCGGAAAAGCAATCACGTCGCGTATAGAGTCTGCCCCGGCCATCATGGTTACGATGCGATCGAGGCCAAAGGCCAATCCGCCATGCGGTGGCGCGCCAAATTGAAGGGCGTCGAGCAGAAATCCGAACTTTTGCCTGGCCTCATCGGGCCCGATATTCAGCGCACTGAACACCTTTGACTGGATCTCCTGTCGATGAATGCGGACCGATCCACCGCCGATCTCCCAACCGTTGAGCACCATGTCATAGGCCTTGGCAAGGGCTTTGCCGGGCTCGCTATCGAGCAAGCCGTCATGACCATCCATGGGACTCGTGAACGGATGATGCAAGGCTTCCCAGCGTTTTTCGTCTTCATTCCAGTCGAACATCGGAAAGTCGACCACCCACAATGGACGCCATGCTTTGTCCGCATAACCCTTTTCGTGTCCGATTTTCACCCGTAACGCACCGAGCGCATCGTTGACTACCTTGGCTTTGTCCGCACCAAAGAAAATCAGATCGCCATCTTTTGCGCCAGAACGCTCAATGATGGTATTCAGTGCCTCGTCCGAAAGATTTTTGACGATCGGCGACTGAAGGCCTTCCCGGCCTTTGGCTGCCTCATTGATCTTGATGTACGCCAGGCCTCTGGCACCGTAGATCGCCACGAATTCGGTATAGCTATCGATCTCCCCCCGCGTCAGCGCGCCTCCGCCTGGGATCAACAAACCCGCGACCCGGCCGTTCGCCGCATTGGCAACCGCGGAGAACACCTTGAAATCGACCGTTTTCATCGCATCAGTCAGTTCAGTCAATTGCAGCGGCACGCGCAAATCGGGTTTGTCCGACCCATACTTAAGCATGGCCTCAGCAAAAGTAATACGCGGAAACGGATCCGGCAGTTCGATTTGCAAAACGTCCCTGAAGACGCTGCGGATCATGGCTTCCATCAAATCCGTAATTTCCGCCACGCCGAGGAATGAAGTTTCGATATCGATCTGCGTAAATTCTGGTTGTCGGTCTGCGCGCAGATCTTCATCGCGGAAACATTTGGTGATCTGGTAATAGCGGTCAAAGCCGGCCACCATCAGCAACTGCTTGAACAATTGCGGTGACTGGGGCAACGCGAAGAACTCGCCCGCATGCACCCTGCTCGGCACAAGATAGTCGCGAGCGCCCTCCGGGGTGGACTTGGTCAGCATTGGGGTTTCGATGTCGATGAAACCCTGACCGTCGAGAAAACGCCGCACCGCCATGGCGACCTTGTAGCGCAACCGCAAATTTTTTTGCATTTGCGGTCTGCGCAGATCGAGGTAACGATATTCGAGCCGCACCATTTCGGAAAGATTTTCATCGTCCATCTGGAATGGTGGGGTGGCCGAGGTATTGAGAATCTCAATGGATCCTGCTAGTACCTCGACTTCTCCCGAGACGAGGTTCGGGTTCACGGTCCCCGCAGGCCGTGGACGTACCAGTCCGGTTACTGCGACCACGAACTCGTTACGTATCTTTTCGGCGATCGCAAAAGTTTTGGCGTTATCCGGGTCGCACACGATCTGAACCAGACCTTCGCGGTCCCGCAGGTCGATAAAGATCACTCCTCCATGATCGCGCCGACGATGTACCCAGCCGTAAAGGCTTACTGTCTGACCAAGATGTCGGGAGCAGACCAGCCCACTATATTCAGTGCGCATAAATTGGGATTTGAAGATACGTTCGTTTGAAGATGTTGCTGAAGAAGACCGATTACGGCCGGCGAACGTTGGCTGCTCGAGGCTCCGGAGCCACTACACCCATTGAGATGATGTACTTCAATGCCTCGTCCACATTCATATCGAGCTCAATCACATCGGCTTTCGGCATCATCAAAAAAAACCCGGACGTTGGATTAGGCGTGGTGGGAACATAGACGCTCAAATATTCCCCGGTCAGATGATTGGCCACATCACCACCCGGCTGCCCCGTCAAAAAAGCAATGGTCCATGAACCCTGACGCGGATATTGAACCAGCAGTGCCTTGCGAAACGCCAGGCCGGAAGATGAAAACAGCGTATCCGAAACCTGCTTGACGCTGGAATAAAGTGATTTAACAACCGGAATCCGGCTTAACAGCGATTCCCACACCCTGACCATGCGCTGGCCAATGATGTTCGCGCCGAATACGCCAGTCAGGATGACAACGCCCAAGGTCAGCAGCACGCCTAATCCTGGAATATTGAATCCGAGCCACTCGCGGGGCTGCCAGTCGTCCGGTAGCAGAAGCAGCGACTGGTCCAGCGTTCCCACCAGGATGCTAAGTACCCACACCGTGATGACTAGTGGAACCCAGATCAATAAACCCGTGATGAGATATTTCTTCAATTGCAGTCCTGATGTTATCCGACAACAAGGGGTACGCAACTTATGCGGTTGCACCCTGTTTTACGCGAGTGAGCAATATTACTGAACAGTGCTCGCTCCGGTGCTGCCGGCAGCTGGTTCCGATTTGGTTCCTTCTTTAGCCGTTTCGCCGCCGGTCGTTGCTTTACCGGCCTCCGATGTCTTGCCGTCGGTCGTCGCTTTACCGGCCTCTTCAGTCTTGCCGTCAGCCGTAGCCTTTCCGTCCTGGTTTTCCTTGTCCTTGCCGGCTTTGGCGGCCCCGCCCTTGAAGTCGGTCGCGTACCAGCCGCTTCCTTTCAATTGAAATCCCGCGGCACTAATTAGCTTGCTTAACGCTGCTTTCCCACATGCGGGACACTCGCGCAGAGGCGGGTCAGATAGTTTTTGCAGGACTTCCTTCTTATGTCCGCAATGGGTGCACTTGTATTCGTAAATGGGCATGTTATCTCTCACAAAAACAAAGGAAATTATACCGTATCGAACCCGCAAGGACGCCGAGATGGAAGTTCGGAATTGCCTGCTCAAGCCATTTGCCATCGATCGGGTGGCTATAATCAGCGCACCAAAGTCTTCTAGTGACCAATGAGTAGTCAACGTCCGTTCTGGCCTTACCCCCGCATCATTGCCCATCGCGCCGGTGGCGTGCTTGCACCGGAAAATACGCTGGCCGGTATTCGAATGGCACGCAATTTCGGATACAGCGGTGTGGAATTCGATGTCAAGTTGAGTGCGGATGGCGTTGCGGTACTGATCCACGATGACAGCTTGGACCGTACGACCAACGGAGCCGGCTTGGTGGAAGAGGCGAGTTATCAGGATATCGTCAAGCTTGACGCCGGTAGCTGGTTTGGCAACGAATTCAGCGGCGAACCTGTGCCCAGTTTCGCAGCAGCATCGGCCCTCTGCCGCCAAAACGGCATCTGGGCCAACATCGAAATCAAGCCCAGCCCTGGTCGCGAACGCGAGACAGGCGATGTGGTTGCCCGCATGACGAAATTACTCTGGGGCGGCGCGCATCCGGCCCCGCTGCTGTCGTCATTCTCTGCTCTGGCTTTGGAAGCCGCAGCGGTGGAATCGCCGGACTTGCCTCGCGCTCTTTTGGTCGTCGAAACCCCGACTAACTGGCTTGCACAGCTGGACAGGCTGCAGTGCGTTGCCCTGCACGTAAGCCATCGCCATGTCGACAAGCAATTAGTAAACGCCGTTCACGAATCCGGACGAGGCGTGCTGACCTATACGGTCAACGATTCGGAGACAGCACTCAGTTTGCTGGAATGCGGCGTCGATGCGCTGGTGACAGACCAGCTGGATACCATTCCGCCCGGTTTTGCCTGACTTCTCTGTCGTGCACCTTGCTCGTGAAGTGCTCTTAATCGGTCGCTATGCCGCGGAACGTACCACTTCCTGCGATTCAAACTGTGTCATCAACTCGGCCTGTTTCGCGGAAGCAATAGTCCGGCTGCGTTCCTTGACATGCCCGTAACCGCGGATGTCCTCCGGAATCGATGCGATTTTGACAGCCAGGGCATGATTACCACTGCTCAATTTGCCAATGAGCTGTTCTATCGTTGCCTCGTATTCGACTATCAAGCGGCGTTCCATGCGACGCTCGTGGGTATAGCCAAAAATGTCAAACGGAGTGCCGCGCAGACGCCGCAGCCTGGACAACAGTTTGAATGCCAGAAATACCCAGCTGCCGTATTCCGCCTTCCGCAACTCGCCGGAAACTGGATCACGCTTCGCAATCAGCGGCGGCGCCAGATGAAAATGAAGCTTGTAGTCGCCTTCGAACTGGGCTTTGATGTTCTGCATAAACGCAGGATCCGCGTACAAGCGCGCCACCTCGTACTCGTCCTTATACGCGAGCAGCTTGAAGTAATAATGCGCGACCGCTTCAGCCAGCCCGGTAAGGCCCTTGGTCCGCGACAACTCCGCCTGGCGAACCCGTTCCACCAGTTTGCGGTACTTCTCGGCGTACTGCGCATCTTGATAATTCGTGAGGAACGCGACCCGACGGGCAATTAGTTCCTCAACTGTCTGCGACAACGGCATTGCTGGCGAAGCCGGCGTTTTCGGTGCGATGAGCCGCTCTATCGCAGGCAGGTCGACCGCCGCGCGGCGACCCCAAAGAAAAGCGGCCTGGTTCATCTTTACTGCCGCGCCATTCAATTCGATGGCCTTGTTGATCGCCTCCGAAGAAACCGGCACCAATCCGCGCTGAAAGGCATAGCCCAGCATCAGAAGATTGGTGGCAATCGAATCTCCAAGCAGCGCGGTGGCAATACGCGTTGCATCCACGAATTCGGCATTCTGGTCGCCTACGCCCTTTATTATGGTTCGCTTCAGTGACTGGCCGGGAAACAGCATGTTCGCATTGCGGGTGAACTCTCCAGTCATCTGCTGATGCGTATTGACGACCACGCGCGTGCCCTCACGCGTGGTGTCCATCGTTTTCTGGCTCGCCGAGACAACGAAATCGCAACCCAGCACCAGATTTGCCCCGCCCGAACCGAGACGCACCGTCTTGATGTCTTCAGGGCGTGTGGCGATCTGCAGGTGACTCCAGACAGCACCCCCTTTTTGTGCAAGTCCCGCCATGTCCAGCGCGCCGAATCCCTTGTTCTCGAGATGCGCCGCCATGCCGAGGATTGCGCCGATCGTCACGACACCGGTACCGCCTACCCCGGTAACCATGATGCCGTACGGCTGTTGCAGCGCTGGCAGGCGGGGTTCAGGAACGGCTGCGAACAACGCTTCAACGTTCTGCCCGGCTGGCGCGCTCTGGCCCTTGCGTACGCCCCCGCCATGCACGGTGACGAAACTGGGACAAAACCCTTTCACGCAGGAGAAATCCTTGTTGCAGGCCGACTGGTCGATCATGCGTTTGCGGCCGAATTCAGTTTCCAGCGGCAGCACGGATACGCAATTCGATTTGACCCCGCAGTCGCCGCAACCCTCGCATACCAGATCATTGATGAAGGCGCGCTTCGCAGGATCGGGATACTGATTGCGCTTGCGGCGGCGACGCTTTTCAGCAGCACAAGTCTGGTCATAGATGATGACCGACAGACCTGGAATCTCGCGGAATTCGCGCTGCACTTGATCGTAGTCGTCTCGATGATGAATGGTCACGCCCGGCGCCCACTCCGCAGTGGACGAATATTTTTCCGGCTCATCGGTCACGACTGCAATTTTTTTTGCGCCTTCCCCATGCACCTGCAGCGTGATTTGCGGCACCGTGAGGGGCCCGTCGACATGCTGGCCCCCGGTCATTGCGACCGCATCGTTGTAGAGAATCTTGTATGTGACATTGACACCGGATGCGGCCGCGGCACGAACCGCAAGCAAGCCGGAATGGTAGTAGGTGCCATCGCCGATGTTCTGGAACATGTGCGGCGTCTTGACAAACGGCGCTTCACCGACCCAGCTGGCGCCCTCGCCGCCCATCTGGGTATATCCGGCGGTACTGCGGTCCATGAACTGTGCCATGAAATGACAGCCAATTCCGGCCAGCGCGCGGGAGCCCTCTGGCACTCGCGTACCGGTACTATGCGGGCAGCCGGAACAGAAATACGGCGTGCGGTCCATTGCCGGCTTGTCCAATACGCGCGCTTGCAATCTTTCCTGTTCAGCGACGCGTGCGGCAAGCTGTGCATCGTTTACCCGCGCCAGCAGGCGGCGTCCTATGGCGATCGCAATCTCGTTGGGATCAAGCGCCGCGTTGGACCGGAACAGGATCTTGCCGGCTTCATCGAGCTTGCCGACTATTTGCGGCGCACCCGGCTTGCCGTACAGAATTTCCTTCAGCTGCGGCTCTACCAATCCGCGCTTTTCTTCCACGACAATGATCTTATCAAGTCCTTGTGCGAAGTTCGTCGCCTTGCTCGGCTCGAGGGGCCATGTCATGCCGATCTTGTACACGCGCAGGCCCAGTCGGGCCGCTTCCGCTTCGTCAATGCCAAGGTACTGCAACGCCTGGCGCACATCCATGTACGACTTGCCGCAGGTTGCGATGCCAAGCTTGGCATTCGGCGAATCCATGACAACCTGGTCCAGCCCGTTGCTCAAAGCGAACGCCTTCGCGGCCTCAAGCTTGTACGTGTGCAGCCGCGCCTCCTGTTCGAGCGGCGCATCCGGCCAGCGGATATTGAGTCCTCCTTCTGGCAGCTTGAAATCGGTCGGGAGAGCAATGCGCACGCGTGCCGGATCCACATTGACTGAAGCGCTCGCATCGATCGTGTCTTTCATGCATTTAAGACCGACCCAGCACCCCGAATAACGGGACAGCGCCCAGCTGTACAGACCGTAATCGAGCAGTTCCTGCACGCCGGCGGGATTCAGGATCGGCATCATTGCATCTACCATTGCAAATTCGCTCTGGTGTGCCGTCGTGGAAGACTCGCAGGTATGGTCATCACCCATGAGACAAACTACCCCGCCAAGCGCCGCAGAGCCCGCCAGATTGCCGTGGCGAAAAGCATCTCCGGTCCTATCCACGCCCGGCCCCTTGCCGTACCACATGGCATATACGCCGTCATACTTGTTGTCCCCGTCGATGTGGGCCTGCTGCGTACCCCAACATGCCGTTGCCGCCAAATCTTCGTTAACGCCTGGCTGAAAGACGATGTTGTGCGCAGCGAGGTGCTTGGCTGCAGCCCACAGCTGCTGGTCCAATCCGCCAAGCGGCGAACCGCGATAGCCGGAGATGTAACACCCGGTTGTGATGCCCGCTGCACGGTCGCGCAGGTGCTGCATGATCGGCAAGCGCACCAGCGCCTGGGTGCCAGTCAGGAAGACACGGCCCGATTGCAGGGTGTATTTGTCGTCGAGCGTGACGCTGGACAAGGTCATGGCATTGCTTTCTTTAAAAATTTCAGACTACTGATACAGATCGGCCATCTTCCGCGGCATTCGATGACTGTTCAATATCCTTAGTATCACTGCGCGCACCAGAATTCCCTCGGCGAGGGCCGGTAGCCTGGCAAGACAACCAGTTCAAAATGGGATGTCGTCTTCCAGATCCTCGAACCCACTGCCCTTGCTCGCTGCTGCCGCAGGCGCTTTTTTTGCGGGGGCAGCCGTGGAACGGGAGGGTACTTCTTCCTCCGACGGTGGCATCCGTTCCGAACCGCCAGAACGTGAACCAAGCATTTGCATGCGGTCCGCACGGATTTCCGTCGTGTAGCGTTCCTGGCCTTCCTTGTCGGTCCATTTGCGCGTCTGCAGCTTGCCTTCAATGTAGACTTGCGAGCCCTTTTTCAAGTATTCGCCGGCAATTTCGGCAGTTTTGCCAAACATGGCCACCCGATGCCATTCCGTCTGTTCCTGTTTCTCGCCGCCCTTGTCTTTCCACGTTTCAGTGGTCGCAATGGTGATATTGGCCACCGCGTCGCCGCTGGGCATGTAGCGCACCTCGGGATCACGCCCGAGATTGCCGATCAGGATCACTTTATTTACCGAAGCCATCGCTCAAGTCTCCCCTGCCAGTAGTTTGATGACATTTTGTTCGTCGAAGCTCTTACTGTCCACTTTAAGGTATGCCACTCCGTCGCCGCCGAGGTTCACTTCACGCACGCCTGGCAGCCCAGACAGGCCGTGCACCAGTCCGGAGACCATCTGCTCATCGGCACGGGGCAGCTGATACCAGCGTGTCTCGAAATTCCGCGGCACCCGCATACCGAAAGCCAGCAATAACCAGATGAGCGCCAGTGTGCCGCAAAAGCCGAATACGGCCGGTGCACCGAAATGCTGAGACAGCCAGCCGCCGCACGCGGCGCCCACAAATGTGCCGATAAATTGCACTGAGCTGTAGACGCCTATGGCCGTGCCCTTCGCACCGGCAGGAGCAAGCTTGGAGATCATAGATGGCAGCGTTGCCTCCAGCAAATTGAAGGCCGCGAAGAAAAACAGCAGACCAATCACAAGCGGGAACAGGTCTTGACCCGCGAGCATCAATAAGGCAAGCGCACCAATCAGTACCGCTACGGCAGAGATGAATACCGGCTTTTGCAGCGATTTACGCTCGGCGAGCAGCATTGCCGGGAACATCATCACGATTGATCCCACCATGACAGGCAGATAGACATGCCAATGACTGCCAGAAGGCAGATGCGCCTGCAGCGCGAATGGCACCACCACGAACAGAGCCATCAGGGTTCCGTGCAGTGCGAATATGCCGTAGTTGAGCCGCAGCAGCTGCGTGTCACGCAAGACGGATTGGAGCGATGCCTGGGGAGCAGATATTTTCAGCGTTGAAATTTGCGCGGGTTCCGGCACCACCATGCGCACGACGAACAGCGCCACCATGGCCAGAAAGCCGGTTAACGCAAATATCCCCGAGACACCGATAAAGCGATCCAGCACCGGGCCCGCGGCCATCGATAGCGCGAACGCTGCCCCAATTGTCATGCCAATGATCGCCATGGCTTTGGTGCGTTGGTCTTCCCGCGTTAAATCCGCAGCCAGTGCGATCACGGCAGCGGAAATGGCGCCAGCGCCCTGAATAATTCGACCCACGATGATCAACTGTATGTCGTGTGCGAGCGCGGCGATGAAGCTACCCGCTGCGAAAATCAGCAAGCCAAGGTAGATCGTGCGTTTGCGCCCCCAGTGGTCAGACAACCAGCCGAAAGGCACCTGCAGGCAGGCTTGCGTAAGCCCATAGGCTCCGAGCGCGATTCCAACCATCGTATGGCTGCTGCCGCCGGGAAGCTTCGCGGCGTAAAGCGCGAACACGGGCAGGATGATAAACATGCCCAGCATGCGCAGTCCAAAAATGCCGGCCAGACCAAAGCTGGCGCGCAACTCGCGGTGCGTCATGCGGTCTGATGCAGGCATTCTGGACTGTGCTGAAACAGCGGTTGGGAAACGCTTTTGAAGTGCAGTATATTAGCAGGTTGACCAAATACTCATTCATCGAATGGATTTCATTCGCGTGCGCGGCGCACGCACGCACAATCTGAAGAACATCAATCTCGATCTGCCACGCAACCGGTTAATCGTGATTACTGGCTTGTCGGGTTCAGGCAAGTCCTCGCTTGCTTTCGATACGCTGTACGCGGAAGGCCAACGCCGCTATGTCGAATCGCTGTCGGCTTACGCGAGACAGTTTCTGCAGCTGATGGAAAAGCCGGACGTGGATTTGATCGAAGGTCTCTCACCGGCCATTTCGATTGAACAGAAAGCCACCAGCCATAATCCCCGCTCCACGGTTGGCACCGTCACAGAGATCCACGATTACCTTCGCCTGCTGTATGCCCGCGTCGGGGAACCTCATTGCCCTGATCATGGCGAGCCGTTGTCGGCACAAAGCGTTTCGCAGATGGTGGACCACGTGCTGCAGCTTCCGGAAGAATCGCGGCTCATGATTCTTGCGCCGCTGGTGGTGGACCGCAAAGGTGAAAATGTGGACCTGTTCGAGGAGCTGCGCGCTCAGGGCTTTGTGCGGGTTCGCGTCGACGGGAAAGTTTGCGATCTCGACAGTGTGCCGAAACTTTCCAAGACCAGGAAGCACACCGTCGAAATTGTCATCGATCGGCTTAAAGTGCGCGCGGACATGCAACAGCGCCTCGCCGAATCGTTCGAGACAGCACTGCGCCACGCCGACGGGCGCGCATTGGCGGTGGAAATGGATAACGGGCAGGAACATCTGTTTTCCTCAAGATTTGCGTGCCCGATTTGCAGCTACTCGCTGTCTGAACTCGAGCCGCGACTGTTTTCGTTCAACAACCCGATGGGGGCTTGCCCGCGCTGCGATGGCCTGGGACAAATCACTTTTTTCGACCCGAAACGCGTTGTTGCATTTCCACATATGTCGCTGGCTGCTGGCGCAATCAGAGGCTGGGACAAGCGCAATCAGTTCTACTTCGAAATGATCGGCAGCCTTGCGCGGCAGTACGGTTTCGACATTGACACGCCTTTCGAAGAACTGTCCGAGGACGTACGCAAGTTGATTCTGTATGGCACCGGCCGCGACAGGGTGCGCTTCATGTATGTCGGCGAGCGCGGCAACAAATATCATCGCGAGCATCCGTTTGAAGGTATTTTGCCGACACTGGAAAGGCGATATAAGGAAACCGATTCGGCCGCCGTACGCGAAGAGCTGACCAAATATGTCGCGAGCCAGCCATGTCCCGACTGCAAGGGCACCCGGCTGCGGCGGGAGGCGCGCAATGTATTCGTTGCCGGCAAGGCGATCTTCGAAATCAGCGCATTGCCGCTGAAACTGACTCAGCAGTTTTTTCAGCAGGTTAAATTGTCCGGCGCGAAGCTCGCAATTTCGGAAAAGATCGTGCAGGAGATAGGCAAGCGGCTGCAATTCCTGATTAACGTCGGCCTGGACTATCTTGCGCTTGACCGCGCAGCGGACACGCTTTCCGGCGGCGAGTCGCAGCGTATCCGGTTGGCCTCGCAGATTGGCTCGGGGCTGACGGGTGTGATGTACGTGCTCGATGAGCCTTCGATCGGTCTTCACCAGCGAGACAACGATCGTTTGCTGCAAACCCTGCAGGATTTAAGAGACCTCGGCAATTCGGTCATTGTGGTTGAACATGATGCCGATGCCATCCGCAGTGCCGATTTTGTCGTCGACATGGGCCCGGGTGCCGGCGTGCACGGCGGGCGCATTGTCGCTGAAGGAACGCCAGCTCATATCGCGGCAAGTTCGGAATCGCTTACCGGACAATACTTGTCCGGCACCCGCCGTATTGCCATGCCGTCCTTGCGCCACAAGCCTCAGCCGAACCAGATGCTGCGAGTGGTGGGGGCAAGCGGCAATAATTTAAAAAATGCGAACCTGGAACTCCCGGTGGGGTTGCTGGTTTGCATAACGGGCGTTTCCGGATCCGGCAAATCCACACTTATCAACGACACCCTCTATAACGCGGTGGCGCAGCATCTGTATGGCAGCAGCGCAGAAGCGGCCCCATACGAAAAAATCGAGGGACTGGAATTTTTCGACAAAGTCGTTAACGTGGACCAGAGTCCGATCGGACGCACGCCGCGTTCCAACCCCGCCACGTACACCGGCCTGTTCACACCGATCCGCGATCTGTTCGCGGGCGTGCCGATGGCGCGCGAGCGCGGCTACGGAGCAGGCCGTTTTTCCTTCAATGTCAAAGGTGGACGTTGCGAAGCGTGTCAAGGCGATGGCGTGCTGAAGGTGGAGATGCACTTTCTGCCGGACATCTATGTAACCTGCGATGTTTGTCACGGCAATCGCTACAACCGTGAGACTTTGGAAGTTCAGTATAAAGCCCGCAATATTCACGAGGTACTTGACATGACCGTGGAGCAGGCGCGGGAGTTTTTCAGCGCTGTTCCCGTCATTTCTCGTAAGCTCGAAACACTGATCGATGTTGGACTTGGCTATATCCGCCTAGGCCAGAGCGCGACCACCCTGTCCGGCGGCGAAGCGCAGCGCGTCAAGCTCGCACTCGAGCTATCCAAACGCGATACCGGGCGCACACTCTACATCCTCGACGAACCGACCACCGGCCTTCATTTCCACGACATCGAATTGCTGCTTACCGTGTTGCACCGCTTGCGCGATCACGGCAACACCGTGGTGGTGATCGAGCACAATATGGACGTCATCAAGACAGCGGACTGGATCATCGATCTCGGTCCAGAAGGCGGTGACGGGGGCGGCAGCATCATTGCTCAGGGCACACCCGAAACCCTTGCGAACGACGCGTCCTCGTATACGGGCCGCTATTTAAGCCAAGTGATCGGTCGCCAGCCGGCACCAAAGCGGCTCGCTGCCGGCTAGCAGGCAGAAAAAAAAGCCGGGCAAGCCCGGCTTTTTCAGACCCGCGATTGATTGCAGTTCTATATCAGGTCTTCGCGCTCTTGGGTTCTTCCACGATTTCCGGACGATCAAGCAATTCGATTAATGCCATGGGAGCGTTATCGCCCTGCCGGAAACCGAATTTCAGAATGCGCAAATAACCTCCGCTGCGATTCGCGAAACGAGGCCCCAGTTCATTGAACAGCTTGAGCACCATTTCACGATCACGCAAGCGGGAAAATGCCAAACGTCGATTGGCCAGCGACGGTTTTTTGCCAAGCGTAATGATCGGCTCGGCCACGCGACGAAGTTCCTTGGCCTTCGGCAGCGTGGTCTTGATGAC
>Ga0134122_10000769_pt1 | contig 22343 bp, 19 predicted proteins | sample KB302_FD_96461 | JGI IMG/M metagenome (GOLD analysis project Ga0134122, IMG submission 96461) | Terrestrial soil microbial communities without Nitrogen fertilizer from Kellogg Biological Station, Michigan, USA - KB3-0-2 | ecosystem: Environmental > Terrestrial > Soil > Unclassified ... | reverse complement strand
GCCCGGGCCGTTGGCGGGATTGATCACCAGCAGCGAAACCACGTTGCTGTAACCGGAACTGCCGGTCGCGTTATACGCGCGGACTTTGAACTGGTACGAGCCGACCGGCGGATTGGCGCCGCTCGCAAAGGTTGTGACGTTCGCGCCCACCGGAGCCAGATCGGAAAAGGCGCTGCCGGAGTAGGAGAACTGGGGGACGAAGCCCTGTTCGTTGGTGCTGTTGTCGATCCAGGTCAGCGTGAACTGGCGGGTGGTCGCGTTGTAGGTGGCGGCCAAGCCCGACGGAGCCGCGGGAAGGGGCTGCCCGGTGGTCGCCGTGGCGACGTTCGAGAAGGTCGATCCACCGGCGCTGTTCAAGGCGCGGACTTTATATTCGTAGGAGGTGTTCCCGGCGGCCGACGTGTCGGTATAGGAGACGACGTTCGCCGCGGTCGTCACCAACACGCCGAAGGCGCCGGAGGGGAGCATGCGGCGCTGCACCTCGAAATTCGTCTCGTTGCTGCTGTTGTCGGCCCAGGAGAGCGCCACCGAGGTGGCGGACTGGGGAGTCGCGGCGAGGGAAGAGGGCGCCGCGGGGATCGTCGCGTTGGTCGTCGCCGTGACGACGTTCGAGTAGGGGGACGCCGTGCCGGCGTTGAGCACGCGCACCTTGTAGTCGTACGCCGTCGCCGCCTGAGCCGTGGAGTCGGTGAAGGTCGCGGTGGTGGAGGATACCGTCGTGAGCCAAGCGAATGACCCGACTCCGGAGACCCGGCGCTGGACCTCGTATCCGGTCTTGTAAGTGTTGCCATCGGTCCAGTTGAGGCGGACCGACGTCGAAGAAAGGACCGTGGCGCTGAGCGCCGCCGACGTGGGAGTGACGGGAGTGACGTTGATCACCCGGCTGTAGGGCATGCGAAGGTCGCGGCCGAACGAGTCGGAGTTGGCGGTCGCGATGACCGTGGTATTGCCCGTGGTGATCAACGTGCCCTGGACGGCCGCGCTGCCCGAAGGCGGCGTCACCGACGTGGCGCCGGTCCAAGTGCCGGGCGCGACCGAGAAGTTGACCCCTTGGGTGTAGGGATAGCAGGGCCGCATCTTGACCGCATAGGCGGTCGCCGTGCCCTGGACCGCGGTGGCGGGACCCGTGAGCATCGGTTGCAGCGCCGTCGAGCCTCCGGTGCCCAGGAGATCCTGCCAGCCGATCGGGTACTCGCTGCCGCCGGTGTAATTCAAACTGTCGGGCAGCAGCCAACCGCCCCAGCCGTAAGCGAACTTATAACCCCAGAGCAGGTCGGCGGCCAGGGCGCGGACCGTCTCGTTGGTGCCATCTCCATCCGCATCGCCACAAGTATTGCCGATGTAACCCCAAACGCCGGCTCGGGCGTAGGCCTTCAGACCTCCTTCGAGGTAGGCGATGTGCTCGTCGTAGATTCCGACCCGCAGCATCACGCGGGCGTGGGCCTGGGCGCTCAAGTCCACCGTAACGCTCGCGTTGGGTCCGGTGAACGAGAAATTGTCGGTGAAGTTGCTGGTCCCCGAGCAACTGTGCGTCGTGCAGGTGTAGGTGAAGGTGCCGGAGGCGGAGGCGTTCAGATGCGCCGAGAGCTGGCCCGAAATCTTCGCGTTCAAATCCACTCCGGCGAAGATGGGCAGCGTGAAGACGAGGCGCACGGGAATCACGCCGACGGTGAAGGAGACCTCGCCGAGCTCCGGCTCCGCGAGCAGCCATTCCTTGGCGTACTGGGCGCTCGCGCTCGCGGACGCCGAAAGATCGCCCGTGCCCGCGATCGTCGCGTTGCCGCTCGCCACGGCATCGACGAACTCGAAGCCCGTCGGCACGCCCCCGCACTTGCGGATCTTGTATCTCGCCGCGATCGTGACGGTGCCCGAGAGCGGCAGGTCGAAGTTCAGCTGACCGGTGATGCCGCCGGAGAAGGGCAGGCTCTGATTGAACAGGCTCTTGGAATAGTTCCAGGATCGGTTGCGGGTCTCGTCGTGCCAGCCGCAGCCGAAAAGGCTTTTGTCGTCCATTTCGGTCGGTTCGTTCGGATCGATATACTGTTCGTATCCGGCCGGAAAATCGGGGTTCTCCATCGCTTCGAGCATTTCCTTCGACATGAACAGAAGGCCCTCGCTGCCGTCCGGATCGTTGTCGAAGGTTTCCTGAACGATATCCTTTTGGGCCTGCGATACGGGGAGAAACTTCACTCCTCCGTCACTCACTTCCCACATCATGGTGCCGGGTCTCGTGGCTTCGGCCGGGTCCTCGACTTCCAGAAGACGCCAACCCTGGCCGACGGACATGACTTTGGCATTGACCGAGGTTTGGGCTTCCACCCTGGCGGTAGCTCCCACACCCATCGCCAGCAAGAGCAATGGCAAGATTTTATGAACGCGACGAACGATAGACATCGAATCCCTCCTTGTCGTTTGACAAACGCTGCGCCGCACCGAAATCAAGTCGGCCACGAGCACGGCGACCCCGGCGGTTTCCTCTCCGGTCCGCGCACCGCTCCGGGTGGATGAGAGAGTAGCGACTTCGAAACTCGAATGCTGTCGAAATCGTGATCAGTTGGGTGGTGATCTTTTTGGGAAGGGTTTTGGGGTTACAGCCGCCGCCCAGGTGCGGCCCAGTGCGCCCCCGTAGTAGTCTCTTGGGAGCATGGCCTCCATCCTCCGCACCTCCGTCCGCGCCGGGTCGTACCACGACTCGGTCGTCCTGATGCGCCTGCAACAGGCGCTTTCGGGGCTTCCCGGCGTGCTCGATGCCGGGGTGGTGATGGCTACGCCCGCGAACCGGGAGATCCTCGGCGCGAGCGGGCTGCTGGGTGAGGGGGCGGAGGTGGCGGGACCGGGCGATCTGCTGATTGCGGTTCGCGCGGAGTCGGACGGCGCGGCGGCCGAGGCTCTGGCGAAGATCGACGCGCTCCTCTCGCTTCGGGCCGGGGGTTCCGGGGAATCGGGCTACCGGCCTCGGAGTCTCGACGGCGCGCTGCGCGCCTTGCCCGAGGCGCGCTGGGTGCAGATCTCGGTGCCCGGTCGCTTTGCCGCGGAGGTGGCCCACGAGGCGCTCGACCGCGGGCGGAACGTCTTCCTCTATTCCGACAACGTGACGCTTGGAGACGAGGTGGCGCTCAAAGAGAAGGCCCGCGCGCGGGGACTCTTCGTCCTGGGGCCGGACTGCGGCACGGCGATCGTCGGCGGCGCGGGGCTGGGTTTCGCGAACCGGGTGCGGAAAGGGCCGGTGGGGATCGTCGCCGCCTCCGGCACGGGTCTCCAAATGGTCGCGAGCCGGCTCCATTCGCTCGGCTCCGGCGTGTCGCAGGCGATCGGCACGGGAGGGCGCGATTTGAGCGTCGAGGTGGACGGCATCTCCGCGCTTCAGGCGCTCGACCTGCTTGCCCGCGATCCAGAAACGAAAGTCATCGTCCTGCTCGCCAAGCCTCCGGCCCCCGCGGTCGCCGCGAAACTGCTCTCCGCAGCGCGGGCCGCCGGCAAGCCGGTGGTGGTCAACTTCCTGGGCAAGAACCCGCCGCTCTGGCGGCTCGGCAACGTTCGCTTCGCCGTGAGCCTCGCCGAGGCGGCCGATCTCGCCGCCGCGGCGGGGAGTCTCGAGAGTACGGAGGGAACTCAGCAGGAGTCGGTCGAAGCGCGGCCGAGCGGCTACTTCCGCGGCCTGTTCGCCGGGGGAACGCTCGCCTACGAGATTCAACTGGGGCTCCAGGTCGCGTTCGATCCGATCTACTCGAACGCCCCGATCGGTACCTCCCGGCCGCTCGACGATCCGGCGCGCAGTGGGGGGCCGGGCCACGCGATCCTCGATTTGGGTGCCGATGAATTCACCGTCGGCCGGCTCCACCCGATGATCGATCCCGACCTGCGCCTGCGGCGGCTCCGGGCGGAGGCGGCCGATCCCAACGTCGGGTTGATTCTGCTCGACGTCGTCCTAGGCGATGGCGCGCACGCCGATCCGGCCGGGGTGATCGCGCCAGAGATCGAGCGCGCCATTTCCGGAGCGAGGGAGGCCGGGCGAGAAGGGCGCGCCTTGGAGATCGGGGTATTGGTCGTCGGGACGGACGAAGATCCGCAGGGCTTGGAGGAGCAGATCGAGACGCTCCGCCGCGCGGGCGCTCAGATCGCCACGTCGGTCGAAGAGCTGGTCGGCCTCGCTTGGGAGCGCCTCGGCCCCCTGTCCGAGGCCTCTGCCGTGCCCGTGCCGCTCGAAGCCGTGGCCTCGCCGCTCGCCGCGATCAACGTCGGCGTCGAGACGTTCTGCGACAGCCTGCTTGCGCAGGGGATTGCCGCCCTCCAGGTCGATTGGCGCCCTCCCGCGGGGGGCGACGAACTGCTGGCGGGCATCCTGGCCCGCATGAAAGCGCGCGGATCGACTTCGAAGTAGAATCTCCTCAAACGCAGAGGGGACGGCATGCATCCTCTAGCCCGATTCGGCAAACTCGCGGTCTTGATCCTGGCAGCCCTTTCCGCTCCACCCGTTCTGGCGGTCGACGCGCCCGCCTGGACCAGCGATTTCCACCAGGCGCTCGCCGAGGCACGGCAGAGCCATCGCGCCGTCCTGGTCGATTTTTCCGCCGGTTGGTGCCTCCCTTGTAAAATGATGGACCGCGATCTTTGGAGTCGTCCCGACGTGATCGAGCTCACTCGGAAGGCGATCGTCGTGCGGCTCGACTTCGATCGGCAACGGGGTCTCGCATTGAAGCAGGGAGTGAGTGGCATACCGGCCGTCATCGTTCTCGATCCGTGGGGCCATGCGCTCGCTCGATCGACCGGGTTCGGCGATGGGATCGCGATACAGATCAAGAACCTGCTGACCAATCTCCCCGACGATTTCGCCGCCGCGGCTCCTTGGGTAGAGCGCGTGGAGAAAAGCTCGAAAGACTTCGAGGCGCTCCGTTGGCTCGGCCAGTTCTATGGCCGACGAAAGTTCTGGGTGGTGAGCGACAGCTACTACGAGAAGGCGCTCAAGTGCGCCGAAGTGGAGAAGGACCCGACGGTTCGCGCGGACGTCGAGGTCGCATCGGGTTGGAACCTGCTCCACGTCGGCGATTTCAAAAAGGCCCGCAAGCGTTTCGAGACGGCTCTCTCCGGCGGCGCCAAGTTCGGAGCGGAGGACACGGCGCTCTTCGGCTTGGTCATGGTCGAGCTGAAGCAGGGGCATCGGGCCGAAGCGGAGAAGTTCTACGCTCGCCTCGCCGCCGCCTATCCGGACGCGGACTCGACCCGCGTGGCGAAAGGCCAGCTCGAAGCGAAACACTGACCCGGCCGGAAGCGGGCCGCTTTTGATGTAGCCTTCCTGCTCCGCAGCCGATGATCGACATCGAATCCGCCAACCGCACCGCGATCGAGCGGATGACCGCCGCGCGCCCACGGCTGGTGGGGGTAGCCCCTGCCCGCGAGGCGATCGTCGATTTTCCCGACCACCTGCTGCTCCACGCCGGACCGCCGATCGAGTGGCCGCGCATGTCGGGGCCGCTGCGCGGCGCGGTGATCGGCGCGCTGCTCTATGAGGGGCGGGCAAAGAACGAGGCGGAAGCGGTGGCGCTCGTCGAGAGCGGGGAAGTGGCGTTCGAGCCCTGCCACCATCGCGGCGCGGTGGGGCCGATGGCCGGCGTGATCTCGCCCTCGATGCAGGTCTACGTCCTGGAGGACGAAACCTCCGGCCGGCGCACCTTCTCGAACCTGAACGAGGGCTACGGCAAAGTCCTGCGCTACGGCGCGTTCGCCCCCGAGGTGCTCGCCAAGCTCCGCTGGATGAACGAGACGATGGCTCCCGCGCTTTCTACGGCGATCGAAGCGGCGGGCGGCCTCGACCTGCGCGCGCTGATCGCCGAAGCGCTCCACATGGGCGACGAAGGGCACAACCGCAACAAGGCGGGCTCGCTGCTCTTCCTGAAATCGCTCGCGCCGCATCTGGCGGGACTTCCCGACGCCCGCGAGATCCTCGATTTCCTGGGCGCCAATCCGCTCTCGGTGCTCAACCCGGTGATGGCGGCTTGCAAGTCGATGGCCGACGCGGCGCACGGAGTGGAAGGGAGCACGATCGTCTCGACCATGGCGCGAAACGGAACGGATTTCGGCATCCGCGTCTCAGGGCTAGGCGACCGCTGGTTCACGGCACCCGCCGCGGTGCCCGACGGGCTCTATTTTCCGGGCTTTACGAACGCGGACGCGAACCCCGACATCGGCGATTCGACGATCACCGAGACGGCGGGAATCGGAGCCTTCGCCATGGCCGCGGCCCCCGCGATCGTCACCTTCATCGGCGGCCGGCCCGAAGACGCACGAGACGCGACGCTCGAAATGTATGAGATCACGGCCGCCGAGCACGCCCACTGGACAATTCCGTCGCTTGGATTCCGCGGGACTCCCGTGGGCATCGACCTACGCAAAGTCGTCGAGCTGCAGATCCCGCCGCGCGTCAACACCGGCATCGCCCACAAAGAGGCGGGAGTGGGCCAGGTGGGCGCCGGCCTGGTCCGCCCGCCGCTCGCGCTGTTCGAAGAGGCGCTGGTGGCGTTCGCGGAGAAATACGACATCTGAAGGCATCCGGAAATCCAAGGAGAAACCATGTACGTCCCGTACGACATGAGCAAGGTGAAGGTACTCGATCTGTCGCAGAACTTCAGCGTCGATTCCCCGTCGTTCGCGTTCTACGAGGGGCCGACGGTCAAGTGGGTGAAGCGGATGGCATTCGAAGGGGTGAACGCGCAGTTCATATCCACCACCAACCACATCGCGACCCATCTCGATTCGCCGTACCACTTCTACGATCCGGGTCCGGACATCTCCGGCATTTCGCTCGACACGCTGGTCGGGCCGGCGTGCATCGTGGACCTCTCGCAGTTCGGAATCGGCGACTACCAGATCTACGGCCCGGAGCACTTCGAGGAGTGGGAGCGGAAGACCGGCATCCGCATCGAGCGCGGCGACATCCTGATCATCCACACGGGGTACCACCACTACTACAACGAGGATTGGTACAAGGTCCACAATCAGGAAAAGCCGAACCTGCCGAAGATGTTCCTCCAGCACCCCGGACCGCAGGCGCGCTTTTGCCAATGGATCTTGGATCGCGGAATCCGTTGGCTGGGGGTGGACTGCATCGCCGCGGACCATCCCTGGAACACCAACGTCCGCAAAGCCCGCCCCGATCTGATCCCGGAAGTCGAAGCCGCGATCGGCATGACCCTCGAAGAGGCGTTCCCCTGGCCCGCCGACTACCAATGCATGCACGTCAAGCTCTTCCCCCACGGCGTCTTCCACGCCGAAAACGTCGGCGGCCAGATCGACGAAGTCCTCGACCAGCGCGTCTGGCTCGGCTGCTTCCCGTTCCGCTTCAAAGGAGGAGAGGCTGCGTTTGCCCGGATCGTGGCGTTCGTCGAGCAGAAGTGAGGGGATCGCACCCTCTTCGTCGTTCCTAGAGCCAAGCGCGCCCATTCTCGGCGCGCCCCCCTCGATGACATGAAGTCGCAAGAGGGTCCTCGAAAGGGAACGACGATGACCAAGAAGTCCCCGAAGCTTTCACTCGGCCGCGAGACGGTCGTGCGCCTCGATCAGGTTTCCGCGGGTACGCCGGTTCCGATCACCTCGGTCTGCACCGTTTCACAGGGTCTGATTTGCCAGACCCTGACCTGCATTCTCTGCATCAAATACGGCTAGAACCTGAGGGCGACCTCGGTGAAGAAGCCAGGAGAGGCCACCCGCCGTCGGCGGGTGGCCTTTTTCGTCGCATAAGATAGGCGGGCCATGCCCGAGCCGATCCCTCCGACCTCGTTCACTTTCGCCGGTCCCCATGCGCCTCTTCATGGCCTGATTGATTTCCCGGAAGAGCCGGGGTTTCGGCCTACGGTGGTCATCTGCCACGGATTCAAGGGCTTCATGGAGTGGGCTTTTTTCCCGTATCTCGCCCATCTGCTCAGCGAGCGGGGGTTCGTGGTGGTGCGGTTCAATCTCTCAGGGAGCGGCCAGCAGCCGGGTGAGGATCGGGTGAGCGACCTCGATGCGTTCCGCTCGAATACGCACAGCCGGGAGTTGGCCGACGTTCTGGCGGTGATCGCCGCGGTGGGCGAGGAGATCGCGCCCGGACGGGCGGATGCGAAGCGGATCTCGCTCGTCGGCCATAGCCGAGGGGGCGGCAACGCGATCCTCGCTTCGGCGCGACCGGAATTGCGTGATCGGATTCGAGCGCTCGTCACCTGGGCGGCGGTCGCGACGTTCGATCGGTTCTCGGAAGATCAAAAGACGCTTTGGCGCGAGCTGGGCGAGTTTCCGGTGCAAAACACGCGGACGAAGCAGGATCTGGCGCTGGGGGTAGGACTGCTCGAAGATTTGGAAGCGAACGGCGAGGCGCTCGACCCGACCCGTGCCGCCGCGGCGCGGAGCTGCCCTTGGTTGATCGTCCACGGTGATCGCGATGATTCGGTCGGCTTTGGAGATGCCGAGAAACTGGCGGCCGCTGCGGCCGAGCCGTTCGAGCTGCTGCGGATCGAAGGCGGCGACCACGGCTTCGGCGCGAAGCACCCGTTCCAAGGGCCGACGCCGCAGTTGATTCAGGCGCTGAACGCGACGCAGCGCTTCTTGATGAAGTGGGGTAATCCCTAGGCGACGGCGATCGCGCCGACTTCGAAAGCCAGCGGCTCCGATAAATCCGCCACCACCCGGTCCGCGCCCGCCGCGTGGAGCTCCGCCGCCGAGGTGCGGCCCGTCGCGACCGCGAGGCAGGGGATGCCGTGAGCCCGGGCGCAGGCTACGTCGTGGATGCTGTCTCCGACCACCAGGGTGTCCACCGCGGCGAACCGCCGGCCGAGGTGGGACTCCGCGCGATCGAGGGCGAAGGGGGGCAGATCGCACCGGTCGATCGCGTCGCAGCCGAAAGCTCCGAACGCGAAGAATCGATTGAGATCGAACGGCGCGAGCTTGGTGCGGGCGCAGGGCTCCCAGTTGCCGGTGAGCAGGGCGAGCTCGACTTGAGGGTCCGCGGCCAGCTCTTCGAGCCTTTCGATCACGCCGGGCAAGAGCGTCATCCGGCTGGAATCGAGCCGCGCGGCGAGACGCTCGCGGTAGATCTCGCGGACTTCTGGGATGCGGGCGATCGCCTCGTCCCGCGAGACGCCTCCCGAGGTGGCCAGCTCGACCACAATCGTCGGGTCGGTCTTACCGGCGAAATCGTAGGCTTCCAGATCCCCCGCGGTGCCGAACACGTCGAGCAGCGCGGAGGCGAAGATCGGCCGCACCTGCGGTCCGCAGGAGAGCAGGGTGCCGTCGATGTCGAACAGGATCAGACGCATGGCCGGCTACCGCCAACGGGGCGGTTTCTTCGTTTCGAGGAAGGTCGCCACGCCATGGCGGCAATCTTCCGTGCCGCGCGCCTGGGCGTTCGCCTCGGCGGCCCGGGCGAGCGCTTCGTCGAGCGGCCGGCCGAGGGCGTCGAGCAGCAGGCGCTTGGTCCGCGCGATCGATTCCGAGCTGGCGTTCGTGAGGATCGCTCCGGCGAGATCGTCGCCGGCCTGGGCCAGATCCGCCGCCGGGACCACCCGATTGGCGAGGCCCATGTCGAGCGCCTGGGCGGCCCCGAGCGGCTGCGGGAAGAGCAGCAGCTCGCGCAGGTCGGCGCCCTTCACCCTTAGCGGCAGATAGGTGGCGACGAGCGCCGCGACAAAACCGATCCGCACCTCGCTGTAAAGGAACGTCGCGTCGTCCGCCGCCACCACGAAATCGCAGGCGGTCGCCAAACCGCAGCCTCCCGCGACGCACGAACCATGGACCAGGGCGAGGGTGAGCGCCTCTTGTTTGAGGATCGCGGCGAACAGGGCGCGCAGCTTCTCGGACTCGGCGCGGTTGTGCTCGATGTCGGCGTTGGCCAACGAACGCAGATGATCGAGATCGGCGCCGGCCGAGAAGTGCTTGCCGGCTCCGGTGAGGATCACCGCGCGCACCCCTTCAGCCCGCAGGTCGCGGCCGTAGAACTCGGTCAGGTCCGCGACGAGAGTGGGGGAGAGGGCGTTGGCGCGGGCCGGATCGTTCAGTCGGACGCGCAGGAGATCGCCGTCGCGGTGGACTTCGAGCAGGGGAGAGGTCATGCGGTTCGCTTTTTACGCTCGGGACGGCGGGATGAGATCTTCGGGAACTTCGATCTCCATCATCAGCATCCCCTGGGCGTGGGTTTTGCCTTGCGCGTCGGTCTTCAAGCTCTCGGTGCCGCCGCCGCCCAGGGCATCGTGGAGGATGAAGTTGAGGGCGTTCAAGTTCGGCACCTCGTAGCGATCGACCGGCCCGCGGCAGACTTGGGCGAAGTGGGCCTTCACCCGCTCCGGCGTCACCTCGCGGCGGATCACCTCGTAGAGCGCCTCCGAGGCGGCGATCAGGCCGACGTTGCTCGCGTCTCCCTTGTCGCCCGACCGGGCGTGGGCGATGTCGCGCAGCAGAACTCTCATGCCTCCTCCACATCGACCTGGAGGCGGTTTTCGATCTCTTCGCGCGCCAGGAGCGCCGGCCAATAGGCGACGACCTCCTGCGGCTTGGGCCGGCCGCCGGCAAAGCCGGTCACCCCGGGCGGACCAGCGGTGATCAGCGGCGCGATCTCCTGGCCGAAGCGTTCGACCTTCGCGCGGTCGGCGTCGCGCACGCCGAGGCGCAGCACCACTTCGGAAGGATCTTCCGGCGTGGCCAAAATCCCGGGCAGGCAGGCGGCGAGGCCGAGCATCTCAGTCGAGCGGTCGTCGTCGGGGAAGGTGACTCCCGCGCGCTCCAGCCGCTTCCAGACCACCTCGGCGGCGAGCTTCGCCTTGTCGATCGCGCGCGGGCCGGAGAGCGTGATCTGGCCGCTGCTCTTCCAGCCGGCGAGATAGGAGGCCGAGAGTTTGAGGAACGGCGTCCGCGGCCGGCCGGTGATACCGGAGACCCGCACGCGGTCCTTGCCCTGCTGTTCGAGGCGGATCGAGGTGAAGTCGGCGACCACGTCGGGCGTGATGTATTCCTGGGGATTGCCCATCTCGTAGACCAGCTGCTCGGCGACCGTTTCGGTGGTCACCATGCCCCCCGTGTTCGGGTGTTTGGTGATCACGAACGTGCCGTCCGCAGAGGCCTCGGCGATCGGGTAGCCGACGTTCCAGAGATCCGGGACCTCCCAGAAGCGGCTGAAGTTACCCCCGGTGCATTGGGCGCCGCATTCCAGGATATGCCCGGCGATCGTGCCCGCGGCGAGCCGGTCCCAATCGTCCTCGGCCCAGCCGAATTCGTGGACCAGAGGCCCGAGCGCGAGGGCCGTGTCCGTCACCCGGCCGCAGAGGACGATCAGCGCCCCCTGGTCGAGCGCCTGGGCCACCGGTCGGGCACCCAAATAGGCGTTCGCGCTGGTCAGGCGATCGGTCACGGTGGAGATCGGTTCGCCCGTGTCCATGTTCGCCATTTTGTGCCCCGCCTCGACCAGAGAGGGGAGCCGGGCGAACACGTCGTCCCCTTCGACCACGCCCACCCGTACGCCCTTCACCCCCAGCTCGCGGGCGATCTCGAAGATCTTCTCGCGGCAGCCGCGGGGGTTCAGGCCCCCGGCGTTGGTGACGATCCGGACGTTTTTCTCTTTCAGCTCGGGGAGCACCCGGCGAACGAACGCCGGAAAGTCGCTCGCGTAGCCGAGCCGCGGGTCTTTGAGGCGCTGGCGCATCATGATCGACAGGGTCACCTCGGCGAGGTAGTCCAAGCCGATGTAGTCGATCGGGCCGCCACGCAACAGCTCCACCGGGGCGTCGATGCTGTCGCCCCAGAAGCCTTGGCCGTTGCCGATGCGGATCGTCTTGTTCATGAGCCGGCGAAGGTTAGCACGGGGAATCCCGAGCCGCCCTGCAATCGTTCGAGTGCGCGGGATCGACGGAAACGGGACGCCTCAACCCGCCCGTTCGTTCGCGATCACCGCGTGGTCGCGCAGCTTCGCGGCGGCGGGGGAGAGCGGAGCGTGGGTGAGGATGCGCTGGATTCGGTCGAGCGCCTTTACCGTCTCGCCCACGCCTTGGTACAGCACGACCTCGCCATAGAGGTCGTCGGCCAGTTTGTTCAGCCGCTCCATCACCACCGCCACGTGAATCCCTTCCGGGTAGCGGTGCAGGTATTCGGCGCCGTTAGCGAGATCGTCGTAGACCTTCGCCTGGGCGGCCAGCCGTTCCTCGGCCTTCTGGCGCATCTCGGGCTCTTTCTCGCGATCGACCAGATCCTGAAGCGCGGCGAGCATTTCGAGGTTCGGCGCGAGATTGCGCAGTCCCGCGTGGGCTTTGATCCCCGCCGGGCTCTCGGGTCCCGCTTCCGAGGCGCGCAGGTACTGCGCCACGGCCTGCGTCTGGTTCCCGAGACGGGCGTAGGCGTTGCCGAGCGAGAGGGCCACTTCGGGCACGCGGGGCGAATCGGGATAGTTGGCGAGGAAGGCTTCGAGAAACGAGGTCTCGTAGATCCCCCCTTCGAGCGTCTCGATCGCCTTGGGGTAGGCGTCGTGCGACTTGGCCTCCAGATCCTTGATCTCGGCGTCGAGCTTTGCGAGCAGCGGGCTCTCCGGGGAGAGACCCGCAACCTGCGCGCGCTGCGCGCGGTAGTTCTTGAGCACGGTGCCGAAATCGCGGGCAAGCAACGGTTTGGCGAGGGTGTCGTCGCGCTGGACGTGGAGTTTTTCGAGGCGCAAAGACTCGGCGACCGGTCCCGTCGGCCAGGTGGCGAGCGACGCCGCCTTGACGAAGCCCAGCTCGGGTCCCTTCGGCCGGTTCTTCTCGATCCAGGTCATCAACTGCCCCTGGGTCTTCTGGCGTAGCGCGTCCGCCACGCCGCGCTCCTGAATCTTCAACTCCGCCGCGCGGACCGTTGCGTACTTCGCCCGATCCTCGGCGAACGGGTGGGTCTGGAGATAGCCGTATTCCTTCGCCTGCGGCGCCCGCGAATTGAGCAACGCCCAGAATTTCTGCGCGCCCGCCGGGTCGTACCCCGCCGCCGCGGCCAGACGCTGCCCCTCGTCGTCCGCGTCGTCTTCGTTCTCGCGGCTGTAGCTGCGCAGCAGAAGCTCGCTCACCACGACGCTCGCGGCGGCCGCCCCCTGGAGGATGTCGCCCGAGTTGTCCTGGTGGTCGAGCGGATCGTGGCCCGGGTTGGTGTACTGGCGGTTCGAGCCGGCGCCGACGATCACGCCGAGCATCAAGGCGTTGCTGAGAATGCTCATCAGCGTCGCCTTCTTCTTCATCTTGAGATAATGCTCGTGGGTGACGTGGGTGATCTCGTGGCCGAGAACGTTCGCCAGCATGTCGTCATCCGGTTCGAGATCGAGCAGGCCGCGGGTGACGAAAATCTGCCCGCCGGGGAGGGCGAACGCGTTCGGCACCGGCATGTCCACCATGCCGAACGAGAACGGATAGCGGTCGAAATCGGCTTTCGCGAGCAGTTGGAACGCGATCCGGTTGACCCGCTCCAGCTCCTTGGGATTGTCGTACGCCCCGTACTCCTCGACCGCTTCCTGTGCCGCTTTGACGCTCTGGGCGAACAGGTCCGGCTTGCCTTGCTTGGCTCCCGGCTGGCCCGGGGGGGACGTCGGCTCGCCCGGGCTTCCCGGCCCTTCATCCGGCGGAGTCCCGGGAGTGGCGGGGACCGGATCGGCCGACGGAGAGGGCGTACCGATCTGCGCCAAGAGCGAGGGGGGAGCCGCGAGCGCCGCGACGAGGATCCCGGCGGCCAGCCGGTAAAGACGCGAAGGGCTTCGGCGGCAGATCGTTCTCATAGTCGAAGCTTACTCCCGGGAGGTGCCGCTCGCGCGGCGGACTTAAGGGTCGGATGCACGGTCGGTGCCGGGGAGGACATTTCCACGGCGGCCTTCTCACCCGGGGCGATCCAACGCCCCCGGGTACGTTCCGTCCGCTACCGAGGCCGGGGCCGTCCCCCGTTCGGGCAAATCGGCTCAGTCCACGCCGGGAGGAGGCTTGGGATGTTCCATCCCTTCCATTCCCTCCATCCCTTCCATTCCCTCCATGCCTTCCATCGGGTCCGCAACGGGCTCCGACTTCATCCCCTCGGGAGTCGCCACCTTCCGCGCCAACGTGCCTTCCGGATAGTCGTACCAGCCGGGATCGCCGTAGTTTTCCAGCCCCTCGCGCACCTTCACCAGGGTGAACATTCCCCCCATTTCGATCGGGCCGAACGGGCCTTCCCCGGTCATCATCGGCAGCGTGTTCGGCAGGCTTGCCATGTGCTGCTGGTGTTGCGCGTGCTCGGACATCCCCGTCGTCCCCATGGTCATGTAGCCCGAGACGAGCTTTTCGATCTGCTCCGAGACGCCGCGGGTGTCCACGCCGAGGACGTTCGGGATTTTGTGGCCCATGGCGTTCATCGCGTGGTGGGTCTTGTGGCAGTGGAAGATCCAATCGCCGGGGTTGTCGGAGACGAATTCGACCGCCCGGGTCTGCCCGGGTGCCACGTCCACCGAGGTCTCCGGCCACCAGGCGGTTTTGGGAATCGGCCCGCCGTCGGTTTGGGTGACCCAGAAGCGGACGCCGTGAATGTGCAGCGGATGGCTGGTCATCGAGAGGTTCGCGATCCGAATCCGCACCCGGTCGTTCAAGCGGCAGATCATCGGCTCGGTGCCCGGCCAGACGCGGCCGTTGAACGTGAACAGGTTGAAATCGAGCATCACGGCTGGATTCGGTGTGGCGGTGTCGGGATCGATCGCCCACATGTGCGGGAAGATGCAGAAGTCGCGGTCGGTCGGCGGATTTTCCGGCTTCTTCGGATGGATGACGAAAAAGCCCATCATGCCGAGCGCCATCTGCACCATCTCGTCCGCGTGCGGGTGGTAAAGCTGGGTGCCCCACTGGCGAAGGGTGAATTCGTAGGCGTACGTTTCGCCCGGCTTGATGTGCGGCTGGTTGAGGCCCGAAACGCCGTCCATTCCAGACGGCAGCAGAATCCCGTGCCAGTGGACAGAGGTGTGCTCCGGCAGCCGGTTAGTCACCAGGATGCGCACGCGATCCCCTTCGACCGCCTCGATCGTCGGTCCCGGGGTCGAGCCGTTGTAGCCCCAGGCGTTCACCACCATGCCGGGCGCGAATTCGGCCTGCACCGGCTCGGCGATCAGGTGGAACTCCTTCACCCCGTCCTTCATCACCCAAGGGAGCGAACGGCCGTTCGGCGTCGTCACCGGCGTATAGCCCAGCTCGCGCCGCAGCCGCTTCACCTGATCGCGGGTGGGCGCGGGAGGAGAGGGCGGCGCGACGGAGGGTTTCGGCGCCATTCCTTGCATGGCCCCCATGCGATGCCCGGCGTGTGGGTCCTGCGCGGGCGGGGTGGCCGGCTGTTCCTTCATGCCGGGCATTCCGTGCATGTCGTGTCCCGCGTGCGGATCGGGAGGAGTCTGGGCCTCCGCCCGGCCGCGCAGGGCGGCGAGGGTGGCACCGGTGAAGATCGCGGTCCGGCGGAGCCAATCGCGTCGAGTGATCATTTCGAACCTCCAGGAAGCTTGCCGCCAACCGCGTGTTCCAGCGCGAAACGGGCGACCCAGGCGTCGCGCCAGGCTTCGATCGCCGCCTTCTCGCTTTCGATCTCCATCCGCTTGGCGAGCAGCACGTCGTAGACCCCGATCAGCATTGAGTTGTAGTGGCGCAGCGTCTGATCGAGGATTCGCACCCGGCGCGGCAGCACGGAATCCCGATAGGTGCGGGCGAGATCGCGGGCCGCGACGTAGCGATCGGCCGTCTCGCGCACCTCGGAACCGATGCGGATCGAAAGCTCCTCGACCTGCCGCTCGGCGCGCCGCCGCTCCGCTTCGAGTTTGGCGATTGAGGCCGCACCCGTGTCGAAGATCGGCAGCTCGATGCCCAGCACCGGGCCGGTGACCCGCACCCGGTCGGGATCGCGTTCGCGCGAAATGCCGACCCGCACGCCGCCGGGGAAAAACCGTCCGGCGCGCCGGAGCGCGAGAGCCTGGTCGATCAGGCCGACCCCGGCCTTCGCGGCGGCGACGTCCAGCCGATCGGAAAGCGCGAGCGCTTCGAGATCGGAAACCGTCATCTCGTCGTCCGGCGGGTCGAGCGGCATCTCGGCGGTGCTCCAACCCGTATCGGTACCCGGCAGGCCCATCAGGCGTTGAAGTTTTTCGCGTTGGGCCTTGGCCGCGACCTGGGCATGCACCCGGTCGATCTTCGTCTCGTCGAGCAGCGCCTGCTGCTCTTCCAGAGCGAGCTGGGGGAGATTGCCCGCCTCCCGCTGCCGCTCGGCAAAAGTGGCCGCCGCATCTTCGATCTCGACGATGATGCCGAGCCGCTCGACCAACCGATCGGCGGCCTGGAGCTCGGCGAACGCCTGCTTGGTTTGCCCGACCAGATCGAGCAGCCGTTGGCCGACGCGGAGCTTCGCCGCCTCCAACTCGGCCGCCGCCATCCGTTTGCGTAGCGGCAGGAGAAGCGGATCGAGCAGGTTTTCGATCAAGCCGATTTCGACGTTGGCGACCAGGCCGAATCGGTCCGGCCGGCGGTAGGAGAAATCGAGGGAAGGATTGGCGATCCGTGTCGCCTGCGCGTATTCGGCCTGCGAGATCCCCAGATCTTCGAGATCGGCGAGCAGCCCCAGATTCCGCCAGAGCGCCACCTGCGCCGCGCGGTCCGGATCGAGCGGCTCGGCCAGCAAGGCTTTGGCGCGGGCGGCGAGGTCCATCGCAGCGGGCTCATCGCGCGGCCAGGAAGGTTCGAGAGCGGTGCGCTCGGCCACCGGGCGCGCGGCCTCCGAAAACGATCCCGCCGGGTTGGTGGTGGCGCAGCCCGCCGTAGCGAGCAGCAGGAAGCCGTAAAGATGGATGGGACGACGAAACATCGGCGATCTCTCCGCTGAGGAAGGGACGCGGGCTCCTGGTGCGGCGCACCCGGCAACGAACACGTATCCCGTCAGGGTCTTGAGAAACGGACCCGGGGAGAGATCAGATACGCAGGGGACTGGTAAACGCGGGGGGCGGCGCCCGGTCGATCCACCGATCGGTGAAGCGTGGCTCGTCGCGTCGTTCCGGAACAGCCATGATCGCCGCGTTCGGGGAATCGGCTACGAGCACAGGGCGCTCTGGCAAGTACGGTGCGCGGAGAGTCTCCGCGGTCGCCGGAACCCGCGGCGCGACGCCGCAGCAGCAAGGGGCGGCGAGGCGCGTCCCGGCTTCCTCCGCATGGCAATGGACCATCGACATCTCAGGCATTCCGGGCATTGCAGCCATCGAAGTGCCCGCCGGGCTCGACTCGCAGATGCAGCCGATGCCGAACGAAGCCAGCAGGCCCGCCAGGGCGAGAAGAGTTGAGATTCCGAGAAAGCGAGAGCGCAACCGCACGGGCGAAGTGTTCCACGGCGCGGCGTAGGCTGTCCAGGCTACCGGAGCCGGTCGCGGAGATCGAGGTCAGCTCCGGCGTCCCATCCTCTCGGGAGCGGTCCCAGATTCTGGGATTACGTCCCGTATTCTGGCTCTACGTCCCAGGAAGCGATAGATCGTCCCGTATTCTGGCTATCCGTCCCGAAATCAGCTGAGGGGTCCCGTAATTCGGCTCTACGACCCGAATCCTGTTAGTCCGTCCCGTAATTCGGCTATACGTCCCGGATTCAGGAATTGCGTCCCGAATTCTCGAATTGCGAGCCCTATGGGCCACTACGCGGCGGGAGCGTCAAAAGCTACCGTGTCGAGTCGATTCCGGAAGCCGTCTCTTACGGATAATCGATCGGCTGCTCCGGATCGCGGTGCCAATCGTATTCCGCCGCCTTGACCGCGTTCTCTGCCACGGCGCGGCCGGCGAGGCGGGAGACGAGGTGGAAGCCCATGTCGGTTCCGGCCGAAACGCCGGCCGAGGTTACGTAGTGGCCGGCATCGACCCAGCGGGAGATGTTGTCCCACAACACCCGCGGGCCTTGCTGCGCGACCCAGGCAAACGAGGCGTGGTTAGTCGCGGCCGGTTTGCCGTCGAGCAGGCCGCAGCGGGCGAGGACGGCTGCCCCGGTGCAGACCGAGGCCATGATTCCGGTTTTGCCGTCCATGAGCCGAATCCAATCGAGCACGGCCGGGTCGTCGAGCAGAGGACGGGTCCCGCCGCCGCCCGGAATCATCAGCACGTCGAACGACATTTCGGCCGCCTGATGGATGTCGTAGTTCGGCATCGCCTGCGGACCGTTCATGCTGCGGACCGGCTTCATCTCTTTGGCGACGAACACGGTTTCGAAAGGAAACGGCGGCGGATCGAAATATCCCGTGCCGAGGAATCGCGAGATGGTGAACGCCTCGACGAAACCCCAGACATCGATCGGTTCGAAGTCGTCGAAGATGAAGATACCGATCCGCCGGGTGGCGGGAAATTCGGTCTTCTTGACCATCGCCGATCCTCCTCAGAGCTACGGTTGGCTTCGACTCGTCCGGTAGAGGATTCCATAGTACAACCAGAACGGCGCAGGGTGGAAAACCTCCGGACCATGGGATGGATACGCAACTCTTGCGATCCTGCTTCGTATGCAGTCCCAGTAGCCTTTGAGAGGAGCGACTGAGAAAGGAAGTCGCGATGTCCAGAAGTCTGAGTGGTTTTACCCTCGCGTTGGGAATCCTCTGCCTGAGCTTGTTCCTCTTCCCCAATGCCGCCAAGGCCGAGACCTGTAGCTGTTTCAGCAACACGATCTTCTACTACGAAACCACCGTCCACGGTCCCACCTGCAGCCCACTCACCGCGGCCCTCATCTACGACTTGAATACGACCTCCGACGGCGACTGCGTCAACCGCGGGTATGACCGTTCCTGCAACGATCAGGCGACCCTCGACAACTGCACCCTTTCCGGCGGCCAAGTTCACAAGCACGGCTTCATCAGCTACAGCTGCGCCAACTGCTTCGGCGGTCCCGACCAGCAGTAAGAAGAGAATTCGATCCGCGGCGGTGAGGCCGCCGCGGACCGTCGTGAAAGCGCCCGCCTTCAGTTTCTGATCGACTCCGGATACCGTCGTGCTATTTTCGATTTGCCCGGAGGCAAATGGCGCCATGCGCTATTTTCACCCTCGACGGCGAGACGCGCGCTCGAACGCTGGAAGCGCGATGGTGCGCCCCGAAAGCTCTCCTTCGGAAAGGAACGTTCGTGAAAAGACCCAGCCTGAGGCATCTCGCCCTCGTCGCACGAAGGCTCTCGTTCCTTGCCGTTGTGTTCCTGCTGGCGGCGACCGCATGCCGGGGGGAGGACAAGGTCGATTGGGAGGTGAAGCGACCGTCCGATGTGCCGCGGGCGGAGCTGCAGATCCGGTTCGTGGCGGAGGGCGAAGCGAAGGGCGCGACCCGAATGGTGGACCCCGACGGCAACCCGCTTTGGGTCGAGCCCGAAGTCGTGATTTCGACGCCCGACGTCGACAACGTCCATGTCAACTTGGAATTGGACCTCGTGCACTACGCGGTGACGCTCTACTTCACGCCCCAGGCCGCGCAACGCCTGCACGAAGCGACCACGAACAAACTCGGCCGGCAGGTGGCAATATTGCTCAACGGTTCAGTCGTCGTCGCACCCCGGATTCAGAGCGCCATCGGTCCGTCGGCGATGATCTCCGGTCGCTACACCAAGGACGAGGCGGTCCACCTGGCCCAGCAGGTCGCGCCGTAGGGAGTGCTCCTCCGGGCTCCTAACCGCCGAGCCCCAGCTCCTCGATCGATTGGACTTCGAGGATCCGGCCGGCGATCGCGCTCAGCTTGGCGAACGAGCGAATCGCGGCCAATCGCTCTTGAAGAGGCTCCGGCACCTGCCCGAAGCGCTGATCGAGCTGGCGAAGCAGCGTGAGGCGTAGGAACTCCGCTCCCTTCTCCATACCTTCTTCCCGGCCTTCTTTTCTTCCTTCTTTGCGGCCTTCCCTTCGGCCCTTGGCGATTCCTTTCGCTTCAATTTTGTCAGCCCGAGTCATTTGCATCGGTTCGCTCTCCGGGGAGTCGTGGGCGCTCGCGAGAGAAGCGTACTCCTCCGCCTCGCGCCCTTTCAAGGGTAAATAGGTTTCGACGCAGTTCACCAGCAGGAGCTTCTCGCGCTCGGAAAGCGGGGCGTTCTCAATCCTTCGCAGCGCCTCGAATTTGACCCGCGCACGGCCGAGGGTGCCCGGTTTGGCGAGGGCGGCCAGGCCCCAGGCGAGGGGCTCGGGGCGGGCGAGCAGCTTTTCAGCGGGGAACTTTGAGAGGCCAAGGGAGAGATATCGGAACTGGGCGACCTCATCGCCGCCGGCCTCCTCCGTATGGACCGTCCAGTTCGGTCCCGGCGGACCGCCGCGCAGGAAGACGACGAGCGAGAGCAACGGTTCGGGATGGTGGGAGCGCAGGTGGATCGAATAGTCCCAAAGGCGCCGGCCGAAGTCTTTGGGGGCGCTTCGTTCGATCTCTACATGGACCAGGACGGCAGTTCCCCCCGCCGGATCGGGGATCGCGGCAAGGAGATCGACAATCCGGCCCTCCCCCTTGGGAGAATCCGGGATCAGCTCCTTGTCGCGAAACTCGACCGCCGTGTCGGGGGCGAGCCATTCGGCGATCTTGACGCCGACCAGGAGCAGGAGATCTCGGAAGAACGCGCGGAACAACGATTTGAACAGGTGATCATGTGGGGGCACGGCGAATTTCTCCTTTCGCCATCCCAAGACGCGAAACACACCTTAGATCTCGATGATTCGCGCCGATTCCTCCAAAACTTCTTGCCGCGCCTGTTTTTGGCCTCCCCTCGCCCCCTCCACCCCCTGCGCTATCATCCCGGGATGCGTGCTGCCATTCTCGCGGTCGGGTCCGAGTTGCTCGGGACCCGGCGGCTCGACACCAACTCTCTCCGTCTGACCTCCGTGCTCGACCGGCATGGCTTCGAGCTGCGGGCGAAATCGGTGGCGGGGGATTCCGTGGAGGAGATCGCGGCGGAGGTGCTTTCGCACTTGCGGCGGGCGGATCTCGTCCTGATCACCGGGGGCCTCGGGCCGACGGCGGACGATGTGACGCGCGAGGCGGTGGCCCAGGCGGTCGGGCGCGGGATGCGCCTGGTGCCCGAGGTGCTCGAAGGAATCGAGGCGCGGTTTCGCTCGTACGGCCGGGTCATGCCCGCGGTCAATCGCAAACAGGCGGAGCTGATCGACGGCGGGTCGGTGATTCCGAATCCGCGCGGCTCCGCTCCCGGGATGTCGATCGAGCACGAGGGGAAGACCATCCTTCTGTTCCCCGGCGTCCCGTACGAGCTGGACGGGATGATCGATTCGTTTCTCGACGGTTGGCTGGCGGGGCGCTCGGGCGGCGTCGGGCGGGAGACCGCGGTGCTCAAGGTGGCCTGCCTGCCGGAGTCGGGAGTCGAGGAGCTGATCTCGCCGGCCTACGCCGAATTCGGCCGCGAGAACATCACGATCCTGGCGAAACCGGGCGAGATCCGCCTCGAAGCGACGGCGGAAGGGCCTACCGAAGAGCGGCGGGCGCGGCTCGCGCAGATGTCGGCACGGCTCAAAGAGCTGGCGGGGGATGCGGTGTTTTCCGATCGCGAAGAGGCGGATCTCGCCACCGTGGTCGGCGAGCTGCTTCGCGCGGCCGGAGCGACGCTAACGGTGGCCGAGTCCTGTACGGGAGGTCTGCTCGCCGAGCGGATCACCGCGGTGCCCGGCAGCAGCGACTATTTTCTAGGGGGCGTAGTGACCTATTCGAACGCATGGAAGACGCGGCTGCTTGGGCTGCCGGAAGAAATGCTCGCGGAGCACGGAGCGGTCTCCGAGCCGGTCGCGCGGGCGATGGCCGAAGGCGCGCGAAACCGCTTCGCGACCGACTACTCCTTGAGCATCACGGGGGTGGCGGGGCCGGGCGGCGGCAGCGAGGAAAAGCCCGTGGGCACCGTTCATATCGGTCTGGCCGGGCCCGCGGGAGTGGAGCATCGCCGCGCGCGCTTTCCCGGCGGACGGGAGTTCGTGCGCACTCAAGCGAGCCAGCTCGCGCTTGAAATGCTCCGTCGCCGGCTGCTCGACCTGCCGCCGCCCAGGGCGTTCGGTTCGGACGAGGTCGCGCGATGAACGTTCCCACGACCCTTCCGGGCACTTATCGCCTTTTCGTCGCGATCGAAATCCCCGAGGCGGTGCAGCGTGAAGTCGGCCGGCGGATCGAGCCGTTGCGCGAATCGCTCTCGGCCGGTGGCAAGACTCGCTGGGTCGATCCGCGCGGGCTGCATTTGACGCTCCTGTTTCTCGGCGACATCGCGGCCGACCTGGTCCCCTGGCTGGGCCAGGAGCTGGCGAGGGCCTGCGCGCCGAGCTCGACGTTTTCGCTCACCCTGTCGGGTGCCGGCACTTTTCCGCCCACCCGGCCGGCGCGCGTGGCGTGGGTGGGAGTCTCGACTCCCCCCG
>Ga0134122_10000767_pt1 | contig 22353 bp, 19 predicted proteins | sample KB302_FD_96461 | JGI IMG/M metagenome (GOLD analysis project Ga0134122, IMG submission 96461) | Terrestrial soil microbial communities without Nitrogen fertilizer from Kellogg Biological Station, Michigan, USA - KB3-0-2 | ecosystem: Environmental > Terrestrial > Soil > Unclassified ... | reverse complement strand
CACTCAATTTTCATCCGCTGCGCAACGACCGCACCACCGCGATCAAAGCAGCGGATCTGGTGCGGTTCTTAAGCGCCATCGGCCATGAGCCGCTCATCATGCGGTTGCCGGAAAAGACGTGAACGCAGGCGAGCAATAGCGCCCCTTCCCCTACTGGCCATTCGGCATTCGCCCTATTATGTAAGGAAGAGACCGAGCTGAAAGACAGACATGGCATCGTTGATCGACCCGACCGGACGTCCACTGAAGGCCAGGGATCCCGCGGCGGCCGCAAAGCCTCAAGGCGCGGCTGCGCCCGCGCCGAGCGGCAACGGCCAATGGATCAAGGATTCGTCGCTGGCGACGTTCGCGGCCGACGTGCTGGACGCCTCAATGCAGGCGCCGGTGATCGTGGATTTCTGGGCGCCGTGGTGCCAGCCGTGCAAGCAGCTGACCCCGCTCTTGGAGCGCGCGGTCAATGACGCCAAGGGCCAGCTCCGTCTCGTCAAGGTCAACATCGACGAGAATCCTGAGATCGCGCAGCAATTGCGCATCCAGTCCATCCCGACGGTGTACGCGTTCAAGAACGGCCAGCCGGTCGACGGCTTCATGGGCGCGATTCCGGAAAGCCAAGTGAAGACGTTCGTGCAGGCGCTGCTCGGGCCGGGCGGCGAAGAGGAAGGTCCGGACATCGAAGGCGCGCTGAAGCTTGCGGCGCAGTCGCTGGCAGCGAAGGACATCGCCACGGCGGCGCAGATTTTCGGCCAGATCCTCCAAGAGGATCCGGGCAATCCGAAAGCGGTTGCCGGCCTCGCGCGCTGCTATCTTTTCAGCGGCGACATCGAGCGGGCCAAGCAGACGCTCCAGCTGGTCAAGCCCGAGGGCGAGAACGACGAAGCGTTTCGCGCGGTGCAGGCGGAGCTCGCACTGAAGGAGCGTGCCAAGGAAGCGGGCGATCTTGGACCGCTGCGCGAGAAAGTCGCAGCGAATGCGGCGGATCACGAAGCGCGCTTTGCCCTGGCGCAGGCGCTCGACGCCAAGGGCGCGCGCGAGGAGGCGATCAACGAGCTGCTGGAGATCATCCGCCGCGAGCGCAAATGGAACGAGGACGCGGCGCGCAAGCACCTGCTCACGCTTTTCGATGCGATGGGTCCGACCGATCCGCGCACGATTCAAGGGCGGCGGAAATTGTCTTCGCTGCTGTTTTCTTAAAGCTCGCGGGCGATGCGCGTGCGGCGCCGCTACCTTCACATCAACGATCTGCCGGCGGTGATTCCGGTGTTTCCCTTGACCAACGTTCTCTTGCTGCCGCGCACAAGGCTGCCGCTGAATATTTTCGAGCCGCGCTATCTCGCGATGGTCGATGCGGCGATGGACAGCTATCGCCTGATCGGGATGATCCAGCCGAAGGACAGCGACGGCGAAAAATCGGCGAAGGCCGATCTGATGGCGGTCGGCTGCGTCGGGCGCATTGTGGAATATTCCGAGACAGAGGACGGACATTATCTGATCACGCTGGCGGGGCTGGCGCGCTTTAAGGTGATGGGCGAGCGCACGGCGAAGACGCCCTATCGCGAAGTCGCCGCCGATTATGCGCCGTTCGCGGCCGACATGGAGAGCGACGACGATCTGCCGGTTGCGCGCGACCGGCTGCTCGCGGCGCTGAAGCCGTATCTCGCCGATCACGCGATGAAGACGGATTGGAAATCGATCGAGGAGGCGCCGCCGGCGAGCCTGGTCAATGCGCTCTCGATGATCTGTCCGTTCGACCCGAAGGAGAAGCAGGCGCTCTTGGAGGCGACGACCGTGAAGGAACGCGGCGAGGCGCTGATCGCGCTTTTGGAAATCGCCAATGCCGCGACGCCGCTGCCGCGCGGTCCGAAGCAGCCGCTGCATTGAGGAGGCAGGCTTGGAGATCGATCCGAAATTGCTGGAAATCCTGGTCTGCCCGCTGACCAAGAGCACGCTCGTCTACGATCGTGAGAAGCAGGAGCTGATCAGCAAGCGCGCCGGGCTCGCCTATCCGATCCGCGACGGCATTCCGGTGATGCTGGCGGAAGAGGCGCGGAGCTTGAGCGAAAGCGAGATGCGGTGAGCGACGCCGCGCCCTGGCCGACCGAGCTCAGGCTGAATAAAGAGAAAAATCAGCTCAGCGTCGCCTTCGACAACCGCGAGCGCGTGGTGCTGGCGGCGGAGTATCTGCGCGTGGAATCGCCGAGCGCCGAGGTGCAGGGACATGCGGCGCATGAGCGCGTGATCGTCCCCAAAAAGCGCAATGTGAAGATCAAGGCGCTGGAGCCGATCGGGCATTATGCGGTGCGTATCGTCTTCGACGACGGGCACGACACGGGACTGTATACGTGGGCGTATCTCCTGGAATTGGGACAGGAGCACGAGACGAAGTGGCCGGCATACCTGGAAGCGCTGGCCGCGCGCGGATTGAAGCGGGAGTGACCCACACTCTAATATCACTGCAATGACATATCGGAGGACGAGATGAGGAAAGTGAGTTTGGCGGTGTTGGCGGCGACGGCGCTGTCGCTGAGCGCGAGCGAGCTGCCGGCGCAGCAAGCAGGCGCGCTGGAGCGACTCGATCCGGCGGTGGATGCGCTGGTTGGGAGCGACGTGAAGGTCGAGAAGATCCACGAGGACGATCAGTTCTTCGAGGGTCCCGTTTGGCATCACGGCGCCGGCGGCAATTTCCTCACTTTCAGCGATCTCATTTCCAATCGCGTCGACAAATGGGACCCGGCGACCAAGCAGGGCACGACCTATATCGCCGATGTCTGGAAGGGCAAGGACAAGAGCAACGCCATCGCGCAGCAGCGCAACGGCAAGGACTATGTCCAGGTCGGGCCGAACGGCGAGACGCTGGACAAACAGGGACGGCTCGTCTTCACCGCGATGGGCTCGGGCGAGATCCGGCGGCGCGAGGCCGACGGCAAGCTCACCGTGCTGGCGTCCGCGTATGAGGGCCATCATCTGAACGCGCCGAACGATCTCGTCATCAAGTCGAATGGCGAGGTGTATTTCACCGACATCCGCGCCAACACGAAATCGAGCGATTTCAATCCGCCCGAGGGTGTCGCGCATACCGGCGTGTATCGCATCAAGGACGGAAAGCTCGAGCTGCTGGACGCGACGGTCGAAGCGCCGAACGGGATCGCGTTCTCGCCCGACGAGAAGGTGCTTTACGTCAACGACATCCGCGCCAAGAAGGTATGGCGCTACGACGTGAAGGCGGACGGCGGGGTGGAGAATAAGAAGCTGTTCGTCGACATGAATTCCGATATGCGCCCCGGCCTTCCCGACGGGATGAAGGTCGACGTGCGCGGCAATGTCTGGGACGCCGGGCCGGGCGGGATCTGGATCATCTCACCGGAAGGCAAGCACCTCGGTACGATTCTGACGCCGGAGCGGTTGTCGAATCTCGCATGGGGCGACGCGGATGGGATGACGATCTACACCACGGGGGGCACCATGGTGACGCGCATTCGGGTGAAGGTCGCGGGCTTCCGGCCATAGGCGAGATGAGAGGGATCATCATTGTTTGCGTCGTTGCCGGCGCGAGCCTGCCGGCATTCGCGGCGCCGCAAGCATCAGCCGAAACCAAGGCGCTAATAGAAGACGCGCACTGCATGCTGGACGTGCTGAAGACGACATCCGGAGTTGAAGACATAAGCACGCGATTGTCGCCGCGGGGCTATCTCGAAATCGAGTTCGCATATGACAGCTCAGCGGGATCGCTTATCACATCGCGCTTCGAAGTGATCCGGGTCAAGGAAACGGACGGCTTCTCCTATCGCGATCTCGAGCCGCATTACATCGGGACGTCCGGGCTCATCGACAGCCTCTACGATCGCTGGCGCGACGAATGCCGCGCCGTGGAGCAGCCCGCGGGCGCCCCGTAGCGGAGTGCGAGATTCGACTTGAGCGGAGGTCCCTCCCCCGCTAGGTTCCGCGCGCCATGCAGCCCTTCACGAAACTTTCCGGCGTCGCGGCGCCGCTTCCGATGGTCAATGTCGATACCGACATGATCATCCCCAAGCAGTTCTTGAAAACGATCAAGCGCACAGGCCTTGGTTCGGCGCTCTTCTTCGAGCAGCGCACGCGGCCTGACGGGTCGCAGAATCCCGACTTCGTGCTGAACAAGCCGGCCTACAAGAAGGCGCAGATCCTGGTGACGGGCGCGAATTTCGGCTGCGGCTCATCGAGAGAGCACGCGCCGTGGGCGCTCTTGGATTTCGGCATACGCTGCGTGATCGCGCCGTCTTTCGCCGACATTTTCTACAACAACTGTTTCAAGAACGGCATTCTGCCGATCGTGCTGCCGCAGGAAGACGTCGACAAATTGATGGATGATGCCGAGCGCGGCGCCAACGCCATCATCAGCGTCGATCTGGAGAAGCAGGAAGTTCGCGGTCCCGACGGCGGCTGCTTGAAATTCGAAATCGATCCGTTTCGCAAGCACTGCCTGCTGAACGGATTGGACGATATCGGGCTCACTCTGCGCCACGAGAGCAAGATCTCGGACTTCGAGTCGCGGCGCAAACACAGCGAACCGTGGCTCTGAGCTCGAAAATCAGATGACGTACAAAATCCTCATTCTTCCCGGCGATGGGATCGGTCCCGAAGTGATGACCGAGACCGAGCGCGTTCTCAACTGGATGGGAAAGAATCGCGGGCTGTCGTTTACGATCGAGCGGGCGCTGGTCGGCGGCGCGGCGCTGGACAAAGAAGGCGTCGCGGTCACCGATGCGACGATGAAGCTCGCGCATGCGGCTGACGCGGTGCTGTTCGGCGCGGTCGGCGGGCCGAAATGGGACAACAATCCCTTCGACAAGAAACCCGAGCGCGGTCTCTTGCGGCTGCGCAAGGATCTCGAGCTGTTCGCCAACTTGCGCCCGGCGATCTGTTTCGATGCGCTGAAGGATGCGTCGTCGCTGAAGCCCGAGCTGGTGTCGGGGCTCGACATCCTGATCATCCGCGAGCTGACGGGCGGCGTCTATTTCGGCGAGCCGCGCGGCATCATGGAGATGAACGACGGAACAAGGCGCGCGGTCGATACCCAGGTTTACACGACCGGCGAAATTCAGCGCATCGCGCGCGTGGCGTTCGATTTAGCAAGGCTGCGCTCGAACAAGGTTGCGTCGGCCGAAAAGTCGAACGTGATGCACTCGGGCGTGCTGTGGCGCCAGGAAGTTCAGAAGCTGCATGACGCCGAATATGGCGACGTGGAGCTCACGCATATCCTGGCCGACAATTGCGCGATGCAGCTGATGCGGCGGCCGAAGCAGTTCGACGTCATCGTCACCGACAATTTGTTCGGCGACGTGCTGTCGGACGAGGCCGCACAGGCAACGGGCTCCATCGGTATGTTGCCCTCGGCGTCGCTGGGCAAAAAAGACGACCGCAGCGGACGTCAGCCGGGGCTCTATGAACCGGTGCACGGCACCGCGCCCGACATCGCCGGTCAGAATCTGGCCAATCCGTTCGCCTGCATTCTCTCGCTCGCGATGTGCCTGCGCTATTCGTTCGCGAAGCTCGACGAAGCGAAGCTGATCGAGCAGGCTGTCGAACGCGTGCTGGACGAAGGCTTGCGCACCGGCGACATCATGCAGCCGGGCAAGAAGCTGGTCGGCACGCGCGAGATGGGCGACGCGGTGATCGGCGCGCTTGAGGCGTTGAACAGGTAGGCCACAGCTACGGAATGTCGGTCGGGAAGATGCATAGTCCGTCCGCGCCGCGGTGTATTTCGAGCGATGATTCCACAAAGCTGAGCGGCAGCTCGGCGTAGAGATGCGGGAATTTCTGCCCGCCGCGCGAAACTTCCCATTGCAGCAGTTCACCAAACGGTTCCGCTGCCACGACGAGCAGGATCAGTGGGGTTTCGCCGGCGAAATGTTTTTCAGCCGTGGCACGGAGCTGTTCCGCGGTCGAGAAGTGGATGAAGCCGTCGCGAATATCGTCGGGCGACCCAGCAAACTCTGAGGTCTTTTTCGCCGCATCCCACTCCGATGGGCGCAAAATCTTGTAGATGAGCGTGCTCATGGCTACGGCGGAAACCCGAGGTAGCGGTGAGCAACGAGAAGATATTCCTCGGTCTTGTTCTGCTGGAGGAGATCGAGCATGCCCGTCGCGCGGCCCTTCATGGCCTTGCCGTAAGCGTCGGCCGTGGGGCCATTGGCGATGGATTGAAGCACCGCGGTGATTTCGCTGCGCTTAGCAGCGAAATCGTAGCTTGTGAGCGACAACGCGTATTGCAGCTTGATCACGGGATTGTCGGGATCCTTGCCGATGGCGCGCCGAAAATAGGCGATGCCATCGTCGACGCTCGCGCCATAGAAAAGGTTGCCGAGGAGCCGCCCACCCATGCGCACGACTTCGATGTTGAAGCCGCCGGCGGCCGAGAGAGCCCACGGGTCGTCGGGAGCCAGACGCAGCGCATTTTCGATGGCGTCCCGCGCCTGTTCTGGAAGACGCTGAAATCGCGCCCGCAAAGGACCCATGAGGCGCGCCTGATAGCCGAGGGCGACCACGAGCTGAAGCTGGCTCTCGAGGTAGTTCGCATCGGCGGCGATCGCCTGGCGCGCTAATCCCTCGGCGCGCTTGAAACATTCCATGCAAGGCGCATCGCGCAGCGATGCTTCGGCAACGGTCGCTCGGGCAGCAAGTGCGAATCCGGCGGCATCTCCCTGCTTGGAGCCGGCATCGATGGCCGCGGCATAGTCGCCTTTTTCATAAAGTGCGAGCGGCGCGTTGTCGGCGGCAGATGCGGCCGCGGTTCCAAGCGCGAAAAGCAGCAGAAACACTGCCGTGAGTTGATACGACGCGCGCACCGCTCCGAGCACAGGTCAACCGCGCGCGGGAGCGGCGAAAGCGCCGGAAAGAGCGGTGCGGATCAACACCGCGGTCTTGTCGCAGCCAAAGAGCGCGGCGAACGAGCCGAAGCGGGGCCCCTGTGTCTGACCGAGGGCGACTTCGTAGATCGCCTTGAACCAATCGCGCAGCGGCTCGAAACGATGCGTCTTGCCGATTTCGTAGACCATGTTCTGCACGGTCTCGGCATTGCGCTCGCCGGACATGTTTTCCAGCGCATCGGCAAGGGCAGAGAGCGCCTCGCGCTCCTTGTCGGTGGCCGCGCGGTAACGCTTCTGCGGGTGCACGAAGTCCTCATAGTATTTGAGCGCATAGCCCACGAGGCGATCGAGCCCCGGATGCGTCTCGGGCTTCGCGTCCGGTGCATAGGCGCGGATGAAGCCCCACAGAACGTCCCGGCTTTGCGCGCCTGAGGCGCTGACGAGATTGAGGAGAAGCGCGAAGCTGATCGGATAGTCCTCGGTCGGCGGGCTGCCGGCATGGACGAACCAGGCGGGATTTTCGAGCTGTTCCGCGGCGCCGTTGTCGGCGCGCCGGTATTGTTCGGCATAGGCGATATAATCGTCGACCGCCTTGGGAATGGCATCGAAATAAAGTTTCTTTGCCGCGCGCGGCTTTTGAAACATGAAAAGCGCGAGGCTCTCTTCCGTTCCGTAGGTGAGCCATTCATCGACGGACAAACCATTGCCCTTCGATTTCGAAATCTTCTGACCGGCTTCGTCGAGGAAGAGCTCGAAGATGAACGTCTCGGGCGGCATGCCGCCGAGCAGGCGCACGATCTTGGTCGATAGCTCGACCGAGGGAATAAGGTCCTTGCCGGACATTTCGTAATCGACACCCAGCGCGAACCAACGCATTGCCCAATCGGCCTTCCATTGCAGCTTGCAGTTTCCGCCGGTGACGAGGGCTTCGCTGCGTTTGCCGTCCTCCTCATAGACGATGGTGCCGCGCTCGGTATTCCATTCGACCACGGGCACTTGCAGCACGCGTCCGGTTCGCGGACAGACCGGCAGAAACGGACTGTACGTAGCGCGGCGCTCAGGCCCCAAAGTCGGCAGCACGACATCGCGCACGGCTTCGTAGTGACGGAGCACGGTCAGAAGCGCCGCGTCGAAACGGCCGGATTTGTAGCAGGCGGTCGAGCTCAAGAACTCGTAGCGAAAGCCGAAGCGGTCGAGGAACGCTTTCAGCCGCGAATTGTTGTGCGCGCCGAAGCTGTCATGGGTGCCGAAAGGATCGGGAATTGCCGTCAACGGCTTTCCCAAATGCTGCGCCAGCATCTCCTGGTTGGGCACGTTGTCGGGGACCTTGCGCAAGCCATCCATGTCGTCGGAGAACGCGATCAGACGCGTCGGTACATCGGACATGGCTTCGAAGGCCTGGCGTACCCAAGAGGTACGGGCGACTTCGCCGAATGTGCCGATATGCGGCAGACCGGATGGTCCGTAGCCGGTCTCGAACAAGACTTCATTAACCACGCTGCCGGATTGACGCCGCGTTTCAATGCGTTTCACCACCTTGCGCGCCTCCTCGAACGGCCAGGCATTGGCGGTCGAGGCGCCCTCAAGGTTGGAGACGGAAGTCATGGATGTCCCAATGTTAAACGGTCCGAAACACGGGAAAAGCTAGGCTGGCCCCCAAGCAAGGTCAACGCGCGCTTTCCAAATCCTTTCAAATGAAAGCGGCGCGAAGGAGTGGGGTCAGTGGCAGAAGCCTCCGTCGAACACGGGGCGCAAACGCGCGACATCACCCTGCTGCGAGGCAGGGTCGCGATCCTTTACACGCTGGGCCAGCATTATGTGTTTTTCCCGTTTGCGGCGCTGTGCATGGCGGCAGCTTTGCTGCAAACGACAACCAATTTCATGTATGCCGCAGTGCCGATCGTCCTGCAAATTGCCGCGACGGTCGGAGGCAACCGGCTGAAATGCGCTTATGAAAAGCGCGACGCCAGCGACGATCCGGCAGTGTGGGCGCGGCGCTACGTCATTTTTTCGGCGATCGCCGGCGCGATCTGGGGATTGGGCGCGATATTGTGGTTCGACCGCGGCTCATTTTCGTCGCAGGCTTATCTCGTTCTCGCTTTTCTCGGCATGAGTGCGACGGAGTTCGTCGCGCGTGTTGCGTATCGGCCGGCCTATCTCGCGCACGCGATTCCCTCACTCGCGCCGCTCGGCGTGATGCTCGCGCTAGAAGGCGGACTCTACCAGACGCTGTCGGCGCTGCTGCTGATATTCTTCGGCGGCGTGCTGTACTCGCACGGCGAGGTCATCGGAAAGCTGCTCGATCAGAGCATCCTGTTCCGACACGAAAAGATTGATCTTGTCGCCCGGCTCAGCGAGGAGAAACGTAGCGCGGAAGGTACGCGCGATGCCGCGCAGGCGAGTGAGCGGGCGAAATCCGCGTTCATCTCGAACATCAGCCACGAATTGCGCACGCCGTTGAATGCGATTGTCGGCATGGCGCAGCTCCTGGAAAAAGGCGAGCTCGAAAAGGCGCAGCGCGATCACATCAAGGTTCTGATTGAAGCCGGCCGCGGGTTGAAAACGCTGCTCGACGACATCATCGCGCTCGCGGGACACGCCGACGAGCCGGCGGCCGCGCCCGAGGAAGGCTGCGATGCCGGTCAAGCCGCGCGCACGGTAACGCGGCTGCATCAGCCCAATGCCTGGGAAAAGCGGCTGCGACTGTCGGTGAATGTGCCGGCCGGACTTCCGCGGGCGGCAGCGGACCCGCGTCTGCTGCGCCGCGTTCTGCTGAAGGTGGTGGGCAACGCGATCAAATTCACCGAGCGCGGCAACGTGGAAATCGCACTCGATGCGGTGGAGGTCGACGGGAAGCCGGTGGTCCGCTTCGTCGTGACCGATACCGGTCCGGGAATTCCGGGTGATATGCTGGAGACGATTTTTCAGCCATTCGCGAAAGGCGACGATTCGTATTCGACGCGACGTTCGGGAGCGGGCGTCGGTCTCTCCGTAGCCAAGCGGCTGATCGAATCGATCGGGGGCAGCATCGGCGTGGAGAGCGAGCCCGGTATGGGCGCGCGGTTTTGGATCATGGTACCGGCCACGCAAATTGCGGCCGTCGACGAGACTCCCGAAGCCGAACGCATCGCGCCTCCGAACGGCCTGACCCTGCTCGCATTTGTGCCGCAGGACATGCGCGAGAAACTGGAGCAATGGCTGACGCCTTTCGGCAACCGCATCACCTTTGCCGAGAAGATCGTGCAGGCATCGACGATGTCGGCGCGGGGCGGCTATGACATGATTATCGCCGCGGCCCCGAGCGTCGACGTGCTGGCGGCGTCGCCCGGCCGAGGCACACCGATTTTGGCGTTGACACCGCATGACGAACGCCACCCCGATGCGGCCGACGGCGTACTGCGCTGGCCGACAAGCGCGGACGCCCTCTATGCCGCGATCATCGGTATCATCGGCGAAGAGCGCATGCGGACGGAATCCGGCAAAGAAGAGTCGACCGAGGCGGTGATCGACGCCAAGGCGATGGCGGACCTCGAGAAGGCGCTCGGCTTCAAGACCCTGATCGACATTCTGCAATCCTATGTCCACACGGCGGAGGAATTGGCATTGGCCATGGACGGCGCCGTCGAACGGGAAGATTGGGGTCAGGCAGGCCGCTTAGCTCAAGATTTTGCCGGCGCCGCGGGCGGTCTCGGGCTTACCGCGATTACCGCCGCGGCGCGTTCGCTGGCGCAAGGCGCGCGCGACGGAGCCAAAGATACAGTGCTGTCGGCAGCAGCGGCCGAGGTGATGGCCGAACATCGCCGCGTTCGCGAAGCGTTGCGGCGGCTGTATCCCGACCTTTCAGCCTAGCGATCCCTCAGCCATTATCGCGTCAAAGCGAAGCTTTCGCGCGAAGGTGCTGTTTGCGTCTACCCCATCTGGAATTGCCTGCGCTTGCCTTGATCGGCAGCGGCGCGGTGCTTGCGACGGCCTCCGGTGAAACGCGCAGTATCGGCGCGCAGGAAGCGCGAAACCTCGTCGCCGGCGGCGACGTGCTCGTGTGTCATGCAATGTTTGTCGCATCGAGGTTGGGCTCGCGGCCGTTGAAGGCGCTGTTCGATGTGCTCGAGCTGTTTGCCTTCGCGCGGCCGGGCGAGTCGTGCCTGCCCAGCCCTTTGGGTCTCGCGCGTGCGCTGCGGCTAACCGAGCCGAATTCAGCGGAAACGTCCGCCCAGACATTGCACCATGCGGCGTGTGCTCTGCTCGACGGAATGCTGAAATATTCCGCGCTCGAGAAGGAGCGCGCGCGCAAGACAGCGGCGGCAATGGCGAAAGCAGGATGGCGCTGGGGTCCAGCGGTGCTCGCGGTTTTGGGCGAACCAGAACGCATGGCCGGTCCGCTCGCGGGTCTTGATGCCTGGCGCGGAGTGAGCGCGTGGGAGGACAGCGCGCCAGTGGGTCCTCCCGGCCAGGAACTCGTCACCGAGGATGAGGCGCAAACGCGGCTGCATGCCGTGGTGCGCGGGGTCGGCGGAGCGCGGCGGCAACAGCGCGAATTCACCGCCGCGGCGATGGCGGCGTTTGCACCGCGCCTGCGCGCAGGTTCTCCGCGCATTGCATTGGTCGAAGCCGGAACGGGCACAGGCAAGACGTTGGGCTATCTCGCGCCGGCCTCGCTATGGGCCGAGCGCAACGGTCCCGGGCTGTGGATTTCGACCTACACACGCAATCTGCAGCGGCAAATCCTGCAAGAAGCAGCGAAGCTTTATCCCGATCGCGCCGAACGCGAAGAGCGCGTCGTGCTGCGCAAGGGACGCGAGAACTATCTCTGCCTGCTCAATTTTGAAGACGCGGTGAAGCGCAACGTGATGCAGAACGGTCAGCGCGTTGTGGCACTGGCGCTGATTGCGCGCTGGCTCGAAGCAACCGAGGACGGCGATTTGACCGGCGCGGGCTTTCCCGCGTTTCTCGCCGCATCGGTGCCGTTGCGCGAACTCACGGATCGACGCGGCGAATGCATCTATGCCGCCTGTCCGCATTACCGCACCTGTTTTATCGAACGCGGACTCAGGCGGGCACGTCATGCGCCGATCGTCATCGCCAATCATGCGCTGGTGATGGCACAGGCGACGCGCGACGGCATCCGCGCCGAGGAAGCCGACGATGTCGCGCCCGACAGACGGGTGCGCTACGTGTTCGACGAAGGCCACCACGTCTTCGATGCGGCGGATTCGGCATTTTCGGCAGAGCTTTCCGGCGCCGAGATGGTCGAGCTCAGACGCTGGTTGCGTGGGCCGGAGGGCCGCAGCTCGCGCGCGCGGGGACTTGCCGAGCGCGTACGCGAGCTGGTCGCGGAAGACGCTGAAGGCTTGTCGGCGCTGGAAGAGGCAGTCGCCGCATCGGCGGCGCTTGCGGGTGACGGTTGGCTGGCGCGCATCAAAGGCGGTGGGCCGCGTGGTACCGGCGAAGAATTCCTCGCCCATGTGTATGCGCATGTGCGCGCGCGCAGCAGCGATTCGGAATCGCCATATGGCAGCGAGGCAGAAGCGCATCCTCCCGGCAAAGAGATTCTTGAGTCCGCGCGCGCACTCGATCACAACCTCGGGCGGCTGATTGGTCCGTTGGCGCGGCTGGCGGCAGCGCTGCGACGACGGCTGGACGGCGAGGCGGCGGAGCTCGATGCCGGTCTCAAGATTCGCTTGGAAGCCGCAGCGCGGGGAATCGAACGGCGCGGACGCCTATTGATCCCGGCATGGCGCGACATGCTGGCGACGTTGGAAGAGGAGAAGCCCGCCGATTCGGAATTCGCGGACTGGTTCGAGATCTCGCGCGACGACGGGCGCGACGGCGACGTCGGGCTCAAACGGCATTGGATCGATCCGACCATTCCGTTTGCGGAAACGATTCTGAAACCGGCGCACGGCGCGCTGATCACGTCGGCCACGTTGCGCGACATCGCCGGCGAGGACGGGCTCGATTGGCGATCCGCGGAAGTGCGCGTCGGTGCCCATCATTTGCCGGAGCCGCCAACGCGGGCGCTGTTCGGCTCGCCGTTCGATTGGCCGCGGCAGGCGCGCATCATCGTTGTCCGCGATATCGAGAGGCGCGAAGTCGAACAGATCGCGGCCGCCTATCGCGAGCTTTTCCTCGCGGCGTCAGGCGGTGCGCTCGGCTTGTTCACGGCGGTACGCATGCTGAAAGCGGTGCATGCGCGCATTCAGGCACCGCTCGCTCACGCAGGTGTGACTCTCTATGCGCAGCATATCGATGCGCTCGACACCGGGTCGCTGGTCGATCTTTTCCGCGCCGAGGAGAATGCCTGCCTGCTCGGCACCGATGCGCTCAGAGACGGCGTCGATGTGCCGGGACGCTCGCTCAGGTTATGCGTGTTCGACAAGGTGCCCTGGCCGAAGCCCACGATTCTGCACAGAGCGCGGCGCGAGCGCTTCGGCAAGGGATATGACGATCTCATCGCGCGGCTGCGCTTGAAGCAGGCCTTCGGCAGGCTGATCCGCAGCGAGAGCGACAAGGGTGTTTTCGTCATCCTTGACGCCGCCTGCCCCAGCCGGCTCTTAGCAGCCCTGCCGCCCGAGGCGCCGGTACTGCGCATCAGCCTTGCCGAGGCTGTCGCCGAGACGCGCAGATTCCTGTAAACGAGTTGGCTGACTTCGACAGGATTGAGACATGAAACAGAGTGTCCGCATCGCCGCGATCGGTGTCTTTGTCGCGGCTGTAGCCGTTGCCGGTATCGTCACGGTGACGCGGACATTGCTGGTTCCGGCCCGTCCTTCAACCATCGCAGCGATTCCGCCGCCGCCGGTCGATCCCAACATCGTCGCTCAGCATTTGTCGCAGGCCATCCGCTACAAAACCGTGTCGGGCGGCGGGACGAAAGAAGCGGATCGTGATGCCGCGATCGAGGAAATGTATCTGTGGTTCGAAAAGGTCTATCCGTATTTCCACGAGCAGGCACCGCAGGAAGCCTATGGCGCCGGTCACATCTTCGTCTGGCGCGGCACCGATTCAAATCTGCCGCCTGTGCTGTTGATGGCGCATTTGGATGTGGCCCCGGTCGCGGCCGGCACGGAGAAGGACTGGACGCACGCGCCGTTTGCCGGCGACATCGCGGACGGCTTTGTCTGGGGTCGCGGCGCGATCGACAACAAGAGCTCGGCGATCGCGCTGCTCGAAGCCGGCGAGCGGCTGGCGGCAGCCAATTTCCAGCCAAGGCGCACGGTGATCTTCGCGTTTGGCCAGGACACGGAATTGGGCGGCGCCAAAGGCAACGCGGCCGTCGCAAGAACGCTGATGCAACGCGGAGTGCATCTGGCCTGGGTTCTGGATGAGGGCACCCCGATTGTGACGGAACCCTATCCCGGCGTTGCACAGCCGGTGGCCTTGGTGTCGATCGCTGAGAAGGGGTCCCTTCGTCTGGAGCTGACAGCGAAGAGCGAAAGCCAACTCAGCGCCGCCATAAATAAGGTGAGGGCGCAAACCTTCTCCTCCGACATCGACGCGATTCAGCGGGCGAAGATCAACGCGCTGGCCCCGCTCGTCCCATTCGGCGAACGCATGAAGCTCGCCAATCTCTGGCTGCTGAAGCCGGTCGTTTTGGGCGCGCTGGAGGAAGACCCGCGCTCGGCCGCAAGCCTGCACACGATGGTGTTGCCGGCCAAGGCGGAGGCTGCCGAGAAAGATGCCGGTTCTCCGCGCGCCGTGGTCGAATTTTCGCTGCACCAGCGCGATACGATTGCTGCAGTGACGGAGCGGGTGAAACGGGCGATCAACGATCCGGCGGTGGAGGTGAAAGCCCTGCCCGAAAGCTCTGAACCGTCGAAAACTGCCGACGTAGCGAGCCCCGGCTACCGCAATGTGGCACGGGCGATAGCCGAGACATTCGGGGTTCCGGTGGCGCCCGATGTGATGAGCGAAGCGACCGATTCCCGACATTATCTCGCCAGTGCCGATGCGGTGCTCAGGTTTCGTCCGTTTCCCGCGGACCCAAGCGATCGGGCACGGGTGCGCGGCGCCAATGAGCGGGTAGCGATCGCGGATCTCGGCGCGGCGGCCGGCTTTTATCTGCGGCTGATCCAGAACTCGCAATAAAGCTACGAGCCACGAATATACCTGGGATTTATTTTAAGGCCGCTGTTTGAATCCTCCGACTCCCGCTAATGAGGCGGGCATGAGACACGCCGTGGTGACAGCGATTTCTGGACTGCCCTTCGACGACCGGCCGGCCGACGGAGCCGGACCGGAAAATCCCTACGGGAAGAATTCGACCGGTATCCTGCCGAGCCACATCCTGAAGCGGCTGATCCGCTCGCGCCGCGAAGTGCTGGCCACCGAAGATATCGGAGACGAGCAGATCCAGCCGGCCAGTATCGATCTGAGACTCGGCCCCGTCGCCTATCGCATCCGGGCGAGCTTTCTGCCGGGACGAGACGCGCGCGTTGCCGACAAGCTCGGCGAAATCGCGATCCATGAGATCGATTTGCGTTCGGGAGCGGTGCTGGAAACGGGCTGCGTTTATCTCGTGCCGCTGGCGGAGAAACTTGAGCTGTCGTTCCGCATTTCCGGCATCGCCAATCCGAAAAGCTCGACCGGACGGCTGGACGTGTTCACGCGGCTGATCACCGATCACGCCCAGGCCTTCGATCGCGTGAACGAGAATTATCACGGGCCGCTTTATGCGGAGATTTCGCCGCGCACCTTTCCGATTCTCGTGCGCAAGGGCTCGCGCCTAAATCAGCTGCGCTTGCGCCACGGGTCGCCGCAATTCACCGATACGCAGCTCAAGCGGCTGCATGACGAAGTCGGTTTGGTCGACGGCAAAGCCGATATCGAGGGCGGCCTGGCGCTGACCGCGGATCTCTCCGGCGATTCGCTGACGAGGCAAGTCGGCTGGCGCGCGAGGCGTCATGCCGGCGTCATCGACATCGATGCGCGCGCCGCTTACGACCCGCTGGATTTTTGGGATCCAATTTACGCGCGCAAGAGCACGAGCATCGTGCTCGATCCCGACGAGTTCTACATTCTTGCTTCACGCGAAGCGGTCAGCGTGCCGCCGGATTTCGCCGCGGAGATGATGCCGTTCAATCCGCTGGTGGGAGAATTCCGCGTCCATTACGCGGGCTTCTTCGATCCGGGCTTCGGCCACGAAGCGGGCCAAGGCCGGGGTGCGCGCGCGGTTTTGGAAGTGCGTTCGCGCGAGGTGCCGTTCGTGCTGGAGCACGCGCAGACCATCGGCCGGCTGGTCTTCGAGCGACTCACCGATACGCCACCTCAGGTGTATGGCCAGGCACTCGGGTCCAACTACCAGCGGCAGGGCTTGAAACTTTCTAAGCATTTCCGCCTGCCTTAACGGGCGGGGTTTCGCAAAACTGTGTCATTTCCTCCACACGGTGCGGCAGAATCGCGCCAGTTGAGCAAATTCCGTTGCAAGCAGAACGGCTTCGTTCAAAGTAACGAAAGCGTGTCTGTCGGGGGCGAGGACGCGCGGAGCGCCCCGAAATTTGTAGGGGGCAAAGGCGTTAAGGCGGCTGGGTCTACCCGATCATTCGGGGACGGATCGGCCGCCTTCGCATTTCTGGGCCCACCGACGGTGGGTCATTCAACCAAGTCGACATGGATCTGCGCGCGGTCATGCAGGGCAATAACGCGCACGACGTCGCCTGTTTTGACCGGCACAAGCCGGGGAAAACGGTAGATGAGATGCGACCAATGGGTGTGCGCGCCTTCACCCGAGGGCTTGTTGTCGTAATGCGTGTCGCGATCAAGGTAGATTTTGATCCATTGCGCGACGCCGACGCAGACGCCTGACCTTGTGGCGGTGAATGTATGGGACACGCGCTTCGCGGGAAAACTGCGTTCATTGAAGTCGAAGCGGAAGAGCTCGAGGTCATCGGAAAGGGCTTGATAAGCCTTGCCGTCGAGCCCGACGGCAAGACTTGGCGGCGCGAAATCGTTGAACCGGGAAAGCGCAAAGCCTTTGACGCGGTCAACGAACAACGCCTCTTCAATGACTTCGCCACCGATCAAGAAGCCCATCGCCGATGCCGCAGCCGGAATGATCTGCGCCTTATCGACGAGCAAATGATCGTGGGCATATTCGATCGAAGAGAGAACGCCCTCATCGAGGAGATTGCTGGAGAAGGTTTCCGTGATCAGCACCTCCGCTTTGGCGGGCATATCGCGGCCGATCACGAGCTCGGTGGATCGCTTTGCCACCACCGATACGCGTCCTGCCAAGTTGTTTTCGGCGACAATCGAGCGGGCACACTCGGCGATGACGCCCACGGCTTCGCAAGTGGTGACGCTCGCTGCGCCGGCGCGCGCTGCCATCATCGCGAGCAAGCCTGCGCCGGCGCCAATTTCGAGCACGCGCTTTTTTGAAACCGCGCGGCCGATCGCCGCTTCGTAAGCGTCATTGCGCTTGCGGTCGTGCATCATGGCAAAGTGCCAAGCCGGAATGAGCTCGCGATAGGAACCGCGCAAATTGACTTGCGCCTCGGTAAAGCCGGGCTCGATGGCGAGCGCGCGGCGGAAGGCTTCGATGGCCGCCTCCGTGCGCTTCAAATCGCGATAAAGAACGCCGAGATTGTTGAACGCCCAGGCGTAATTCGGATTGAGCGCCAGTGCACGCTTGAAGGATTCCGCCGCTTGCTCGACTTCACCGAGCGCGTTGAGCACTGCGCCCAGATTGTTGTGCATCTCGGCGGTGGCGCGAGCTGAAGCCGCGGCGCGCTTAAGCGGCTCGCGGGCGGCGATTGCGTTGCCCTGCTTGAAGAAAATCACGCCCAGGAGATGATTGGTCTCGGGATGACCTGGATCAAGTTCGAGGACGCCGCGACAGAGCGCGGCCGCTCGGTCGAACTGACCGGCATTGTAGAGTTCTACGGCGTCTTGGAGCGGGGCTTGCGCCATGCGGTTGTCTTAAAAATGCGCGGCGAACCTAACGAAAGCACGCGCATGCGTCGAGTTCTCGGAAAGGCGCGAACATGCTATGAATCTCAAAGAGCGGGCGGGCGTAGCTCAATGGTAGAGCCGGAGCTTCCCAAGCTTCTTACGAGGGTTCGATTCCCTTCGCCCGCTCCAACCTACGCTGCGCAGCAGCGAAGGTTGCCCACCGAAGCCCGCAGGGCGAAGGTGGGCTGCTCATTGCATCGCGCAGCTTCGGTTGGCTCGCCATCTTCGCCGCGAAGCGAGCGAAGATGGCCCCCGAAGCCTTGACGAAGGGGGACTGCAGCAACTTCCGCGGCTACGGATGGCAGGCCAGCTTTCAAAAATCGCTGTTGAGATTGCGGCCACACCGAAATCGTGCCTGAGTATCGGGATGCTGACGGAGATGAGGAGCACTTCATGCTCGTATTCCCGCCGATGAGCCGCGCAAGAAAGCAGCCTGCGGCGCGTGCAATTTTCGTGGGCCTGTTTTGCGCAGGGTTAGCGGTCGGCCCGGTGCAAGGCCAAGGCACTCTGGCGCCGGGCGATCCCATACCCAATTTTTCGCCATCGAGCACGGTCGGTTGGTTGAAAGCGGGTGCCGGCGACGAATTTCTTCCTCCCGATGCGGGACCCGGCCCGGTGGTTTACGATACGACGGTAAAACCTGCCCCGAACTCCGTGCTGACCACGGGAAACCCAAGGGCCTTCAAGGTTGGGGACCTCAGCAATCCGATTCTGCAGCCCTGGGTCGTCGAGCAAATGAGAAAGTCCAACGAAGAGGTGCTCGCCGGGAAAGTTGCGTTCACGGCTCGCTCACGGTGCTGGCCCCATGGCGTTCCCGGCTTTCTGCTCTATCCGGTCCACCCGATATTCTTCATTCAGACGCCGAAAGAAGTTGTGATGAGTTGGGGGCAGGATTTTCAGTACCGTCACGTCTATCTGAACGTGCCCCACAGCACCAATTTGAAGCCGACCTGGTACGGTGAATCCATTGGACATTATGAAAACGGCGATACGCTGGTGGTCGATACCATAGGTTTGAATGACAAGTCCTATGTCGACAATTTTCGTACGCCGCACACGACTGAGCTTCACGTGGTGGAGCGCTTCAAACTCGTCGACGGCGGCAATGGGCTGGAAGTCACGGTTCACGTCGAGGATCCCGGTGCATTCACGATGCCTTGGAATGCAGTTACGCGGTATAAGCGCGATGAGCGCAAGGATGAAGTCCCGCTTCACGAAATGCTCTGCGCCGAGAACAATGTGGACTATTTCGATCAGGGCCTCGTTCCGATCCCACAGGCCGACAAGCCGGATTTCTGAGGGGCCATACCGATCGGAGCGCGACGTCTCCCGACCGAGGGCTATCCCGTCCCGCGTCGCGGTCTGTGTGAGCGCTGTGCTCCGATCAGGGGCACGCCTTTGGTCGTGAATCTTTGAGCTCCGTGCTTCTTGCCGTGGCGATTGTTTTCGCCGGAAGGCTGCGATGCCGGCACGAGGTGATGTTTGCCGGGGCCGATCAGGTCGGCGCGGCCCATGGCTTTCAGCGCTTCACGCAGCAGCGGCCAATTGTTCGGATCGTGGTAGCGTAAGAACGCCTTGTTCAGGCGGCGCTGCCGGAGGCCTTTGACCGTTTCCACGCCCTCCGATCCGCCGCGGCGCACACCCTTCAGGGGATTCTTTCCGGAGTGATACATCGCGGTGGCGAGCGCCATGGGCGAGGGCAAGAACGTCTGCACCTGATCGGCACGGTATCTGTTCTTCTTGAGCCACAGCGCAAGCTGCAGCATGTCCTCATCGGTCGTGCCCGGATGCGCGGCGATGAAATAGGGGATCAGGTAATACTGCTTGCCGGCATCCTTCGCGGCCTTGTCGAACAGCTCCTTGAAGCGATCGTAGGCGCCGATGCCGGGCTTCATCATCTTCGCAAGCGGGCCGCTCTCGGTATGTTCGGGCGCGATCTTGAGGTAGCCGCCGACGTGGTGCGTGACGAGCTCTTTCACGTAAGCCGGGCTCGTCACCGCAAGGTCGTAGCGCACGCCCGAAGCGACGTGGACCTTTTTGATCCCGGGCAATTCGCGCGCCTTGCGATAGAGACCGATCAGCGCGTCATGGGACGTGTTGAGGTTCGGACAGATTCCCGGATGGATGCAGGAGAGTCGGCGGCAGCTCCGCTCGATCTCCGGATCCTTGCAGGCCATGCGGTACATGTTCGCCGTGGGCCCGCCGATGTCGGAAATGATTCCGGTAAAGCCCGGCGTTCGATCGCGGATCGTCGCGATCTCTTTCAAGACCGAGCCTTCCGAACGATTCTGGATGATGCGGCCTTCATGCTCGGTGATGGAGCAGAACGTGCAGCCGCCGAAGCAGCCGCGCATGATCGTCACCGAGAACTTGATCATCTCCCAGGCGGGGATTTTTTCATTCCCATAGGACGGATGGGGAGCGCGGGCGTAAGGCAGCTCATAGACGCCGTCCATCTCGGCTGTGGTGAGCGGAATCGGCGGCGGCGTGACCCAGAGCTCCCGGTCTCCGTGGCGCTGAACGAGGGTGCGCGCATTGCCCGGATTGCTTTCGCGATGCAGAACGCGCGAGGCGCGGGCGTAGGTTTCCGCGTCGGCCTGCACCTGCTCGAACGACGGCAACCGGACGTACGCCTGGGTGTTGCGCAGCATGCGTGCGCCTTCATCGGCATTCTCGATGTCGTCGGCCGCGAGCTCGGTCCATCCCTCGGGCAGCGCTCGTTTCATGACGGCCGTGCCGCGAACGTCATCGATCTCCGCCGCGGTCTCGCCATGGGCGATGCGATGGGCGAGCTCGACCACGGCGCGCTCGGCATTGCCGAAGAGCAGGATATCGGCTTTGGCGTCGACCAGGACCGAGCGGCGCACCTTGTCCGACCAGTAGTCATAGTGCGCGATGCGCCGGAGCGAACTTTCGATGCCGCCGAGCACGATCGGCACATTTAAGTAGGCTTCGCGGCAGCGCTGGGCATAGACGACAACGGAGCGATCGGGACGCTTTCCGCCTTGGCCGCCGGGTGTGTAGCTGTCGTTGTGCCTGAGGCGCCGGTCGGCGGTGTAGCGGTTCACCATCGAGTCCATGTTGCCGCCGGTGATGCCGAAAAACAGATTCGGCTTGCCCAGAGCCTTGAACGGCTCGGCGCTCTTCCAATCCGGCTGCGCGATGATGCCGACGCGAAACCCTTGCGCCTCCAAGAGACGACCGATGATGGCCATGCCGAAGCTCGGGTGGTCGACATAGGCATCGCCGGTGACAACGATGATGTCGCAGCTGTCCCAGCCGAGCGTGTCCATCTCGGCGCGTGACATCGGCAGGAATGGGGCTGCGCCGGAGCGATGGGGCCGATATTTCTCGTACGAAAAAAGCGGTTTCTGCGGCTCTGTTGCGCGGTGGGCGGCCGGAGAAGGAGCCGGCCCGCGGCGGTCGAGGACGTGGCCGGATCGCATGGGACTAACCTGTCGCGAATAAAGCGTTGCGTCACGGCAACGAAATTTGGCGTGTTCTATCAGGCCCCTATGGCATTCTCAATCTTGGTCGAGAGAGCGCTGCAATCGCGTGTGCCCGCATCCCGGGTGAAATGGTATTGTGCCGGCCAAATCGCTGGGCCGGGGCATGGGCAATTTCCTCGCTGAATTGAAGCGCCGCCACATCTACCGCGTCGCCGCGGCCTATGCGGCGGTGGCGTGGCTGTTGATTCAGGTCGTCAACAACGTCGCGCCGATATTCGATCTGCCGGTCAATGGTGCGCGCGCATTCGTGCTGTTGTTGGCGATCGGGTTTCCGATCGCGCTCATTTTTGCCTGGCGACTCGAGTTTAAAACCGGTGGCGGCTCTTCGCGGCCGAAGTTCCAAACGATTGATTGGGTGCTTGGCGCTATCGCGGTCGCGGTGGTCGGTTTTGTCGGCTATCAGGAATTCGCTGTTCGTGTCGCTCCTCCTCAGGCGCAAGCTGGCGTGGAGGCGGCCCGCGCTGCTGCAGCAAAACCCGTGGGCATTTCAGTCGCCGTACTGCCCTTTGTGAATCTGTCCTCGGACAAGGAGCAGGAATTCTTCTCCGATGGCATGACGGAAGAGGTTACTGCCGCGCTTGCCAAGATTCCCGATTTGCGCGTGGTAGCCCGCACGTCGGCCTTCGAATTCAAGGGCAAGAACGTCAACATCAAGACAATGGGCGAGCAACTGGCTGCAACGCATCTGATCGAAGGCTCAGTGCGTAAGGCAGACGATCGTTTGCGCGTCACCGTGCAGCTCATCAAAGCCGAAGACGGCACGCATGTCTGGGCGGAGAATTACGATCGTCAGCTGACCGACATCTTCGTCATCCAGGAAGACATTGCGCGCGCTCTTGCCGCGTCGCTTCGCATGCCGCTGGGACTGAAGCCCGGCGAAAATCTGGTCAATAACCGCAAGATCGATCCGGACTCCTATCAGGACTTCTTGCGCGCTAAGGCGCTCTGGCGCGCTCGGACCCCGGCGTCGGCGGGCTCGCGGGTCTTAACAACCTGGTCGCCCTGTTGAATCAGGTCGTCGCCCGCAGTCCCGATTATGCGCCCGCCTGGGCGCTGTT
>Ga0134122_10000766_pt1 | contig 22354 bp, 19 predicted proteins | sample KB302_FD_96461 | JGI IMG/M metagenome (GOLD analysis project Ga0134122, IMG submission 96461) | Terrestrial soil microbial communities without Nitrogen fertilizer from Kellogg Biological Station, Michigan, USA - KB3-0-2 | ecosystem: Environmental > Terrestrial > Soil > Unclassified ... | reverse complement strand
GTGTCCTGTTCGAGATCCCCGAGATGCCCTTCGAGCACCGCGATCATTTCGAGGTCGAGAATGTTGAGCGGCGGCCGGTCGAGAGTCAGGGTAGCGACCCGCCCGTCGGCGCTGCGTTCGAGCTTCACGGGCTCACTCATGCGGTCTCCTTCGCGCGGCGGCGCGTCGCCGCGGCAAAATCTTCCCAGAGCGCACGCTGAACGGGAAGCTCGATCAAATTCTCGGGATGCCATTGGACGGCCCGCAGCCACCAATCGGCGGAACCGGCTGGTTCGAGATCGAGCGCCTCGATCAGATCGTCCGGCGAGACCGCAACCGTGCGCAAACCGGCCCCCAGCGCTTTGATCGCCTGATGGTGACGGCTGTTGACGCCGACCGGTCCATCCTCTCCGGCCATCAGCCGCCCGCCGAGCGCCGAGTCGTTCGCCGTTACGCGGATCTCATGCGCGAGGGTCGAAAGCGGCGTCTCCTCATCGGGCGGAACGTGCGACAAGGTCGAAACCCGCTGGCTCGGCAGGTCCTGCCAAAGCGAGCCGCCGAAGTAGACGTTGATCACCTGCAAGCCGCGGCAGATTCCCCAGACGGGCAGGCGCAGCTCCCGCGCGGCATCGAGCACGTTCCACTCCAGCTCGTCGCGCTTGGGAAGGGTCTCGACCTTCCCGCCCGGAAGAACCGCCTCGCCGTAGCGCGAGGGTTCGATGTCGCAGCCGCCGGAGAGCAGCACGCCCGAAGCGCGCGCGGCGAAGGCCCCCGCTTCCGCCCGCCGCTCCGGGCCGACGACGGTGATCTCGTCGTCGCGGAAACCGACCGCCCGCAGGGCGTCGATGTACGGCTCGGCGTTCTCTTCGGCGGAGGTGGTGAGGAGGATCATTCTCTTTCCACCAGCGCCGCGATCCCCATGCCGCCCGAAATGCAGAGCGTCGCGATCCCCAGCCGCTCGCCGCGCGCCGCCATGCCGTGCAGCAACGTGACCAGGATCCGCGCGCCCGTGGCACCGATCGGATGGCCCAGAGCGATCGCCCCGCCGTCCGGGTTGACCCGCGCCGGATCGAGTCCCAGGCCTTCGATGCAGGCAAGTACCTGGCAGGCGAACGCTTCGTTCAGCTCGATCGCCTCGATGTTCCCGAGAGCGAGCCCGGTGAGCAGGAGCAGCTTCTCGACCGCCGGCACCGGGCCGATTCCCATGATCCGCGGCTCGACTCCGACCACGCTCCAGCCCGCGAGGCGCGCCTCGATCTTCAAGCCCAACCGCTCGGCGGCGGCCCGGGAAGCGACCAGCAACGCGGCGGCCCCGTCCGTAATGCCCGAAGCGTTCCCCGCCGTCACCGCTCCCCCCTTGCGAAACACGGTCGGAAGCTTTGCCAGCGATTCGATCGTCGTCCCGTCGCGCGGGTGCTCGTCGGTCTCGACGACCAGATCGCCTTTCTTCCCCGCCACCGTGATCGGCGCGATCTCGGCCTCGAACCGGCCGGCCCTCCGCGCCCGCTCGCAACGGGTCTGGCTCTCTAAAGCCCAAGCGTCCGAAGCCTCGCGCCCGATGCTTTTCTCGGCCGCCAGCTCTTCGGCGGTCTCCCCCATCACCAGCTTCGAAAGAGGATCGTCGAACCCGTCCCGGTACATGCCGTCTACGATCTCTCCATGCCCCAGCCGGTACCCGGTCCGGGCGCGAGTCAAAAAGTACGGAGTGTTCGACATGCTCTCCGTGCCGCCCGCCAGAATCACCTCGGCCTCGCCGAGCAAAATCGTCCGGGCAGCGGAAATCACCGCCTGCAACCCCGACCCGCAAGCCTGGTTGACCGTGAACGCGGGAGATTCGACCGGAACTCCCGCCCGATAAGAAATCTGTCGAGCCGTATTCGGACCCCCCCCCGCCTGCCGCCCATGGCCGAAAATAGCCTGATCCACGTCAGAGCCGGAGATCCCGGCACGGGCAAGGCAAGCCGTAGCCGCCGCGGTGCCGAGATCGGCCGCGGAAAGTGAGGAAAGTACGCCGCTGAATTTACCGATCGGCGTGCGGACAGGAGAGCAAAGGACGATGTCGTTGGGGCTCAAAGCGGGGGGCTCCTCGGGAGGCGAGCGTTGGACGGGGGATTCTATAACGGGGCTGGGTTCTTCTCCCCGGGGCGCTCCCTCAGCGGCTTTGCCAGACCTGCGGATCGCGCGAAGAATGGAGGACGGCGATGATCTGGATCGAATCGGGAAGGAGCCGGAAGAGGATCAACTGGCGAAACCCCTGGACCAGCGCGCGCCGCACTTCGCCATGGACCGCAGGAAAGTGGAGAGGGTTGCCACCAATCCTCTGGAGTCCTTCGCGCACCCGCTGGCGAAACCGGGGAACGACGTGAGGCGCTTCCTTGCGATACCAGTCTACGGCTTCCAGGAGATCTTGCTCGGCCGCAATGGTCAGCCGAACCGGCCGTCGGTCATGCGCCTTCCGGCCAGATCCTCGCTTCGACCTCCTCCCAAGAGGAGCCCGCTTCCGGATTCGCTTCAAGCTCCGCCAACCGAGTCTGGAGAATCTCCCGCTGCCAGGCGGGCAGAGCCGCCGGTGCGATTTCGAGGCTGTCCCAAAGCGCCTCGGCGAGCTCTTGGCGATCCTCCGCCGGAAGCTCTAATACCGTCTGTCTCAGCGCGAGCGTGACCATGAGATCAGTGTAAATGGCAGCTTCGGGCTTGGCAAGGACCCGGCCACCAGGACCTACTGCCCCTAGCGATTGACGGACGCCTGAATCCGTTGCCTAATTTCCTCTCCGAAAAGAGTGGCCTTTCGCGAGGAGAGCCGAATGCCTGATCCGAAGCCCATCGTGCGCTGTGCGATCCACCCTTCCGTCGGCGTCGCGCGGGTCGGCAACGCGCCGGCCGACGAGTACTACCTCGCGCCGGAAGTGCCCGGCCGGACGGCCGATCCCGGCCCCGGTGGGTTCAAGAACGACGAAGGCAAGGTGCGCAAGGAGGCGGCCCGCTTCCGCATCTACGGTTATGACGAGGACGGCCACGTGGTCCGGGAGATCACCGCCGACGACGCGGAGATCATCTGGGAGGTCCACCTCGCGAACCGGAAGGCGGCCTGGTATCAGTTCTCGAACGCGATGGACCTCAAGCAGTACGCGATGTCCACCACCTTCCGGAACGGCACGATCACCGGCGGATCGCGCGCCGCCCTGGTGATCGATCCGGGGGCTCTCCGGATCGGCGGGTGCCATACGAGCGGGCCGCGCTACGCCTTCGATGACGGCTTCATCCGGTTCGGCGACGGCTCGCCGATCCAGGTGCCGCTCGGCGAGCTGCGGACCGACGGGCAGGGCCGACTGATCGTTCTCGGCGGCGACGGCACATCCGCCTCGTCCACGAACCAGCCGGCGATCACGTTCGCCAATAACGAGGGGTGGTACGACGACATCTCCGACGGCCCGGTGTGCGCCCAGGTGAGGCTGCGGGGGCAAATCGAATCGCTGGAGGCGGAGCCGGCCATGGTGGTGGTGACTCCTCCCAACTTCGGCCCCGGCCTGTACGGGGTCGTCACGATGTACGACGTGGTCTACGACCTCTTCGTCCGGCAGGGTTGGCTGCCCAAAGTCGAGCGCCTGACGTTCTGGGAGCACATCTACCCTCTGCTCGAACGGATGGTGAACAGCAGTTGGGTGAACCAGGGGATGTACCTGCTGTTCGGCTCGGGCTCGCCCGGCGATTACACGGACCCGGAGACGCGCGCGAAGCTCGCCGATCCCGGCCCTGACGCAAAGCCCGCCCGCGAGGCGGTTTTCCGCCTGTTCCGAAAGCCCGTGCCGCCGTGGGATCGGGCCGGCCGCCGGGCGCAACTGCCGCCGCCGCAGCCCTCTCATCTCCCGCCTTTCTACGGCGATGGTTTCGGCGACTATGAGGGCATCGCGATCGACGAGCTGGCGCTCACGGAAACGCTTTACGGCTGGCTGGCGCGCTGGGCCGAAGGGGACTTCGAAACCGGCGAGCCCATCGCGCCGCCGCCGACTCTCGAATCGCTTCCCCTGGACGCCCAACCGGGCGCTCTCGACCGGACCCCGCTCGAAGGCTGCCTCGGCGGCCCCTTCCATCCAGGCATCGAGATGACCTGGCCGATGCGGGTGCCCCGGATGTGGCGCCCGCCGACCGAAGCCCACGGCCTGCCGTTCCGGCTCCACATCCTGCCGGCCGATGTCGCTCCTGCGGACGATTTCGGCCCGGTGCTCACGCCGGAAGTCTGCTTGGGCGACAAGGGTCCTTTAACGGCGAGCGGCCCCGGCTCGCTCTCGCGCTGGCTCGGCATCCCCTGGCAGACCGACGAGGCGAGCTGCCTCGCGGGCTATGACGCGTCGAGCTATCTGCCCGTCCCGTCGTTCTGGGCCGCCCGAGTGCCCAACCAGGTGCTCAGCGAGCAAGCCTTCCGGCAGGCGAACGATCCTCGCCTCCCCTACGCCCAACGCCTGAAGAACGCGGGCTATCGCCAGTTCTGGCTGCGCGACATCCAAGGTTCCAGCTATCAGCAGAGGATCAACAACATGGTCAAGGAATGGAGCCTGCTCGGCATCGTCACCGAGCAGCCCGCTCCGGACGGAGTGAAGCCGGAGCCGGGGCTGCCGGAGCGCTCCTGGGTGGAGACCCAGCGCGACCCCTCGTTCAGCGAATCCGATCCGTCTTGGCGCCAGCTCGAGATGGTCGAAGGGATCGAACCGGTTCGGCTGCTGAAAACAGCGGCGCCGGGAGCCGCCGTGGAAGAGGTCGTCGAAGAGGAGCAGCCGACCGAGGCCATGCATCCGCGGCGCCGCAACCTCCGGCGGGATTCGCGCTGATGCGCGACGCGCCTCGGGTGGCCATCGTAGGCGGAGGTCCCGCCGGAGCGGTGGCCGCCCGGGTGCTCGCCCGGCGCGGCGTTCAGGCGATCGTCTTGGAGGCGCACGCCGCGCCTCCCCTCAAGGTGGGAGAGACGCTTCCCCCGGGCCTCACCCCGCTCTTGCGCCATCTCGGGCTCGAAACCTGGCTGGAGACGGACGGCCATCTCCGCTCCCAGGGCAACCGGTCGCTCTGGGGCTCGACCCGACCGGCAGAGAGCCCTTTCCTCGCGAATCCGTTCGGCGGCGGCTGGCACGTCGATCGGCGCCGTTTCGAGGCGCGCCTCGCCGAGACCGCCCGAGAGGCGGGAGCGGAGTGGCGCTCCGGCACCCGGCTGTTGAGCTGCGTCCAAGAGGGGCGCGCGGGACGAGGGTGGCGTCTCACGGTCACCCAGGGCGACCGGCGCGAAGTTCTGGACGTCGATTTCGTGGCCGACGCGACCGGCCGCCATGCCCGTCTCGCCCGTCGGCTCGGCGCCCAGCGGATTCGGTACGACCGGCTGACGGGAGTGACCGGCCTTCTGGCGAGCCCGACTCCCACGACCGACACCTACACGCTGGTCGAAGCGACACCGGGCGGCTGGTGGTACTCCGCCCTGTTGGCCGACGGTCGGCTGGCCGTGGCGTTCTTGACCGACGGAGATCTTCTGGAACGCCCCCTCCGCCGCGCCTCCGACGATCCGGACGCCTGGTGGCAGCTCCTCCGCCGGACCGAGGCCACCCGGGAACGCGTCGAGGGAGCCGGCTATCGCCTGACGACACCGCTCAAAGTTCTGCCGGCCGAAAGCTCACGGCTCGACACGATCGTCGGGGAAGGCTGGATCGCCCTCGGAGACGCCGCGGCAGCCTACGATCCCCTCTCTTCACACGGCGTAGCGAGCGCCATGGGCTCAGGTTTCTACGGTGGCCACGCGATCTTCGACCTCCTCGCCGGCCGGGACGAAGCGCACCTCGCGTACCTCGATCTTCTCCAAAGCGCCTACGGCCACTATCTCGATCAACAGAGAGGGCACTACGCTCAGGAAACCCGATGGCCCGACGCACCCTTTTGGCGACGGCGTCACGATCCATCGTACGGATTGGCGGCGACTACCCCACCCAAACCGTCTTCACGTTCACAAACTCCCGGATCCCGTGAACCGATAGCTCCCGGCCAAAGCCGCTCCTCTTGATGCCACCGAAGGGCAACCGGGGGTCGCTCTTGACCATGCCGTTGATGAACACCGAACCCGCTTCGATTTCGGCGATCAAGCGTTCCTGCTCGGCAGGGTCGGTGCTCCAGGCGGAGGCACCTAGGCCGAAGGTCGTCGCGTTGGCCAGCTCGATCGCTTGGTCCAGATTCTCGACGGTGAAGAGCACGGCGACCGGGCCAAAAGTCTCTTCGGAGTAGGCGGGGCTTCCTTCGGGGGGATCGGCGAGTACCGTCGGCGGATAGAAGTTGCCCTTGCGATCCAGACGCTTGCCGCCCGTTAAACAACGGGTTCCGGCCGCGATCGAGCGTTGCACCTGGTCGTCCAGCTCTTCGAGGATCTTCGCCGTGGCGAGCGGACCAATCGCGGTTTTCGGATCCATCGGGTCGCCGATTTCCAGCGCGGCCATCTGCTCGACGAAGCCGGCTTCGAAAGCGGCGGAAATGTCGCGGTGGACGATGAAGCGCTTCGCCGCGATGCACGATTGGCCGTTGTTGATCGTCCGGGCCTTGACCGCCGTGGCAATCGCCGTGGGCAGATCGGCGCTCGGCATCACGAGGAACGGGTCGCTGCCGCCCAGCTCCAGCACGGCTTTCTTGATCTGCGCCCCGGCTGCTCGTCCGACCGCGACGCCCGCCCCTTCGCTGCCGGTCAAGGTCACCGCCGCGATGCGGGGATCGTCGATCAGCGCCTGCACGGCGCCCGAGCCGACCAGGAGGGTTTGAAACACCCCCTCTGGCGCTCCGGCGCGGGTGAAGATTTCCTCGATCGCGAGCGCCGCCTGCGGCACGTTCGAGGCGTGCTTGAGCAACCCCGCGTTGCCTGCCATGACGGCCGGGGCGGCGAAGCGGAAGACTTGCCAGAACGGGAAGTTCCAAGGCATCACGGCAAGCACGACGCCGAGGGGCTGATAGCGAACGAAGCTCCTTTTCGCGTCGGTCTCGGCGGGTTCATCGGCGAGAAAAATAGGCGCGTGCTCGGCGTAGAAACGGCAGCACGAGGCACATTTCTCCACCTCGGCGATCGCGGCGCCAATTGGCTTGCCCATTTCGAGCGTGAGGATCTCGCCGAAGCGCTGCTTTTCGCCTTCGAGGATCTCCGCGGCGCGCACCAGCACGGCGCTGCGAGTGGCAAAAGGAGATTTCCGCCAGGTGCGGAACGCCGCGGCGGCCCGAGCGACTCGGGCTTCGATCTCGGCGGCCGAATGCTCTTCGAAGGTGGCGACGGCTTCGCCGGTGGCCGGATTGATCGATGCGATCGACATGAGGTTCCTCCTTACGCGCTCGCGATCACCCGTTCGAGAAGCGCCAGCCCTTCGTCGAGCTGGTCATCGGCGATCACGAAGGGCATGAGGGTCCGGATGATGTTGCCGGCGGTTCCCGCCGAGAGCAGGAGCAGGCCGCTTTTGTAGGCGTTTTGGATCACCCTCTGGGTGAACTCCTTGTCCGGCTCCTTGGTCACCCGGTCCTTGACGAATTCGAGAGCGCGCATGGCGCCCAGGCCTCGGGCGTCGCCGATTCGCGAGTAGCGCGAGGCGAGCTCGGCGAAGCGGGTTTCGACTTTGGCGCCCAAACGGCGGGCGCGCTCGACCATCCCTTCCTTTTCGACTTGATCCAGGATCGCGAGCGCCGCGGCACAGGCCACGGGGTTGCCCAGATAGGTGCCGCCGAGGCCTCCCACCTGCGGGCTGTCCATGATCTCAGCGCGCCCGGTGACGGCGGAGATCGGGAGGCCGCCGCCCAGCGATTTCGCCGTGATCACCAGATCGGGCGCGAAATCGAACAGCTCGGAGTAGTGCTCGCAGGCGAACATCTTTCCCGTGCGGCCGAAGCCGGTCTGGATCTCGTCATCGACGAACAGAATGCCGTTGCCGCGGCATACCCGGTAGAGCGCCTCGACGTACGCGGGCGGCGCGGGGATGAAGCCCCCCTCGCCCGTCACCAGCTCCATCACCACGCAGGCGACCTGCTCGGGCGCCACGTACGAGGCGAAGAAGTCGCGGATCTCCCGCTCGTAGGCGGCGGCCGTGCAGGGCGCCTCGCGCCGGTATTCGTAGGGGAACGGCATGCGGTAGATCTCGGGGGCGTAGGGGCCGAAGCCGAGCTTGTAGGGCTTCACCTTGCTGGTCATCGAAAGCCCCAGCAGGGTGCGGCCGTGGAAGCCGTGCTCGAACACCACCACCCCTTGGCGGCCGGTCGCGTGGCGGGCGATTTTCACCGCGTTCTCGACCGCCTCGGCGCCCGAGTTGGCGAGCATCGTCTTCTTGTCGAACTCCCCAGGGATCAGTGCGTTCAGACGCTCCGCGAGCAGCAGATAGGGCTCGTAGCCGACCACCGTGAAACAGGTGTGGGTCAGTTTTCCCACCTGTTCCCGAACGGCATCCACCACCGCGGGGTTCGCATGGCCGAAATTCAGCGTGCCGATGCCGCCGGCAAAATCGATCAGGACGTTGCCGTCCACGTCGTGAAGAAGGGCACCTTCCGCCCGGTCAATGAAGATCGGCGCGGTGTGCGCAAGGCCGCGCGGCGTCGCTTTTTCGCGCCGCGCCCAGAGAGAACGCGAGCGGGGACCGGGGATTTCGGTGACGAGGACGATCGAAGAGGAGGTGGCGACCGCGGTTTCGGTCATGGCGTGCGCTCCGGAAATCAGCCGGTTCGGCGGAAGGGAAGAATGAATCTTTGGGGATCGGGCGCGACGGGCGCCTCTTAAAGCGAGGGGAGCTTACCGCAAAGGGCGCTACTCTCCGATCCGCCCCCAGCGGACGCATTTCTGGCCGGCGGTCTCCTCGACCGACACCTCCAGCTCCTCGATCGCTCCGTCTTCTTTGGAGCGAAAGTCGATCGCGAGCGCCTGCCAGAGATGCTCGGCGAGCAGCTCGATCGAGACGTTCACCATCGGCAGGAACACCACGTCTTCGGTGGGGAAAAGATAGCGGCGCTCGCGCCAGCGCACCTCGACCTCTCCGTCCCGGCGCTCGATCGTAAGCTGAGCGTTGCCCGATTCCGGCAGCAGGAGCCGGGTGTCGAGCCCGGCGCAGAGCGCGCGGATCTTCCGCTTGGCATCGTCGAGATCTACCAACAGGCCGAGGTCGTCGAGCCGGGAGCCCGCGATCCCCACGCGGACGCGGTAGTTGTGGCCGTGCAGCAGCTCGGCTTCGCGATCGAGAAACAGGGTGAAGTGCGCGGCGGAGAATTTGAAGTCCTCTTTCTCCAGGGCGATCCGATAGCGGGGGCGTTCCATCCGCCAAGGCTATCGCGTCCGGGCTAAGATACGCGCTCCGTTTCGCGGCCCGGAGAGAAAAGACCATGCCCCCCACCTTACGCTCCCTCTTCGGCGCCCATCGCCCGCGCCGCCTCGTCGGTTTCTTTGCGGCCGGCCTGTTGATGACCGGAGCGGGTTTTGCCGCTGGGCGGGAGCCCTTCGCGCCGGCCGACACCCCCCTTCGCTACCCGGCGCCCCGCCAGTTCGACCTCCAGCACGTGAAGCTCGACCTGGCGTTCGACTGGGAAAAGCGCGAAGTTTCGGGCACCGCGACCGAGGTGCTGGTGCCGCTCCGCTCGGGGCTTCGCGAGGTGACGTTTCATGCCGCGGGGCTCGACGTCCACCGGGCGCGGCTCGCGGGCGCCGCGGAGGACCTTGCCGTCTCGATCGACACCGCGGCCCGGACGCTCACCCTGACGCTGCCGCGGGCGTACGGTCCGGGCGATCGGTTGGAGATCGCGATCGACTACTCGGCCCACCCCAAGGTCGGCCTCTATTTCGTCGGCCCGGACGCCGGCTATCCGAAAAAACCGCGCCAGATCTGGTCGCAAGGCGAGACGAGCGAGAACCGCAGCTGGTTCCCCTCCTGGGACGAGCCCGACGACCGGGCGACCTCCGAGCTGCTCGCGACCGTCCCAGCGACCTGGACCGTCGTAGGCAACGGCCGGCTGGTCGAGACCGTCACGCGTCCGGACGGCCGACGCACCTTCCATTGGCAGATGGACGTTCCCCACTCGACCTACCTGACCAGCGTCGTCGCGGGCGAGCTCGTGCGGGTCGCCGATTCGTGGCACGACATCCCGGTCGAGTACTACGTGCCGCCGGCAGAGGAGGCGCGCGCCCGCATCGCGTTCGGCAAGACCCCCGACATCCTGGACTTTTTCTCCCAGGTGACCGGCCGAGCGTACCCCTACGCGAAATACGCCCAGACCACCGCGATCGATTTCCACTCGGGCGGCATGGAGAACATCTCGGCGACCACCCAGACGCTCGGCACGCTGCACGATTCGGCCGACGAAGAGGACTTCCCGAGCACCGGGCTGGTCGCCCACGAAGCGGCGCACCAATGGTTCGGCGACCTGATCACCTGCCGCGACTGGTCCGACATCTGGCTGAACGAGGGGTTCGCCTCCTACTTCGGCGCGCTGTATGCCGAGCACGACCGGGGCGCGGACGAGCTGGCGGCCGAGATCGACGAGGGGCGCGCCGGCTATTTCGCCGAGGACGCCACCAAGTACCGCCGGCCGATCTCGACCCGGGGGTTCACCGACCCCGACGCGATGTTCGATGCGACCACCTACGGCAAGGGCGCCCTGTTCCTCCACCAATTGCGTGGGATCGCGGGCGACGAGGCGTTCTTTGCCGGCATCCGCCATTACGTCGAGCGATTCGCCGGGCAGACCGTCACCACGGCGGATTTCCAAGGCGCGATGGAAGAGGCGACCGGCCTGTCGCTCGGCCCCCTGTTCGATGCTTGGGTCCGCGGCGCCGGCCATCCGGAGCTGAAAGTCCGCTGGACATGGGAGTCGGAGGATCGCACCGCGCACCTGCATGTCGAGCAGACTCAAGAGATCACGCCGGAGACCGGCTTTTTCGCCTTTCCGCTGGAGATCGCCTGGGTCGGCAAATCGGGGACCGAGATCCGTCGCTTGAACGTCGAGCCGCGGCAAGCTCAGGACTTCGTGCTCCCCCGGGAGGAGCGCCCGGACACGATCGTGATCGATCCGAACGGCTGGCTGCTCGCGAGCGTCGATTTCGACAAGCCGGCCTCCGAGTGGATCGCCCAACTGGCGGCGGCGGAGCGCCTGGCGCCGAAGCTCGAAGCGGTGCGCGCCTTGGCCAAGCTCGGCGGCCCCGAGACGGTTGCGGCGCTCGCCGAAACGCTGCGTGTCGGCCGCCATCGCGCGCTGCGCGCCGAGGCCGCGACCGCTCTCGGCGAGATCGCTTCGCCCGGGGCGCTGCCCCCTCTGGTCGCCGCGGCGACCGGCGAAAAGCGCGACCGCGAGAATCAGGTCCGCGCCGCCGCCGCCGAGGCCCTGGCGAAGTTCCCCGGCCATGCGGAGCTGATCGCGAAACTCGCGGCGCTGCTCGGCGGCGACCCGAGCATCAAGGTGCGCGCCGCGGCAGCCGAGTCGCTCGGCGCGTTCGAGGACCACAAGGCCGAGGCGGCCGCCGCCCTCCTGCCCGTGCTCGACAAGTCCAGTCATCGCGAAGTCGTGCGCGGCGCCGTCCTGGGCGCGCTCGCCCAACTGGGCGAGCCGCGCGCCTGGCAGAAGGCGATCCGCTTCGCCGCCTACGGCGCCCCGGCCGACAGCCGAGGCGAAGCGTTCGATGCGATCGCCGTGCTCGGCCGAACCGCGGCCGAAACGTCGGGGGATGCCGCGTTCGGCGCGAAACGAAAAGGCGAGGCGCTGCGCCTGCTCTTGGGCTACCTCGACGATCCCGACTATTTCGGCCGCGGCGATCTGTACGGGGCGCTCGCCGAGCTGGGCGACGAGCGCGCCCTGGCCGCCCTCGACCGGGCCGCCGCCAACGGAGTGGATTTCTTCGAGCGTCGGCGCGCGAGCCGGTCCGCCAAGAAGCTCCGTGAAACGTTAGAGAGTTCCGGCGACCTCGCCGGCCGGCTCGGCCGGCTGGAAGAGGAGTCGGCCAAGCTGCGCCGCGAGCTCGACGCGTTGCGAGCCGAGCGCGAAGGAGGTGTTCAGTGAGCTCAGAACCCGGTCCCTGGCGGCCGATCCTGTCGGGTGAGTTGGCGGACCGGGTGAACCGGTCGATCGAGGAGGTCGTCGCCGCCTTCCCCGCCGCGCCTGCGGTTTCCCCCTATCCCGGCGAGCGGACCGGCGAAACCCCCGGTCTCGCGGGCGGCAATGCCGGGCACGACCTGTTTTATACCTACCTCGCCGAGGCGACCGGCCGCGAGGAGTACGCCGAGGTGGCCGAGCGCCATCTCGACGAGGCGGTCGAAGCGCTCGCCACCGAGCCGATGGGCGCGAGCCTCTACGGCGGGTTCTCCGGCGTCGCCTGGGTCGCCGAGCACCTCCAGGGGCGTCTCTACGAAAGCGAAGAGGGAGAGGACGCGAACGAGGAGATCGATTCCGCCTTGAACGATCTGCTAGACCACCCGTGGACCGAGACCTACGATCTGATCGGCGGCCTGGTCGGTTTCGGCGTCTACGCGCTCGAACGGGTGCATCGCCCGACCGCCCGTCTCTGCCTGGAGCGAACGGTGGACCGTTTCGACGACCTCGCAGAAAAGCGCGACAACGGCCACGTCACCTGGTTCACGCCGCCCGAGCAGCTCCCCGAGCATCAGCTCGAAACCAGCCCCAACGGCTATTACAACCTGGGGGTCGCGCACGGCGTGCCGGGGGTCATCCCGGTGCTCGCCGCCGCCGCGGCCGTAGGGATCGAAAAAGCGCGGCCGTTGGTCGAAGGGGCCGTCTCCTGGCTTTTGTCGAGCCAACTTCCCGAGGGGATCGGCTCTCGCTTCGGCTATACCGTGAGCCCTGGGGTGGACGCGCTCTCCCCGTCCCGGCTTGCCTGGTGCTACGGCGATCTCGGTCTCGCCGCCGCATTGTTCGCCGCGGCGCGCGCGCTCGGCCGGAAGGATTGGGAGGACGAAGCGCTCTCGATCGCCCGCGATTGCACCGGCCACCCGGACGAGTCGGCCGGCGCGCGCGATGCGGGCCTCTGCCACGGCGGAGTCGGCATCGCCCACCTCTACAACCGCCTGTACCAGGCCTCCGGAGACGAGAAGCTCGGCGCGGCGGCCGAGCACTGGTACGCCAAATCGCTGGAGCTGCGCCAGGCGGGCGAAGGGATCGCCGGCTACCGGTCGTTCTTCGGCGGCTTCAAAGACGGGCCGGAGTGGCTCTCGAGCAAAGGCTTCCTCGAAGGCGCGGCAGGCATCGGTTTGGGGCTGCTCGCGGGCGTCAGCAGCGTCGAGCCGGCTTGGGACCGGGTGCTCTGCGTGACGCTGGCCCCGTTGGATTGACGACAGCCCTCACCCCCGGCCCCTCTCCCAATGGGAGAGGGGAGAACAGCAGGAAATGCTTTGCTTTGCACCCCTCTCCCTTTGGGAGAGGGGCCGGGGGTGAGGGCTGAGCCCCGCCCCGTTCCCGCCAACCGCTATACTCCTCCGCCATGGCTCCGCGCTTCGACGCCACCCGGCGAGCGCTCGATCTTGCGGTCGCCGACCTGCTCGACACCACTCTGTTGCGCTCTTTGGGTTTCGCCAACCGGGGCGGCTACGAGCGGATGTGGCTCGGCCAGGCGATCCATAGCCGCTATCAGGAAGAGACGCTCGGCACCGACGCGACCTATCAGCGCGAGGTGGTGGTGGTCCACCGCTTCGAGCACCGGGTCGGCCAGAGCGTCTGGCAGGTTTCGGTCTCGGGCCGGATCGACGGCCTGCGCAAGGAGCCGGACGGCACCCTGGTGGTCGAGGAGATCAAGTCGGTCCGGCGCGGCGCCAACCTCGCGCCGCACATCCGCGAGATGTATCAGCGCCAGGCGCTCCTTTACGCTTGGATGCTCGCGTCGAGCGAAGGGGCTCCGGAGAAGATTCGCGCCGAGCTGGTGCTGATCTCGATCGGCAGCCACGACGACGGAACGGGCTCGGACACCGAGCGCGAGCCGCTCGATCTCGACGCGCGGGCGATCGAGCTGGGCGTGCGCCGCCGGCTCAACCTGCTGATTCACACCTGGGAGGCGGGCCGCCAGGCCGCCGCCGACCGCCACCGGGCGGCGGAGCGGCTGCGCTTTCCGTTTCCCGAGATCCGCCCGGGGCAGGAGGAGATCCTCGCCGCGGCCGAGACCGCGGTGGCGAATCACGAGCACCTGCTGCTTCAGGCGACCACCGGCATCGGCAAGACGGTCGCGGCGCTTTACCCCGCGCTCCGCCATGCGCTGGCGAACGACCAGCGGCTGTTCGTCCTCACCGCCAAGACCACCCAGCAGGAGATGGCGACCGCGGTGATCCGCCTGCTCGACCAGGACGGGGCGTTTCGCGCCGTGCGCCTGCGGGCCAAGGCGAAAATGTGCGCGAACGACCAGATCATCTGCCACGAGGAGTACTGCCGCTTCGCCAAGGACTACGCGCTCAAGCTGCACACCAGCGGGGTGATCCCGCGCCTGCTCGACGACTCAGCCCTCCTCGAACCCGATGCGATCTTCGCCGCCGCAAAAGCCGCCGAGGTCTGCCCGTTCGAGGTGAGCCTGGAGCTTTCGGGTCGCGCCCAGGTGACGATCTGCGATTACAACTACGCGTTCGACCCCTACGTCTCGCTGCCCGATTTCGCCGCCGACCGCGACCTGTCCGACACCATCCTGGTGATCGACGAGGTCCACAACCTGGTCGATCGCGGACGCGGCTACTACTCGCCGGAGCTCTCGGCCGGCGCCGCCCGCCGTGCGGCGGAAGGGATGCAGCGGGGCGGCGAGCCGATCCATTTCAAGCTCCAGGCGCTCTGCGCCCGCCTGGGGCACCTGATCGAGCACGCGGTGGCCGACGCGCTGGAAGAGGGACCCGCCGGGGAGCGCGCCGTCGAGGCGCCGTTGCCGGAAGAGGCGCTCTGGCGGCTCCGTCCGGCGTTCGACGAGGCGTTCGTCGATTACCTCGAATACCAGCGCGACACCAAGAGCTTCCGGCCCGACGATCCGTTCGTCGAGCTCTATTTCCAGCTCTTGAAGTTTTTAAACGGCCTCGCGGTCTCGGACGCCGCGTTCAGCCACACGCTCGAACGGCGCGGCGGGGAAAGCCGGCTGCGGGTGCTGTGCAAGGACCCCAGCCGCTTTTTGGGCAACGTCCTCGGCCGGTGCAGCTCGGTGATCGGCCTGTCGGCGACCCTTTCGCCGCCCGAGTTCTACACCGGGCTGCTCGGCTTCGGCGCCGGCCGGACCGCGTTCGTCGAGATCCGCAACCCCTTCCCGGCCGAGAACCGCCGGGTGGTGATCGACGCCACGGTCGAGACCACCTGGAAGTTGCGGGGCGAAAATTACGGCCGGATCGCCCACCGGCTCGCCTCGTTCGTCGAGAGCGTGCCGGGCAACTGCCTGGCGCTCTTTCCCAGCTATCAGTTCCTGGCCGAGGTGGCGCCGAAGATGCGCCTGTCGTCCAAGCGCCTGATGATCCAGCGCCAGAGCGATTCGGACCGCGAGCGCGAGTTGATCCTCGAAGCGCTTAAGTCGGCGATCTTCGGCGACATCGTGCTCGCCGCGGTGGCGGGCGGGGCGTTCGCCGAAGGGGTCGATTACCCGGGCGAGATGCTCAAAGGGGTGGCGATCATCGGTCCTTGCCTGCCGGGGCTGTCGCTCGACCAGGAGCTGCTCAAGACCTACTATCAGGAGCGCTTCGACAAGGGTTTCGAGTACGCCTTCGTGGTGCCGGGCCTCACCCGCGTGGTCCAGGCCGCCGGCCGGCTGATCCGCTCCCCCGCCGACACCGGAGTGATCGCCCTGTTCGACCGGCGCTTCCTCGCCACCCCCTACCGCCGCTATCTGCCGGCCGATTGGCTGCCGGAAGAAGGGGCGGGAGCGCTGGTCGGCGACCCGGCGGAATCGGCGACGGAGTTTTTCGCACAGATCGCCCGGGAGCGGTGACCCCAACGCTCCGGCGGGGTGCTCCGTAATAAGGGATGGAGAAGGCACAGACACGACAATCTCCCTCCTCCGACTCCCTCCCTCCAAACCCCGCGCGAGCGGGGTTCTTTTTTGCTCAGATCGGCGGCGGAGCGGCCTCGCCCTCAGGCTCGGATTGCACTGGCGGCGGCGTTCGGCCCGCGCCCTCGCGTGCCTGCCATTCTTCGAAACGGCGGCGCCGTTCGAGCCGCTCTTCCGGCGTAAGCCTCCGCTCTCCGCGCGGAAAGAGCCGCGGACGGCCGAAACCGCCGCCCCGGGGTCCGCCCGGACGGTTCATCCGCGGGTTCTGCCCGGGATCGAACGGCCGATCCTGTGGGTTGGCCCCCGGCGGCTCCTGGCGCGGATCGAATCCGGGTTGGCCGCCGGGCATCTCCCGATTCTGCGGTCCCGGCATTCCCTGCCGTCCGGGCATCCTCCGACCGGGCCGCGGACCGTTCGGCCGCGGCTCTCCCGCCCCCAGGCGCAGACGGGTGATGAATTGCAGGTACTCCCGCTCGGCTTCGCCGTCGAGGATCTCTCGCGTCTCAAGGATCGTGCGCACGGTCTGCCGCTCCAAGGCGAGCTGGGCGGTTTGGATCGCGGCCAGGTTCGCTTCGATCTTGTCGCGATCCGGCCGGTCGGAGAGCATCTCGACGCGCACTTCGCGGCGCAGCTGTTGAATCCGCCAACGGCCATCGCGCATCGCCCCGATCATCTGGAGCTGGAGGGTGAAGAAACGCTCCCGCGTCGTCCCCGAAAGCCCCAGGTTCTGAGCGAATTCCCGCAGCCGGGGCGGCGGGATGGTCGGCACCGTGCCGGGCGGTCCCAGTTCCCGCTCGCCGCCGAACGGCACCTCTTCCTGGGGAGGACCCGGCGGATTTTGCGGTCCCGGCCGAACCGGATACCCCTCGCGCGGCCCTTCGTGTTCCGGCCCCTGCGGTTGCGCTTCCGGTTCCCGCGGCGGCGGCCGGTCCGGCAAGCCTGGTTCCTGAGGCGGCGGGTCGCCGAAACGTTCCGCGGGGAGCGGTCCCGACGCCTCCCGCGGCCGGAGGGCCGGCGGATTCTGCGGCTCCCGCGCCCGGATCACCCAGAGCGTCGCCAAAATCCCGGCGTTCAACCCCACCGAGATCAGCAACGCGAAGATCCACCCCCAGCGCCTCACAGACCCTCGCTTCCCGAGCCGGTGTCCGGATCGGCCGAAGCGCCGGAGTCCGTGCCATCGAAAGCCTGCCAGAAATCGTCGGCAAGCGTTCCCTCGTCGGCATACGCCCCGTCTTCGGCCGGCAGGTCGTAGTCGAGCTCCGCCACTCGGTCGGAGGTGGACGTTTCGGGCGCCGAGGGGACAGGGGTTGCCGGGGTCGTCCGGGTTGGAACCGTTGGGGCGACCGGAGCCGGCCCTTTCGAGCTTCCGGCCCGATCTCCCGAGGTCGCGGCAGACGGCGAGGCGCTCGGCGTTGCGGGGACGATCGAAGCCCCCGGAGTCTCCGAAACCTGGGGCGCGGCGACGGCGACCGTCCCCGCCGCAGAGGAATCCCCTCCCCCGCCGAGCCGCGCGAGACTCGACGTGAGGCCGATTCCGAGCGCCAGACCGGCCGCGAGCATCCCGAACGCCGCCGCCCGGACGCGGGTCGGCGCGACGCTCCAGAGACCGCCGCTCTCGACTCGCGCGACCACTTCCCGGGCGAAGCCGCTCGGGGCGGGAGAGGCCGGCGGCAGCTCCAGCCGGTCCCAGGCCGCTTCGAGCCGGCGCAGCTCTTCCGCCAGCTCCGGCACGCGCGCGAGGCGCTCGTGGAGCTCAAAAGCGCGCTCGGGCGGCAGCTCGCCGTGGAGGAGCCGCATCAGCTCGATCTCAGGCAGACGGTTCATTCTCATGTCCTCTTTGCCGGTGAAACCGTCGAGCGGTCGGATTCTTGCGCCGCTTCGAGCCGTCTCATGGCCCGGAAGAGGCGGCTTTCGACCGCCCCCTCCGAGATCCCGAGCACCTCGGCGATCTCCCGGTAGGATAAACCCTCGAACTTGGCGAGAATCAGAACCGCCCGCTGGTTCGGGGGAAGCTTGTCGATTCCTTGGCGTACCGCCCGCCAGCGCTCGCGGGCGTCCATCGATTCCGCCGCTCCGGGCCGGCGGTCGGCCGGCTCGAACGCCGGGCCGTCCTCTTCCCCCGAGTCCGAGAAACGGAAAAAGCGGACCAGATTGCGCCGCCGGATGCGGTTCAGGCAGTGGTTGACGCCGATCCGATAGAGCAGGGTGAACAGCTGGCCGCGCGGGCGAAACGACGCGGCGTTCCGGTACAGCTTGAGGAACACCTCCTGCGCCGCGTCGCGCGCCTCCTCGACGTCTCCCAACATCCGCTCGCACAGCCGTAGGAGACGGTCTTGGTTCTGGCCGACCAGAAGCTCGAACGCGATCGAGTCCCCGGCGGCCGTACGCGCCAGGGCGTCCCAGCCCGGATCGGCCGCAATCGACGGTTCGGTGCCCACTCGCTCTTTCAACCCTTCAGACCGGATTTCCTTGCGGCGAGCGTAGCACTCGCCGATCCGCTCACCCAGCCGGCCGGCGTGGCACAATCCGGCCCATGTCCGCATCCGCCGAGTTGCCCCTGCCCGACCGCATCGCCCGTTTCCTCGCCGACCCGCTCGGCGATTCCGAATCGTCGTTTGAGTCTCTTGCCCTCGCGGCGTACCGCTTTCAGGTCGAGCGGATCGAGCCGCTCCGCCGCTTGGCCGAAGCCCGCGGGCTCGATCCCGACCGGCTCACCTCCTGGCGCGACGTGCCGCTCGTCCCTTCGACCGCCTTCAAGAGCCTGACGCTCACGGCGGAGCCCGCCCAAGAGATCTTCCGTTCGAGCGGCACCACCCAAGGTCCGGAAGAGCGGAGCGTCCACCACCACCCGTTCCCCGACCTCTACCGGCGGACGATCGATCTCACGTTTCCCCGCTACTGCCTCGCCGGTCTCGGCCGACCGCCGATGCTTTCGCTCGTCCCCTCGCGCGAGCTGCTACCCGATTCGAGCCTGTCGTTCATGGTCGATCACGTCTTGACCCGCTTCGGAGCCCCGGAAAGCGCCAACGTCGTCGGCCCCCGCGGGGTGGAAGCCGCCCCGGCCCGCTCCTGGGCGGGAGCCCGCCAACGCGCCGGCCGGCCGGTCGTAGTGCTCTCGACCGCCCTTGCCCTTGACCAATGGCTCGGCGCGCTCGAACGCCAGGAGCTGCGCTTTCGCCTGCCCCCGGGGAGCGTTCTATTCGAGACCGGCGGATTCAAAGGCCGGGAGACCGAGATCTCCCGCGACCAACTGATCGAACGGATCGAAACCCGCCTCGGCATTCCGCGCCAACGGATCGTCCGCGAGTACGGCATGACCGAGCTGACCAGCCAGTGCTACACCGAAGCGCTCGACGACGGCGATCCCGACCTCTTCGTCGCCCCGCCCTGGGTGCGGGTCCGCATTCTCGATCCCGAAACCCTCGCCGAAGCTCCGGAAGGAACCCTCGGACTGATCGTGATCTTCGATCTCGCCAACCTCGGCTCCGCCGTCCACCTGCTGACCCAGGATCTCGGAATCGCCGAGCCGGGAGGCTTCCGCCTGCTCGGCCGCGCCGCGGGGGCGGAATTGAGAGGGTGCTCGCTCGCGGCGGAGGAGTTGGCGCGGGTGGGAGCCGGCCTTGTGGGACGGAGCGCATAGGCTCCCATGGCGCTCCACGTCGAGACCCCACTCCTCGAATCCCGCCCCTTGAGCCTCGCGGCCGGGCGCGCGATCTGGCTGAAACTGGAATCGCTCCAGCCCTCAGGCTCCTTCAAGCTCCGCGGCATCGGCCTCGCCTGCGAGACCTACTACGCCCGAGGTGCCCGGCGGTTCATCTGCTCGTCCAGCGGCAATGCAGGCTTGGCGGTCGCCTACGCGGGTCGGAAGCTGTCCGTCCCGGTCACGGTGGTGGTTCCGGAAACCGCCACCGCGCGAGCCAAAGAAGTGCTGGCTCAAGAGGGCGCCGAGGTCATCGTCCACGGGGCTTCCTGGCAAGAGGCGAATGACCTCGCGCTCTCGCAAGTCGGACCATCCGATGCCTTTCTTCACCCGTTCGACGATCCGCTCGCCTGGGAAGGTCACGCGACGCTGATCGACGAAGTCCGCCGATCCGGCATGAAGCCCGACGCCGTTCTGCTCTCGGTCGGCGGCGGCGGCCTTTTGTCCGGCATTGCCCAAGGTCTGGAGCGCAACGGTTGGGGCGACGTGCCGATTCTCGCCGTCGAAACCGAAGGCGCCGCGTCATTCCACGAAGCCACGAAAGTCGGTCATCCGGTGGAGCTGGAAAGGATCGCCAGCATCGCAAGCTCCCTGGGCGCCAAACGCGTCTGCGAAAAAGCCGTTCAGTGGTGGAAAGAGCGCCCAATCCAAAGCCTTCTGGTCTCCGACCGGAGCGCGCTCGCCGCCTGCGAGCGATTTCTCACCGACCAGAGAATCCTGGTCGAACCCTCCTGCGGCGCAAGCCTGGCTCCGGTCTACGAGAAGGCGCCCGAGCTGGAACCCTTCGGCACGGTGCTGGTCGTCGTCTGCGGCGGGGCCACGGCTACGATCGACCAGATTCGGGCGTGGGCGCGAGGGGTCTAGTGAACCTGCTTTAGGCGGATTTTCGAGGATGCCCCGGATTTGGTCGGGAACGCACTGGAAGCTATTGATCGCAAAGGGGTTGACAGATCTAAAATCCAATTTTAGATTTGTCAGGATGCGTTTTGCCCGGCTCTAGAGTGATGTGCGGCTAGGCTGGTAAACTCGATGTAGGAGGTTCAGGAACCATGCACACCGAGACCCCGTTTGCCGAAGTACTCGAGGCCGTCGACCAACTCAGCTTGGACGACCAGCAAAGCGTCGTCGAGATCCTCAGGAGCCGAATTATCGAACAACGGCGCAACGATCTCGTGGCCGACGTCGAAGAGGCGGAAGCGGAATTTCGGGCGGGCAAAGCGGTTCCACGAAGCGCCCGGCAGCTGATCGACGAGATCCTAGGGTGAGTCGGCAACTCCTTCATTCGGCCACCTTCGTTCGGGCAGTCCGCAAAGTAGTCGAAAAGGACTCTCGCCTCGCCAAGGGATTGATCAAGACCCTTATGCAGCTGGAGGAGGATGCCTTCCATCCCAGCCTCCGAACCCACAAACTCAAGGGCCGTTTAGCTGACCGCTGGGCCTGTTCCGCGGGCTACGATTTGAGAGTTCTGTTCCGCTTCGTTGTCCATGAGGAAGTGGAGGCGATCCTGCTTTTGACGGTAGGTGGGCACGAAGAGGTGTACTGATCTTGTTAGGGTAACAATATACTTGACTCACCCGCGTATCTAGGGTAGAGTCTCTCCATGGACGCCAGAAATCACTTCCCCGAGACCCTGCTAGAGGCCGTAGTCTACTTCTCGAATCCCGACGTGGCCCTCGAATTCGTCGTCAATCTTCGTTGGCCGAACGGCGTGATCTGCCCAAACTGCGAAGCTGAGAACCCGATGTTCTTGGCGACCCGCCGAATCTGGAAGTGCCGCGCCTGCAAAAAGCAGTTCTCCGTCAAGGTCGGAACGATTTTCGAGGATTCTCCGATCGGCCTGGATAAGTGGCTCCCGGCGTTCTGGCTTATCGCCAACTGCAAGAATGGGATTTCTTCCTATGAGATCGCGCGGGCGCTCGGTGTCACTCAGAAAACCGGCTGGTTCATGGCTCACCGGATTCGGCTTGCCCTACAAGATGGCACTGTCGAGATGATGACCGGTGAGGTCGAAGTGGACGAAACCTACATCGGCGGTCTCGCTCGGTTCATGCACAAGGACAAGCGGGCTATCAAGATCACCGGAACCGGCGGGGCTGGTAAAGCGGCGGTCATGGGATTGTTAGAGCGCCACGGCAAAGACGGACATAGCCGGGTGAAGACCAAAGTCGTTTCGAACGTCAAGCGGAAGACTCTGAGCCCGGAAGTGCGGGCGAATGTCGCCGAAGGCTCGAAAGTCTTCTCTGACACTCTCGCTTCCTATGCCGATCTCTCCGACGACTACACCCACAAGGTCATCAATCACGCCGAGAGCTACGCCAAGGGGCGGATTCACACCAACGGGCTAGAGAATTTCTGGAGCCTCTTGAAGCGGTCGCTCAAAGGCACCTACGTTTGTGTCGAGCCGTTCCATCTCTTCCGCTACTTGGACGAGCAGTCTTTCCGGTTTAACACCCGCAAGGGCACCGACGCGCTCCGCTTTCTTCACGCTGCCGCCGGTTTGATCGGTCGCCGTGTCCAGTACAAAGAGTTGATCGGACAAACGGCCACGGCCTAAGGGCCAAGGACGGGGGAAGAAACCGAAGGGGAAGAAATGACAGAAGACGAACCGGGCGGGAAGATCCCGCCCGAACGTACGCCATTCGAGAAGTTCTCGGACCTGACGCGCCGCGTTCTTTCCGTTCCGAAGGCGGAGATAGACG
>Ga0134122_10000765_pt1 | contig 22360 bp, 22 predicted proteins | sample KB302_FD_96461 | JGI IMG/M metagenome (GOLD analysis project Ga0134122, IMG submission 96461) | Terrestrial soil microbial communities without Nitrogen fertilizer from Kellogg Biological Station, Michigan, USA - KB3-0-2 | ecosystem: Environmental > Terrestrial > Soil > Unclassified ... | reverse complement strand
GGATTCACACGGGCGCCATTGAGTTTGACGCCCCAATGGAGATGCGGGCCGGTCGCACGGCCCGTCGCTCCAACCTTACCGATGATTTGCCCTGCCTTCACCAGGTCCCCATCCTTCACAAGGATTTCAGAGAGATGAAAATACATGCTATAGAAGCCAAGCCCATGATCGACGAAGACTCCCCTGCCGGAGAAGATATGATCGACAGTCAGGCGCACGACCCCGTCGTTCGTCGCTGCCACGTCGGTTCCTAGCGGCGCGCCGATATCTTCCCCATTGTGCGGATTGCGCGGTTTACCGTTCATCACCCGCACGCTGCCGAAAATACCGGTACGCTTGCCATTCACCGGCTCCAGAAAGTTACTGCGCCATAATTTCAAACGCGAGTTCTCTGCGAGCGCCTGCTTGACTTGCTCCTGCTCGGCTTTCCAGCGTGCCGTAGCCTTCTCATCCAGATCGACCTTCTCTTTCGGCAATGTCAGATGCTCAACGGAGAAATTTTCTTTGGCCACCAGAATGTTAACGCTCAACTGCTTGGCCTGTTCACCCTGCCTCACCTCGACAGCGAGCTCATAGGTCCCTGGTTCGTCCTGCATATCGATCCCGAGCAATCCCAGATAGCCGGCCGGCTCCCCAGGCCTAAATTCACGGAAAAATGGAATCGTCCGGCCTAGAAACACTCCCTTCACTTCCGTCGCCTGTTCTTCACCCTTCACCTTGATCAGCAGCACCTGCCCCTGCTTACCGCTGTATTGTCCATCGAAACCCATGGGTGCAGGAGTCGTATTGGAAAACAATTCAACGGGAAAGACACTGGATAGCAATACAATAGCCGTAATCAACATTCGATCAAGCCGTGAGATCCGCATACGCGCCTGGTTGCCCGCAGTCATCATCGGTAGAACCGTAGTCCCGCCACTTGGGAAAGTAACTCATCTACGCGCCGATTAACGGCGCTGAAGGGGTCCATGCAGAGGATCGTCTCTTCCCAATAGCCATTGAGTTTTAGATAGGTCCAGTCGACCGTATAGGACCGATTTTTTGCACGGGCAAACCGGATAAAGTCGCCGCGCACCTTCGCCCTCGTGGTCTGGGGAGGGGTCGACATGGCCCGTTGCACCGCTTCCTCCTCCACAACCCGTTCGATCAGCCCCCTGGATTCCATCAGATAGTATAACCCGCGCGTCCGTTTGACATCATGAAATTGAAGGTCGAGCAGGAACACTCGGGGGTCATCCCAGCCGCACCCCTTCTTGTCGATATAGGATTGGATGAGGTGGCGCTTGGTCACCCAATCAATTTCGCGCACCAGCTGCATGGGGTCTTCGTCCAGTTTATCCAGGACCATAGCCCATCGTTGCCACACATCGTCGAGGAGCGGATCATGCGCCTGTTGCGCCAAATACTCCTGCGCCCGATCAAGGTAGATCCGTTGAACTTCGACCGCGGTCAACTGGCGACCATCATCCAGCTTGACCTTGCGCTTCAGGGTGGGATCGCGCGAAATCTCTCGAATGGCTTTTACCGGATCCTCAAACTCCATTCCTTGGACCCCGTACCCCTCTTCGATCATGGACAGCACCAATGACGCCGTGCCGACCTTTAAAAATGTCACGAACTCCGACATATTGGAATCCCCGACGATGATATGGAGGCGGCGGTAACGTTCCGCATCGGCATGCGGTTCGTCTCTCGTATTGATGATGCTGCGAGAAGAGGTTGTTGAAGAGGAGGTCTTCTCGTGAATGTGTTGCGCTCGTTGAGAAATGAAATATTGTGGCTTGCCGGATACTTTCAAAACCTTACCGGCACCGCTATAGATCTGCCGCGTGACAAAGAAAGGAATGAGCTGCTCCGTGACTTTCCAGAAATCAACATCGCGGCGCATAAGAAAGTTTTCATGACACCCATAGGTGTTGCCCAATGAGTCCGTGTTGTTTTTAAAAATGTAGATTTCGCCGGACAGGCCTTCTTCTCGCAGTCGTTCTTCTGCTGCCGGCAGGCAAGCCTCAAGCAACCGTTCGCCGGCTTTATCATGAATGACAAGGTCAAGGATGTTGTCGCATTCGGGGGTGGAATATTCAGGGTGGCAACCCGTGTCCTGATAAAATCTGGCGCCATTCACGAGAAACGCATTGGAAGGCCAGCTGTTCGGAATGAGGCCTTCAAAAATATATCCCAGCACCTTCTCCATCGGCAAATAGACGCGACCGTTGGGAGAAAAGATGAGTCCGTACTCATTCTCCAAACCGAAGATACGTCGTTTCAAGGGAATGGGTTGCAGCATGTAGTCAACACAGAATAGCAGCCGTCTCGGGCTTCTTCAACAGAAGCGCATGATCCGTGGTCGGGGTCTATCTGGTTGGCCTGGTCTATTCGGTCTATCTGGTCTATTCAGTCTGTCTCGTGTGCTTGCTTGAACGAAACTAACCAGATGACGAGATAGACGAGACCAACCAGACAGACTAGATAGACCAGATAGACGAATGGACTAGATAGACACTTAAGTGGGGAGGAGCTGTTTAGTGTCTGCCGGCGTCAGCCGTCGGAATCTTCGTCCGTCTCTGGTGCGGTCTAACACTGCTACTTCCAAACTCTCCGGCAAGAGCTTCTGATTCCCAACTTGGTCGAGTGCAGCAATACAGAGGACAAGCGCAGCTTGAAGTTCCGGAGGTTGTGTGAATCCTTTTTCTCTTAACACGGCCTGCACGGCCTCGGACTTGCCTCCGATTACCGCAAAGGCACGCTCATCGATGATGCTCCCGTCAAAAGATATGCGGTACATCTCGTTCGCCTGACCATTGTAACCCACCTGGACAACCAAGATTTCTACCTCCAGCGGCTTCAACTCCTGGCTGAAAATGGTGCCGAGGCTTTGTGAATAGCCGTTGGCAAGTGATCGAGCCGTCACATCTTCCCTGCTATACATGAATCCCTTAAGGTCCGCATGTCGGATGCCGGCCTTTCGGAGGTTTTCAAACTCGCTGTACTTGCCGGCTCCGGCAAAGGCAATGCTGTCGTACACCTCGGATATCTTATACAGGGAGGCGCTGGGGTTCTCCGCGACGAGAAGGATCCCACTCACATATTCAAGGGCAATGATGGAACGGCCTTTCGCAATGCCTTTCTTGGCATACTCCGCCTTGTCCTGCATCATCTGCTCGGGCGAGACGTAATAGGGCATTGGCATACTCAGTTCTCCTTGGACCGGCGGGTCGCAATCAACCCGTCATAGATACCGCGGATCTGCTGGTCGGAAACATCGATAATGCCAGTCGCGTTCACGATCTTCGCAGTGGGATAAATGCCCCGCACGAGATCTGGTCCGCCGGTGCCGACATCATCGTCTGCTGCATTGTACAGAGCCAGCAGAGCCAACTTCAGCGCATCAGGCTCCCCCAGACCTTTGACGAAATGCTCCCGCATCGCATTACGCGCATCTTTGCCGCCCGAGCCGATCGCGTGGTAGTCCGACTCTTCGTACCGCCCACCCGCGAGATCGTACTTGAAGATGCGGCCTTCTGCTCGCTTCAGATCGTAGCCGACATACAGCGGCATGACGACTAGCCCTTGAAAGACCATCGGCAGATTGGCCTTGACCATTTGTCCTAGCTTGTTGGCCTTCCCTTCACAGGACAGCTGGATCCCTTCCAGTTTTTCATAATGTTCCAGCTCCACTTGGAACAGCTTGGCCATTTCGATACAGGGACCAGCCGCCCCTGCGATCGCCATGGCGGAATACTCATCAATTTTGAAAACCTTTTCGATCCGCCGCTCGGCAATTTGAAATCCCTCCGTCGCGCGACGGTCCCCGGCAATCACCACACCCTGCTGATATTTGATCGCAAGTACCGTGGTAGCCTGCGGCACGTTGACAGAGCCGACTCCACGGGTTGCCTCGGCCGCGGCTTGAGTCTGCAGCGATGCGCTACGGCCCGTTGGAGTGAGCGCGGGATGGTGCTGGGTCAAAAAATCGAAAAAACTCGATTCATTATGATTCGGGAAAAATGGCAGTTTCATAGTGTGGATTGCGATGGGTCCTTGTTGGTCAAGCCTTCAGCTTTTCCAGTAAGGCGTCGACGGTTTCGACCTGATCGAGGAGGTCGCTCGTCAATGAGGCTGTCCCTCTCAACGGGTCCATCAATGGCACTCGTTTGACCTGGTTATTCCCGACATCGAACAGTACCGACGTCCAACTGACTCCATAGAGCGACGCTGCAAACTTGCTGACACATCGCCCGCGAAAATAGGCTCGCGTCCCTGGAGGCGGAGTGGCCTCCGCCCGAATGACTTCGACGTCCTGTACGATTCGCTCGATCAAGTGACTACGCTCTAGCGTAAAGTAGAGGCCCCTGTCAGGACGGACGTCGTGATATTGAAGATCCATCAAGCGAATTCGTGGATCGTCCCACCCGCAGCCCTTTCGCTCCATATAGGATTCCATCATCTGCCGTTTGGCCACCCAATCCAATTCCCGCACCAAGAGCCGAGGGTCCTGTTCCAACCGATCCAATACGTCTTCCCAACGGACAAGGATGTCTTTCGTGACTTGAGGCAGATCGCGACAGGCATAGTATCCCATGGCGGCTTTCAAATACGCTCGTTGAATTTCCACCGCCGTTGTTGATCTTCCCCCCGTCAGCTTGAGGGCTTCCTTCATACCGACATCGCGAGACACCTTCTTAATACTTCTCACTGGATCATCCAACTCAAATTGCGGAAGATCCACTCCCGCATCGAGCAGGTCCAGGACGATGGCCAAGGTGCCGACTTTGAGGTAGGTCGAAAGCTCCGCCATATTGGCATCGCCCACGATCACGTGCAATCGTCGGTGCTTGTCATGCTCTCCATGCGGCTCGTCCCGTGAATTGACGATAGGTCGCCTGACCATCGTATTCAGGTCGACGAGGCACTCGAAGAAATCCGCGCGCTGCGAGATCTGATAATCCGTTGGGCTGGTCTGATTTTCTGCGCCAACCTTACCTGCCCCTGCAAAAATAAGTCGCGTGACAAAGAATGGAGCCAGGACCTTCACGATGCGCTCGAATGGAACCGCACGGGACATGAGATAATTCTCGTGATAGCCGTAGCTGTTGCCCTTGCCGTCCGAGTTGTTTTTGTACAGCACACAATGGTCTCGTCCCGTAACCCGCACCATCTGTGCGAGGCACTGAGCGAGAATCCGCTCACCGGCTCGCTCGAAGGCGACAATCTCTCGCGGGTTATTGCACTCCGGGGTGGAGTATTCAGGGTGGGCGCCGTCAACGTAGAGTCGCCCCCCATTGGCCAGCACCTTATTCAACTGACGGTTGTATTCAGGATTGGGCCGCTCCCGCTCTCCCTCAACCTCGAATCCGCGCGCATCGAGCAGCGGATTTTCATTTTCATAGTCCCACACGGCAAGCGGGGCCGGCAAACCTGGATAGTGCCCGATGACAGCGATGGAATTGGACACAGGGTCTGCTGCGGCAGGATCACGCGACGCGATGCCGAATTCTGTTTCTGTCCCCATGACGCGGGGAGTCAGCAAGATGGAGTCCTGCATAGATGTGATGTCTTAGAGATAGTGCCCTGTCGTAACGGTTTCGATCTGACGCGACTCGCCCGGACCTCCACTGATCGTCCGAAGATGCACGATCTTCTCTCCTTTCTTTCCGGAGATCTTCGCCCAGTCGTCAGGATTAGTCGTGTTGGGCAGGTCTTCGTGTTCCTTAAACTCCTCACGGATGGCCCGGATCAAATCCTCGGATTGAAGACCACGGCCTTCTTTTGCGATCGCCCGTTTGACGGCAAACTTTTTCGCGCGTGACACGATGCCTTCGATCAGCGCACCGCTCGCGAAATCCTTGAAATAGAGCACTTCCTTTTCGCCATTTGCGTAAGTGACCTCAATGAACTTATTCTCTTCCGATGACGCATACATCGCCTCGACCGTGAGATCGGTCATCTTTTGGACTAAGGCCTTGGTGTCTCCCCCATGGCGAGCCAAGTCTTCCTCTGAAAACGGCAGGTCGATACTCAGATACTTCGAGAAAATATCCTTTGCCGCCACCATATCGGGACGACCGACCTTAACTTTCACATCTAACCTTCCGGCGCGGAGCACGGCTGGATCGATGAGATCCTGCCGATTACTGGCTCCGATGACAATGACATTGCGCAACCGTTCCATTCCGTCGATTTCAGAGAGAAACTGAGGGACGATCGTCGATTCAATGTCGGAAGAGATTCCGGTCCCTCGTGTTCTGAACAGCGCGTCCATCTCGTCGAAGAACACGATGACTGGATTGCCATCTGCCGCCCGCTCTTTCGCTTTCTTGAAGACTTCCCGGACTTGCCGTTCGGATTCACCGACATACTTGTTGAGCAATTCCGGACCCTTCACATGCAGAAAATAACTCCGCACTTCTTTGCCGGTAAGATGTCCCAGCTTCTTCGCGATCGAATTCGCGACTGCCTTGGCGATCAATGTCTTTCCACATCCGGGCGGGCCATAGAGCAAGACGCCCTTCGGCGCGCTCAACTTGTACTCTGAGAACAGAGCCGGATGAAGAAACGGCAACTCCACCGCATCGCGAACCTGTTCTAACTCATGCTGCAATCCCCCGATATGCTCATAGTCCACATCAGGCACTTCTTCCAATACCAATTCTTCTGCCTCGGACCTCGGCAACTTTTCGACAACATAGCCGGACCGGGGATCATAGAGTAGATGATCGCCCACACTCAAACGTTCGGCTAGGAGCGGATCGCCAAGTTCCGCAACCTTTTCTTCGTCGAAATGCAACGTCACCAAGGCCCGATTACCTTCCAGGACATCCTTAAGCCGCACCACTTCCCCCTGGATATCGAACCCCTTGACCTCAATGACGTTTAACGCTTCGTTCAGGACTACTTCCTGTCCCTTGCGCATCGCACTCCCATTAATCGACGGGTGCAGGCTCACTTTCATCTTTCGTCCGGACACATACACGTTTCCCGTTCCGTCACTGTTAAGACTGGAAAAGATGGCATAGGCTGAGGGAGGCGCTGTCAGTTTTTCAACTTCGGCGCGCAACGATTCGATGTGCGCCTTCGCTTCCTGAAGCGTGGTGACAAGTTTTTCGTTCTGTTTAGTGGCTTGTTCAAGCTGGTAACGCGATTGGTATAGCCGGCGGATTTCTTCCTCCATCGACTGGATCTGCACACGAAGTTTCTCAACTTCGCGAACATGTTCGTCATTGCGTGATCCCACGTCCGTATTTCCTTCAGCCAACCGCTTTGTGATCTGCGTGACAGAATCCCGGAGAGACCGGAATCGACTCGGACTTTCTTTCTTGCCGTCCATCGCGCCACTCAAGAACCGCGAAACCCCTTGCTGAATCTAGAAGTCCTTGTCTGCGCGGATTCTATCACCCGTTCCTGGGGTGGTCAACCGGACGACGGCAATCTGCAATGAGATATCGATGCATGACGCACATCACGGTAGAGCCGTCACGGCGTCGAATAACTCGCGCGTCGCCCATTCCACATCATCCGCACCGAGAATCGCCCTGATTACTGCCACACCGAATGCTCCTGCATTCAGCATTTCCCTCACACGCGCCTTCGTCACTCCGCCGATCCCAAGAATCGGGATATGGACTAGTCGACAGGCATGCTCAAGAGTGTGAATGCCAAGCGGCGGACCAAACGACTGCTTGGATGGTGTCTCGTAGATCGGACCAAGGATGATATAATCTGCACCTTGCGCCTCGGCCTGCACTGCCTCTTCAATTGAATGGACGGAGATACCCAGGAGTCGTTCCGCGCCCAGCAACTGTCGTGCGATCGTTACAGGCAAACTATTGCTGCGCAAATGGACCCCGATGCCCTCCAGTCCCGACGCGACATCGATCCTATCATTGATCAGGAGTTGACATTTGTGTGGGACCGTCACGGCCTGCACCTCACGAGTCAGCGCCACAAGCTCTCTGGCTGAAAGGTCATGTTCACGGATTTGGATCGCCGGTCTCGCGGCTGCGAGCACCCGTTGGAGAAGAGGAACCAACAGACGCCCATTGGTCTGATGGCGATCCGTAACCAGCAGAAGTCGAAAGTCGACAGCGGGCCTCATTCGTGAGGCGTGAGGCGTGAGGGGTAAGGGGTAATAACACCTATTCTGAGGGAACAATCATCGACTCGCTTTTTCACCTCACCCCTCACGCCTAACGTTCGATTAGAGCATACCCTCGATGGGACTACTTGCTGTCGCATATAGTTTTCTCGGTATCCGCCCAGCTTTATAGGCAAGTCGACCGGCATGCACCGCATACTTCATCGCTTCAGCCATAGCAATGGGATCCTGAGCTCCTGCAATAGCTGTATTCATAAGCACCGCGTCAGCCCCTAACTCCATTGCAAGGGCGGCATCGGACGCAGTTCCAACACCGGCGTCAACAATGACGGGCACCTTGATCATCTCCATGATGATCTTCAAGTTGTACGGATTGCGGATGCCGAGTCCCGAGCCGATTGGTGCCGCCAACGGCATGACGGCCGGACAGCCGATGTCAACGAGTTTCTGAGCCACGATAGGATCGTCGTTCGTATAGGGCAGCACAATAAAACCTTCTTTGACGAGGATCTTTGCCGCTTCGATCAATCCGGCCGTATCGGGGAAAAGGGTCCTCTCGTCGCCGAGCACTTCGAGCTTGATCAAATCAGACACGCCGGCGGCCCTGGCCAACCGAGAATAGCGAACGGCATCCTCTACGTTGTAACAACCGGCCGTGTTAGGAAGAATGGTGTATTTTTTGGGGTCGATGTAATCGAGCAGGTTCTCCTTGGAACGATCGGTAATATTCACGCGGCGCACCGCCACCGTCACCACGTCCGCTCCGGATGCCTCGATAGCCTTTTTGGTTTCAGCAAAATCTTTGTACTTACCGGTCCCGACAAACAGTCGCGAAGTAAACTCATGACCGGCAATGATCAAGCGATCATCCTGCATGGGTAAAACCCCCTCCTATGGCCTGAGCGCTCACGGGCGCACCACCGCCGATGAAGCTCAGGATCTCCACTCGATCGTCTTGTTTCAGACGTCGGTCATCGAAGTCTTTCCGATCCATGATTTCCAAGTTCAGCTCCACCGCGACACGCTCGGCCTGAATGGCAAGCTCACGCAACAGATCCCCTACAGTAGTGCCAGCTCGACAGCCCCGCTGCTCGCCATTCACCTGAATCTGAATCGAATTTTCCATTTCCTTGTATCCTAGGGGAGCGGATTTCCTAATGTCAATCAACCTGATTGCCTCGGGCTCTTGCCCCGCATCTGTGATCACGTCAGAATGCATATCACGGACTATGGAATCTACCCCGGAGCATAACCGGCAAGTCGCGACTATCTTTCGGTCAATGGCCGAACGATTAGCCACCCAACGGGCGAATCCCTATCGAGTGAGAGCCTATCGGAAGGCTGCGGATACCATCGAAGCCTTGCCGGAAGACATCGCAGATGTCACCGCACGGGAGGAACTGGAAGATATCGATGGAATTGGCCGTGACCTGGCCGACAAGATTGAAGAATTTCTCAGAACCGGGACGATCCAGGCCTATGAAGCTTTGAGAATGCCCCTCCCGGATTCCGTGCAGGGCTGGAGAGACCTCCCGGGATTGTCCGAATCGCTTGTGGCCTACCTCTACTCTCGGCTGGGCATTACCACTTTGCCCGATCTTGAACAATTGGTGCGATCACACATGCTGCGTACGATACCAGGGTATTCAGGGTCCGAAGAGCGGCTATTGGAAGCGATCGCTGCACAACAGCAGCTTCCCGTTACGAAGCACGAGGAAGCTCCTTGAAGATCTTCCACGTCTTCAGCATCTCGACCGCCTTTTGGAGTTGGACATCCTGCTCGAGCGAGGGATCGCCTGAGACATCAACAGGAGAAGTCTGAGGCGTCGTGCCATTCTTCGGAGCGCCCTCTTCCTGCCCTTTGCCATTCTGAGCCGGCTGATCTTTCCCGGGCACAACTGCAATCTTGGGCTGCTTCTGCTCCCCCTCCTTTTCACCGGACTTGCCTTCGCCTGCCTTGGCGACAGTGGTCGGTGGTTGGGATTTCACAACAATATCGGGCGTAATTCCCGTCGATTGGATCGAACGTCCTTTCGGGGTGTAGTACTTCGCCGTCGTGAGGCGGAGCCCGGAACCATCTCCCAACGGGAGAATGGTTTGCACCGACCCCTTGCCAAACGAGGTCGTACCGACAATCACCGCCCGCCCGTAATCTTGCAACGCGCCTGCTACGATCTCAGACGCACTGGCGGACCCTTCATTGACCAGAATGATCATGGGCGAGTCATCCATCTGATCTTTCCCTTTGGAGACCCACTCGTCCTTCTTGCTTTCACGCCCTTTGGTATAGACCACCAATTTCCCGCTTGGTAGAAACTGCTCGGAAACCTCAACTGCCGAAGTCAACAATCCACCAGGATTATTGCGGAGATCGAGAATCGTCGATTGGAGTTTCTGCTCTTTGAACTGTTTGAGTACTTTGCTCAAATCTCGCCCCGTCGATTCCTGGAATTGCGTCAGACGGACGTATCCAATATTGTCCATCACCTTCGATTTCACACTCTCAATCTTGATAGTATCGCGGACCAATGTAAATTGGAGAGCCTCAGGAACCCCCTCCCGCTGAATCGTTAGATTGACCTTCGACCCCTTGGGGCCACGCATTTTTTGAACGGCATCCATCAAGGTAAGGTCTTTCGTCGTTTCGTCGTTGACCTTGGTAATAAAATCACCCGCCTTCACTCCGGCCCGGTGGGCCGGTGTACCCTCGATGGGTGCGATCACTGCCAAACGGTTCTCCTTCACCCCGATCTGAATGCCCACGCCTCCAAACTCGCCCTTCGTTTCAACCTGCATTTCCTTATACATGTCCGCGGTCATGTAGGCCGAATGCGGATCGAGAGTTGAAAGCATGCCACGAATAGCTCCTTGAACAAGGTCCTTCACCTTTGTTTCATCAACGTAACTTTTCTGAACCTGAGTTAACACTTCAGAGAACGTCTTCAACTCTTCATAGGTTTCCGTGGCATGCCCTGTTTTCTCCCAACCTTTGCCGAGTAGTACACCTAGGACCAGCGCCACTACCAACATAGGGCCCAATATCCAGAATCGTCGTTGGGGATCCTGTTCCATAAAATTAATGTCCTTTCCTAATTCCTACTCCCGAGAAGTCTATCTATATCATGCTATTCTTTTGCGACAAAAGGTCTTCAGACAAATACGTCTCCCGTTTTCTGAACCTTCGGCTTCGAAGCCTGTCCGACATTGACCTTTCTACTGCGGCGAACGATCTGCAACCATCTGCATCGTTCTCGGCCCGAAAAAATCTTCGATGTATTCCAGCGAATACACCTCCGTTTTTTCCTGGCCTGCGGCCTTGCTTCTGGTAGCACCTCCTTCGCCTCATCACGAAGGCAATATCGGACAGGCTCCTACCGCTTAGCCAACCATTGGAGAGGATCGATCGGCTCTGCCCCTTCGCGCAACTCAAAGTATAGAGTATTTTCCCCTGTCATGCCTGTATCACCCGTTTCCCCGATTGCTTGCCCGGCTGCCACCTCTACCCCCACAGGGGTGAGTATCTTCGAGGCGTGGGCATACAACGAAAAGAATCCGTTTGCGTGATCAAGGATTATAACGAGTCCATATCCTTTCAACCAGTCTGCATAAACAACGGCCCCCGGCATCACGGCATGAATGGTGCTCCCTTCAACAGTCTTGATTTCGATGCCTCTCCGCTGAACATAAGTATTGAAGGTCGGATGTCTCTGGCGACCTAAAAAGGAAACAATATTCCCGTTAGCCGGCCATGGCAGAGAGCCCTTAACCCCGCGAGGAGCGTTTCCCCCAGTCGGCGGCCGGGCCAGGGCCGCGCGGCGGCGTTGTTCCAATTCCCGCAACAGACTGTCGATGCGCGATGCAGACCGTTCTAATTCTTGGAGTGCGTGCTCATATGACTCTTTTTCATGAGTAATCTTTGCAAGATAGATCTTCTTTTCTTTCTTGACCGATTTCATCTCAGCCAATTGCTTCTCGGTGCTTTGCTTGTATGACAGCATCCCAACTCGGGCCTCTTCCCGTTGCCGTTCCGCCTCCTCCATACGAGTCATATCGGCTCGGAATGTTCCCATGAGGGCGTAATCCCGTTCGGAGACGGCAGTAAGATACTGAAGCCGCCGCTGAAAATCTCCATAGGAGTCCGAGGCCAGCAGGGTTTTCCACTGTCCATATCGGCCCTCCATATACTGCACTTTCAGTCGAGCCAGAATGGCGTCCTGACGCTCTCGTATACCCGCATGTAGACCGGCCAGCCGCGTATTAATGACCTGGATCTCTTGATCTTTTTTATGCAGCTGCCGGCTAATTTCCTGATGCGCCTGTCGGTAGCGCAAGAGGCGCTCGTCGAGTGTCTGAATCCCCTGTAACAGGGACTCCCGCTTTTTCCCTGCTGCATCTGCCTGCTTACGTGCTTCCTCGATCTGCCCCTTGAGTTGATCGAGAGCTTTCCGTTCTTTCTCAATCTTGTCGACGATCGGATCGGCAGCCACAGCGGTCGACCAGGAATGACCTGCAAGCCCCCAGATCAGGACTCCGACTCTGACCGCCATCCAATACCTCATGCTTTGGCCCCACCGAACCGCCGCATGGATACGAAGCTGCCTGCGACGCCCAGCCCCATCCCCACCGCAATCAAGGCAAGACAGACTGACGGAGGGAAAAACGCAATCAGATTGTCGAGTCCCGCAAATCGCCCCATCGTTCGCATTTGCTGCCGAAACAGTTCGTACATACATTTAAGCATGACCAGAGAGAGTGCGCTTCCTAAAGCCCCGAGTACCGCGCCCTCTAACAGATAGGGGACTCGGATAAAGCTGGATGTCGCCCCGATGAGACGCAAAATGGCAATCTCATCTCGTCGGGCGAAGAGTGTGAGACGGATCGTATTGGCGATAATAGTGACGGCAGCCGCCGAAAGAATGACGCCGATACCGATTGCGACCAGCTCGATCGATCGAATTACTGTCGCGAGGGCATCGATCCAGTCTTGATTATAATCGACCTTGGACACGCCGCCGACCTGCCTCATCCGTTCCGCCCATCGCTTAATGGCATCCGGCGAGTGAAACAACGGGCTGAGTGCCACGACAAAGGAAGCTGGTAAGGGATTCTGGCCCAACCCTTCGAGCAAATGAGACTCTGAAGGAAATTGCGCCTTGAACTCTCCCAGCGCCTGTTCTTTCGAGATAAACAGCAGGGAGGCGACCGCACGATCACTCCGCAAATGCTGCTCTACCCCTGCAACGGAATCGGCGGAAAGGCGGTCATCAAGATAGACCATGATCTTGACATCGTCCTGGAGCGACCCGGCTGCGGTCCTCAGGTTGACGTAAACCAACAAAAAGACCCCGACGCAAGCCAAAGTAAAGGCCGTGGTCAAGATGGCGACCATTGTCGTCGTGCGATTGGTCCGCATATTGACCCAGGATTCTTTGAGAAGATACGAGAGCGTTCTCACCCCATCACCCGCTGTTCCGGCAACAGTCGACCCTGTGACAATGTGAGCACCCGCCGATTGACTTGCGTCATAACCAGGGGGTCATGCGTCGCCACCACGACCGTAGTACCCCGTGCATTAATGAGTTTAAACAGTTCGATAATCTCGGACGTCAGGGCCGGGTCTAAGTTTCCGGTTGGTTCATCTGCCAATAAGACGACGGGACCGTTCACAATCGCGCGCGCGATACACACACGCTGCTGCTCCCCGGTCGAGAGGCCTGCAGGAAGTTGATCCCGTTTGTGCTCGACACCGACCGCTCGTAACGCTTCCGTCACCTTCCGACGAATGTCGGCAGGAGAAGTGCCTTGCACCAGCAATGGCAGCGCCACATTGTCAAAGACGGACTTCTTCGGCAACAGCCGAAAATCTTGAAACACTGTTCCCACTTTGCGGCGCAGATAAGGAATGTCTGACGGCTTGAGCGTCGTCACGTTTTTTTGCTGGACGAAAATCTGACCCTCATCGGGCCGTTCGGCTCCAATGAGCATCCGCAACAGCGTCGATTTGCCTGCCCCACTAGGTCCCATGAGGAGGACAAATTCCCCCTTGCCGATTTCGAAGGTGACGTCCGAAAGCGCCAGCCGCTGATCATATCGCTTCGACACATGGATCAGTTGGATCATGGTCGCATTACCAACGGAGGTCCTCTCCGGACACTTCGAATGCATTCTGAATGTGTTCAATCTGCGCAGGGCCGTCGCCCACCCCTTGTAACAATACGACGTCGAATCTGCACAGTCGATCTTTGATGTGGTGACGGGCCAGGTACAGCGCCGCTAACTGAATCAATTTTTCCTGCTTCCGTTGATGCACAGCATAGATGGCTCCGCCGAATGCACCGGTTCGACGCGCCTTCACCTCGACAAAGACCAGCACGCGGCCGTCCTCCGCCACCAAATCCAACTCCCCCAATTGTGAACGCAGGTTGCGTGCCACAATCCGGTATCCCTTGCGCCGCAAATATTGTTCCGCTGCCGCCTCCCCTTCTTGTCCTAAACTCTTCCTGGGATCAAAGCTGGTCACGGACCGGTCCCTGGCAATTCGCCCACCTCAGTTCGCGCAGGAAACCGCATACGGTCATGCCCACGTAGGAGTTGTGCGACCGGAGCGAACGACCGTCGATGAATTGCGCAGGGACCATGTTGAGCGAGTCGTTGCAAATGCTCTACAGTGCCATACCCCTTATGGGAAAGAAAATTATAAGCGGGATAGGTCCGATGGTACATCGCCATCATACGATCACGCATCACTTTGGCCACAATCGACGCGGAAGCGATGGACACCGATAAGGTATCACCCTTTATGATCGAGCGTGAGGGAATGGCAAGATTCGGCAATTCCATTGCATCGATTAGGAGGTAGTCCGCCGGAGCAGCGAGCGATGCCAGCGCGCGAGACATGGCGAGGCGAGTCGCTTCCAAAATATTCAGGCGATCGATCTCCTGCTCGGTGGCAACCCCTACAGCAACCGCTCGAGCCCGCTGCATAATCACGTCATAGAGTCTGGTTCGCTCAGGCTCGGAAACCTGTTTGGAATCGTCGACACCGTGCAGGCGGCAGCGAGTGGGCAAGATCACCACTGCCGCGACGACAGGACCGGCCAGAGGACCCCGTCCTGCTTCATCAAGTCCGGCGATATGGCGATAGCCGCGCCGTTTGGCTTCCAACTCAAATTCGTCGGTAGGTCCCACCATGTGGCCCCGCGAGCGTCCGTGAACGGGCACCTGGCAGTCGTGGTCAGTGGAATCGGAAAATGGGGTTAGGGCTTCGAGGCAGCGGCAACTCCTGCCGGCTCCTCGGCCTTACGGGTAGTCCCCGGCTGCCCTTTTACACTCGCAACGAACTCTCGATCTTCTACCTTGGCAAACTTGCCCTTCTTCCCTCGGAGATAATAGAGTTTGGCCCGACGCACCTTGCCCTGACGCATGACTTCGACACGCGTGACGATAGGAGAATGGAGAGGAAAAATCCTTTCTACACCGACACCGTAGGACACTTTACGCACCGTGAAGGTCTCTGTGTTCAGCAGCCCTTTCCGAGCGATCACCGCACCTTCGAACACCTGAATGCGCTCCTTTTCTCCTTCGACGACTTTTACGTGGACACGAACGGTATCTCCAATCTGAAATTTGGGCACCGACTTCTTCGTAAAAGACTGTTGTATACGTTCCAAACGATTCATGCGACTACCCCCCCTCCCCACATCGAACAGGCATGCCTCGCACACCTTCCCGAGTAAGTTCTTCCAGTAATTGTTGATCTTCGAGACTCAAAACCCGATCCTGCAAAAGATCCGGCCGTCTCTGAAAGGTGCTTCGTAGGGCTTCCTTCCGGCGCCACAGGCGAATCGCCTCGTGATGTCCTGAAAGCAATACCTCTGGGACGAGCATTCCTCGAACCTCCGCTGGTCTCGTATAATGCGGATATTCGAGCAAGGCGTCGGCAAACGACTCTTCCACGATCGATTCCGGATCACCCAACACGCCCGGAACCAAGCGGGCTGCGGCATCGATGAGCAGCAACGCCGGCAACTCACCTCCGGTCACCACATAATCGCCGACGGAAATTTCTTCTGGATGCAGGCCGAGCCGCACCCGTTCATCTACGCCCTCGTAGTGGCCACAAAGAATGACGATTCGACGTGGTTCGGCCGCCAAATCATGTGCATAGGCCTGTGTGAACTGGCGCCCGTGCGGAGACGGATACAGCAACCGAACCTGTTCACCAGCCTCTGCATAGCCGGCCTGGATCTGTTCAACTGCATGCAAGATTGGCTCAGCCTTCATGACCATCCCTGCCCCCCCGCCATAGGGCACATCGTCCGCCACCTTGTGGCGATCGAGCGTGTAGTCTCGCAAGTTGCGCACGTGAACGTGCAACAGACCTCTTTCTTGTGCTCGTTTGAGAATACTCTGGCCAAGAACGGGCGCCACCATGTCGGGAAAGAGCGTCAGAATGTCACACCGCATGACTACCCTCAGTCAAGTCATCAACCCCGCGAACCATCATCTTGCGGCGCGGAATATCCACCGATGTGATAAAACTCTTTGCCGCTGGAATGAGAACTTCTTCAGTCCCCTTGCGAACAACGAAGACACGGTTATCCGGTATCTCCAAAATCACCTCAATGACACCAACCTCCTCGCCCCGCTCATTCTCGACCGTCATGCCGATGAGATCGCATTCAAGATAGACGTCCGCGGGCAACGCAGCCGCTGAAGTGCGTGGCACTTGAATCAAGCCGCCGCGCAGCATCCCGGCTTCCTCCGGTGTCGACACACCAGCAAGACCCATGATGTAGGTGGAACCGGCACGCCGCACACGAGTTACCGTCCTGTCGGCCACCTGTCCTGTCTGCTCTAAGATGTGAACCTGCGTGAGGTGATCCAACCGGCCCGGCACATCGGTCAAGGATCGGACTTTGAACTCACCCCGCACCCCAAAGGGGCGCTCAATCCTACCGATCGTAACCAAATCTTCTTGCGCCTGCATCACGTCCTAGGTGCCCTTTTTCTTCGCGACTTTTTCGGCTTCGAACTGTTTCCATACCCCCGATCTACGCAGCAACGTCCGAACGGTGACTGTCGGCTGGGCCCCCTGGCGCAACCAACTCAATACCCGTTCCTGCTTCAGTTCAGGCACGGCCGGATCCTTCAAGGGGTCGAAAATCCCAAGAATTTCCAGGAATCGCCCATCGCGCGGCTTCCGGGAGTCGGCTGCCACTACACGGTAAAGCGGTCGTTTATGCCGTCCTGTCCTCGTCAATCTCAAATGAACAGCCACGAGATTCCTCCTCCTATTTACAAAATACCCATCATGAAAGTGCGCAACCCTTACCTCGAGCGCATGAGTTGGGCAAACTGCCGGCGCCCTCCCGACCCAGCCGCCATAACCTTGGCGATTTTTCTTGCAGAGAGAAACTGTTTAATCAACCGATTCACCTCTTGCACGTTCGTACCGCTTCCACGGGCAATCCGCTTTTTTCGGCTTCCATTGATAATCGTATGGTCACGGCGCTCCCGCAACGTCATCGAGTCAATTATCGCCGCGACCCGGTTCATCTCTCGCTCCGCTACCTGTCCCTCCATCGCTCCCTTGAGCTTCTGACCGCCCGGCAGCATCCCTAATATTTGATCGAGCGAACCCAGACGATTGACCTGGCCCAACTGAGCACGGAAGTCTTCCAATGTGAGCGCACTGCCGGTCAGACGTTTCTGCGCTTCCTCCACCTGATCACGCGTGAAGGTCTCTTGGGCCTTCTCGATCAAGGACAACACATCGCCCATCCCAAGGATGCGCGAGGCCATCCGATCGGGATGGAATAATTCAAGCGCATCAAGCTTCTCACCCACGCCGAGAAACTTGATCGGCCTGCCGGTCACTGTCCGGATCGACAACACCGCCCCGCCTCGGGCATCCCCTTCAACCTTGGTCAATATGACACCGGTCAGACCAATACGTTGTTCGAACTGACTCGCCATGGCGACGGCATCTTGGCCTGTCATGGCATCCGCGACCAAGAGCACTTCATGCGGGTGCACAGCGGCTTTTACCGCGACCAACTCCCCCATCAACCCATCATCGATATGGAGACGCCCCCCGGTATCCAGCACGACGAGATCGTACCCCTGATCCCGTCCCCGCTCCACGCCCGCCTGACAGATACGGACCACATCCGCCTGGGAAGCCTGTATCTGATCGACTCGATGCACGTCAATCTGAAGATCGTGTCCCAGACTCGCTAACTGATCGCCGGCTGCTGGGCGACGAGGATCTGCCGCGACGAGAAGCACCCGCTTCCCTTGAGTCTTGAAATACCGTCCGAGCTTACCGCAACTTGTCGTCTTTCCTGCCCCCTGCAGTCCTACCATCATGATGATGGTGGGAGGATTCGAAGCCAGTGCCAAGCCGGCTTTCTCCCGGCCCATCATCTCCCGCAGCTCTTCCCACACAACCTTCACGACCTGATGACCAGGGGTCAAGCTACGGAGGACCTCCTGACCAATTGCCTTTTCGCGGACTCGCTCGATGAAGTCCTTGACGATCTTGAAATTGACATCGGCCTCGAGCAATGCCAGGCGGACTTCTTTCAAGGCTTCCGCAATGTTCTGTTCAGTCAGAACCCCGGTGCCGCGAAGCTTCTTAAAAATATTCTCGAATTTTTCGGTCAGTGAATCCAGCATAGCGCAACAAAGAAAAAGGCAATCGAAGCCTTAATCCACAATCTCCGATCGCCTCGAAAAATCTAGCAAAAGACCATCGGGGAGTTTAGGGGATGCAGCGGGTTGAAGTCAAGGGAACCGGAACATAGTTAGCGGGGTAGTTTGAAAATGATAATTTTGGGGACTAGGGGACTTCCTTGTTACAATTTTCAGCCAATAATGTTGCAATAATTGAATGAGAATATCAGACAGACAGATGCGCCCTACCTTGAATCAAGTTCGGAATTGGGCGCAATCCAAAATCAGGACGGGTAATGAACCGCCTTGGGCGTGGTATCAATATATGAAACTAATCGAAACAGCAGATGCCATTCTGGATGGCATGGATGCTGTTAGCCCCACGGTGAATTTACGATCAGTGGAAGCACATCAGGAAAGCGATCTCCCACCAAAGGGTTCCACTACTGAGCAAGATAAGCCTCCACACGATCCTGCTGTGAGACGGGTACGGATGCCCATATGAATAACCATCAGTTTCCCGTTCTGCTTATAGGCGAGGATCTCATTATCTGCTCGATGGTCCCTTAATCTCTCCGCAATGTTTCCTTGCTCTAGTCTTACCACACGAGCGGGATTACCAGCATGCGATATAATATAGACTTCACTCGCAGTTACATTGTTTTAAATTTACGCCCTCAAAACTGCACCATTGATCCTCTTGGCATCATCAACGGCTAACTAGTGATGTCGGAGTAGCAGCCCTAGCCCAGCATCTACATGCTGTAATTGCATTTATACGCGTGTCCAAGACTTGGGATCAGTTTTATAAAATCCTGAAGAGGCATTCCCTAAGAGGAATGATGCGCTTGCTCTGCCATTTATGACCGATATGAAAGCTAAGTCTTATTTCCCCAGCGCCGTCTCGCGACTTTGGTAGCTGCTTCCTTGCGCTGTTTGGCCGACATTTTGTGGTTGGAGGCTGACCAGTAACGGCTTGCAGAATTTCAAATGCAGTAATGTTCACATCGCTGGATTTCTTTTTCGCCATGCAGTCATTATGCATGAGCGGTTAAGCACGATGCGAGCTTGTGAAGCCGAAACCATACACTTTAATTATTTCAAACTGACCCGCTACCGGAACATACATTTCATTGACATGCCTTAGGCCTTTCGCTATGGTCCAGCGAGAGATCCGTAAAAAGCATCCATACGAAATTGTAAGGCAGATACCGTGAGAAAATCATACGGGGTCCTGATCATTTTTGTCCTCATCGGTGGGTTATTAGGCGGAGTACTGGGAGAAATTCTCCGGATCATGGCCCCCCACGGCACTATTCAGTCGATCTTTGCCACCAATTTTACCCTCGGCATCACCGAGCCGTTGACCATCGATCTCGTCCTCATCAAACTCACCCTTGGCTTCGCACTGAAAATTAATCTCCTCAGCCTCCTCGGAATATTCTTAGGTATCTATCTATACAAAAACATCTAGTAGGATGGTGACACAGCCAGCCAGCGGTCTCGGCAGGTTCCCTCAACCTTAACCTCGGCATCAGCCTTCTTCATTCACTGCAGCCTTGCGGGCTAGACCTCAGGTTTCAACTCTAGATCCTTCATCCTCAATGCCCGGATCCGGTTCCGAAGTGTCGCAGCCCGCTCAAACTCAAGTTCTTTCGCAGCAGCTTTCATTTCCGTTTCCAGCCGTTTGATCACCTGTTCGGGTGCTTCCTCTGTGCCATAGAATGCCGGCGACTCCGCGGCCAGACCCAGTTGTACCTCCGTGTCAGCCGTAGCATATTCGAGCGACAGGATATCTTTTTTTATACTCGCGGGCACAATACCCTGCCTAGCATTATAGTCAGCCTGAATCTTCCGTCTGCGCCCGGTCTCGTCGATCGCCATTTGCATTGAATCGGTCACGACGTCACCATACACAATTACGCGCCCCCGTACATTCCTTGCCGCCCTTCCAGCCGTCTGGATCAACGATCGATAAGATCGAAGATATCCTTCCTTATCCGCATCGAGAATCGCCACCAGGGAAACTTCGGGGAGGTCCAGTCCTTCGCGCAAGAGATTGATCCCCACCAACACATCGAACACTCCACGCCGAAGATCGCGTATGATTTCGGCCCGCTCCAATGTCTTGATATCGGAGTGCAGATACCGCACCTTGATACCAAGGTCGTGGTAGTACTCGCTGAGGTCCTCCGCCATACGCTTGGTCAAGGTCGTGATGAGCACACGTCCGCCCTGTGCCACGTCAGTCCGTACTTCGCCGAGGAGATGATCCACTTGTCCTTTGGCCGGCTGCACATCGATGACCGGATCCATGAGACCGGTCGGGCGAAGGACCTGTTCGACAACCTCTCCCTCCGCATGCCCTAGTTCATACGGGCCTGGTGTCGCGGATACATACACCGCCTGTTTGAGGCAACGTTCAAACTCGGCGAATTTGAGCGGCCGATTATCGATCGCCGACGGCAACCGGAATCCGTACTCCACCAATGTGCGTTTCCGCGAATAGTCGCCTTCATACATCCCGCCCACTTGGGGAATCGTGGCATGGGATTCATCAACGATCAGGAGAAAATCTTTCGGGAAGTAGTCGAGGAGTGTCGGAGGCTGCTCGCCTGGCGCGCGACCGGACAGATGCCGCGAGTAGTTTTCAATGCCGTGGCAATATCCCATGGCCCGAATCATTTCGAGATCGAACTTCGTCCGCTGTGCAATCCGCTGGGCTTCCACAAGTTGGTTGTGTTTCTTGAAGTAGGCAACACGTTCATCCAGCTCCTCTTCGATGCCCGTAATGGCCCGCTCATACCGATCCGGTGCAATGAGATAGTGCGTGTTCGGATAGATCACGACTTTCGGAAGCTTCCTGAGCGACTTCCCCGTCAGTGGATCGATTTCGTGAATCGCGTCGACCACGTCACCGAACAACTCAATCCGTAGAGACACCGCTTCATTCGAAGCAGGAAAAATTTCGATCACGTCGCCGCGGGCGCGGAAAGTTCCGCGGTGGAAATCCACGTCGTTGCGGGCATATTGAATCTCGACCAGCTTCGCCAGGATCTTCTCCCGCCTGATCTCCATTCCTTCTTCGAGGAAGATCACCATCTCGTGATAGACCTCCGGAGACCCCAGGCCATAAATGCAGGACACCGACGACACAATGAGCACGTCATTGCGCTGGAGTAAGGCGGTCGTCGCCGCATGCCTCATCTGATCGATGGCATCGTTGACAGATGCGTCCTTGGCTATATATGTGTTGCTTTGAGGGATATAGGCTTCCGGTTGGTAGTAATCGTAGTAGCTTACGAAATACTCCACAGCGTTGTGGGGGAAAAACTGCTTGAACTCTTGATAAAGCTGACCAGCTAACGTCTTGTTGTGAACCAAGACCAACGTGGGCTTCTGCACCTGCGCGACCACATTAGCCATGGTAAAGGTCTTGCCGGACCCGGTGACACCGAGCAGTGCCTGGTGCTTCCGGCCCGCCACAATCCCGGCCACCAACTTATCGATGGCCTGGCCTTGATCTCCGCAGGGCTTAAATGGGGCTTCGAGTTGAAACGCCGACATGGGAAGTTATCTTACCATCGG
>Ga0134122_10000764_pt1 | contig 22376 bp, 26 predicted proteins | sample KB302_FD_96461 | JGI IMG/M metagenome (GOLD analysis project Ga0134122, IMG submission 96461) | Terrestrial soil microbial communities without Nitrogen fertilizer from Kellogg Biological Station, Michigan, USA - KB3-0-2 | ecosystem: Environmental > Terrestrial > Soil > Unclassified ... | reverse complement strand
TGGGCGACGGCACAGTCGTACGGTATCAGTTTCTTGACAGCAAATACTTTACGGTAGATATCACCCGCCCGCTCCCTTTCTTTTTTCCACTTTTGGAATTATTCCCCAATGACCTATATCAACTCAAATATAGTGGCGGAGGATTAGGCACAGAGGAGCTGCAGGTGGAATTCGATAAGAACTGGGTCGTGGTGTATTATGCCTTTGCCCATCATCAGCAAGCGAGCCGTTATGTACCGTAGACTCACCCGTTATTTCGCTTCTACTTCGATGGTCTTGTCGCTTCATCTGCGCACACACTCGGAAGTGTTCCGCGTCGCATTGTCGTGAATCGCGAACATAGCCGCCGCGTTAATCGGACATTAACGGATTCATTTCAGGCCATCTGCCTTGCTCTCGCGGCAATGTCTTGGAATTGCCGCAGTGGATGCAGACCGTTATAATGCGGGCTATGGAAACGGGTTCATCCGATAGCGAGTCGCACATTCATTCTGACCCCATATCCTCCTCTTACATCCCTGCCGATCGCGATACAGAATTTCTCCAGCGGGAAGAACTCCGTTCCCTACGCATCGGCCTTGAACTGCTTAAACCCGAGTTGATCCAGCATGAAGAGGGAGTCCGGTCAACCATCGTCGTCTTCGGCAGTGCGAGGCTGCGTGAGCCGGAAGTTGCCCGGGAAATTCTCAGGCTGGCCGAAGAAGCTGCGGCGCGAACCCCCGACGATTTAACGTGCCAAGAGAAGGTCGCGATTGCCAGACGCCAATTCGGGTTGTCCGGCTACTATGACGTGGCGCGAGAATTCAGCCGACTGGTTTCCTTGACCTGCCAGATCGACGGCCGTTGCGATTATGTGATGGTCACAGGCGGAGGACCCGGTATCATGGAGGCGGCAAACCGTGGAGCTGCAGACGTTGGAGCAAAATCGATCGGTCTGAACATTACCTTGCCGCATGAACAGCACCCGAATCGGTATATTACCCCGAGGCTCAATTTTCAGTTTCGATATTTTGCCATCAGGAAAATGCACTTTTTAATCCGTGCCAAGGCCTTGGTTGCCTTTCCCGGAGGATTTGGCACTCTCGATGAGCTCTTTGAGACCCTGACGCTGCTCCAAACAGGCAAGACCAAAAACGTGATGGTAGTACTGGTCGGACGGGACTTTTGGGAACGTCTGATCAACTGGCAATGGCTTGTCGAGAACGGCCTTATCCTTCGGCAGGACCTTCAACTGTTTCAGTATGCTGAGACGGCTCAGGAAATGTGGGACCTGATTGCACGCCATAATGGAGTCTCCTCATCATGAAACTCTCCTTCCATGGCGCGGCGCGCTCCGTGACGGGAAGCCGTCATTTAGTGGAAGTGCCGGGCTTCAGACTCCTGCTGGACTGCGGACTTTTTCAAGGACGACGAGAAGACGCTGTCCGGCAAAACCGGGACCTCGGATTTGATCCCAAATCACTGGAAGCCGTCCTGCTTTCTCACGCCCATATCGATCATTCCGGCGCCCTGCCTGTCCTGCCTCGCCACGGGTTTTCCGGCAAGGTCTATCTCACCCGCGCATCCGCGGATTTGACCAGCATCGTGCTCGAAGACTCGGCCCGGGTTCAGGAAAACGACTGCCGGTACGTGAATAAGCAGGAAACGCGACGGGGAAGAGCCTGTGTCCGCCCGTTTTATGACAGCGACGATGTGAGGAAAATCGTCCGTAGGTTCGAAGGCGTTCGGTATACCGACGATCTGAAGCTTGCCCCTCGAGTCACCGCCTCATTTCAGGATGCTGGCCATATCTTGGGATCGGCGGCCATTCGAATGAAATACACCGCCCGAGGTAATACCACCACTGTCCTATTTAGCGGAGACCTCGGCCGCTTTAACATGCCTATTCTTCGCGATCCTGAACCGGCACCACCCTGCGATGTGCTGATCCTCGAATCGACCTATGGAGATCGGCTCCATGAACAGGCCGGCGAAGAGATGAAGAAGAAGGCGCAAGACCTTCTTGCCCATGCAAAGCTTCATAAGAGCAAGATCATCGTCCCGGCCTTCGCCGTGGGGCGGACCCAAGAACTTATCATGCGGATCAAGGAGCTTGTGGGGGAAGGCCGCGTCGATCCCATTCCCATCTATATAGATTCGCCCCTGGCCAGAAGGGCCACCGAAGTGTTTCGTCGCCACCCGGAATGCTATGACGAAGAGACCACCAAAACATTCGCCTCATCCAACGACCTCTTCGCTTCCCGCTATATCCATTTTGTCTCGTCGTCTGAAGACAGCAAGCGTCTAAACAGCATGAAGGGCCCCTGCGTCATTATTTCCGCCTCTGGCATGTGCGAAGGCGGCCGTGTTGTTCACCATCTCAAGTACGCCATTCAAGATGAAGCGAACGTCATTGTCTTCGTGGGATTTCAAGCCGAGCATACCCTTGGACGCAAAATTGTCGAAGGGTGGGATGTCGTCCCGATCTTCGGCGTACCCACTCCGCGCCGAGCCCAAATCGTCAAGTTCAATGGGCTCTCAGCCCATGCGGATCGCAACGATCTCCTAGCCTATGTGCGAGCCATCGACCCACTACCGGGCAAGATCTTCATCGTCCATGGTGAAGAGAAGCAGGCTCTCTCGCTGGCCGCTGCGATCCGGGCGGAACATCCCGGCATCGATGTGACGGTCCCTCATTATGGATCCCAGCATGAAGTCTGAACGTTTGACGACGAATGCCCTTATATTGGCAGTGCTGTGTTTCGCTCTTCCGTGTGGTTTCTCGGCCAATGCAGGGGATGGTCCAGAACAGAGGCTGCGTGCTCGTGATCTGGGCATTGTGATTGGATCCTATCCTGCCGGCCCTCTGAACGCCATTACCGATGTCGCGGGTGTGAAAGTCGGGCAGATAACCCTCATCTCCGGTGAGGGCGCATTGGAACCGGGCCAAGGACCGGTGCGAACGGGGGTGACCGTCATCATCCCGCGTGACGATGTGTGGCATAAGAAAGTCCCAGCAGGAGCCTTCGTTTTGAATGGTACGGGAGAGATGACTGGGCTGGCCTGGGTTGCAGAATCCGGCTTTCTGGAGTATCCGATTGCGCTTACGAATACGCTCAACGTGCCGCGCGTGGCGAACGGTGTCATGAGCTGGATGATCAAACAGTATCCGGAGATCGGTATCAATGACGACACGCTGACTCCGGTCGTCACCGAATGCGACGATGGCCGACTGAACGATATTCAAGGCCGTCACGTGTCTGAGCAGGATGTCATCGCCGCGCTCGATCACGCGGTGAGTGGCCCAGTGAAGGAAGGGACAGTCGGAGCAGGGACTGGGATGGTCTCCTATGGGTTTAAAGGTGGCATTGGAACTGCGTCGCGACGGTTGTCAGAGAAAGATGGGGGCTATACCGTTGGGGTTCTGGTGAATGCTAACCATGGCCGGAGACCGGAACTTGTCGTCGGAGGTATGCCGGTCGGGAAACTCTATGAGGCACCTCAATCAGTAGCAGAAGCCATCCGGCCAGGCCAAAGCGAAGGATCCATCGTGGTGGTGATTGCCACTGATGCTCCGCTCGATGGCCGTCAGCTCACACGATTGGCGAAGCGTGCCGCATTAGGCCTTGCGCGTACCGGTTCAACAGCGCGTCACGGCAGCGGAGACTTCATGCTGGCCTTCTCCACGGCGAATATCATTCCCCACTATCCCAAAGAGCCGACATTTCAGCAGGCACATCTTGCCGATACACACTTGAATCCCATGATTGCGACGACAGTGGAAGCCACGGAAGAGGCCATTCTCAATGCGCTGACCATGGCAACGACAGTAGTGGGCCGTGATGGTCACCGTGCCGAAGCCATTTCTCTCGCCCGACTCCGCGCGATTCTTGATCAGCACACGAAAATAACGGAGGAGAATCAGCCTACAGTGAAATAGAGAATTCCCTGACTTGCATTTTCCTCTCTTGCCTCGCTATTCTCTCGCGACTCTCTTGCATCTGGAGGATGACTATGAGCGGGTATCAACTCGGTGGTGGTTTGAATCTCATTATGGTGTTGGGGAAAACCCATGCGTTTGCCGAGTTCCTAGAGTCCCGCATGGTTCACGCTCTGGAGACGGAAGATCCCGCAGAGCTGCATTATCTCCTGGCTCAACTCGACGACTACCACTCCTACATGTGGCGATACTATAAGAAGCTGGCGAAGGATCGCCCGGAGCGGATGGACCCGGGAGTGTGAGGTATAGAAGATCAACGGTGCCATAGGTTCATACCGTGACGAAGCAATCCACAAGCATGACTTCTCCAGCCACGCTTCGATTTGCCACCGCGCTCTCTCGCATGACCGATACGAGAACTGCCACCAGCGAGCTCGCAGACTCCATACGGATCCAGATCGGTACAGCCCCTATCGATCTGGCTTTCCTCTTCTTCTCTCCCCACCATGCCTCCAACATCTCAGAAATTTCGGCCATGCTCCAGAGAGAGCTGAGGGCGAAGGTCTGTCTGGGTTGTTCCGGGGAAGGTGTCATCGCCGGCTCCGAAGAGATTGAAACCGCTGCAGCCCTTACCCTCTGGGTCGCGTGCCTTCCCGATGTCACACTGACTCCCCTTCAGCTCTCCATATCTCATCTGCAAGACCAGATTCGCCTGCACGGATGGCCGGAGCCGGGGCTTGAAGATTCGACCTTTCTCCTACTCGGGGATCCCTTTTCAACCCCGATGCAGGAAGTCTTGTCCCTCATGACCGACCGGTACCCGCGGTGCATAGTCGGCGGGGGGCTCGCTGGTGGAGGACAGGATGCGGGGGAGAATCGACTGCTCCTCAATGAGGAGAGCTTTGACGGAGGCGTGGTTGGCGTGCAACTCACAGGACCGATCACGATCCGAACCGTCACCTCGCAAGGCTGTCGACCGATCGGCGAAAGATTTGTGGTCACCAGGGCTGAGCAAAACCTCATCTATGAACTCGGCGGCGTTGCGGCCTTGACCAGGCTCCAGGATGTCTTTGAATCGCTGGAAGGGTCCCACCGTCGCAATGCGCATAGGGCATTGCATCTTGGCATTGCGATCGAGGAGCAGGGGAGCCATTTCGAGAGGGGCGACTTCCTTGTTCGGAATCTCATCGGAGCGGATCAACAGGCCGGAGCCGTCGCGATTGGAGACGTTGTGCAGGAGGGCCAAACTGTCCAGTTCCACCTTCGTGACGCACAGTCTGCAAGCGATGACTTGCACTTCCTCCTGGCGACGGATCGAGCCACGCACAGGCATCCCCCTCTTGGGGCCCTTCTGTTCAGTTGTTGCGGGCGCGGTGAGGGGCTCTTCGGTCGACCCCACCACGATATTGGAGCCGTGCAAGGACGGCTCGGACCCATTCCCGCGGCAGGATTCTTTGCCCAAGGCGAGATCGGCCCTGTCGGAGGGCGGAACTTCCTGCATGGCTACACGGCGAGTGTGGTTATTTTCTCTGAGCCTGACCCTCGCAAGGCACATCGGTGAGGGCAGCCCGCACATAGTGGTTTTCGAAAGGAGTCATCATGCCATTTCAAGAAGTAGGTCCAAAGGGGAATGAAGTAACGACGGCGTCGGGGTTGCAGTATCTCGATCTTGTGATTGGAACAGGCGCGACTGCAGCGGAGGGACAGACCGTCACGGTGCATTACACCGGCTGGCTGGAAAATGGGAAGAAGTTCGACAGTTCCGTCGACCGAGGGCAACCTTTTTCCTTTCCTCTGGGAGCTGGACGAGTCATCAAAGGATGGGACGAGGGTGTTAAGGGCATGAAAGTGGGAGGGAAGAGAAAACTGACCATTCCTTCCAAGCTTGGTTATGGCGGGCAGGGAGCCGGTGGTGTCATTCCCCCGCATGCGACGCTGATTTTTGACGTTGAACTGCTTGGCGTGTGAACTCCGTGATGCACCAGACTCCGCTGATCACGCATCATCGAGCTTGTGGCGCCAAACTCGTCGACTTTGCTGGATGGGAGATGCCCATCCAATACAGCGGGGTCGTGGATGAGTACCATACTGTCCGTTCCCATGCTGGACTCTTCGATGTGAGCCATATGGGACGCATACGGATCGCCGGTCCCGGTGCTGTCTCCTTCCTCCAACGAGTCACCACCAACGATGTCGGAAAACTCGCCATCTCTCAAGCCCAGTATTCCATGGTCTGTAACGAGAAGGGCGGCATCAAAGACGACATCTTCCTCTATCGGCTCTCAGCGGACGACTTCCTCTTGTGCGTGAATGCCTCGAATCGGGAGAAGATCCTGTTATGGCTGCAATCACAGCTTGCCCAGGATAAGACGGTTCGCCTCGAAGATCGGTCGGTCGAGTTGGCTCAGGTGGCTGTTCAGGGCCCAAGGTCTCGCGAAGTGCTGATCAGCCTTGGTGCCACATCGCTCGAAGGACTGAAGCTCCATCACACATGTGGTGGCACGATCGCCGGCCTGTCTTGCTTGCTGGCCCGAACCGGCTACACCGGAGAACTCGGCTATGAAATTTATATCGACTCGAACAAGGTCGGGCACCTCTGGGACCTGCTCATCGACAGAGGGAAGGTTTGGGGAGTCAAACCAGCCGGGCTCGGCGCGAGGGATCTTCTCCGGTTAGAAATGGGCTATCTGCTCTATGGCAACGATATGGATGAAGATACGACCCCGTTTGAAGCCAATGCGGACTGGACCGTCAGTGTTCAGAAAGGTGAGTTCATCGGTAGGCAAGCGCTTCTGGCACAGAAACAGTCCGGAGTGCCCCGCCGTTTCGTAGCCTTCGAGCTCATTGAGAAGGCCGTGCCTCGCCACGGATTTCGAGTCCTCGATCCTACGGCTTTCCATCCAATCGGCGAGGTGACGAGCGGCAACCTCTCGCCGCTCCTCCAGAAGGGTATCGGCTTGGGCTATGTGCCGTTGCGCTATGCAGAGCCAGGCACATCGATCCTGATAGAGATCCGTAACAAGACTGTTCCCGCATACATCGTCAAGCCGCCGTTTTATAAGCGTAACAAACCGTGAGGCGTGAAGAGTCAGGCGTTAGGCGAGAATAGCGCCTTACGAAGTGATATGACTAAGAACATTTACACAGGCATCGTCGTGAACTTGAACGTCGACACCGTTACGCTGCCCAACGGTCACACGGTCGACTTAGAAATAGTGCGCCATCCGGGAGCTTCCGCGGTTGTGCCGCTGAAGGAGGATGGCAAGGTCATCTTGATCAGGCAATTCCGCCACGCGGCCGGAGGGTTCATCTATGAAATTCCTGCAGGAAAGCTTCATCCGGGCGAAAATCCCCCTGTGTGCGCGGCACGCGAGCTGGAAGAAGAAGTCGGATATCGAGCCGGGAGGTTCGATCTTCTGTCCAGTATCTTTACAGCACCGGGCTTCACTGACGAGGTGATTCACATCTACAAGGCGACAGAACTGACATCCGGTCGACAACAGCTCGATCGCGATGAGGTCCTCGAAGTAATCGAGCTGCCTCTAGAGGAAGCGATCAGGATGATCGAGACTGGAGCGATCAGAGATGCGAAGTCGATCGTGGGATTGCAAGCGGTGTATCTGAGCCTTAGCCGTCGATAGGGGAAAAGCCAGAGGAGGCTCCCACTCCAGGTAGGAGCCCCCTCAAGCTTACAGCCTCGCCAAAGAACAGGCGATTACTTGCCCTTGTCTTCCTTCTTCTTCTCTTCGCCGTAGGTATCGACGAACTTGCCGCCCTTCTCATCCTTCTTCTTCTCTTCACCGTACACCACGACGTGGCCGCCCTTCTTCTCTTCCTTCTTCTGCTCGCCGGCGAAAGCGGGAGCGCTGAACGTCACTGCTACTGCTACTGCCATGATCGCCATCAACATGCTCTTCATAATATGTCCCCCCAATTAAATTAAATAGTTGAAGATATTGCGCCATTCATTGGCACCCGATCCTGTGTCATCAGCAAACTTGGTGCCAGGCCATCAAAGTCTATAGCAATTCAAGTTTCTCAATATTTTAGATATATTCACAGCCCTGTCTATGGAGGAGTTGGCCTTCGCGTTTATGTGGCAGAATGGTCGAATCCATACTAAACCGCCCCAGTGTTTCGCAAGAGATACTGAACCTCGTTGCGACGAGGGCTCCTCTGTTTCTATTTCAGCCCTCTCCAGGAATTCGGCTCTCCTTTCTGGAACAAGTCTGGAAATCGTGCTATCTTCCCTGCCCAGCAGAGGTCCAGTGCGTATCTGCGTCGGAGCCCATCGGTTGTGGTACGCGAGATGAAGGACGCCGGCGGGTAGTGGCAACATTCTGTTAGACCAGGGACATAGAAATCCATGCTACTCGAAGGCAAAAATGGACTGATCATCGGCGTCGCCAACAAGCACAGCATTGCTTGGGCCATCGCACAATCGGCGGCAGGTCAGGGCGCTCAACTCTTGTTCAATTACCAGAACGAACGGCTCAGGGAGAATGTCGAAGAGCTGGTTGCCACCCTGCCTGGCGCGAAGGCTTTTCCTTGCGACGTGGGAGATGACTCGCAAATCTCCGCATTAGTGCGGAGCGTAGAACAAGAAACCGGCAGGATCGACTTTCTTATTCACTCCATCGCATTCGCCCCCCGTGAAGAGCTCACGGGTCAATTCATTAATACCACGCGGCAAGGGTTTGCCACAGCACTCGACGTGAGTGCCTATTCCCTCGTGGCTGTGACCAGAGGTATGATGCCGTTGATGGCTGAGGGCGGTTCAGTCGTTACCTTGACCTATCTCGGTGCTGAGCGGGTCGTGCCCCATTACAATGTCATGGGAGTGGCCAAAGCCGCGCTCGAAGCAACCGTTCGCTATCTGGCGCATGACCTCGGCCCCAAGAACATCCGAGTGAATGCGATCTCCGCCGGTCCCATCAAGACTCTCGCTGCCCGCGGAGTTTCCGGAATTAGCAAGATGGTGGATCACCACCGAGAATTTGCGCCTCTCCGTCGTGCAACGGAACAAGGTGAAGTCGGCGACACGGCGTTGTTCTTGATCAGTCCGCTAGGACGTGGAATTACCGGAGAAGTGATCTACGTCGATGGTGGGTATCACATCTTAGGCTCACTCGCCTCCGTCGAGTGACGGCTGTTGAAAAAGGCCGCCAGCGCCCTGGAAGGTTAAGGCTGAGGCTAAGGTTGAGCAGACAAGGACCCCTTGCTGGACGGTCTTTTTGAACAGCCTGAGAAGGGAAATTACTCAATTGACCCGCGCAATGCCTTTAGGAGGCCTTGCTTTTTCTTGCTCTCGATCCGCCTATTCTGTGAACCCTTCGTCGGCTTCGTGGCTCTGCGCGTCTTGCGTGGGATGGTGACGCGTTGAATGAGCTCGCGCAGTCGAGTCAACGCATCCACTCGATTCTGCTCCTGACTCCGATACTGCTGGGCTTTGATGGTGATCAGCCCCTCTTCTGAAATGCGGTTATCCTTCAATTTCAGCAACTCTTGCTTGTACAGTGGCGGCAACGATGAGGCAGCATTATCGAACTGCAAATGAATCGCGGAAGAGACCTTGTTTACATTCTGCCCGCCTGCACCCTGAGAGCGCATGGCATGGATGTCGATCTCGGAATCGGGGATGGCGACGTGGGGTGAGATGCGTAACATATTAGCATTCTTTCACACCGCGCTCTTGGCGACAAGCGAGCCGATGTGGCATCGCCCACATTGATGGAAGAAAGAAAGTCCGCCGTGGTTTTGCGAAGGAGCTAGCCCTGTGGGGATTGTTAGGAAAGTTCCGGCAGGCGATTGATAATTCTCAACCGTATCTCATCTCCAACCTGCATCTGCACCATTTTCGTCGTGAGGTTCTCGCGAACTCTATGGGCGTCCTCTAACTTAAATTGAACTTGCCCCCCGCTTTTTTCTACCAGATGATAGAGCAGCAGCGTCGTCAAATGCCTTAAATCCTCGTCAGTGGTATTCTCGCTCAAATTCAGGATTTTCGACATAGGAAGAGCCTCATGTAAAAAAACTCAGCCTCCTTTATCACCGAATTCCCCCTTGTTCCGCAATGCCCCAAAGGAAGGGGGAGGAAGGCAAGGCTTAATCCATTGTCGTTACAATGGCTTGTGAGTGACAGGCGCTTCGCTGGCTGGAATTACCATCCTGGATGCAGGAAATTCACCCTGAGGAGAAGCCCTTGTTCGACCTGACTCGGCCTATTCGCTGGCGCTCTGCGTCCTTACAATCTTGGATGGCTGATAGGTGAGAGGTCCCGGTAAAAGCCCATGGGACTCTCATGACTTCGAATCTTGATATTCCTCGTGCCAGGCCATCTGAATCGCTTCCAGGATTTTTTCGTTCGATTTTTTCGGATCGTCCTTGAAGTCAGGGAGTGCCATGATCCAGGCGTGCATATCGGTGAACCGAACAGTGAGAGGGTCCGATTCTGGATGTTGTTCGACCAACTGAATCGCAATATCCTCAGTATCCTGCCACTTCAGATCCATGTCGTGCCTCCAGCTCCCTACTTCTCCGAAGTCAACTCGGAAAGCTTCTTGTTTTCCAATGCTTCCTTCAACGAGCTGTCCATCAAGACCTCGGCGAGGTGATGGGTGGCTGTTTCAAGATCGGCCATCTTGGCTCGGATGGCCTTATGATCTTCTCCGGATTTGGCCGCTTGGACTGCCGCGATCACAGTCCTGATAGAAGACAGATCTTCCTCTCCAACGAGGTGAGCGCCTTGTTTGAGAGCTTTATCTGTGGCCATGAGGATGGCTTCAGCCTCGGTCCTGGCTTCAATGAGCTGACGCGCTTTCAAGTCGTCGGCTGCAAATTTGTATGACTCACCGATCATCCGTTCGACTTCGTCATCACTCAAGCCGTACGACGGTTTCACGGCAAGGGATTGGGTGTCGCCGGTGCGAACATCGCGAGCCGAGACATTCAGGATTCCGTTCGCGTCGATTAAGAACGTGACTTCGATGCGGGGGACACCGGCCGGGAGCGGGGGAACTTTCAAACGGAAGCGAGCCAGACTGCGGTTGTCCTTCACCAGTTCGCGTTCGCCTTGCAGAATATGGATATCGACGCCGGTTTGTCCGTCGACATAAGTTGTGAACATTTCTTTGGCGCTGGCCGGAATGGTGGTATTGCGCCGAATCAAGCTGCTCATCACTCCCCCCATGGTTTCGATGCCAAGGGAAAGAGGGGTCACGTCGAGAAGCAACAGATCAGTCGATCCGCCACTGAGAATGTCTGCCTGGACTGCTGCGCCGAGCGCGACGACTTCGTCAGGGTTCAGCTCGCAGTGGGGCTGTTTCCCAAAAAGGGCCTGGACCTGCCGGCGAACCAGCGGCATACGAGTCGAACCGCCGACAAGAACCACCTCATCGACGTCGTTCGCGGTGAACCCAGCGTCTTTCAAGGCAAGACGGCAAGGGCCTAGTGTGCGCTCTACCAGATCCATGGTGAGGGATTCGAGTTGATCGCGTGTGAGGTCTTTCGAATACCGGCCTTTGCCCTCAGGTAGGTCAAGGATGGCCCTGGTCTTCTGTTCATTTGAGAGCCTGATCTTGGTCTGTTCGGCCTCCAGTCTGGCTACCTGCATATGGTCGGGATAGGCGTTCAGCTCAATGCCATGTTGTTCCCGGATCTCCTTGACCAACACATCTGCGATCCGGCGATCAAAGTCATCGCCTCCGAGATGCGTGTCGCCATTGGTTGCCAGGACCTCAAAGATGCCGTCCTTGAGTTTCAGAATGGAAATATCGAAGGTGCCTCCGCCAAGGTCATAGACGGCAATCGTGCCTTGAGTCTTCTGCTGGAGCCCATAGGCCAGTGAGGCAGCGGTCGGTTCATTGATGATCCGTAACACGTCGAGCCCTGCTATCAGGCCGGCATCCTTCGTTGCCTGACGCTGGCTATCGTTAAAATAGGCCGGAACGGTAATGACCGCTTTCGTAATGCTCTCGCCGAGATGTGCCTCGGCCCGTTGCTTGAGTTCCTTCAGAATCATGGCCGAAATCTGCGGAGGGGAATAGGTTTTCTCGCCGAGTTTGATCCGGATGACCCCCCCCTGCTCCGTCATGTGGTAGGGGAAATAGGCCAGCTCACCCTGTACGTCCGCAAGGCTCTTTCCCATGAATCGCTTCACGGAATAGACAGTCCGCTCCGGGCTGCGCGTCAGGTGTTCTTTCGCCGGATCGCCGACGATCAGCCCGTTGTCGGTCATCGCCACGACAGAAGGAACCATCGTGCGCTCGTGCCGGCCTGGGATGACACGCGGATGCCCATCCGCCATGTAGGCCACGAGCGAATTCGTTGTGCCGAGATCGATGCCGACGATACGTGCCATGTCAGTGATTATTCGATGGTTGAGACGAGATCGCTCACGATGTTCTTGACGTAGGTACGATTAGAAAGATTTTCGCGCATCTGCTTCAAGATGCGCCCGCGCTCGATTCTTGCCTCGGCTGTCGCCTCCCCGCGGTCTTGGAGCCTGTCCCACTGAACAAAGAGCTGCTGCAAGGTGGCTTCCATGTCCCGTTGCCGTTGTTCGAGCCGCCCCTGTTCCGATTGGAGTCTCATGCGGAGGGTTGACGCCGTTTCTGATGTGCGGTCGGCGGATCGGAACTCGTTCAATGTATCTTGTAGTTCAAGAATTTCTTCAAAGAGGTCGGCTGGAGGAGAATTCCTGATCTCTTTCACCGACCCTGCTTCCAGATCGAGGAGATACTCGGCTCGCTCGATCGGGTCACGGAGTATCCGGTATGCGGTATTCAGCAGGGCGGCATTGGTAAGGCTGATGGTCTGTTCGTCGGCACTCTTGTTCTGATAGAAATCGGGATGGAAGGCCCGGCTTAGTTCGTAGAATTTGGCTTCTAGCTTGTGCTGGTCGATCATGAGGCGCCGGGGGAATCCGAGGCAGGTGAAATAATCGAGTTCCTTTGAAACCGGCTGGACCTTCACACAGCGGTCACAGAAATATTCACCTGCCACTTCAGACTGGCAGTGCCAACACATGCTGCGAGCCATCCGCAATTCACGCGGGCTGGCGGTACTATGGGTATGGTGGTCCATGCGGCTTCCTCTGACAGAACGGGCATAGCAGGTTGCCATGACCGCGGCCGATCCTTGTGCTCTGGCCCGCACTCGTTAGGCTGAAAACGATTCTCCGCACCCGCAGGTCTTTTCCGCATTCGGATTCACGAATTTGAAGTTCCCGCCCATCAGGTCTTTTTGGAAGTCCAACTGCGTGCCTTGAAGATAGATGGCGCTCTTGGCATCGACAATGACTTTCACCCCGTCAAAGTCATGGACTTGGTCATGCTGACCGATCTTTTCATCGAAGTTGATCGTATAGCTGAGCCCGGAGCAACCGCCGCCCTTGACACCGAGGCGGAGCCCCCCTTCAGTGATGCCCTGTACGTTGATGAGGCGTTTCACCTCCTTCAGCGCCGCCTCGCTGAGGGTGATCACAGGAGTTTCTGCGTTCGTTGTGTCCATAGGCGCGCTCCCTTCGTTGATGTTACTTCGCCCCAGTGAGTTCTCCCTCGGACTTTTTCTGATAATCCGCGAGGGCGGCCTTAATGGCATCCTCGGCCAGCACGGAGCAATGGATTTTTACGGGCGGAAGATTCAACTCCTGCACGATATCGGTGTTCTTGATCTGCTGCGCTTCTTCGATCGTTTTGCCCTTCAACCACTCAGTGGCAAGGCTCGAACTGGCGATCGCCGATCCGCAGCCGAAGGTTTTGAACTTCGCATCGACGATTGTATCGTTCTGCACCTTGATCTGGAGCTTCATGACGTCGCCGCACTCCGGGGCTCCGACCATGCCGGTGCCGATTCCTTCCTCGTCCTTCTTGAAGCTCCCCATATTACGAGGGTTATTGAAATGATCGACAACTTTATCGCTGTAAGCCATGGTTACCTCCGAAATTTATAATGTACAATTCCAAAGTTTCAATTGCCGCTAGTGCGCGGCCCACTGGACTGATTTCAGATCGACGCCTTCTTTTGCCATCTCGTATAGCGGGGACATCTCGCGAAGCTTGGTTACGACCTCAATAACCTTCTTGATCGTATAGTCAATCTCCTCGTCTGTATTGAAACGGCCGAGACCGAAGCGGATCGAGGAATGTGCCAATTCCGTCCCAACACCTAACGCACGGAGCACGTACGAAGGTTCCAAGGTGGACGAGGTACAGGCAGAACCGGACGAGAGGGCGATATCCTTCATACCCATCAGCAAGGATTCACCTTCCACATAGGCAAAGGAGATATTGAGGTTGCCGGGAAGCCGGTTGGTCGGATGGCCGTTCAGATAGCTTTCTTCGAGTGCAGCCATGATACTGGCCTCTAGCCGATTGCGCATCGAAGTCAACCGGGCCGCCTCCTTAGCCATCTCCTGCTCGCAAACTTCACAGGCCTTGCCGAATCCCACGATCAAGGGCACCGGAAGCGTCCCGGAGCGCATGCCGCGCTCATGTCCGCCGCCGTCCATTTGTGCGACGATGCGAACTCGAGGGTTTTTCTTTCTCACGTAGAGCGCCCCGACCCCCTTGGGACCATACATCTTGTGGGCGGCGAACGACATCAGATCGATGCCCATATCTTGGACATCGACCGGGATTTTGCCGACACCCTGCGTCGCATCGCAGTGAAAAAGGATGCCCTTTTCCTTGGCAATTTTACCGATCTCCTTGACGGGATTGATCGTGCCGATTTCATTGTTTGCCAGCATGACGGAAATGAGGATGGTCTTCTCTGTAATGGCTTTCCGCACATCCTCGGGATTCACCATCCCGAATTTATCGACGGAGAGATAAGTCGCTGATGCTTTCCCTCTGCCCTCTAACGATTTGACTGTATCGAGCACTGCCCGGTGTTCGGTGGACGATGTAATAATGTGGTCGCCCTTCTCCTTGTACATGTCCAGCACGCCCTTGATCGCGAGATTATCCGATTCTGTGGCGCCGCTCATGAAAACGATCTCTTTTGGATCGGCCTTGATCAGTTTCGCGATCTGTTTCCGTGCGTTTTCGACGGCCTCCTCTGCAGCCCATCCGAAGGCATGGTTACGGCTGGCAGCGTTCCCGAACTTCTCGGTGAAGTAAGGGAGCATGGTTTCCAATACGCGCGGATCCACCGGTGTCGTGGAATGGTTGTCCAAAAAAATCGGCAGTTTCATCATTCGACTCCTTGTGCGGTGGGAGACTGGATTGTAATGAGGGGTGTGCCACCCATCATATCCTGCAGGGTCATGCTATTGAGTAATTGAGCGATACTGTCCTGGACCTTCAAGAGCGGCGTGCGGATATGGCAATTTTCCCGCTGCATACAGAGTTCCCCATCCTTCTCATGAGAACAATCGGTGATACCCAAGGGGCCCTCGATGCTTTCGAGAATCTGGGCGATTGTAATCTGGTGTGGACGTCGGGCCAGCACGTAGCCGCCCTTGGGACCATTATGACTTTCAATTAATCCGTTCTTGGCGAGGGTTTGGAGCACTTTGGCCAGCAGTTCGAGGGGGATGTTGTACTCCTCCGCGATCTCCTTCGTATTCACGACACGTCCAGGCATCACGTCGCCGAACTGGACAGTCGCGATGTGCTGAAGGGCCATGAGAGCGTAGTCTGCTTTTTTCGAAATCTTTAACATTGCTATTGCCGATCATAACAGTCGGAGACTATAATGATCTCCGATCAATAAGGTCGGACTAAGGATAGCACGCAGATTTCTAAGCTGTCAACAGTGGGACCTCAGTAGGCTGAGAAAGGATCAGATATATGGGCGGAACCAATCCTTATATTGAAAAATCTGATTATGAGCTTCCTCGGACAGCCTATACGGTCACCTTTATTGCCCCTGACGGCATGGTCACGAAGGTCGAAGTCAACCCGGCAAAAATTCCCTATGGCCCGACGGGACTCCCTGGGAGCCTTCTGGATGTAGCGATGGGAAATGGAGTGGCCTTAGAACATGTCTGCGGCGGGGTTTGCGCCTGTTCAACCTGCCACGTCATCGTGAAGCAGGGCCTTGAGAGTTGTAACGAGGGGACGGATGATGAATTCGATCAGTTGGAACAAGCGCCGATGACGACGCTGCAATCACGGCTCGGTTGTCAATGTGTGCCAAACGGGACCAAGGATATTCTTGTCGAGATTCCGGCAGTCAACAAGAACCTCGTGAAGGAAGGCCATTGAGAAACACAGATCACCGGTAAAGCGGCCGGTCGACCGTGAGTGAGAAAAGAGCTGGCAGATTTCTCTCCAGGCCATTGACCAATGCCTTTCTTCAGTCATACGTTTCGACCTTCACTTCTTTTCGGTCGTACCCAGCCTGGACGAAATAGGCCCGCAACGGACGCACAAAAGCCTTTGTCCCGCACAGCATGGGAATCACTTTCGGCGCGTCTTCGATCAAGGGGCGGAGCATCGACAGCGTAAGATCGACCCCTTGCCGTTCACCGCCGGCAGCGACCAGAGGCAAATAGCGGAGCCCCGGATTGGTCACAGCCAGCGTGAGCAACTCCTGATGAAAAAGAAATTCATCTTCTGCGGGGGCCACGGCGATCAATAAGACAGACCCGGTCTGTCGCTGGGCGTAAAGCTGTTTTAATATGCAGCGTATGGGGACGAGCCCGGTGTAGCGCGCGATGAGCAATAGCTCCCAGTCGAGCGGCTCTGGAACGGTGAAATTTCCATAGGGCCCGGATAGCTGTACCGTGTCGCCGGGTTTGAGCCCATAGAGAAAGCCGGATCCCAAACCTCCGACCACGCGATCAAATACAAGGGTCAGTTCGCCGGAAGTTGTACCGGGGGCAGCCATCGAATAGGCGCGATTGAGGGGAGGCCTCGCTCCGACGGGCAGCTTCAAGGACACCCACTGACCAGGTCGGAAGGTGATGTTCTGTGTTTGAGGGAGTACGACGAGCTGACGGACGTTGGGAGTGAGATCGGTGATCGAAAGGACAGTGGCCTGTTGCGTCACTTCTGCCACGACGATCTCCTTATAGATCTCTTATCAGCAGCAAGGGTCGGAGAGACGATGGAGGATTCTGTACAACACTTTTCGCTGCATGCTATAGATAGCGGCCATTTCTCATTATACAGGATAAATTTGTGACTCAGGTCCGAGTCAGATTTGCGCCGAGCCCAACAGGCTTTCTTCACATCGGCGGTGTCCGCACGGCGCTATTCAACTGGCTCTTTGCCCGCCAACAGAAGGGCATCTTCATCCTCCGCATCGAAGACACGGACCGGAGTCGTTCCACGGACGAATCGATCCAAGCCATTATTGAAGGAATGACATGGGTAGGACTCGATTGGGACGAGGGGCCTTTCCGTCAAACCGAGCGCATCGATCTCTATCGAAGCCATGCGATGAAATTACTAGAGAGGGGCCAGGCCTATTGGTGCATCTGCAAAGCCGAGGAATTGGAGGCGCGGCGAAAGGAAGCAGAAGCCAAAGGGCTCTCACCCCGCTACGATAGCCGCTGTCGCAGTCTCGGTATAACAAGCCCCACAGACGACGCAGCCCTTCGGTTCAAAGCGCCGCAAGAGGGGCAGACGGTTGTGGATGATCTGATCAAAGGCAAGATCGTATTTGATAACAATGTCTTGGATGATCTGATCATTCTCCGCTCCAATGGGTATCCGACGTATAACTTTTCGGTCGTGGTCGATGACGCCTTGATGAATATCACCCACGTCGTGCGAGGGGATGATCACTTGACCAACACGCCGCGACAGGTGCCGATCTTCGAGGCGTTGGGTTTCTCGGTCCCACGTTTCGGCCATTTACCGATGATCCTCGGGTCAGATAAGGCCAGACTGTCGAAGCGCCACGGGGCGACCTCGATCATGGCATATAAAGACATGGGCTACCTCTCCGATGCGATGGCGAACTATCTGGCCCGGCTTGGGTGGTCGTACGGCGATCAGGAACTCTTCACCCGTCAAGAGCTGATCGAAAAGTTTTCGTGGAAAAACGTGCAGACATCGGCAGCGGTATTCAATCCTGACAAACTCTTGTGGTTGAATGCCGAATACATCAAAACAAGCCCTCCACGCCAAGTGGCTGAGGCGCTCATTCCACTATTAGAAAATGCGGGCCTGAAAGCCGAGGTTTCCGCTGTCTCGCAAAATTGGCTCGCACAGCTGGTTGTATTGGTCAAGGAACGGGCGAAGACGTTGGTTGAGATGGTCGAATGGGTGAAGCCCTATTTCGGTGAAGCAGTCAGGTTCGAGGAGGAAGCTGCCAAGAAATTCCTTACGCCGGCGATAGCTCCGATGCTAGGCAGATTGTTGAAGGAGTTCGAGACCATTCCGTCTTTCTCCAAGCAGGAATGGGAGGAGGCCTTCAGGAAGCTGGTTGAGGAGGAGGCAATCAAGATGGGGCAGCTGGCCCAGCCGGTTCGCGTGGCTCTCACCGGTCGCACAGCCAGTCCGGGACTTTTCGAAGTGATGGAGGTACTTGGAAGAGAGAGAACATTGGCGCGGCTTCGAGCTGGTATGGAGCGCGCCTATTCCGGTCAGGCTTGACGGAGTGAGCGATCGTATATTAGGTTGAGCGTCGGTTGGGGGATCGTCTAGCGGTAGGACGTCAGTCTCTGGATCTGACTACCTAGGTTCGATTCCTAGTCCCCCAGCCAATTTTCTTTCCCGCCAGTATTTGCAGTGCCTCCGTCCCGGTTTCATACCGCGCTGGGGGATCGTCTAGCGGTAGGACGCCGGCCTTTGGAGCCGGCTACCTAGGTTCGATTCCTAGTCCCCCAGCCACTTTACCTTGATCATCCTGAAAGCTATTTCAGGGATGCCAGATCGATCACGAATCGGAACCGGACATCGCCCTTGAGGACCCGCTCATACGCTTCGTTTACTTGGCGGATCGGAATTACTTCAATATCTGACTCGATGTGGTGCTCGGCGCAGAAATCGAGCATCTCCTGTGTTTCTCGGATGCCACCGATCACCGACCCGGCGATGCGGCGGCGATGCAGAATCAGTGGAAAGGGCTCCAGCGGTGTGGGTCTATCCGGAGCCCCCACGAGAATCAGAGTCCCATCAGTCTTCAATAAATGGACATAGGCGTTGTAGTTATGCGGAGCGGAGACCGTATCCAGGATGAAATCGAAACGCCGCTGTAGCTTTGTGAAGGTCTCTGCTTGCGAGGTCAGGGCGAAGTCGATCGCTCCCAAGCGCATCGCATCCTGTCGCTTCCGTTCGGAAGTACTCAGCACGGTGACCTCTGTTCCAAGCGCCTTCGCGATCTTTATGGCCATATGACCGAGTCCACCCAAACCGATAACTGCCAGCTTGTGATATTTCCCGACTCCCCAGTGGCGTAGCGGGGAATATGTCGTAATTCCCGCGCACAAGAGTGGAGCTGCCCCGGCAGGTGAAAGGGCCGAAGGGACTCGCAGCACGTAATTCTCATCCACGACAATCTGTGTAGAGTAACCGCCTTGGGTCGGCTGCCCGTCCTGGTCGCGGCCGTTGTATGTGAGGAGCATGCCTGTATCGCAATATTGCTCCAATCCTTCGCGACAGGCGGCGCAAGTACGGCAGGAATCCACAAAGCAGCCGACGCCGGCTATCTCGCCTACATGGAATGTTTTGACCTCGTTTCCTACTTGCGCGACCCTGCCGACGATTTCGTGTCCCGGCACCATGGGGAAAATCGAGCCGCCCCATTCGTCGCGAGCTTGATGAATGTCCGAATGGCAGATGCCGCAATGGGTGATCGTAATGAGCACGTCATGCGGTCCCACGTCCCGTCGAGCAAATTCGAAGGGCTGCAGAGTAGCTTTGGCCGTGATCGCCGCATAGCCTTGGGTCGATAACATGGCGCATGCTCCATAAAAGTGAGGGTAAATTATCCGTGACCATACCAAGACCATGTGGCATTGCCAACCCCAAAAATGCTCGTGAGACTGGCGCTTCCCGCAGTCGCCACGGCGCGCTGTCATGATCCAACTATTCGGTGGAGATGGCCAATGATGGCCTGTCGGAGAGTGCTTAGTCTGGTACTCGGACTACTCGTTAATGGCCTTGCCGTGCCCCGGTCTCGTCGTCTCCCTCCGGTGAATCTGGGAACGAGGTGTCCGCCATGAGGGTGGGACCTGGTATGCGATAATCTTCAGATGCCCATGAACCGAGGTCGGTCACCTGACATCGTTCAGAGCAGAATGGTCGCCAGGGGTTGCCTTCCCAGGTGCTGGATTGGTGACAGATCGGGCAGGTCATGATCGGGCCGGCTGAGTCGTCTTTTCAACCCTGGCCCAGGCATCTTTGAGCGATACAGTGCGGTTGAAGATCAGCGAGCCTGAAGTCGAATCCAAGTCGGTGCAGAAGTATCCCAATCTCTCGAATTGGTACCTTATACCTGGCACTGTCCGTTGCAGACTCGGCTCAACGAGGCAGTTCGTGATCCGCTCCAGTGAATCGGGGTTGAGATAGGTCGTCCAATCGTGACCCGGCGGCACCTTCGCCAAGTCCGTCACCAGAAGGGGGTTGTAGAGGCGGACCTCGGCTTTTGCCGCATGGGCTTCAGAAACCCAATGGACAGTTGCCTTGACCTTGCGCTGTTCGTGGGAGCCGCCGCTCTTGGTTGTCGGGTCGTAAGTACAGTGAAGCTCGGTAATCTCGCCGGTCTGAGAGTCCTTCGTCACCCCGACACACTTGATGATGTAGGCATATCGGAGTCGTACTTCTCGTCCCGGGGCGAGCCGGAAAAATTGTTTGGGTGGATCTTCACGGAAATCATCGCGCTCAATATAGAGGATGCGGGAGAAGGGGACCTTTCTTGTCCCTGCGGAAGGATCTTCCGGATTGTTGATCGCTTCCAACTCCTCGGATTGGCCATCGGGATAGTTGTCGAGGATGACTTTCATTGGCCGCAGCACCGCCATCACTCTGGTTGCTCGCTTGTTCAGGTCTTCGCGCACAAAGTGTTCGAGTAGCTGCATCTCGACGACAGCGTCGCGTTTGGCGATGCCGATATGGTCGCAGAATGCCCGAATGGCTTCAGGGGTATAGCCGCGGCGGCGAAGTCCTCCGATCGACGGCAGTCGGGGGTCATCCCATCCGCTCACCAGTTTCTGTTCGACCAACTCGATCAGTTTACGTTTGCTCATGACTGTATTGGTCAGGTTCAAACGAGCAAATTCGATCTGCTGCGGCCGGTGCGGCGCCTCAGTCTGCTCGACGACCCAATCGTAGAGAGGCCGGTGATCTTCAAATTCCAAGGTGCAGACCGAGTGGGTGATCCCCTCCAGCGCGTCCGAGAGAGGATGCGCAAAGTCGTAGGCCGGATAGAGGCACCAGGCGCTTCCGGTTCGATAATGCGCGGCGTGCCTGATGCGGTAGAGAACGGGGTCTCGGAGGTTGATATTGGCCGAAGCCATGTCGATCTTGGCGCGAAGCACGTAGGCACCGTCTGCGAACTCTCCGGCCCGCATACGCCGAAAGAGGTCAAGGTTTTCATCGATCGAACGGCTGCGAGAAGGGCTGTCTACCCCAGCCTGAGTCAGGGTGCCTCGATAGGCACGCATCTCTTCGGCCGTTAATGAGTCGACGTATGCCAGACCCTTTTGAATCAATCGTAGAGCAAACTCGTAGAGTCGTTCGAAGTAATCAGAGGCAAAAAACATTTTCCCGTGCCAGTCGAATCCCAGCCACGTGATGTCGTTCTGAATGGCCTGGACGTATTCCGTATTTTCGGTGGTCGGATTGGTATCGTCGAACCGCAGGTGGCAGATGCCGCCGGGAATGTCGTTCGCGATTCCGAAATTCAGGCAAATCGATTTCGCGTGGCCGATATGAAGATACCCGTTCGGCTCGGGCGGAAAGCGCATGACGACCCGTCCGCCATGTTTGCCGGCTGCGTGATCGGCGGCTACGATGTCGTGGATAAAGTTTGAAGCGTTACCCTGTTCAGACATGCACGGTCATTGACCCATAGAGATGTGTGAGCGGATCGTCACAGGTAGTTCTACCATAAGCAGGGCCCAAGGGAGAAGACTTACCCCTAAGACGAAGAGGTAAGTCAGTCATCGGAATCGCAATTACGAACCGCTCCGCCGCTTGCCGAAATACTCTTGCCTGCTGACAGCCACGTCCGCTACGAACATCACTCCGGAGTGCCGATCGAACAGCGGACGGAGTCCGGCGAGGATCGGCTCCACTTTTTCTTCCGGGACGACCGTCATGATCATCTCGAGACTTTCCTGCTCACTGAACATGAAGTGCGCTTCATGCATGCCGCCATGCCCTTTCCCCGACACATTGCCGATGATTGTGTAGCCTGTTGCCTTGACCTGGTCCAGCAGTTCAGTCACGAACGCTCTGTGCTCTCCCGCCACGATCACACGAATTTCTTTCATCGGATGCAATGTCAACGGACCCACAATCGATCTCCTTCCTTGGTGAATTGGTCCATTCCGGCT
>Ga0134122_10000763_pt1 | contig 22408 bp, 20 predicted proteins | sample KB302_FD_96461 | JGI IMG/M metagenome (GOLD analysis project Ga0134122, IMG submission 96461) | Terrestrial soil microbial communities without Nitrogen fertilizer from Kellogg Biological Station, Michigan, USA - KB3-0-2 | ecosystem: Environmental > Terrestrial > Soil > Unclassified ... | reverse complement strand
GCCGAAGAAGGTCGCGGAATCGAGCTTGGCGCCAGCAAGATTGGTCTCTTCCAAATAGGCGCCGGTGAAATCCGCGTCAGCGAGATTGCGGCCCGAGAGATCGAGACCGGAGAGATCGCAAAAGGCAAAGACCGCGCGCGCCCCGCCGACGCGTCCGGAATACAGCAGCTCATGGCGGGCAGCCGCCGTTGCGACCTGCCTTTCATTCAGCTTGGTGCAACTCAAGCGCCGGGTTTTGTCGCGATCCATCGGCAGTGATCCACCAAGCCCATCATATTCTTCCGGGCGATTTTGCCGTCACGCGCCTAATACGGGCTTAACGAATTGATCGAGCCTCATGGAAGATCAAGCGCTTACGGGCTTGCCGCAGCAGGAATGCCGTGGCAGGTTGCTTAACACGCGCGCGGGGCGGGCGGGGAAAACCAGCAATTCTGTATGTCTGTGAGGTCGGTCTTGAGACGGAGTTCGCTTGTTTGTGGCGTGAGTTACGGCGCTTTGCTTACCGCCATGGTGCAGTCGGCGGCGGCCGCCGATATCACCATTCTCACAGGTACCACACACACGAGCCCGCTGGAGACACTGACGGCCAGCAACGGGCCGGGAAATATCACGATCGAAGCGGGCGCGACTGTGTCGGTCGCCGCCAGCGGCGCCGCCGTCACGCTCAATTCCAACAATGACGTGGTCCAGGCGGGCAATGTGACAAATACGGCCGCCAGCAACGCCATCGGGGTCCATGTCTTCGGCAATATCAGCGGTAATTACACCCTCTCTCCCCTCCCAAGCGCCCTTATCGACATCACGGGTAACGGCACGGGCAACTATGGTGTGCTGCTGGACGGTTCCGGCAACTTCACCGGCAGCATCAGCCTTCAGCCGGGCTCGGCCATCAGGGTCCTCGGCGCCAACTCCTTCGGCGTTGCGATCAACGCGCCGATCCTCATCAATAGCAGTGATCCCGGCAATCTCACGGGCGGCAATCTCACCGTAGGCTCGTTTATTTCCGTCACCGGCGACGGCGCCACTGGCGTTTTGGTAACCAAGCCGATCGAAGGGATGATGACCGTAAGCGGTACCATTCAGGTGAGCGGCACGCAGACCTTCCCGATCGACATCGTCGATCCCTTTAGCGGTTCGGCTGTCGCCATCGGGGCCAGCATCGACAAAGGACTATTGATTGCGGGGTTCACGGGCGTCAACGACGTCACGTCGCCCACGGCCAGTCTGACCAATAATTCGAACACGCCGACTCTTTTGATCGCGCCGTCCGTCGCCGGAAATGTCACAAGCAATATTACCTTGGGGAACCTCGTCAACGATCCGGCGAAACTCGACTACAGCCTGATCAATCGCGGCCTCATTCAGGCCAACGATTCCGACACCAGTGTTCACAACACAGCTGTCCGCATCGGTGATTCCGATGTTTTGGGCGCGTCTTCGGTATTGCTGAACAATGCCTTCTACAATCGCGGGACGATCATTGCCACGTCCCGGAGCGACAACACCTTCGCCAACGCCGTCACGGCTGTGCCAACGGACGCGACGGGTTTGGAAATCCGCAAAGCCACACTCACTCCATTTACCGCTCCACTCCAAACCGTGGCGACCGCCCCCAGCTGGACGGGTCCGAGCGATGAGGCAATACATTCGGACCCCACCCACATTCAGCTCGATACCACCCACGCCAGCGACGTAGCCGGAGTCTACAAAGGCTTCACGGCGACGATCGACACCGGCGCGGGCATCGAGACGAGGACGGTCGTCGACTACACCGTCGTTACGACCGATTTCAACGGCCTCGCCACGGCGAAGACGAAGACGCTGATCCTGGACTCACCATTGACGAACGTCCCGGACAACGGAAACGTTACCCTCACGCCTCCGGCGGGCACTATCGCCCTCACGGACAGTGCAAGCGATGCCCCCGGCGCCTATAACAATCTCAAACTCACGGTTACTTCGGGCAACGTTACGCAGACCAACCTGATCGGCAGCTATACCGTCATCACGGATCCAAGCACGGGCACGCCGACTTTCAGACTCGTCACCCTTGCGCCCTCCGCCGGGCTCTTTGGGAACGGCACCTTGACGACCCCGCCTGCCGGCGGCAACCCGGTGACGATTAGCGGCTACGCGCTGATGAATGACGGACGCATCAACGCCACAACGTCGGGCACGGCGGGGGGCGTCGCCACGGCGCTGCTGATTCAGCCCGGCGCGAATGTTTCAACGCTGCTGAATAACGGCGCCATCGAGGCCTTCGCGACGACGATCGACCCCTCGATCACCAATTTAAGCGCCTACGCCATCAACGACCTTTCGGGTACCTTGACCCAGGTCATCAATACACGGACGATCACTGCGACTGCCTCGCCGCTCAACAGCGCCGGCAACATTTCGAACGACGCAGTCGCCATCGATCTGTCGCACGCACCGACCGCGAGTCCCGAAAGCATCTACGTTCTCGGTCGCGGCAGCATCAACGGCGATGTGAAATTCGGCGATGGCAACAACACGCTCGTCATCGAAGGCAATGTTTCCTCGACCCCCGCGATCGTTGCGGGCAATGTGAGCGCCAAGAGCATCGCCACCAACGCCGGAACCACGCTCGACATTTTTGTCTCTCAGCAGCAGACCGGCGGCATCTTGCGAACGTCCAGAACGCAGGCGAGCAACGTAACTGTCGGCGCTAACGGAGTGGTGCAGTTTGCTTTGACCAAAAGCACGGCAGGCGGCCCGGCAATGATCGACGCCAAGAACAATGTGACATTTGCGGCCAACACGTCGTTTTTGCTGTCGCCGACGACATTCCTGCCGCAAACCGGCATCTATACGCTGGTCAATTCCGGCAACGGCACGGTCCACTTCGACAACTTCGCCGCCGCGTCGGGCTTGGCCTCCGAGGGCAACCCGTTCCCATTCCTGATCAAGGCGCAATTCGCTGATGGCGCCGGCAATGTGCTCGACGGCACGTCAGTGGACCAGTCGGTTCAGACCGTGAAGGTCACCATCCAGCGCAAGAGCGCGTCCGAGCTTGGGCTCGTGGGCAACTCCGCTGCCATTTTCGAGCCGCTCACGGAAGCGGCTCTGAACGACGATGTCTTCGGCGCCGCGCTTCTGAAACTGACCAGCGCGGAACAAGTTCAGGCCGCCGTGGCCACGACGGTGCCCGATATCGCCGGCGGCGTGCGCGCACTGACCGTTGCCATGACCGATCAAGCCACCGGCGTTATCGGATCGCGCCAGCGCGCGCTTTTGACCGCGCCGGCGGACACGCGCACCGATTTCCATTTCTGGGGCCAGGAATTCTACAATGTCGTCGCCGACAACGGTTCTGCGGTCCAGGCGGGTTTCGGCGGCGCCGGACAAGGCATTTCTATCGGCGGCGAATGGGGATCGCTCCAAACCGGGCGTTATGGCGTGGGCTTCACCTTTTTCTCCAGCCAGGAGACCGAGCGCCACCCCCGCGATACCAAGACCAACGGCGACTGGAATCTCATTTCGGCTTATGCGGCGTGGAAGTTTGGCGACTTCTTCGTGGCTCCCCAGATCAATGGCGGGATGGGCGATTTCAAGAGCCGCCGCACGATTCTGGTAAGCGACGTGCTCGGCCGCAGCGCCACCGCCAAGTGGTCGAGCTATCTCGGCGCGGGCGGCGTAACCGCCGGCTATATTATGGACGTCGGCAATTTCCAGATCATCCCGACCATCGCCGTCGACGCGATGTATTTGAGCGAAAGCCCTTATAACGAGGTCGGCGGCGGCGGCGCGGGCGTATCTCTAAAATCGCAGAATCAAACATCTGTCCGCAGCTTTGCCGGCGTGATCGGACAGGGCAGCTACCGCTTTAACGAAGGCGCTTTCATGCCCCAATTGCTTGCCGGCTGGAGCCATGAATTCATGAATGATCCCGCCACGATCGACGGGTCGTTCGAATCCTCTCCCGGTTCGCCCTTCCACCTTGTTGGTCCAACTCTCGATACGAACAAGATCGTCGGCGGAATGAGTTTCGGTTACGTGATGCGCAATTGGTCGGCAGGATTTAACTATGACGCGTCCGCCAGCTCCGGCGCGCTGGCGCAATCGGCCACCATCAGCCTCAGCAGCAGATTCTGATCCCTTCGCCCTAAAGGCGCCACAAAGAGCGCCTTTTATCGCCATGCCCACTTCCATCTCGTGCGGGGAAACGATTGATGGCACAATGCGCGCAAGGGGTCGTTAGGCGCGCCGGGTTCATTAGACGATGATGATCTGGCTTCATTTTCGCTTACGCGCCGCAGCCGCTCTTTTTGCGGTGCCGTTCCTGTGCGCCGCGGCTCTGCTTTTCTCCGCCGCGCCGGCGAGTGCCCAAGCTCCGTCGTCGAGCCAAATGGCGCCGTCCGAAGTCAGCCTCGAATATTTCCACGAGCGCCTGACGCCCCTCGGCAACTGGGTCAATCATCCCGTTTGGGGCGAGGTTTGGCAGCCGGATGCGGGACCGAACTTCCGTCCCTACTTCTACGGCTACTGGGATTACACCAGCGACTACGGCTCGCTGTGGGTGTCGAACGAGCCTTACGGCGACATCGTCTATCATTATGGACGCTGGGTCTTTGACATGAACTACGGCTGGCTTTGGGTTCCCGGCTATGTCTGGGGACCGAGCTGGGTGGTGTGGCGCGCCAATCAGGATTACGTCGGCTGGCTACCGATGCCGCCGGGCTATCTGGATTATGATCAGCCTTTGCGTAGCGCGCCTTATGCGTCCGACAGCTGGTACGGCTATCAGACATTCTACGGGCCTGTATTCGTGTCCGAATACTTCTACACGCTCTGGATCTTTGTTCAGAACAACGACTTCGGACGCAGCGACCGCAGACGATACGTGACCGATCTTCGCAGCGTGCGCGATCTCTATCATGGGTCGAACGACCGCACGCACTACGTCACCTTGAAAGATCGCATTATCGATAGCTTCATCGATCATGACTGGCTGAAGCGCGAAGCTCATCGCGACTTCGAACCAAAGCCGGCAGAGCGCTTTCTCCACCGTAATGTTCCGATGATGTCGGTTTCGCAGGGACGCGAGATTTTCCGTCACCGGCCCAACGTCAATCCGGCGAACGGCGATCCCTTCGTGGCGAATGCCGCCCGTGTCGGAACGGCGGGAGATGCAGCCCCTATTCCGCGCAGCGACGCTGCCGCAGGGCAGCCCAACGCGCTCCGTGGCGGAAATCCAGCCGCCATTCCACAATTCCCGGGCCGATCGAAATTTGTCCGCGCGCCCGGTGTTAATCCGCCGGCGGGGGCAACAGCAGGCGTGCCGTCGACCGGTTCACCGGCGGCAGACGCGGACGGCAACAACCCGGCTCGGCCGCGCGGCTTGCCCAGATTCAACCGTGACCAAGTGGGCACAACGCAGCCCAGCGCTCCTGCCACGACCAATCCCGGCATTGCCCGGCGCTTCGGCAGAGTTGTTCCGTATACGGATGGAACCGCCGGGCCGCCGCCAACGCAGAGCGGATTTGCGGCCACGACTGCTGCGGGCGGTTCGCCCGGAACGGGTCTTGGCGTTGCCACCCCGCCGCCGGTCAGTCCGTCGGCGCCGATGTTCGGCGCGCCGGGGAGGTTTCGCTTTGCATCGCCAGGCGGTGGCGCCACGACATCAGTTGGAGCGATGCCCACGCCGAGCGTGCCGCCGGTCTCCGTTGCCGCGCCGGCCGCTGTGCCGCCGGTCGCGATACCGCCGCCGCCCGTTGCCGTTCCTGCCCCCGCACCCGCGCCAAGCGGGGCTACCGGCGGCGCTGCGCTGGGCCGGCATTTTCTTGGAGGCCGGTGATGATGGCCACACGCGTGAGGAGGCCGTTTCGGCAGGCGCTCTCTCGCGTTTGTGATGGCGAAGGGATTCTTCGCGGCGATCGAGGACAGACATTGATCGGCAAAGGTTTTTCGTATAGTTCCGCGCCTCTTGTAGGCACGGACCTATGTTTCTCCACAAACATCTTGGGAATACCGTCTTTGAAATTCTCGTCTGCTATCGGACCGCTTGCGGGGGCGTGGCCGGTCAATTGGAACGGAGCGGCCGATTGATATGATCTTCGGCGGACCGGTGCGGGTTCAGTCCTCCGAGGGACTGGACCATCATGAAGAGGATGTTAAAATGCGGGCTAATGGGTTATGAAAAAACTCTGCGGGCGCGAACCCGCAGGGGGAGCCAAACGTAGTTTGGCCTTAGGGTGGATCAAGATTTTTTCGGGCGGTCAACCATGACAGCAATGCAAGACCTTCGCCCCGGACACGGGAAGCCATTAAAGAAGAATCCCTGGCCGGGCATCGTATTTGTGATCGTTTTCCACGTGTTCGCAATCTGGGCGCTCGCTACAGGTCTCGCCAACGCGACGATCCAACTTCTGCGCGGCAACCTGCAAACGGTTGTGGCCGTTGAGGAGCTCAAAGATGATCTCCCGCCGCCGCCGCCGCCGCCGGACTTCAAGCCGCCGGAGGTCGTAGCCATCGCGCCCGAAGTCACGATCGACTTGGCGCAGGCGCCTCCGCCGACCACGACGACGGCGATCACCAACACGCCGCCGAAGCCGCCCGCACCAGTTGTCGTCGCGCCTCCTCCTCCGCCTCCTCCGCCTCCTCCTCCGCCTCCTCCTCCGCCGACGCCTGCCGTAGCGACGACATCGCACGCGGTGACAGCGGACGATTATCCGGCGATCTCCATCCGCTTGCAGGAACAGGGAACGGTGGCCATCAGGTTCACCATCGGTCCCGAGGGGTCCGTAAATGAATGCGCGGTCGCAACGCCGAGCGGCAAGCCGCGTCTTGACGACGCTGCGTGTACGATGGTGAAGAAGCGGTGGAAATACAAACCAGCGACGCAGGACGGAAAGCCGGTTGCGCAGGCGACCACTGCCAACGTGGTGTTCCAGCTCAAGTGACCTAGGGAAATCGCTTTTCGCGCCCTACCCTGGCAACCTTGCAGCGTTAAAGCGGAATTTGTCCACCAGTGGACGCTTGTCGCGTCCTCAATTTAAGAACGGAGCAACGTAGAATGTACGCGAAGACACTGATGATCGCTGCGGCTTTCGTCTTTTTCCTGATGAGCATTGGCATTGGTTCGGTCAGCGCTCAGACTCCTCCGCCCGCGGCTCCCGATGCCGCGGCCACAACCGCGCCGGCCGACGCCGCAGCCCCAGGGGCACCGGCACCCGCTCTCGCCGAGCAAACCGCTACGGTCGAAAACCCCTACGGCATCGTCGCGCTGTGGCGCACCGGCGATGCAGTGTCGCACGCCGTGCTCTTTATCCTCGCCGCGATGTCGCTCGGCACTTGGTACATCTTCGTCACCAAGTATTGGGAGCAGCAGCGCGTGCTCGGCCAAGCCAAGGTCACCGAGAAAAAGTTCTGGACGGCTGCCAACCTCGAGGACGGCATCGACAAGCTCGGAAAGAACAATGTCTTCCGCAACGTTGCCGAGCGCGGTCAGCAGGCCATGGCGCGCCAGGGCGGCATGCTTTCGCAGGCCGATTGGGTACAGATCTCCCTGAACCGTGCGGTCGAAGAAGAAAATGCGCGGCTTTCCGGCGGAATTTCCTTCCTCGCCTCCGTGGGCTCGACGTCTCCGTTCGTCGGACTGTTCGGCACGGTGTGGGGCATCTTGAACGCCTTGACCGCGATCGGCATTGCCGGCCAAGCCTCGATCGACAAGGTCGCGGGTCCCGTCGGTGAAGCACTGATCATGACCGCGGTCGGTCTCGCCGTCGCTGTGCCGGCGGTGCTTTGCTACAATCTGTTGGTTCGCCGCAACAAGGTGCTGAACGAGAAGTTCCGCTCCTTCGCCAACGACCTCCAGACATATTTGCTGTCGTCCAAGCGTTGAGCGAACGCTTCACGCCTTAGCGGAAAGGACGCCCGATCATGTCGATGAGTTTGCCCTCCGGCGACGCAGAGGACGAGATCAACTCGACCATTAATACCACGCCGTTGGTCGACATCATGCTGGTGCTATTGATCATCTTCCTGATCACCATTCCGGTCGTGATCAAGTCCGTGCAGATCGCTCTGCCCGTCGCCAGCAATATCGTCACCATCACCAAGCCGGAAAACGTCATTCTGGCGGTGGATAAGCAGGGTAACGTCTATTGGAACGACGCCCCGGTGCCCTCCAATGCCGAGTTGCTCACAATGCTGCAGATGGAGGCGGTCAAGATCCCGCAGCCCGAAGTCCATATTCGCGGCGATATCGACGTGCGCTTCGAAAGTGTCGGACGTGTGCTCGTCGATCTGCAGCGCTCGGCAATTCTGAAAGTGGGCTTTATCACCAATCCCGAACCAAAGGTGTTTTAGGTCGGGGCGAGAGTTAGAGAGAGGAATACGCCATGTCGATGAGTGTCGGCTCTGAAAGCGGCTCCGACGATGTGATGGTCGAGATGAACACGACGCCGTTGATCGACGTCATGCTGGTTCTGCTCGTCATGTTGATCGTCACCATCCCCATTCAGACTCACGCGGTGAAGCTGGACCTGCCGCAGAACAACAATGCGCCGCCGCCCGACGTAATGCCCGAGGTGATCAACCTCGAGATCGATTTCGACGGCACGCCGATCTGGAACGGGACGCCGGTGCCGAACGTCCCTCAGCTCGATCGTTATTTTCAGGACATCGCCGCAAAGAATCCTCAACCGGAAGTGCATTTGAGACCGAACCGTTTGGCGAAATACGACGTGGTTGCCAGGACGCTCGCGCACGCGCAGCGTCTCGGCGTGACCAAGATCGGTTTCGTCGGCAACGAGCAGTACATCGAATAGACGTGTTCAGGGCTTGGGGCCTTTAGCGATCAAGGTCGATCCCGGTCCAAACGGGGTCGGCCGACGGAGAGGAACTCATGTCAATCGGTGTCGGACCTGCCGGCGGCACTGACGATGTCGTGTCGGAGATGAACACGACGCCGCTGATCGATGTCATGCTCGTGCTTCTGGTCATGCTGATTCTGACCATCCCCATCCAGACGCATGCGGTGAAAATCGACTTGCGGCCCACTCCCGGGGACAGGCCGCCTCCGGTGGTGGTGAACCTCGAGATCGATTTCGACGGCACGCCGATCTGGAACGGAACGCCGTTGGCGAACGCTGCCCAACTCGACCTGTATCTTCAGGACAGCGCTTTGAGGATGCCCCAGCCGGAAGTCCACGTCAGGCCGCACCGGCTGGCCAAATATGATGCCGTGGCCAAAACGCTTGCCCATGCCCAGCGGCTGGGATTAACAAAGGTCGGCTTTGTCGGTAACGAACAATATATCGAGTAGATGCGTTCCTTTAGGTTAGACTGTACCGAGTTTGACACGTTTAGCGACCGAGGTGCTCGCCCCGGTCCAAAACGAAAGAGGAAACCAATGAACTGGAAAACGATACGCGCGATTACAGCGGCTGCGTTTATAGGGATTGTTGCCGGTGCGGCCACGGCTCTTCTTCCAAGCGGTGCCGATGCCGCGCAGACGCTCACGGTCGAGAACAAGGCCCTTGTTGACGCCGTGAAAGGCGCACAGACCGAAGCCAAGGCCGGCCGCTACACCGAAGCCCTGGCCAAGGCCAAGGAAGCCGATGCCATTCAGGGCAAGCCCGCCGAGCTCACCCGGCAGATCCATCAGATGGTCGTTGCCTATGCCATCCAGGCCAAGGACTACAACTCGGCCTTCGTCATGCTCGATCGCATGATTGCCGCCAATGAAGGCGACAAAGCCAAGAATCTGAGCGACGCGATGGGGCTTGCGCTACAGACCAATAATGCGGCGAAAGTGGAGCAATATCACCAGGCCCTCGGCAACAATCTCACGCCGCAGGTCCGCCTCGTTATCGCCTCAGGCTACGCCAAAGCCAAGAAGTACAAGGAGGCGGTTGAGGAAGTGCAGCCGCTGATGCAAGGGCAGGGTCAGCCTAGCGAGCCTCTGTTGCGCTTCTTGCAGGCTACCTACAACGAGATGAACGATTCCGTGAACCGGCGCAACATGCTGGAGCAGCTCGTGCTCTATTACGGCAAGCCCCAGGATTGGCACGATGTGTTGCAGCTCGCCCGGAATGAAAAAGGTCTCAGCGACGAACAGCAGCTCGATCTCGTTCGGCTGCGGCTCGCGGTGGGCGATATGAAAGCAGCCAGCGATTATATCGAAGGCGCCCAAAGCGCCCTGGTCGCGGAATACCCGAATGACGCCAAGACAATTCTCGACAAGGGCAGTCAGGCAAAACTATTGAACGCGACCGACGAGCGCGTCGGCCGATTGGTCAAGATGACGAACGACCGCGTTGCCGCCGACACGGCCAATCAGGCGCAGCTGGCGCAGAAGGCCGCGAGCGATCCTAACGCAAGCGTCAAGCTTGGACTGGTCTATTGGACCTACGCTAAGCACAAAGAAGGCGAAAATGCGGTGCGCGCCGGCATGAAGGGCAAGCTCAACGACCCGGAAGGCGCCAAGGTTGCGCTGGGCCATACCTTGCTCAGCCAAGGCAACAAGCCAGATGCGGTTAACGCCTTTAACTCCGTTGCCCGCACCAGCAAATGGGCCTCAGTGGCGCGTTTGTGGTCGATCTACGCCCGCCGGGGGTAGAATCCGCCACACCGTTGCCATAAAATTGCGGAATCATCATAACTCCGGCGGGTGCTTTAAAGGGCACCCGCCGTGTGTACGATAGGGACAGACTTTGCCGGCTCGCACCTGCGCCCCCATGCGTTATGGTCGAGCCTGCTGGAAGGAGAAGAGGAAAGCCATGAACAAATTCGTACGGCGTGCCGCGATGGCCGCACTTCTTGCTTCCGCCGCCTCCGCGGCGACCGTCGTTGTTCTGGAACCGCTTTTTGCCGCACCAGCTCCGCGGCGAGGCCCGGCACCGAAGCAGGACTCGGCGACCCTTGTGCGCAGGGAAATCGGTAATCCAATCAACGATTCCTTGAAGCTCCTTAATGCGGGCGATATCGCCGGCGCGCTGGCCAAAGTCCAGACGGCCGATGCGGTTCCGATGAAGACGCCGTTTGAGGAATACACGGTCGCCAAATATCTCGGTACCATCTACATCAAACAGATGCCGCAGAATATGGCCGGCGCAACACAGGCCTATAACCGGCAGGTCGCTTCCGGCGGCGCTCCGGACGCCGAGAAGCTCGATATGTACTCCACGGCGCTAAAGCTGAACTACGCGGCGATGGACTATGCCAAGGTCATCCAGAACGCGACTGAGGCGAAGAAGCTTGGTCCGATCGACGAAACCGCCCATCTCGTTCTCATTCAGTCCTACTATAGCACCATGGACTACAAGAGCGCGGTGGAAGCCGCGAAAGAAGCGGTACCCGTCGCAATGGGCACTGCCAAAGCCGATGTCCTCGGCCTGATGCTGAATTCCCAGGCCAAGTTGATGGACGATGCCGGCTACCGCGTGACGCTGGATCAGCTCGCCACGGTGTCTGCTCAGAAGGAAGTCTGGGAGCAAGTCATGGACTTCGCTCTCTCGACCAAGAACCTCGGCGATCACCATCTGCTGAATATTTATCGCTTGGCAATGATTCTCGGCACGATGAAGGATCCCGATTATCCCGCCATGGCGACCATCGATCTGCAGAATGGTTTGCCGTCGGAAGCCAAGGCCGCGCTCACCAAGGGCAACAAGACAGGCGAACTGCTGACATCGGCCAACACCATGCTGACCAAGGACCAGGAATCACTTCCCGCGCTGGCGGCGGAAGCGGAAAAGTCGCCCACCGGCGAAGTCTTCGTGAAGCTTGGGGAGTCGTACTGGAGTTACGGCAAGTACAATGAGGCTATCGATGCGATCCAAAAGGGCATCGCCAAGGGGGGCCTCAAGGATATGCCGGACGCCCAGACCACTCTCGGTATTGCGCTCTATAGCGCGGGCAAGAAGCCGGAAGCGCTGGACGCGTTCCAGAAGGCGGCGATGACCAACACGCCAGCCGGGCCGGTCGCCCATACGTGGGCGCTGTTCTTGCAGCGTCCGTCCGCCTAAGGATCATCCTTCTTGAAGGGGCGCGGGAGCCATCCCGCGCCCCTTTTGTTTGCCCCGAGCCCAGCCGCCCTCGCGCTCATCCGCAATTGGCGCTACATCAGCCGCGATGGCGGGGTTTCTTTCCGAGGCCGAATGGGTGGCGTTGACCTTGAGTCTCAAGGTCGCGCTGGCTGCGGTGCTGTGCGGCCTGCCCTTCGCCTTTTTTTGCGCGCTGCTGCTGGCGCGCCGCGACTTTCGCGGCAAGACACTGGTCGACGGGGTGATCCACTTGCCGCTGGTGCTGCCCCCCGTGGCGCTCGGCTATCTCCTGCTGATCTCGCTGGGTACGAGAGCTCCTCTGGGCGCTTTCCTATTGCAGAACTTCGGCATCCGCTTCGTGTTCAGCTGGACCGGTGCGGCGCTCGCTTCGGCCATCCTCACCTTTCCCTTCCAGGTACGTGCCATCAGGCTGTCCCTTGAGGCTCAAGATCCGGGCCTTGCTCAGGCCGCCGAGACGCTCGGCGCGGGTCCCCTCGATCGCTTGACCAGTCTGTATCTGCCACTGGCGCTTCCCGGCATCCTTGCGGGCGTCGTCACCGCCTTTGCCGCCTGTCTTGGGGAATTCGGCGCCATCATTACCTTCGTCTCCAATATTCCGGGCGAGACCCGCACCATCCCGCTCGCCATCTACACCGCGATCCAAACCCCCGGCGGTGAAGCGGCTGCCGCGCGCCTGGCGGCTCTGTCGATCCTGCTTGCACTTGCCGGGCTCGTGCTTGCCGACGTCGTCGCGCGGCGCGTGCGCGCTCAGATTGGGCAATGAGCAGCGGCATTCAACTGCGTCATCGGCTCGACGCGTTTCAGCTCGACGCGGCCTTCGAATTCGGCAATAGCCCCGGAGTTTCGGCGCTGTTCGGACCCTCGGGTGCCGGCAAGTCGACCATCATCAATGCGATTGCCGGCCTCATCGCTCCGGAGTTCGGGCGCATCGTCATCAATGGAGAGACGCTCCTCGACACCGAGCGCGGGCTCTCGGTGCCCGCGCGCGCGCGCCGCATCGGCGTCGTTTTCCAAGACACGCGGTTGTTCCCGCATCTCGATGTCCAAGGGAACCTGCTCTATGGCTCGCGCCGCGCGCCGGTAAAAAGCGACGCCTCCCGTACCGCCGCGGTGGTTGGCTTGCTGGGGCTCGAAGGGCTGCTCAATCGCCGCCCACGCACCCTGTCCGGCGGCGAGCGTTCGCGCGTCGCCTTGGGACGCGCGCTTCTGATGAACCCGAGAGCGCTTCTCCTCGACGAGCCGCTGGCGGCGCTCGATGCCGCGCGCAAAGCGGAGATCCTTCCCTACCTCGAGCGCCTGGTGCACGAGACGCAGATTCCCATGCTCTATGTCAGCCATTCGCTCGACGAGGTTGCCCGGCTCGCCGATCGCATGATCGTGATCGATAAGGGTCGTGTCATCGCCGAAGGCTCGGTCTTCGATCTCAGCGCGCGGCTCGATCTGGTCGCTGGCAGCCCGCTTTTGCCGGGAGTGATTCTGCAAGCCAAGATCGCCGCCCACGATGAAGCGCACGCTTTGACCGAGCTCGAGCTCGCCGGCGAATCCGTTGTGGTGCCGCGCATCGCCAAAGCGATCGGTGAAACCGTCCGTATACGCATTGACGCGCCCGACGTGATGCTCGCCCTGTCGCGCCCCGAAGGCGTGAGCGCCAACAACATTCTTCCCGTTCTGGTCACTGCGATCGAGCAGACAGGCCCCAACGCCGACGTGCAGCTTGCGCTGAAGGAGGCGCGGCTGGTCGCGCGCATCACACGCCGTTCGCTTGAACGTCTCGCACTCAAGCCCGGTACGGCGGTTTTCGCCGTCATCAAATCCGTCACTGTCGGCGGCCGCGAGCATCTGTGAACCGTCTGCTGCGGCGTGCTAAAACCGGGCTGCTCTGGTGGGAGGTTCACGATGAAACGGCGCGCGATCTGTGTTTTGGCGGGTACGGCTCTCTCTCTTTTGCTGGCGCTGCCGGCGCACGCGCAAGGCGGCTGGGGGGTAGGCCCGGCGCTGACCACCGAACGCAACGAGATCGGCGCTGCCATGGCCAACGGTAAGGTGTATATCGCGGGCGGCGCCGCGCTCGGGAAAGTCGACTCGCCGCTCTTGCAGGAGCTCGATCTTGCGACGGGCAAATGGCGCGACCTTGCTCCCATGCCGCGCGGTGGGTCCCACGTCATGGTGGTGCAGCTCAACGGCAAGCTCTATGTCGCTGGCGGCTTCACCGCCAACGTGCACAAGGACCCGTTGGACCAGTTTCTCGAATATGACCCCGCGACCAATCAATGGCGTCAGCTGGCCAAATTGTCCTCGCCGCGCGGTTCGGTCGGGCTGGTCGCGATCGGCGGCCTGATCCACGCTATCGGCGGACGGGGCGCCGACGGTATGACCGTCACCACGCACGAGGTCTTCAATCCCGCCACCAACAGCTGGTCTCTGAAAGCGCCGCTGCCGCGCGCTCGCGACCACCTCGGCATTGCCGCGGTCGACGGGAAGATTCATGTCTTCGGCGGCAGGCTGAACGCCACCGTCGACAACGTCAATGAGCACGATGTGTATGATCCCGCGACCGACAAATGGAGCATGGCCGCGCCTCTGATCACCTCGCGCAGCGCCGGCGCTGCCGTCGTCTATAAAGGCCAGATCCTGTATTACGGCGGCGAGTGCAAGAATCCGCAAACCCGCGCCACTTTCGACGAGCTCGAGGCGTACGACCCGAAGACGGATAGCTGGAAGAGCCTGCCAAAGCGCGACGGCGGCCTGCATGCCGCGTCCGCCGTGGCCGACGCCAACACCGCCTACTTCATCGGCGGCACGAATGGCTGCGGCGGAGACAGGCCGTCGAACCAGATCCACACTTTCAAGCTACCCTAACAGGCATCAGGCTTTTAGCTGCGGCACGAGGCGTTGGGCGTTCTCGTAGAGAATCGCGTTCATCTCACGCGCGCTCAAGCCGCAGCGCTTGAGATCGGCCATGTTGTCCGCATCCGTCACGTAGGGATGATCGCTGCCGAAGAGGATCTGGCCTAAGGGGGCAAATTTCATAAGCGCGGCCATGGTCGGCGGTGAATTGGCGTTGGCCGTCTCGTAATAGAGACGGGCGAATTCCGCGTTGATTCCGTTGGGCGCGACCTTTGAAAGATCGCTCGTCTGCGTGAGGCGGTTGAACCGTCCTGCGAACATCGGCACCGCACCGCCGGAATGCGAGAACACCCATTTGATGTCGCGGTATTTGACGAAGTGGCCGCTCAAAAGCAGCCCGACGACGGAGCGGGCCGTGTCGTAGGGAATTTCGACGAGCTGCGCTTCCTCGGGGAAGTTCGGGAACACGCTGGTGCAGCACGCCGGCGCCAGCGGATGGAAATAGGCGATCGCCTTGCGCCGGTTCAGCTCCTCCCAGATCGGTGAGAAGGAAGGATCGCTGACATATTTGGTGCCGTAGCTGGTGGCGAAACCGACCCCGACCACATTGAGCGCGTTGAACCCGAACTCGATTTCCTTCAGCGCCGCATCGACGTCGGGCAGCGGCATGTAGACGAGCTGGAGATAGCGGCCGCGATGGTCCGTGACCAGTTTTGCGCCGTATTCGTTAACGGTGCGGATCATGCCGACGCGTTTTTCGGGATCCGTCCGCTCGGCGAAACCGGTTGGCGGCGTGATGATCGATGTGGCGATCCCGGCCTTGTCCATGCCCTCGATCGAGAAGTTCACATCCCAGTTCAATCCCGCGCCCGTGCCGCCGACGCGATTGTTCGCTGCCGCGTTGGCCAGGAACGGCGGGTTGAAGTGATGATGAAAATCGATCGGACCACGCGCCGCGGCTGCCCGCAACGCTGTCGGCAGCAGGCTCAAGCCGCCGAGCGCGCAGACGCTCGCGATGACATTGCGCCGCGATGGCTCTGTCCGTTGGGCGGGCCCATGGTGCTGCGTCACGGCGCTCTCCTCTGCTTCAGCGCGGCATCAATAAGGGTACACAAAAAGGCGCCGAAATGTAACGCGGACCGGCCTTTCCATCTGTCCGGCTGTATCGCTCCCGTGCTTTTGATAGGCTGGGAGCAATGAAACCGGGGAGTGGCGCCATAGCTGAAAATCAACGCGAGCCGCGGGAGTCCTTGTCGCGGCGAGATCTGCTGCACGTGGGAACGGGTACAGCGGCAATCGCTGCGGCCACCGCAATTCCGGCGCAGGTGCTGGCGCAGAACGCACCGCCCGCTGCACCGGCTGCACGGCGCACGATCCGCACCGGCGAACAGAACCCGTTCTACGATTACTCGCCGATGCTGAAGCGCAAGAAGATCTCCTGGCCGAACGGCGCGCGCGTCGCAGTGCATATCGTGCCCAATATCGAGCACTGGGACGTGCATGACGACAAAGGGCACCTGGACGTCCGCAACAATCCACGCAACGATTACGGCCTGCGCGTGGCGGCGTGGCGCCTGTTCGATGTTTTCAGCGAGCGCCGCATTCCGACGACGATCGCGCTCAATGCCACGGTCTGCAAATTCTATCCCGGTTCGCGCGCGGCGGCGACATCCTGGATGCCTACAAGATGGCCTCGGCAGCCGCGCCAAGCAGAGGCTGAAAAACCCTGCCGCCGCTTACCTTTGGCCGTTTTGGGCGCTATGGGATAGGCTTGAGGAAACGGAGGAGACGCGATGCGCGGTTCGCACGATCTGGGCGGCCTTCCGGCCGGCACAATCGACAAAGAGCCCCACGACATGACGTTCTGGGAGAAGCAGATCGACGCCATGAACACGCTGCTCGCACAGAAGGGCCTGCGGCGCACCGACGAGAACCGGCGCTATGTCGAGATGCTCAGCGACGACGCCTACAACACGCTCAGCTATTACGAGCGTTGGACCGCTGCTTTGGCGCGCCAGATGATCGACAAGGGCGTGCTGACCCAGGACGAAATCGACGCCAAGGTCGCGGCTATTCGCGAGCGGCTCGGCGAGGATGCGGGCTGAGATGGCGGGCGCACTTTCACCCGGCGACCGTGTGCGCGTGCGCGAGGATTTCCCCTTGGGCCATATCCGCACGCCGGTCTATGTGCGCGGCAAGGAAGGCGTGGTCACGCGCGTGTTCGGCAGCTTCCCCAATCCGGAAGTGCTGGCGCTGGGCCGCGACGGGTTGCCCAAGAAAACGCTCTATGAAGTCTGCTTCAAGCAGTCCGAGCTCTGGCCCGATTACAACGGCCCGGAGGCGGACACGCTCTTGATCGACATTTACGAACACTGGCTTTCGAAAGTGTGAGCACCATGCACGACCACGATCATGACCACGGCCATCATCACCACGATCATTCGCACGATCACGATCACGACCATGCGGCGGTCGTTCAGCCGCATGCGCCGCCGGCGAAGGACGAGAAGATCCACTCCTACCATCAGGTGCTCGGTCTCGCGCTCAAAGAGCTCCTGATCGAGAAGGGTGTGTTCACGCCGGACGAAATCCGCAAGGCGATCGAGTGGCGCGATTCCATCACGCCGGCGATGGGCGCGAAAATCGTTGCGCGTGCCTGGAGCGATTCCGCCTACAAGAAACGGCTGCTCGCCAACGGCACCGCCGCGGTGAAGGAATTCGATCACGATATGGGCGCGCTGCATCTCGTCGTCGTCGAGAATACGCCGCAGGTCCACAACATGATCGTGTGCACGCTGTGTTCCTGTTATCCGCGCGCGATCCTTGGGCTGCCGCCGCCTTGGTATAAGAGTCGCGAATACCGCTCCCGCGCGGTGCGCGAGCCCCGCAAGGTGCTCAGAGAATTCGGCACCGTGCTGCCCGAAAATGTCGAGGTGCGCGTGCACGATTCCACCGCCGACATGCGCTATCTGGTGCTGCCGATGCGGCCCCCGGGCACCGAGAAGCTGAGCGAGGCGGAGCTCGCCGAGCTGGTCACGCGCGATTCCATGGTGGGTGTCAGCCTGCCGGAAGCGCCTTAAGCATGCTCTCGGCCGCCGAACGCAGCGCCAAGATCAAAGCCACCATCCGCGTGGCCTCGTGCAACTTCATCGAGGCCTATGACTTCATCGTCTACGGCTATTACGCGGTCTATATCGGCAGGACGTTCTTTCCCAACGATAGCGAGTTCGCCAGCCTGATGCTGTCGCTGGTGACCTTCGGCATCGGTTATCTCGTGCGGCCGTTGGGCGCGATCCTGCTCGGCGCCTATATGGACCGCAAAGGCCGCCGCAAGGGACTGATCCTGACACTGTCTCTAATGGCCGTGGGCACGCTCTCCATCGCGGTGACGCCGGGCTATGCCGAGATCGGCCTCATCGCACCGGCGATCATCGTCGCCGGACGGCTCCTACAAGGTTTATCCGCAGGAGCCGAGTTCGGCGGCGTCGCCATTTATCTCGCCGAGATTGCCACGCCGGGTAAGCGCGGCTTCTATTGCTCGTGGCAGGCCGTGAGCCAACAGGTCGCCGTCGTCTGCGCCGCATTGTTCGGCGTGGTGCTCACCACCATCGTTCCGCCGGAAGACATGACCATCTGGGGCTGGCGCATTCCGCTGCTTGCCGGCTGCGTCGCCATTCCCTTGGTGCTGTGGCTGCGCCGCTCGCTTGAGGAGACGGAAGCGTTCAAACACAGCCGGCACGTGCGCGCGCTCAGCGAGGTGCTGCGGTTGCTGATCGCCAATTGGGGACTGATCGTCGCCGGCATCGGTCTCACCGTGATGACGACGACGAGCTTCTATCTCATCACCGCCTACACGCCCACCTATGGCAAAGTGCTCGGAATGGCTGCACAGGACGCGCAGTTGGCCACGCTGATCGTCGGCATCTCGAACGTCCTCTGGCTGCTCGTCGGCGGCGTTTCGACCGATCGCTACGGCGCGCGCGCCGTGATGCTCGCGGTGACTGTCGCGGCGCTGATAACCGCCTATCCCGCGATGCTCTGGCTCGTCGCCGATCCGGGCTTCAGCCGGCTTGTCGCCGTGCTGCTGCTCTTTTCGGTCTATTTCGGGCTTTACAACGGCGCGCTGATCCCGCTCTTGGCGGAGATCATGCCGCACGAAGTACGCACCACCGGATTCTCGCTGGCTTTCGTCACCGCAACGGCGATTTTCGGAGGATTTACCCCGGCGATCTGCACCTATCTCGTCGAAGTTACGGGCAACAAGGCGGCGCCGGCATTATGGTTGTCTTTGGCCGCGGGGATCAGTCTAATTGCCGCGCTCGTGCTGCCGGCGGTGCAATCGGCGTCCTTGAGCCGTACCCGCGCGGCCGTCGCCGAATAATAAGGGTTGGAGGAGATTGCATGCTGTCCCCTGCTGAGCGCCGAAAGAAGCTCAACGCCGTGGTGCGCGTGTCGTCCGGCAATTTCCTCGAAATGTACGACTTCATCATCTACGGCTATTACGCGAAATATATTGGCGACACATTTTTTCCTTCGGACAATGAATTCATTTCGTTGCTGAGTACATTCCTCGCTTACGGGGTCGGATTTCTGGTTCGTCCGGTCGGCGCGCTTGTGCTGGGTTCGTTTATGGACCGTTACGGACGGCGAGCAGGGCTCCTTCTTTCCTTGAGTTTGATGGCCGTCGGCACAGCTTCGATTGCGGTAACACCGGGATATGCCGTGCTCGGGGTTTTCGCTCCGATCATTATTGTTGCGGGAAGACTCATTCAGGGATTCTCGTCCGGTGCCGAAATTGGCGGCTGCTCCGTCTACCTCGCAGAAATCGCAACCCCTGGAAATCGTGGCTTCTATTGTGCCTGGCAATCGGGAAGCCAGCAGGTCGCGGTGATGCTCTCGGCGTTACTCGGTGTGGCGCTGACATTTCTATTGGCGCCCGAACAGATGACCGCCTGGGGCTGGCGGGTGCCCCTATTGATCGGCTGTCTCATAATTCCTGTCGTGTTTTGGTTGCGCAGCTCGCTCGAGGAAACCGACGCATTCCTCTGCGGCCGGCCGCCGCGTGAATCACGCGAAGTCTTCCGATTGATCGCCGAGAATTGGCGGCTCATCGTCATCGGCGTGATGATGTCGATCCTGACCACGACAACGTTTTATCTCATCACGGTCTACACACCGACGTTCGGCAGCCAAGCACTCCGTCTCGATCCGACAGCCGTGATGATCGTCACCCTATGCGTGGGTCTGTCGAATTTCATCTGGCTGCCTGTCGGCGGCGCGATCTCCGATCGCATCGGACGGCGGCCGCTGCTCTTTGTCATTCCGTGTGTCGTGCTGGTGACGGCATATCTGTTCATGTCGTGGCTGGTTGCGAGTCCGAGCTTCGCGAAGCTCCTTGCCGTCGAATTGTGGTTCTCGATGATGTTCGGCCTCTACAACGGCGCGATGATCCCGCTGCTCGCGGAAATCATGCCGCAGAGGGTACGCACCACTGCGTTCTCGCTTGCCTTCGTCACCGCAACCGCAATCTTTGGGGGCTTTACACCATTTATCAGTACGTTGCTGATCGGTATGACCGGCGACCGTGCCGCGCCGGCACTGTGGTTGTCTCTTGCCGCGGCCGTCAGCCTTTCGGGTGCAATGTTGTCGCGGCGATTGGTGGCGACACCGGGCCTCCAGCGGGCGATGGCTTAGCCGATGCTTTCGCCGGAACAGCGCCGCGAGAAGATGAAGGCCGTCATCCGGGCGGGCAGCGGCAATTTTCTCGAGCTCTACGATTTCCTCGTCTACGTCTATTTCGCGACCTATATCGCCAAAGCGTTCTTCCCCACGAAGAGCGAATTCATGTCGCTGATGCTGGCGCTTGGCACGTATGGCGTCGCGTCGATTGCGCGGCCCTTTGGTGCGGTGATTCTCGGCTCGTACATGGATCGCAAAGGCCGGCGCAAAGGTCTCATCCTCACGCTCTCTCTGATGGCGGTCGGCACGGTTTCGCTCGCGGTGACGCCTACCTACATGGCCATCGGAATCCTGGCGCCGCTCTTGGTGACCCTCGGCCGTGTCATTCAGGGCTTCTCGCTCGGCGTCGAAGCGGGTGGGGTCAATGTCTATCTTTCCGAGATCGCCACGCCGAAGAACCGCGGTTTCTATTGTGCTTGGCAGGCGGCAAGCCAGGCACTCGGCGTCATGGTGGCGACCGGCCTTGGCGCAGTCCTCACCGCAACTCTTACAGCGTCCGACATGGAGGCTTGGGGTTGGCGGGTGCCGTTGATCGTCGGCTGCATGATCGTGCCGGTGCTGTTCTGGCTGCGGCGATCGCTCCAGGAAACCGAATATTTTGAGCACAGCACGCACGCCCGTTCCACGCTCGAGATCCTGAAGATCCTCGCCGCGCATTGGCAGATCGTCGCCATTGGCGTGGCGCTGACGATCCTGAACACCTCGATGTTCTATTTCGTGAACGGCTACACCACGACCTTCGGCAGCCAGGCTCTGCATTTGCCGCCGGTCAGCAATTTCATCGTCGCGTTCATCGTCGCCACGGCGAGTTTCATCATGCTGCCGATCGGCGGGATTATCGCGGACCGCATCGGGCGCTGGCCCATGGTCATCGGCGTGCCGATCCTCGTGGTGGCAACGTCCTATCTCGCGCTGTCATGGCTGGTCGCGGCGCCGAGCTTCTCCCGCTTCCTGATCGTCGAGTTCTGGCTCGCCATACTCTACGCCATGTATGCGGGCGCACTGGTGCCGCTCTTGACCGAGATCATGCCGGCCAAAGTCAGAAGCTCGGGTTACGCGATCATCCTGAGCCTCGCCAACGGCATGTTCGGCACCTTCACGCCGACCATCGCGCTCGGCTTGACGGAATTGCTTCAGGACCGGGCCGCGCCCGCGCTGTGGCTGTCGGCCGGCGCGCTCATCAGCATCTGCACGGGGCTGTTGGCGCTTCGCCTTGCGCCCAAGCTTGCGCTCCAGGCCGCCGAATAAACTTCTGTCAATTTTTACGCGTCGCCTCCCGCGCTGCCGCGCAAGCTGTTAGAATCACTGCGGGGGTGTTGGGGCTGGTTCCGAAAGCGAGCATGAGTTCGAGGAACGCCCTGCCGGAAGGCCGACTGATGTTGGCTGAGAAAATCCTTGGCAGACTGCCGCCTGGTCCGGCCAGGCTGCTCTCCGATGTTTTTGCGCTCACCATCGTCGCCATCATCTATGTCGTGGTGGCGCGGCTGAGCCTCACGCTGGCTTCGGTCAACGCGAGTGCCACGCCGATTTGGCCGACGACCGGTTACGCCTTGGCGGCTGTGCTGCTCTTGGGCTATCGCGTCATTCCGGCGATCTTCGTCGGCGCGCTCGTCGTCAATGCGATGACCGCCGGGACGCTATACACCTCCCTCGGTATCGCAATCGGCAACACGCTCGAGGCGCTCGTCGGCGCTTACATTATCAACACTTGGGCGGGCGGGCGCGCAGCATTCGACACGCCCCTGGGCGTGGCCAAGTTCGCCGCGAGCTCATTTGCGCCCGCCACCGTG
>Ga0134122_10000760_pt1 | contig 22486 bp, 5 predicted proteins | sample KB302_FD_96461 | JGI IMG/M metagenome (GOLD analysis project Ga0134122, IMG submission 96461) | Terrestrial soil microbial communities without Nitrogen fertilizer from Kellogg Biological Station, Michigan, USA - KB3-0-2 | ecosystem: Environmental > Terrestrial > Soil > Unclassified ... | reverse complement strand
TGAGCCCGTTGAGTCCGCCCGCCGGGGGAGTCGCCGAACCCGCGGGCGGGGAGGCGCGGAGATCGTCGCGGCCGCCGCGCCCCCTCTCGCGTTCGGCCGACGGCTCGGAAGCATCCGATGCGATCGCGATCGTCGCGGTCGCCGGCCGGTTCCCGGGCGCCGCCGACGTCGAGCAGCTCTGGCAAAACCTGCTCGAAGGGCGCGATTCGATCCGCTCGTTCTCCGCCGAGGAGCTGCTTGCCGCCGGGCACACCCAAGCGCTGATCGACCGGCCGGACTACGTCCGCGCGCGCGGCTCGATCGACGACGTCGATCTGTTCGATGCCGGGTTCTTCGGCCTCGGCGCGCGCGAGGCCGAAATGCTCGATCCGCAGCATCGGCTGTTCCTGGAGATCGCCTGGGAGGCGCTCGAACGGGCCGGCCGCGATCCCGGCCGCGGCGGTCCGATAGGAGTGTTCGCGGGCACCAGCGTGAGCACCTATCTGCTGCGCAATGTTCTCGCCAATCCCCAAGCGCTGCGCGGTGGCGGCCTCGCGCAGGCGCACCTGGGGGCGGACAAGGATTTTCTCGCCACCCGCGCCTCCTACCTGCTCGACCTCAAAGGGCCGAGCCTCGCGGTGCAGACGGCCTGTTCGACCTCGTTGGTCGCCGTGCATCTCGCCTGCCGTAGCCTTCGCGACGGGGAGTGCGATCTGGCGCTCGCGGGCGGGGTGTCGATCGCCGTGCCGCAGGTCGAAGGATACGTCTACCAGGAGGGGGGCATCCTGTCGCCCGACGGCCGCTGCCGGCCGTTCGACGCCGCGGCGGCCGGGACGGTCTCGGGCAGCGGCGTCGGCTTCGTGGTGCTCGCGCGCCTCGCCGATGCGCTGGCGAACGGCAGCCCCATTGTCGCCGTGATCCGCGGCAGCGCGATCAACAACGACGGCGCGGCGAAGGTGGGGTACACCGCGCCGGGCATCGAAGGTCAAGCCTCGGCCATCGCGGCGGCGCTCGTCGACGCGGACGTCGAGCCGGGCCGAATCGGCTACGTCGAAGCGCACGGCACCGCGACCCCCTTGGGCGATCCGATCGAGATCGCGGCGCTCGGCCGCGCGTACGGCTCGTTCGAAGGAGAGATCGCGCCGGGCTCGATCCCGATCGGTTCGATCAAGAGCAACATCGGCCATCTCGACGCCGCGGCCGGCGTGGCGGGTTTGATCAAAGCGGCGCTCGCGCTCGAACGGGAGGAGATTCCGCCGTCGCTCCATTTCGAGCGCCCCAATCCGCGCATCGACTTGGCCGAGACGCCGTTCCGGGTGGCCGCCGAACGGACCCCCTGGCCGCGCGAAGAAACCCCTCGGTTCGCGGGAGTCAGCTCGTTCGGCATCGGCGGCACGAACGTCCACGTCGTGCTCGAAGAGGCGCCGGTCCGAGTCGAAGAACCGTCGCCCGCGGCTCCCCGCGCGGCGCAATTGCTGCTCTGGTCCGCCCGGAGCGAGGCCGCGCTCGACTCGGCGACCGGCCGGCTGGCGGCTCATTGGGCCGCGCATCCGGACCTCGACCTCCCGGCGGTCGCCTACACGCTCGCCGCCGGGCGCAAGCGGTTCGCCCGCCGCGCCGCGCTGGTCGCGCGCTCGTCGGCCGATGCCGCGGCGGCACTGGCCGAGCGCGACCCGGAACGCCTGTTGTTCGGAGCGGACGGCGGCGACGAGATCCGTCGTTCGGTGGCGTTCCTGCTCCCCGGCCAAGGGGCGCAGCGCTTCGCGATGGGCGCGGGGCTGTATGCCGCCGAACCGGTCTTCCGTGCCGCGTTCGAAGAGTGCGCCGTGGCGATCGATCCGCACTTGATGTCCTCGGCGGGCCTGGTCGCGGCGCTGGGACTCTCGGGCCGCCCGCAGGGCGAGCAGGCCGAAGCCGGAGAGAGCGAAGTGCGCGACACCGCGCTCGCGCAGCCGGCACTCTTCGCACTCGAAGTGGCGCTCGCGAGGCTCTGGGAATCCTGGGGCGTTCGTCCCGTGGCGCTGCTCGGCCACTCGATCGGCGAGTACGCCGCGGCGCATCTGGCGGGCGTGTTCACGCTCGAAGACGCGGGGCGCGTGGTGGCGCTGCGCGGCCGGCTGATGAGCGCTCTAACCTCCGGGGCTTCCGGGGCCTCCAGAGCGCCCGGCGCGATGCTCGGCGTGCCGCTCGGCGAAGAGGCGACGCGCGCGATGTTGGCCGGGACCGATCTCGACCTCGCGGCGGTGAACGGGCCGGAGCTGTCGGTCGTCTCGGGAAGCGAAGAGGAGATCGCGGCGTTTTCGGAGCGTCTCGCCGATCAAGGTCTCGAAGGGCGGCGGCTGCGCACCGCGCATGCGTTTCATTCCCGCGCGATGGAACCGATCCTCGCGCCGTTCGGTGAGATCCTCCGCTCGGTCGAGTTTTCGCCGCCGCGGCTGCCGTTTCTTTCGAACCTCACCGGCGGCTGGATCTCGCCCGCCGAGGCGACCGATCCGGGCTATTGGCTGCGCCATCTGCGGGAGCCGGTCCGCTTCGGCGACGGCCTCGCCGCGTTGCTCGCCGAGCGCAACCTCGCGCTGCTCGAAGTCGGGCCGGGGCGGTCGCTTTCAGGCCTGGCGCGGCGCCAGACGACCGCGGCGACTCCCATCGTCGCGAGCTTGGGAGACGGCGAAGGGGGAGCGGCCGGGGAATCCGAAGCGATGCTCGGCGCGCTCGGCCGCCTCTGGCTCGCCGGGGTTGAGACGGCGGCCGAGGAGGCGACGGGTTCCGTCCGCCGGAGCGTCGTGCTGCCGACCTACCCGTTCGAGCGGCGGCGGTACTGGATCGATCCCGCGCCCGCGCTGAGCCCGGTGGCGCGGAGGAATCTCGACCGCCTGCCGGAATCGGATTGGATGACGACTCCGGTCTGGCGCGAGGTCACGGCGTCGCCGACGGCGCAGGAGGAAACGCGCGACTGGCTGCTCGTCGCCGACCGGCTGGGGATCGCCGAGCGTCTCGCGGACCGGCTGCGCTCGCGCGGCGATCGGGCCACTCTGGTGAGTGGAAGCGAGGCGCTCGGTGCGCTCGAAGATTTGCCGCCGCGGGTGATCCATCTCGCGAACGTCACGGCCGGTTCGGCCGACTCGGTCGAAGCTGCGCTCGACCGAGCGTTCCACGAGCTGGCCGCGCTCGCGCGGGCTTATGGAGAAAAAGGCCGGCCGCTCGATCTCACCGTGGTCGCCGACGGTCTGTGCGACATCGCGGGCGAGGGGCGGATTGAGCCGGTGAAATCGGCGCTGCTCGGCCTGGTCCGCGCGCTGCCACTCGAATCTCCCGGAACCACCTGCCGCGCGTTGGACGTCCTGGCCGGCGATCCCGAGCGGCTCACGGCGAGCCTGCCCGCGGAGCTCGATCGAACGACGACGGCCGATCCCGATCACGATTTCTCTCTGGTCGCGCTGCGCGGCGGACGCCGGTTCGTCCGCGCGGTTGAAAAGCTCACCGAAGAGGGAGGCACGGCGGCGGCGGGCTTGCGGGAGGGAGGGGTCGTGCTCGTGACCGGCGGCATGAGCGGCCTCGGGCTGGAGATCGCCGGCCATCTGGCGCGGACTCGCGGCGCGAAGCTGGTGCTGGTCGGCCGGACTCTCAAGTCCACACCACTCGAGGGTCCGGAGGTTCTCACCCTTGCCGTGGATGTCGCCGACCCGGCGGCGATGCGCTGGGCGGTCGAGCGCGCGATCGAACGGTTCGGCGCGCTCCACGGCGTCATCCACGCCGCGGGCGTCGCGGGAGGCGGAGTGGTGCAGCTTCGCGAGCGCGCGGCGGCCGCGGCGGTTCTCGCGCCCAAGGTAGAGGGGACTTTCGCTCTCGCGGCGGCGGTTTCGGTGCTGCCCGCGCTCGATCTGTTCGTCGTCTGTTCCTCCCTCGCTGCGCTTTTGGGCGGTGCGGGGCAGAGCGACTACGCGGCGGGGAACGCCGTGCTCGACGCCTTCGCCGAGTCCGAGCGCGCGGCGGGGCACCGGGTGCTTTCGATCGATTGGGACGCCTGGCGCGAGGTGGGAATGGCCGCCCGCGTCCACCCGGAAGGAACGGACGGCCTGGCGACCGCCGAAGGGCTCGCCGCGTTCGATCGCGCGGTGGCGAGCGGCCATGCGCGGGTCGTGGTCTCGACCCGCGATGTTGCTGCGTTGCGCGCGCGATTCCGCCCCGCGGCGGAGCCTGCCGCGGTTTCGAGCGAGGCTGCGCCCCCCCACCAAGCCGCCGCGCACGAGCGGCCGGCGCTCGCCACGCCGTATCTGGCGCCGCGCGACGCGACGGAGCGGGCGCTCGCCGCGGTCTGGCAGGAGGTCCTGGGTGTCGGGCCGATAGGAGTTCACGACGACTTCACCGAGCTGGGGGGGCATTCGCTGCTCGCGCTTCAGGTGGTCGCCCGCATCCGCCGCGACCTCTCGGCCGAGCTGCCGCTCGCGGCGCTGTTCGAGGCGCCGACGATCGCGCGCCTGGCGCTTCGAATCCAACCGATGGACGCCGCCGGTCCGGCTGCCGCCGATTCAGAACCGCAAGTCGAAGGCGGTGACTTTCCGCTCTCGTTCGCCCAGGAACGGCTCTGGTTCATCGATCGGCTGGAGCCCGGACAGGCCGCCTATAACATGCCGGGAGCGGTGCGCTTGGGCGGAGCGCTCGATGAGCGGGTGCTCGCGGGAACGCTCACCGAGCTGGTGCGTCGGCACGCCGTGCTGCGGACCACTTTCCCGAGCGCGGGCGGGCGGCCGGTGCAGCGGGTGCCTCCTCTTGCGACCGTTTCCTTGCCGATCCTCGACCTGTCGGCGCTTGAGCCCGGGCTCGCCGCCTCTCGCGCCCTGGCTCAGGCGCTGGCGTTTGGCCGCCTGCCGTTCGATCTCGAACGGGGACCGGTCTTCCGCGCCCTCCTGCTGCGGCTTTCGGGGATGGAACGAATCCTCGCCTTCGCGCTCCATCACATCGTCTCCGACGGCGGCTCGATGCGGGTGATCCAGCACGAGGTGGGCCGGCTCTACGCCGCGTTCGCCCAGGGGCTGCCCTCGCCGCTGCCGGCTCTGCTGCTCTCGTACGGCGAGTACGCCCGGCGCGAGCGGAGCGAAATGGCGGAAGGCGGCCGGCTCGCGGCGGAGCTGGAAAACCGGACGCGACGCCTGACGCCTCTCCCCGCGCCGCTCGACCTGCCGAGCGATCGCGCGCGCCCCGACGTCCAGACCTTTCGCGGCGCGTTGGAGCCGTTGCGGATTCCCCGGGCGCTCACCGTGGCCCTGCGCGCCGCCGCCCGGCGCACGGGGGTGACGCCGTTCATGCTCCTGCTCGCGGCATTTGCCGCGTTGATCGAGCGACTCACCGGGCGCACCGATTTCGCGCTCGGCACTCCGATCGGCAACCGCGATCGGGTGGAGACCGAGGGGATGATCGGCCTGTTCGTCAACACGATCGTCCTGCGGCTGGATCTTGCCGGCGATCCGACCTTCGACGAGCTGCTCGCCCGCGTGCGGACGGAGTCGGTCGCGGCGTTCGCCTCGGCGAGCCTGCCGTTCGAACGGTTGATCACCGCCCTCTCGCCCGAGCGCGATCTCTCCCGCTCGCCGTTGTTCCAAGTGCTGTTCGCCTTCCAGGCCGCGGCGGGAGAGGGCGCCGAAGTTTCCTCGGAGAGCGCTGCCGCCGCGCTCGCCGCGGAGCCGCTCGCTCTCGATGCCGGCCGGGCAATGTTCGATCTGACGCTCACGCTCGACGACGCCGGCACGCGCTTTCAAGGCGGGCTCGAATACGCGACCGACCTGTTCGATCGAACGCGGATCCAGCGAACTGCGGGCCAGCTGTTGCGGCTGCTCGAATCGGCGCTGGCGGAAGATGGAGAGCCCGCGCGGCGGCTTGCCAATCTCGATCTCCTCTCCACTCCGGAACGACACCAACTGCTCACCGAATGGGAGGGGGAGGTCGGCGCGGGCGGCGCGGGATCGATGCAGGAGCGCTTCTTCCGGCAAGCCGAGCGGACGCCTGACGCCGTGGCGCTGATCTGGGGAGCCGAGCGCTGGAGCTACGCGGATCTTGCCGCGAAAGCCCGCGGCATCGCGCATCGCCTGCGCACGGAGTGCGGTGTCGAGCCGGAAAACGTGGTCGGCATCTCCGCCCGGCGGACTCCGCACCTGATCGCCGGCCTGCTCGGCATCCTCGAAGCGGGTGCCGTGTATCTGCCGCTCGATCCCGCCTATCCCGACGAACGGCTCGCGTTCATGCTCGCCGACGCGCAGGCTCGTGCCGCGCTGGTGGACGGTGCCACGTCGGAGCGCATGGCGACTCTGGCGCCCGACTTGCGGCGGCTCGATCTGGAGTCGGTTGATCCGGCGCCGAGTCTTCCGCACGTCTTGGTGGATGCCAGGCAGCTCGCGTACCTGATCTACACCTCCGGTTCCACCGGCCGGCCGAAAGGGGTGGCGATCGAGCACCGAAGCGCGGGCGCGCTGCTCGATTGGGCGGGACGGACGTTCTCCGCCGCGGACCTCTCCGGCGTGCTCGCGGCCACGTCGATCGCGTTCGATCTTTCGGTGTTCGAGATCTTCGCGCCACTCTCATTCGGCGGCGCCGTGATCCTCGCGGAGGACGCTCTGGCGCTGCGCGGTCTTCCCGCGTTCGGCGAAGTCACGCTGATCAACACGGTCCCCTCGGCGCTCACCGAGCTGGTGCGCGGCGGAGCTCCTCCTTCCCTCTCAGTAGTCTGTGTCGCGGGCGAACCGCTGCCCCGTTCTCTCGTTGATGCGGTTCAAGGACATTGGGGTTGCGACAACGTCTGGAACCTGTACGGGCCTTCCGAGGACACGACGTACTCAACCGGCGTCCGGGTGCCCTCCGGCATCGTCGCGCCTACGATCGGCCGGCCGCTCGCCGGTTCGCGGGCGCGGATCTTGGACGGGCAAGGAGCGGTGCTGCCGGTCGGCGTTCCGGACGAGTTGGCTCTCGCGGGCGCGGGACTGGCCCGAGGTTACTACGGCCGTCCGGATCTCACGGCGGAGCGCTTCGTGCCCGATCCGTTCGGGCAAGCGGGCACCCGGATCTATCGCACCGGCGATCTCGCTCGCTTCCGCGCCGACGGCGAGCTGGAGTACCTCGGGCGGATCGATGGGCAGATGAAGATCCGCGGCTTCCGCATCGAGCTGGGCGAGGTCGAGGAGGCGTTGCGCTCGCTGTCTGGAGTCGTCGAGGCCGCCGTGCTCGCGACAGCGGATCGAACACGGCTCGTCGCGTTCGTCGTCGCGTCGCAAGAGGCTGCCGGGCCGCGTTTCGACGAATGGCGCGCGGCGCTTGGCGGCAAGCTGCCCGGCCACTTCGTTCCGTCGCTCTGGCAGTCGGTCGTGGCGCTGCCGCGGACGATCAACGGCAAAGTCGATCGGCGCGCGCTGGCCGTCCTCGCGGCCGAGGGGGCCGACGCCTCGACCGCCGCAGCTGGAGCGGCGGCGCTCGGTCCGCTCGAAGAGCTGGTGGGCCTTGTCTGGGCGCAGGTGCTGGAGCTGCCCGTGGGGCACAGGATCGGCCGGGACGATGACTTCTTCGCCCTCGGCGGCCATTCGCTGCTCGCGGCGCAGACGCTCGCGCGGCTCGCAGACGCGTGCGGCGTCGAGCTGCCCGTCCGCGCGCTGTTCGAGGCACCGACCGTGGCGGGGCTCGCGACGCGAATCGAAGCGGCTGGACGGGTGGGTGAAGGCGCGCCGCCGTTGCCGCCGATCGCGCCCCTGACGCGCGGTAAGAATTTCCGGCCGCCGCTCTCGTTCGGCCAGCTCCGGCTCTGGTTCCTCGATCGCCTGGAGCCCGATGCGGCCGGCCGCGCTGCCTACAACCTGCCGGCCGCCTTGCGCCTGTCGGGTGCGCTTGAGTCTCCAGCGCTCGCCGCGGCGCTCACCGAGTTGGTGCGGCGCCACGAGGCGCTGCGCACGTCGTTTCGCATCGAGGGCGAGGAGCCGTTCCAGGCGATCGCCGATCCGGCGCCGATCCTTCTGCCGTTCTGCGACTTGACGGGACTCTCCGCGAGCCATGCCGCGCGCACGGCGCGGCGGCTCGCCGACGGGGAAGTGCGCCGGCCGTTCGATCTTGGAGAAGGCCCTCTGTTGCGCGCGCTCTTGATGCGCCGGGGAGCTTCCGAGCACGATCTGATCCTCACGCTCCACCACGCGGCGAGCGACGGCGCGTCGATGAGCCTGCTCGAACGCGAGCTGCCGCAGCTCTACGCGGCGGCTCTCGCGGGGCGCCCGTCGCCGCTCCCTCCACTGCCGATCCAGTACGCCGACTACGCGGCCTGGCAGCGTGGCCTGCTCTCCGGCGCGGCGCTCGACCGCGAGGTCGATTGGTGGCGCACGCTGCTTGCCGGCGCGCCGCCGCGGCTCGACCTGCCGACCGACCATCCCCGGCCGCGGCTCCAGACGTTCCGCGGCGACAGCCGAGGCCGCGCGCTCGCCCGGCCGGAGGTTCTGCGCCGCCTCGCCCGCGAGCTTTCCGCCACGCCCTACATGGTGGCGCTCGCGGCCTGGGGGGCGTTGCTCGGCCGTGCCGCCGGCCAAGCCGTCGTGGTGGTCGGCTCGCCGATCGCCAACCGGCCGCGGCCGGAGCTGGAGCGGCTGATCGGCTTCTTCGCCAACACCTTGGCCCTGCCGGTCGATCTCTCCGGCGATCCGCCGTTTTCCGGGCTGGTCGAGTGTGTGCGCACAGCGTCGCTCGGAGCGTTCGCCCATTCCGCGGTGCCGTTCGAGAAACTGGTCGAGCAGCTCGCTCCGGCGCGCGACCTGGCCGGCTCGCCGCTGTTCCAGACGCTGCTGTCGTTTCAAGCCGGTGCGCCGCGGCATGCGGAAGAAGGCGCCTCGATCCAGGCCGCCACGACGCTCCGGATGGCGCCGATCACGGCGGAAGTGGGGAGTGCCAAGTTCGATCTCACGCTCGCGCTGCAAGCTTTCGGCGCCGCCACGGTCGCAACCCTCGAATGGAACGCCGATCTGTTCGATCCGGCGACCGCCCTGCGCCTGCTCGATCGCTTCGAGCGCCTGCTCGATGCCGCCGCCGCGGACGGGCGCTCAAGCGTCTCGCGGCTCTCGCTGCTCGCGCCGGGCGAACGGCAGCAGGTGTTGATCGAGACCAACGACAGTGCACGGCCCTGCCCCGAGTCGATATCGGTCTTCGCCACGATCGCCCGGACGGCGGCCCGGAAGCCCGACGCGGTGGCGATCCACGCGGGCGGCGAGCATCTCTCGTATGGTGAGCTGGTGCGGCGCGGTCGCCGGCTCGGCGCGAAGCTACGGCACGACTTCGCGGTCGGAGACGATTCGGTCGTCGCGATCTCCCTCCCGCGCACTCCCTCCCAGCTGGTCGGACTGCTCGCGATCCTGGAGGCGGGGGGAGCTTATTTGCCGCTCGATCCGACGACGCCGGCCGAACGTTTGGCGTTCCTGCTTTCGGACGCTCGGGCGAAGGTATTGGTGACCGAGACCGGTTTTCTTTCCGCGCCGGTGGACGGGACACGGGTCCTCAATCTTGATCGCGAGGAATGGCCGGACGAGTCCGAGACGTCCCGCTCGGCCGAGGTTTTCCTGCCCGAGCGCATCGGTTACGTGCTCTATACCTCCGGCTCCACTGGGGTACCGAAAGGGGTGGCGGTCGGGCACCGGTCGCTGGCGAACCTGCTCGAAACGATCCGCGAGCGGCCGGGGCTTGCCGAGCGCGACGTCCTGCTCGGCGTGACCGGGCTCTGGTTCGACATCGCGTCGGTCGAGATGCTGCTGCCGCTCGTGGTCGGCGCGCGCCTGGAGCTGGTGGATCGCGCGGAGGCGGCGGACGGCGGGCGGCTGCTCGCGCGGTTGACCGAGTGCGGTGCCACCGTCATGCAGGCGACCCCCGGCACCTGGCGCCTGCTGATCGATGCCGGCTGGAGCGGGGGAGAATCTTCGCCGCTCGACGTCCGATCGACCGGCGAGGCGCTGCCGCCCGCGCTCGCCGCGGAGCTGGTGGCGCGCTCCGAGCGAGTCTGGAATCTTTACGGTCCGACCGAGACGACGATCTACTCTTCGCTCGCGCGAGTGCGATCTCAGGCGGTCGCGATCGGCCGGCCGGTCGGCAACACCGATCTGGTGGTCGCCGAGACCGGTGCGGCGCTTGGCTTCTGGTTCGGCGAGCCGGCGCCGCCGGGCGCTCTGGGCGAGCTGTTGATCGGCGGCTCGGGAGTCGCCCGCGGCTACCTCGGTCGCCCGGACCTCACGGCCGAGCGCTTCGTGCCCGATCCGTTCTCCGGCCGCCCCGGGGCGCGGGCCTATCGCAGCGGCGATCGGGTGCGCGCGCTGCCCAGCGGCGAGCTGCTCTATCTCGGTCGCGGCGACTTCCAAGTGAAGATCCGCGGCTTCCGCATCGAGCTGGCGGAGATCGAAGCGGCGCTCGAAGCGCACCCGGGGGTGGTCGAAGCGGTGGTGGTTGCGCGGTCCGCGCCGCGAGACGCGCAACCGGGGGGAGAGGACGGCGATCTGCGCCTGATCGCCTATTGGGTGGCCACCGTGGGCTCGACGCCGGGCGAACCGAGCCTCGAAGCGCTGCGCGATCACTTGCGCGGCAAGCTCCCATCGCACATGGTGCCCTGGGCGTTCGTGCCGCTCGCCGCCCTGCCGCGCAACCGCAACGGCAAGGTCGATCGGGGTGCACTGCCCGTACCGGAGCGGGCGGCCTGGAGCGGCGGCGTGGCGTTCGAGGAGCCGCGCACCGAGACGGAGCGCCGGGTCGCCGCGATCTGGGGCGCGGCGCTCGGGCTCGAACGGGTGGGCGTGGATGACAATTTCTTCGACTCCGGCGGTCACTCGCTGCTCGCGGTGAAGGTTCATCAGCGGCTGCGCACGGAGTTCGGGCGCGAGTTTCCGCTGGTTGCCCTGTTCGCCCACCCGACGATCCGTTCGCTCGCGCGCCACCTTGCGCCCGCCGCACCGGACGCGGCGGCGGGGGGCGACGGTGGCGCGGCCGGTGGCGAGGCGGCGGTGCGCGGGCGCGACCGCGGGTTGGAGCGGCGCCAGGCGGCGGCAAGACGGCGGGGCGGCAAGTCCGAAGAGGGTGGGACGGTAAGCAAAGAAACAGAACCTGGAGTCGAGCGGAACCCATGAACGAGTCAGATTCGAACGAGTTTTCCATCGCCGTGACGGGGATGTCCGGACGTTTTCCGGGTGCCGCCGATCTGGCTGCTTTTTGGTCCAATTTGCGCGCCGGGGTCGAGTCGATCCGGCCGTTTACGTCCGCCGAGCTGGCCGGCTCGGCGTCGGCGGCGGACCTTGCCGATCCGAGCTTCGTAGCGGCCGGCGCGCCGCTCGACGATGTCGAGAGTTTCGATGCGCCGTTCTTCGATTTCAACCCGCGCGAAGCGGAGATCACCGATCCGCAGCAGCGCCTGTTCCTCGAATGCTGTTGGGAGGCGCTCGAAAGCGCGGGGGTGGACCCTGAGACCTTCCCGGGGTCGATCGGCGTCTTCGCCGGGTCGAGCATGAGCACCTATTTTCTCTACAACGTGCTTGCCAACCCGGAGGTGACGCGCGGCGTCGCACCGTTCCAGCTGCTGATCGGCGCCGACAAGGATTATCTGGCGCCGCGGGTTTCGTACAAGCTCGATCTTCGGGGTCCGAGCGTGAGCGTGCAGACCGCCTGCTCGACCTCGCTGGTGGCGGTCCACCTAGGCGTGCAGAGCCTGCTCGACCATCAGGCCGACGTGGTGCTCGCCGGGGGCGTTTCGGTGCGGGTGCCGCAGCACGCCGGCTACCGCTACATGGAGGGCGGCATCTTCTCTCCCGACGGCCACTGCCGGCCGTTCGACGAGAAGGCCGCCGGCACGGTGAGTGGCAGCGGCGTCGGCGTGGTCGTGCTGCGGCGGCTCGCCGACGCGCTCGAAGCCGGCGATCCCATCCTCGCGGTGATCCGCGGCTCGGCGATCAACAACGACGGCGCTTCGAAAGTGGGATTCACCGCGCCGGGCGTCGCGGGCCAGGTCGCGGTGATCTCGGAGGCGCTGTCGGCGGCCGGGGTCGAGGCGTCGTCGCTCTCCTACGTCGAGACTCACGGCACCGGCACGGCGCTCGGCGATCCGATCGAGATCGAGGCGCTCCGTCAGGCGTTTTCCGAGTCGAGCTCGTTGCCGCAGGGAAGCTGCGCGATCGGCTCGCTCAAGAGCAACCTCGGTCACTTGGACGCGGCGGCGGGGGTGGCCGGGCTGATCAAGACCGTGCTCGCGCTGAAAGCTCGCGAGCTGCCGCCATCGCTTCACTTCGAGCGGCCGAGCCCTGCGATCGATTTTTCCTCCGGTCCGTTCTACGTCAACGCCGCGCTCGCCCCTTGGGGATCTGAAGGGGATGCGGCGCCGCGCCGCGCGGGAGTCAGCTCGTTCGGAATCGGCGGCACCAACGCGCACGTGATCCTCGAACAGGCGCCTGCTCAAGACGCGTCCTCGGCGCCCGAACGCCCGTGGCAACTGCTGCTCCTCTCCGCCAAGAGCGAAGCGGCGCTCGAAGCCGCGACCGACCGGTTGGCGCGTCATCTAGCGGAGAACGCCCCGGCGGGGCCGGAGTGGGCCGATCTCGCCTGGACGCTCCAAGCCGGCCGGAAGCGCTTCGCCCATCGCCGCGCCCTGATCGCCCGCGATGCGGCGGATGCCGCCGCGGCGCTGCATGGCCGGGACCCCCAGCGGCTGCTCACGGTCGCCCAAGAGGCGCGGGAGCGCCAGGTGGCTTTTCTGTTCCCCGGGCAGGGCGCGCAACGGCCGAACATGGGGCTCGCGCTCTACCGCGCCGAACGGGTGTTTCGCGCCGTGCTCGACGACTGTGCGGAGAAGCTGATTCCCGCCCTCGGGCTCGATCTGCGCACGGTCCTGTATCCCGCCGCCGAGAGCGAAGCCGATGCGGCGGAGCGGCTCGAACGGACCGACCTCGCCCAGCCCGCGTTGTTCGCCGTCGAGTACGCACTCGCCCGCCAATGGCAGGCCTGGGGGATCGCCCCCGCAGCCCTGTTGGGCCATTCGATCGGCGAATACGTCGCGGCGTGCCTTGCGGGGGTTTTCTCGCTCGCGGACGCCCTTTCGCTGGTGGCCATCCGCGGAAAGCTGATGGCGGTCCTGCCCGGCGGCGCGATGCTTTCCGTGCCGCGCGCGGAGGCGGAGGTCCGTTCCCGGCTCGATGCCGCGGGCGGCGCTCTCGCGCTCGCGGCGGTGAACGCCCCGGCGTTCTGCACGGTGTCCGGTCCGACCGACGAGATCGACGCCTTCGCGGCGAGCCTCGCGGCGGACGGGATCGAAGCGCGCCGGCTTCACACTTCGCACGCCTTCCATTCGGCGGCGATGGAGCCGATCCTGGATGAGTTCGCCGCCGCGGTGGCGCGCGTTCGTTTGGCGGCACCGAAGATTCCGGTGGTTTCGAACGTCACCGGCGCCTGGCTCACCCCGGAGCAGGCGACCGACCCCGCCTACTGGGCGCGCCAGCTGCGCGAGACGGTCCGCTTCGGCGACGGCGTAACGCTCCTCGCGAACGAGGGCGCCTACCTGCCGCTCGAAGTCGGCCCGGGCCGGACGCTCGCCAGCCTGGTGCGCGCGGGCGACGCCGAGCGGACGGTGATTTCGTCACTGCCGGAAAACCCCGGCGGCGACGAAGCCGCGCCGCTGGCCGAGCCGCTCGCGCGCCTCTGGCTCAGCGGAGTGCGGATCGACTGGGCCGGCCTCCACGGAATCGGCCAGGGCGCGCGGCGGCAGAAGGTCGAGCTGCCGAGTTATCCCTTCGAGCGGCGAAGGTATTGGATCGACCGGGTTGATCGTTCCGACCGAATGGATCGGACCGATCGGTCGGATCGGTCGGATCGGACCGATGTTGCGGCCCCCGCCCCGCCCACCCCCACCTCCCCGACCGCAGGCCACCCGCGGCCCGCTCTCGCGACGCCCTTCGTGCCGCCGGCCGAAGGGCTCGAAGCGGCGGTCGCCGCGCTCTGGCAGCGGGCTCTCGGCCTGTCGGGTCTTGGGCGCCACGATGACTTCTTCGAGTTGGGGGGGCATTCGCTGCTCGCCACCCAACTCGCGAGCGACGTGCGGGGCGCGTTCGCGGTCTCGGCCGATCTCGGGACGCTGTTCGTGACGCCGACGATCGCCGGCATGGCCGCGGTGATCGCAACGCACGAGCAGGCGCCCGGCGATACGGCGAGCCTCACCCTGGTCTCCGACCCGGAGCACCGCTACGAGCCGTTCCCGCTCACCGACGTCCAGCAGGCGTATTGGATCGGCCGCGAGGGGGCGTTCGAGCTGGGCGGGGTCGCCACCCACATGTACATGGAGATCGACGCCGGGGCGGTCGATCTCGAACGGATGAACCTCGCCTGGCGGCGGCTGATCGACCGCCACGACATGCTGCGCGCGGTGATCGACGACACCGGGCTCCAGAGGGTGCTCGAAAGCGTGCCTCCGTTTACGATCCGCACCTTCGACCTCTCGGGCCGCACCGCCCAGGCGCAGGCCGCGGGGGTCGCGGAGGTGCGCGCCGCGATGTCGCACCAGATGCTGCCGGCCGACCGCTGGCCGCTGTTCGACGTGCGCGCCACGGTGCGCGACGGAGGGCGGGTGCGGTTCCACATCAGCTACGACTTCCTGATCGGCGACGCCTGGAGCTGGCAGTTGATGACCCGCGACCTGGTCCGGTTCTACGTCGATCCGGATCTCGCGGTGTCGCCGCTTGAAGCGACGTTCCGCGACTACGTCTTGACCGCGCTGCGCTACGAGGAGACTCCGGCGTTCGCCCGAGATCTCGCCTATTGGCGCGAGCGGCTCGCCGAGCTGCCGCCCGCTCCGGAGCTGCCTCTCGCGCGCAATCCGGCGACGATCACCAAGCCCAGTTTCCTCCGCCTGGCCGCGCGCGTGCCACGATCCGAATGGCGGCGAGTGAAGGCCCGGGCGAGCCGAGCCGGACTCACCCCCTCGGGGGTGCTGCTCGCGGCTTTCGCCGAGGTGCTCGGGACCTGGAGCAAGAGCCCGAAATTCACCATCAACCTGACGCTGTTCAACCGTTTGCCGCTCCACCCCCAGGTGGGTGAGATCGTCGGCGACTTCACGTCGCTCTCGCTGCTCGCGATCGACCTGTCCCAGCCCGCGCCGTTCTTCGAGCGGGCGCGCGCCATCCAAGCGCGGCTCTGGCAGGATCTCGACCACCGCTCGGTCTCCGGCGTGCGGGTGATGCGCGAGATGGCGCGCGCCGGAGGCGGCCGGGCGATCATGCCGGTGGTCTTCACCAGTACGCTCAACCTGGCGCGCCCCTGGGAGGCCGAAGGGGACGAAGAGCGGGAAGAGGAGAGCCTGGGCGAGGACGCCTACGGCATCAGCCAGACGCCGCAGGTGTGGATCGACCATCAAGTGGCGGAGGAGCGCGGCGAGCTTTCCTACAACTGGGACGTGGTGGACGGCCTGTTCCCGCCCGGAATGATCCAGGAGATGTTCACGGCGTATCGCGACCTGGTCGGTCGTCTGGGCGCGGAAGACGTCGGTGACGACGAGCTGGGCGCGGGGTCCTCGCTCGTGCTGGTCCCGCTCGATCAGCTGGAAGCCCAACAGCGGGCGAACGCGACATCCGCGAGATTCGACGTCGGCGCCGGCCTGCTCCACCGGCTGATCGCGCCGGTGCCGGACGAGACGCCCGCGGTGATCGCTCCCGGCCGGACCGTGACCTACGGCGAGCTGCGGCGCCGTTCGCGTGCCCTCGGCGCCGAGCTGCGAGCCCATGGGGCTCTGCCGAACCGGCTGATCGGCGTGGTGATGGAGAAGGGCTGGGAGCAGGTGGTCGCGGTGCTTGGCGTTCACGAGTCCGGCGCGGCGTATCTGCCGATCGATCCGGACCTGCCGGCCGAACGCAGGCGTTACCTGCTCGACAACGGCGAGGTTGAGATCGTGGTTACGCAACCGTGGATCGCGGAGCGTATCGACGCGGCGGGGGAGTGGCCTGAGCGATCTCTCTCCGTCGTGCGGATCGAGGCGGAAGAGGCGGTCGCCGAGATCGCCGCCGACGCGGCTTCGCCGGTTCAGTCGCCTTCCGACTTGGCCTACGTGATCTTCACCTCGGGCTCGACGGGCAAGCCGAAGGGCGTGATGATCGATCACCGCGGTGCGGTGAACACCGTGCTCGACGTCAATTCGCGGTTCGGCATCGGTCCGGCCGATCGGGTGCTCGCGCTCTCGGCGCTATCGTTCGACCTGTCGGTGTGGGACATCTTCGGGCCGCTCGCCGCGGGCGGCGCGATCGTCCTGCCCGGCGCCGATCGAACGCGCGATCCGGAGCATTGGGCCGAGCGGATCGGTGCCGAAGGCGTCTCGATTTGGAACTCGGTGCCGGCGCTGTTCGAAATGATGGTCGAGCGGTTGGAGGAGGAGGATCGCTCGTTTCCCGCGACGCTCCGTCTCGCGATGCTCTCGGGCGATTGGATTCCGCTGTCGCTGCCCGAGCGCGCGCGGCAGATCTCCCCCCGCCGCGCGCTGCATGTGATCAGCATGGGCGGCGCCACGGAGGCGTCGATCTGGTCGATCCTCTACGACGTCGGAGAGGTCGAGATGGAGTGGCGCAGCATCCCCTACGGCCGGGCGATGGCGAACCAGACGTTCTACGTCCTCGACGACGAACTGCGCCCGCGGCCGACCTGGGTGCCGGGCCAGCTCGCGATCGGCGGTATCGGCTTGAGCGTCGGCTACTGGCGCGATCCGGAAAAGACGGAAGCGAGCTTCATCGTCCATCCGCGGACGGGGGAGCGCCTCTACCGCACCGGCGATCTCGGCCGCTGGCTGCCGAGCGGCGAGATCGAGTTCCTCGGCCGCGAGGACTTCCAGGTGAAGATCCGCGGCTTCCGCGTGGAGCTGGGCGAGATCGAAACCGCGCTCGCCCGCCATTCCGCCGTGCGCGAAGCGGTGGTGATCGCGTTGACGGCGAGCCCCGGGCGAGAAGGCGGCGGCGTGCCGGGCGAGAAACGGCTGGTCGCCTATCTGCTCGCCGAACCGGGCGCTTCGCCTCCCGATGTCGGCGACCTGCGCGGTCACCTGCGCGCCCAGCTGCCGGAGTACATGGTGCCGGCCTCGTTCCACGTACTGGACGCCTTCCCGCTGTCGAGTAACGGCAAGGTCGATCGCAAGGCCCTTCCCGCGCTCGCGGCGCCGGCCGCGGAACGCGAGGTCCGGCCCTACGAGGCGCCGCGCACGGAGGTCGAAGCGGCCCTCGCCACCATTTGCAGCGAGGCGCTGGGGGTGGAAAAGCTAGGCGTCCACGACGATTTCTTCGCCTTGGGCGGTGACTCGCTGATGGCGATCCGCGCGGTGTTCCGCATCCGCAAGGCGGTCGGTGTCGAGCTGCCGGTGCGGGTCTTCTTCGAGCGCCCGAACGTCGCCGAGCTGGCCGAGGCGGTCGAGGATCTGCTGCTCGCCGAGATCGAGGCGATGTCCGAGCAGGAAGTCGAGGAGCAGCTGTGAGCGCCGATCTCGAAGACCGCCGCTCGCGCCTCAGCCCTGAGAAGCGGGCGCTCTTGGAGCGGCGCCTGCGCGGCCTCACCGTCGAAGCCGAGACGGTGCCGACCCCCGCGCCTCCGGCGGAGATCGAAGATCTGCCCGATCTCCGGCAGGTTTTGTTCGGCGGTCCTGCCGGGGTGGCGCCGATCTCCGGCCAGCTCTGGCAGCGACTGGTCGCCGCGGGGCAGCGGGCCGCGGGCGAGCTCGCCGAACTGCCCGACCTGATCGCCGATGCCGCGCGCGAAGGATCTTTGGACGCCCAGGCCGCCGCGATCGTCGCCTGCGGACTGGCGGGGCTCGGCCTGTTCCAGTCCCCGGGCGAGGCGCACACGGTGGACGAGCTGATCCGCGATCACGGCGTGCTCCCGAAGCATCGGAAGGTGCTCCACCGCTGGCTCGCCACGCTCGCCGAAGCGGGCATGCTCGAACGGCAGGGCGAGTCCTTCGTGGCGAAGGCTCCGATCCCAACCCCCGAGATCGTCGCCTGCGTGGCCCCCGAGCACCGGACCTATTACGCCGAGAATCTCGCCAAGGTGCTCGACGGCCGGACCCACCCGCTGGAGTTTTATCTTCCGGGCGGCTCGTCGCAATCGGTCGAAACGAGCTACCGCGAGCTGCCGATCTTCCGCTACTGCAACGGCATCGCGAGCGCCGTGCTGGCCGAGCAGGCCGCGGCGGTTCCGGCCGAGAGCCGCGTGCGCCTGGTGGAAGTCGGCGCGGGCACGGGGGGGACGACCTCCTCGCTCCTTCCCCTATTGCCGGCGGAGCGGAGCCTGTTCCTGTTCACCGACGTGTCGAAGTTCTTCACCGACCTGGGGCGGAAGAAGTACGGGGATCTCGGCTTCGTCGCCGCCCGGGAGCTCGACCTGGAGCGGGAGCCGGACGAGCAAGGGTACCCGGCCGGCGGCTTCGATTGGTTGATCGCCGCGCACGTGCTGCATGCGACCCGCCAGGTGGAGGACACCCTCCGCCGGGTGCGCCGGCTGCTCGCGCCGGGCGGCGTCCTGCTGCTGCTCGAAGAGGTCCGCTTCCAGCGCAAGTACCACTTCTCGATGGGTTTTCTGCCCGGCTTCGACAGCTTCGAAGACGCCAAACTGCGGCCGCTCCATCCGCTGCTTCCCGCCGCCGATTGGGGACGCGAGCTGCTGGCTTCGGGCTTCGCCGATTTCGCCACCTTCACCCCCGAGGGGACGGCCGCCTGGACGCTCGGCGTGGACGTGATGATCGCGCGCGCCGATCTATCCGACAGCGATTCCTTCCGGCCATGACCTCCGATCTCGCCGCCCGCCGCGATCGCCTCTCGCCCGCGCAGCGGGCGCTGCTCGCGAAGCGTCTTTCCGCCGCGTCGTCCGGCGGCGCCGAGGAGCAAGCCCTCCCCGCCGTTCCTCGGCGCGAAGGAGGCGGCCCGGCGCCGCTCTCGTTCGCCCAGGAGCGGCTCTGGCACCACGCCCGGGAGTTTCCGGATCGGCGCGCCTATAACGTCCTTCATTCTCTCGGCCTGTTCGGGCCGCTACGCCCGCCGGTGCTCGCCGCCGCGTTCGTCGCGCTGGTCGAGCGCCACGAGGTTCTCCGCACGCGCTTCCCCGAGATCGACGGCGAGCTGGCGGCGCTCGTCGAACCGGCATCGCGGGTCGCGCGCCGGTTGCCGCGAATCGACCTGTCGGCACTCCCCGCGGCGCTCGCCGAGGACGAAGGGGGGCGCGCCGGCCGGGCGTTCGGTGCGCCGCCGTTCGACCTCGAACGGGGACCGATCGTGCGCGCTGCCCTGCTCTCTCGTTCGGCCGGGGAGCACGTCCTGCTGCTCGGCGCCCACCACATCGGCATTGACGGCTGGTCGCTCGCGCTCTGCGCGCGCGATCTTTCAGCGCTCTACGGCGCGCTCGCGGAGGGCCGGCGGCCGGATCTCGCGGCTCCCCTGCGCCAGATGGCGGATTACGCCTCTTGGGAGCGAGGTCGCGCCGCCCAAGAGGGGGCCGAGAGTTTCGCGGCGGAGGTCGGCTGGTGGCGGCGCCGGCTCGCGGGAGTGCCGGTAGACGGCCGCGTGCTGCCGATCCGAGCGGGGCTGCCGGGAGGCAATTCGGCGTTCACGCTCGGACCGATCACGGCCGCCGAGGTGCGCTCGTTCGTCCAGAGCGAACGGGTGACGCTGTTCCAGGTGCTGCTTGCCGCGCTCCAGGCGATTCTGCTCCGTCGCGGAGCGGGGGAGGCGGCGGTCGCGACGCCGTTTTCCTTGCGCGCCCGGCCGGAGCTGGCGGACCAGGTCGGTCTATTGCTGAACCTGGTCGTGTTGCACGTGCCGCTCGACGAGGAGGTGACGTTTCGCGAGGCGGTGGTGCGCGCCCGCGAGGCGGCGCTCGGGGCGTTCGCTCACGCCGAGGTGCCGTTCGAGCTGCTGGCGCGCGAGATCGCACCCCAGGCCGAGCCGTGGCGAACCCCCTGGGTGAGCGTGATGATCAACCTGCCGTCCGGCGGCGCGGGGCACGCCGAGCCGATCACCGCGGCGGGGGTGGCGTTCGAGCCGCTCGCCACGGTGGAGCTGGGGACCGATTTCGATTTGACCCTCTACGCCCGCGAGTCCCCGGCGGGGCTCCGGCTGGATTTGGGATATGGCGCCGATCTGCTCACGGCCGAGGAAGGAAACCTGCTGCTCCAGGAGCTGGCGGCGGTCATCCATCAAGGGTGCGCGCAACCGGATCGACGATTGGCGGACGTTTTTGCGCTGCTCGACGCACTATCAGGGAAAGGAGGCTGACCCCTTGGACAAAGTATTGGTCGTCGGTTCCGGCTTGGTGGGATCGGTCATCTCCGCCTTGATGGCGGATCTCGGGCATGACGTCGAAGTTTGCGATCGTCATCCCGATCCGCGCAGCGCCCGTGCCGCCGGAGGGCGGTCGATCAACCTGACCATCTGCGATCGCGGATTCGCCGCCCTCGAACGGATCGGCGCGGCCGAAGCGGTGCGCGCGGTCGCCGTGCCCTGCCGCGGCCGAATCATCCATCAATCCGACGGCCGCACCGTGAGCCAGCCTTACGACAACCAGGGCAGCGCGATCTGGTCGGTTTCGCGCAACGAGCTGAATGCGGTGCTGGTCGATCGGATGCTCGCCCGGAGCAACGTCGTCGCGCGGTTCGAGGAACGTTGCCTCGAAGTCGATCTTGACGCCCCGGCCGCGACGTTCGAGCGCGCCGACGGCGAGGTCGTGCGGCGCACCGGCGATCGGCTGCTCGGCGCCGACGGCGCTCGCTCCACGGTTCGGCTGCGCATGCAGATGGTGCCGCGCTTCGATTATCGGCAGGAGTACATCGACCAGGGCTATCGCGAGCTTCGGATGCCCGCCGACCCGCACGGCGGCTGGCGGATCGAGGGGCATGCGATCCACGTCTGGCCGCGCGGCCGATTCATGCTGATCGGTTTTCCCAATCGCGACGGCAGCTTCACGCTCTCGCTCCACCTGCCGTTCGAAGGCGAGACCTCGTTCGCCGCGCTCCGCACCCCGGGCGATCTCGTCCGGTTGTTCGAAACCTATTTTCCCGACGTCGTGCCGATGGTGCCGAATCTGGTCGAGGACTTTTTTTCCCGCGGCGAGACGACGATGGTCACGGTCCGTTGCACGCCCTGGATCTGGCGCGACAAGGTCGCCCTGGTGGGGGATTCCGCGCACGCAATCGTGCCGTCGTACGGCCAGGGCGCCAACTGCGGCTTCGAGGACTGCTCGGTGCTTGCCGACTGTGTCGGCGAAGCGAAAGGCGATTGGCGGCGGGCGCTGGCGCGATACCAGCGTCTGCGCAAGCCGAATGCCGACGCCATCGCCCAGCTGGCTCTCGATCATTTCCACGAGCTGCAAGATCTGCTCGACGCCCCGGAGTTTCTGCTGCGCAAGGAGATCGAGCGTTGGCTCGAAGACGCGCACCCGGAGCGCTACCGCTCGCTTTACTCGTTGATCTCCTTTTCTCAGGTTCCCTACGCCGAGGCGTTGCGTCTGGACAAGAAGCAGCGCGGTCTGGTCGATCGGCTGGTGGGGATTCCCCAGGTTCAGCAGCGTCTGGGCGGGGAGGAGATCGACTCCCTGGTCACCGCGCACCTCGACGTGCTCGCCGGACAAGAGCTTCACCTCGCACATTGAAAACGTAGTCCCGCTAAAGGAAAACATGAATCCACTTGGAGTGACCGAGCGCGTCCATCTTGAGTCCAAGCCGGCCGGAGAGCCGTCGATCCCGGAGCTGAAACGGTCCCTGGCGCAGTACTGGAACGAGCGGAGCGCGGGGTTCGAGCGCGCCCAGGGCATCGCGGTCGAGCGCCAGCGCGCGGCATGGCTGGCGTTTCTCGACGAGGCGCTGGGGAACCCGCCGCAGAAAATCTTGGACGTGGGCACGGGCACCGGATTTCTCGCCCTGCTGGCGGCCGAGCTGGGTCACGAGGTCAAAGGGCTCGATCTGTCGCCCGGCATGGTCGAGCGCGCCCAGGAACTGGCCGGGGAGCGCGGACTGAAGGCGACCTTCGCGGTCGCCGACGCCGAGGGCCTGCCGGAACCGGAAGGAACCTACGACCGGCTGATCAACCGCAACGTGCTCTGGACGCTCCCCGAGCCGGAGCGCGCGCTCGCCGATTGGTACCGGGTGCTAAAGCCCGGAGGGTCGTTGGTCGTCGTCGATGGCGACTGGTTCGACGATCCGCCGTCCTACCGTGTTCGGCGCTTCCTCGGCAGCGTCATGACCCTGCTCGCCACCCGCCGCAACCCTTGGGCCGCCCGCCGCCGTCTGCGCCGTGGCTACGACGGCAGCTTCGAGAAGCACCTGCCGCTCCGCGCCCCGGGCAACCGCCGACGCTACCCCGAGCTGATCGCCGCCGCGGGATTTGCCGACGTCCGCTTGATCGAGCTCGCGGAAGTCGACGCCGCGGAAAAAGCACGCCTCAAGATGGCGGAGCGTCTGGTGCAGTCGAACCGGTTCTTCGCGGTCACCGCACGGAAGCTGGGGTAGGGAGGCGAACTACCG
>Ga0134122_10000759_pt1 | contig 22494 bp, 17 predicted proteins | sample KB302_FD_96461 | JGI IMG/M metagenome (GOLD analysis project Ga0134122, IMG submission 96461) | Terrestrial soil microbial communities without Nitrogen fertilizer from Kellogg Biological Station, Michigan, USA - KB3-0-2 | ecosystem: Environmental > Terrestrial > Soil > Unclassified ... | reverse complement strand
TTCCCAATCGATCTTCAGCAGTCGAGGATCCATGCCCTGGCTGGACATCTCTCTAAACATCGATTTCATTCGGGCATCTATTTGTTTTTCGACTACATATTCCGGCACGTCGAAGCGATTTCTGTCGACGAGCGCTTCGACGGCGCTGTTGCGCAGCTCACCTTCGGACTTCTGAGCGCTATCGCGTTCGAGCCGCGTTCGAATGTCCGCTCGCAGCTCATCCACGGTGTTGAACTCTTCACTCACAGTGCGAGCGAAGTCGTCATCCAGCTCCGGAAGCTCTTTGGCTCTGACAGCGGTGACTTCGGCAGTGTAGTTTACTGTGCGGGCGGCAAATTTGTCGGGCTTGTAGTCAGCCGGATAAGTGACCGAGAACGTTCGTTGGTCTCCCGCCTGAACGCCCGTAAGCGCCTTGGTGAACTCCTTGAGAACTCCGTCCGCCCCAAGCTCGATGTTCAGATCGTCCTGCTTGATATCGTCTTCGGGCGACTCAGCCGCTTCGGCGTCCGCGCTCTCGACTCGCCCGGTTAGATTCACGGTCACTATTTCACCAACTTCGGACGGCCGATCCTCAACGGGCACCATTTGAGCCTGGCCCTGCCGCAGATGTTCGATGGCGTTGTCGACGTCTTTATCGCCGATCTTATGCTCGTGCCTGGCGAGCGCAATGCCTTTGTAGTTTGACAGCGTGAACTCGGGAGCGACTTCGAGGTTGAAAGTGACATCGATCGATTCGTCATCCCCGAACTTCAAATCTTCAACTGCCGGCTCGCCGATGACTTTCAATTCTTTTTCGCGAATAGCATCGCCAAGCGAAACCGGAAGTAGTTGAGAGAGCATTTCATCGCGAAGCTCTTTTCGAAATCGAGTCTTCACGACTGATTTGGGAACGTGGCCTCGTCGAAACCCGGGGACGTTGACCTGCCGCGCAAACTCACCCGCGATCTGATCTGTCTTATCGCGCACTGTCTGGCTTGGAATCTCGAGCCGCAATTGTTTGCGGCACTGTTCCTGATCGGTGACTGTGATATTCAAACTGATATTTATCCTTTCGAACTCGTAACACCCAAATTTTACCTTCGGGAGTCGCGCCGTCTCGCTTTTGATGCGAAAGGGGGGACTCGAACCCCCACACCTTACGGTACCAGATCCTAAGTCTGGCGCGTCTGCCAATTCCGCCACTTTCGCATTGTGGAACATGAAAGATAGTAGATGGCGCTCGACGATTGCAACCATCGCGCTGATTTCTCTCTCTTGTTATTGATTTCTGTCGCAGCACCTCGCAGGTGTCGCAGTCATCGGCAAAACATCACCCTCAATCCCAACACGCCACTCAAGAGACGGGGCGCTCTACCGGCCGGGTGACCAGCGAGAAGATCGCATCTGGACGCGCGCGGATGACTACGGCTCGACTACGACAACGGAGCCTCTTTTCCATTCGCTCCGAGCGCCTGACAAAGTATTCAGAAATGTAAGAAGGCCTGCAACCCGTTTGCACAAAGCAAAATAGCTACAGTCGCTCGCGGCTTGACCGGCCACTTCGGAACTCATAGAATGCCGCAACTTGACGGACGCATTCGACAGAAAAAACGGTTACGCGAACCGAATCTTCGCGAATTCGATGGAGGAAAACACTATGAGTAGGTTTTGGCATAGGATGAGAACTGTTGGTGGAATATGTCTGAAGGGCACGCTGGGCTTGTTCATGTTTGCACTGCTACTTACAGCCTTACGATCATCCCAGGCGAGCGGAGAACCAGGGAACGCTGCCGGCACCGGCGAGGCCTTGCCGACTGTGCAGCCGTGCTCAATCACCTGTCCGGCCAACATCTCGACGTCCAACCTCGCTAATAATTGTGGCGCGAACGTCACCTACAATGCGCCTACGAGTACCGGCGCCTGCAGTACGATCATCTGCACGCCCCCCTCCAATTCGTTCTTCCCGGTTGGCACCACGACGGTCAACTGCTTTAGCGCGGTTTGCAACACCATCTATGCATTAGGCGCCAACGCAATTACCACCTTCGATTCCGCGAGCCCCGGCACCATCACCACACCTGTGGGGATCTCTGGGCTAAATATGGGCGAAAGCGTCGTCGCTATCGATTTCCGGCCGGCAACCGGCGGGCTCTACGGGTTGGGCGTTGCCGCAACAACCGCGCGCCTTTTGTTAATCAATACGTCGACTAGCGCAGCAACGCAGATTGGCAGCCCATTCACTGTCGCCGGGACGGCGTTCGGCTTCGATTTTAACCCGACGAACGACCGTCTTCGCATAACAAGTGATGCCGATCAAAATCTTCTCGTCAACCCGAATGACGGAGTGGTGACTATCCAGGGCAACCTCAACCCCGGCAATCCGACGATAGTCGGGTCTGCCTACTCCAACAACTTCGCCGGGGCATCGTCAACAACACTCTATGCGATTGATTCCGGAACCGACCAACTAGCCACACAAGTCCCTACAACTGGGACTTTGACAAACGTCGGGGCTTTGGGAGTAGATACGTCGGTTGCCGTCGGATTTGACATCTCCGCGTGCGGGACGGCCTATGCAGCGTTGAATCCGGGCGGCGCGACGGGATTCTACACGATCAACCTTACGACGGGAGCCGCCACGCTTGTGGGTGGCATCGCCGTCGGAGGCCTGGCGGTCCAGGGAATCGCAGTAGCTCCGCCGCCGAGTTGCTCGTTCACCGTAACGGTCAATGACACTCAGCCTCCGGTAATCACCTGCCCGGGAAATATCACGGCCGTGACTGCCGTCGCGTGCCCGCCCGCCAGTAGCACGACGGTCACCTTCACGACTCCCACGGCTTCTGACAACTGTCCGGGAGTCACCGTCGTTTGCAGTCCTCCGAGCGGTTCTACCTTCGCTGTTGGTACGACAACAGTCACCTGCACGGCCACGGACGCAACAAACAATACTGCGACCTGCAGCTTCACGGTGACCGTCTTCAATGTGTGTTTGCAGGATGACTCGAATCCCGGCAACGTAGCGTTCTTCAACACCGTATCTGGAGCCTACCGGGTCTGCTGCAATGGTACGGTGTTCACCGGTACCGGAACGGTTACGTTGCGCGGCTGCACCTTCACGCTTTCCCACAACCCTGGCGACAGGCGTTTGACGATCAATGTCGACTTCGCGGGAAAGAAGGGCTCAGCAGCCTTGCAGTTTCCACCCGGCGTGATGAAGTGCACGATCATGGACAGGGACCTTACGAACAATACCTGCACCTGTCCGTGAGCAAAGTTGAATAGCTGCGGACAGATTTACTCGGCGCAGGTTGAAACCTGCGCCGAGAGTCACTGCCCTTTGTAGTTCACGACCTGGAATTCGGAGAAGGACTTCGCCCCAGGTTGTCTCTTAAGACGATCGCGATGACCGAAGCGCCGTCAGCTCGTTGCTGATTTGATCCAGTCGCGCGAGCACTGCATCGTGGCGCACGGATTCCGCCGAAGGCTCCTTGCCGGTAAATGAAAACGTTCCGCCCGGTTCAAGCGTCGCCCGGTCGACTTCTTTGAGGGAGCCGAAGCCTTGTTTGTGCGCAGCTGTCTCAAGCTCGGCCAGCGTTATCAATTCCTTCTTGAGCCGAGCGTGCTTGATTTTTCCGGCTTCGATCAATACATCGGCGTCGCCCTCGACCAGGCGACTGATTCGTTCGTGCTTGAACAGGAATCGCACGACAACATAGTTCAACGAGAGCAGGGTGATTGCCCCGATTATTCCGCCGCTAACCGAATTGTCGTTTCCGATGATCGCGTTCTGAACGGTGTTCGACAGTGTCAGCAACACAACGAGGTCAAACGGGTTGAGCTGAGCAAGCTCGCGCTTTCCCGCAAGCCTGAGGCCGATCACCAGAAAAAAGTAAACAATCACCGGACGCAGGATCTTCTCGATTATCGAAACATCGAGGTGAACAATGTCATTCCAGATATTCGAGTCCATTTCTTAATCTCCTCTCGAATTGGAGACACGGGGCGGATCAGATCATACCTGACAAACAGAACAGAAATGAGCCGTGCGCCCGCCGATCCTTTTCTTTTCGATCGGGTGGCCGCACACCTTGCACATCGCGCCCCGCGCGTCGCGCGAGACCAGAAAATCCGAGGGAAATTCCGGCTCGCTTGCGGTTCGGATCGCTCGCCTGAGAATGCGCCGAGTCTCGCGATGAATTCGCTTAATTTCGTCGGCAGTCAGACTCGATGCAATGCGATCGGGCCGCACACGCGCTTCAAACAGAATCTCGTCCGCGTAGATGTTGCCGACGCCTGCGATCATTCGCTGATCCATCAGCAACGGTTTGATCCTCCGTCGAGGCCGGTCTTCAATCAAGCGTTCAAGAAAACCTAGCGTAAAGCCCCCGCCCAGCGGCTCGGGCCCCATGTCTCGCAACGCCGGAACGTGTGACGGATCATCAACCAGCATCACTCGGCAGATTTTTCTCGGGCAGGTGAATGCCAATCGCCAGCCGCTCGTCAATATGAACTCGATGCGCGTGTACTCAGGGCGCTGGCGAGGTCCTTTGTAGTGGCCGAGGTCGCCACCCATGCCGAAATGCAGAATCAGCGAGCGGCCATCATCAAGCGAGACAATCAAATACTTGCCGCGCCGGTGTGCGTCGACGAAGCGATGTCCTCGCAGCCCGTTCGCGAATGATCGAGCGGTCGGCCGTCTGATGATGTTTGGAGCGGTAATGATCACTCGCTCGACGCATTGTCCGAGAGCGATTCGCCGAAAGTATTTGAGTTGGATTTCTACTTCTGGAAGCTCAGGCATGAGGATTGGTGAGTGATGAGTGATGCGTGAAACGTGATGAGTGAAACGTGATGCGTGAAACGTGATGCGTGAAACGTGACTCGAGATTACCATCGCGCATCACGTTTCACGCATCACTCTTCACGTTTCACTCGTCATTCGCGCCACATGTTTTCGAATCTAGTGAACTCCTTCAAGAAGGCCAAAGGAATCATACCCGTGGGACCGTTGCGCTGTTTGCCGACGATCAACTCGGCGGTGCCTTGATTCTCATCGGTCGGGTTGTAAACCTCTTCGCGAAAAATGAAGCACACAACGTCGCTGTCCTGTTCGATCGCGCCGCTTTCGCGCAGATCGCTCAACTGAGGCTTGTGCTCGGTTCGCTGTTCCGGCGCGCGAGAGAGTTGCGAAAGCGCAACGACCGGTACGTCGAGTTCCTTGGCCAGACCTTTCAAGTCTCGTGAGATTTGTGACACTTCCTGTTGCCGCGATTCTATTCTTCCGCGGCCCGCCATAAGCTGCAGGTAATCGACGATGACCATGTCGAGCCCGTGCTCGGCCTTCAGGCGCCGGCACTTCGCGCGCATCTCGAGTACCCCCGTTCCGGCTGTGTCATCGATAAAGATCTTTGTCTCGCACAAACGCCGCAACGCATCCGCAAGCCTCGCCCATTCCTCGCGATTCAAGTAACCGGTTCGCAAGCGATGAGCGTCCACTCGCGCTTCGGAACACAGCAGCCGCGAGACCAGTTGCTCGGCGGACATCTCGAGGCTGAATATGCCGACGACGTTCGCATTCTTTGCCGCGTACTGAGCCATATTCAGAGCCAAAGCCGTGTTGTGCGTAACGACATAGTCATCGGTGATATAGAGCTGAGAAGGATGGCTTACTGCGATGCAAGCGGCCTCAGCCTGCCGGATAGGTTGAATCGAAGCAAACGTCGGCAACTTGCGCCGCTCTCTTGGGCCTGCGGCGCGTACACGTTTCTCTGGCAGCGTGAAAAGATATTCAGGCTCAGCATGGGCAATGTTCACTACGAAAGACGGGCGACCCTGTTTCTGCTCGCCATTGTGGGAATATACGGAGTTCTTGTGCTTCTTCGTTGCCCAGGCGCCCAACGATCGCGCAAGGTCGACTACATCATCTGCAAGCTGCTCACTTGCCGACGAAAACCTGACCGAGCCGGTTTGTTCGGCCCAGCCGTCCGCATCGAGCAAGCCTTGCAGCAACGCCAGTCGTGCGCGCCGATTTGCGGCCGCATAAATCGCAGGGATGAACTTTTCGTGACTGTGCTTTTCCCACAATTCCAGATCTTTTAGCGCTTCCCTAATCGGATTTGGCCAAACGCCATAGCGGCCCGGCCGGCGATGGCCAGCGGCTTGCACAATTCGATAGTCGTATCTTCCCGCATGATTCACGGATAACTCCTGGCCCAAGCCGACTCTCATATGACTCAGAACTTCTTCGCTCGCCGTGGAGAACCGCAGAGAGTTGAAATCACCTTCGCCAATCAGCATTCCTAGAACCCACGGATCAATCGGCAACGCCTCGTCGTGACCGAAATCGCCCGAGTACATATCTATCCATAAACGTTTCTGATAGCGGCTCCGCGTGAGCATCGTTGCCACTTCAGCGGTGGTGAGCACTCGCGGCACGGACCAGTCTCGATAATAGACTCGCCACAAATGCTCACCGCAGCATTCAGTAGTTCGTCCATCAGAAAAGGTTACGGCATAGATTTGCCGGGCGCCCTGCGGATATATGCCTGTGACCCACGACGGTTGCCCATCTATCGAAGCCAATTCGTCCCCGACTCCGAGCTCGCCCATTGCTCGCCACCCGCGCATGGTGAGCACCTTCGCGTCAAGAGGCTGAGCCTTCCCCATTGACGGTCTCGCGGCGATGACAATCAACTCCTGCCGCTGAAGCCCCGAGGTCATTCGATCGAAATCCGTGAACCCGGTCGGCACGCCGGTGATCATCTCGGGTCGCCCGGCCATCTGCTCGATTTGTTCGAGCCTGCGATGGGCGACGTCGCCGACGTATTGAAAACCCTGGCGCACTTTGTCTTCGGCGATTTGAAAAATCATCTGCTCGGCTTTGTCGATGATTATGTCGGCGTCGTCTTCTTCTTCAAACGCAAGCGCCGTGATTTGATTTGAAGCGGTGATGAGCTTGCGAAGCATCGACTTCGATTTCACGAGCTTCGCGTACGGCTCAATCGTGTCGGTGCGTGGCACGCCGTCGATCAGCGAAGCGATATAAGTAGCCCCGCCGATTTGTTCAAACTCGCCAGCGCGGCGCAGTTCATCGCTGAGCGTGATCAAATCGATGGGCATTAACTTCTCGATCAGCGCGATCATCTTTTCGAAGATTCTTCGATGAGAATCGAGAAAGAAGTCTTCGCGGCGAAGCAGCTCGATCGCCTGGTTGCATACGAGATTGTCGAGAAGGATCGCGCCAAGTATGGACCGCTCGGCTTCGACATTTGAAGGGAGACCCTTGTCAAAAAAAGGATCGCTCATTGCAGCTCGCGACATATTTTAGTTTCCATTACTTGATAGATATTTTGGCCACAATTTGCACACGGGCACTTCGCGAAGAATTCTTGAGTCAGCCGAAAACCAATTACTTGCTCGTGGTTTTTTCCTGAGTGAGGCGCGATCTTAGCAAAGGTTTCAGTCGAGGTCTATGACGCGAAGTACGTGCCACGCAAAAAACTTTTCAAAGACAGTACGACAAGTTTAGAGGCGCGATCTTCACGAACCCGCAAGCGCTTCGTTTACCGCTTCATCGAGCAGTTTTCCGTGCGATGGAGTGTATCCAATAAGGTGCTTTATCAGTTTTCCATCGCGGCCAAAAACCAATGTCTGTGGGATGGTATCGTCCAGAACGACCCTTTCGTGTGACTGGGGATCTTCGGCGCCAAGGTAAGCCAGAAACATATCATTGGTCGCAAGCGCCACGGTATAAGTGATTCCGTAATGATCGATGAACTTGCGAATCTCGTCACGCGAGGACCTGCCTCGATCATCGATGTGCATCCCGATCACCTCGAGGCCACGCTCTCGATTCTCCTTTGCAAGTCTTGCAAGTTGAGGCGTCTCTTGTCTGCACGGCGGGCACCACGTGGCCCAGAAATCCATCACCAGAACCTTGCCGCGATAATCGGAGAGCTTGATCGTGCCGCCATCAATCGTGGGAATGTTGAAGTCATCGGGCACGCTTGCGGAAGGAGCACTGGAAACCGGCGTCCCCGGCAGAGCTATCTTTGCGTCGGGGTTTGCTTCGGGGTGAGCAGACATCAATGTGTAGCCAACCGTTGCTATCAAGGCGGCGACGACAGCGGTCGCAATGATGCGTCCCGGCGTCCAGAATGATTCGTTTGATTCCATGCTAATCCTGGTTCTCTTGTTCAGCGGTCTCCGACACGTCCTTGAGAGGGATAGAAACGCTGTACTCTTCGGCTGACCACCGGCCAAGATCGATGATGCGGCAACGCTCAGAGCAGAACGGCCGAGTCGGATTCCCTTTCCATTCGGTTGGCTTTTCGCAGATTGGGCACCTAATCATCTTCTCTCTCGGATAGAGAATGATACTACCACGTGGGAAGTTGCCACAAAGACTATCGACTCGCAGCGCTCACCTGAGGCCGCTCACTCATCACCAGATTCTCGATGAAGAATTCCATCATGCGATCCGTCTTGAGACCCGAGTGACCCTGGTCCGGACCGACCTGCACTTCGAAGCTCTTGCCCGCTTTTTGCAACGCCTGGATCAACTGCATCGAATTGTTCGGGTGCACATTGTTATCAGCCGTGCCGTAGTAAATCATCAGCCGGCCTTTCAACTTGTCAGCGAAGTTCATCGCATTGCCCGCTTCGTAGCCGTCCTTGTTCTCCTGAGGAATCCACATGTACCGTTCGGTGTAGATTGTGTCGTAGTGATACCACGCGGTGACGGGCGATGACGCGGACGCGGCTTGAAAGACATCGGGGTAACGCAGGATCGCGAGCGCCGATGCGTAACCGCCGTATGACGTCCCGAAAATTCCGACTCGGGTCTTGTCAACGTATGCTCTCTCGCCGAGCGCTTTCACTCCCGCTGCCTGATCGTCGATTTCAGGCACGCCAAGTTTCATGTAGATCGCATCGAGAAAACGTTTGCCTCGCCCCGCGGCGCTTCGAGAGTCAAGCGTGGCGTAAAGGAATCCGTATTCAGTCAGCGTGCTTGGGAGAATGAATGTTTCTCTCGCGCCGTTCGTTGCGGGGCCCGCATAAACGCTCACGAGCAACGGATATTTTTTGTTCGGATCGAAGTTCGACGGAAAGTGCAGCAAGCCGTGAAGGTCGGTCACACCGTCCGCCGCTTTGTACTTGATCAACTCAACTCGCTTCAAACCGAGTTGATCGAACTTGCTCGTATCACTCTTCGCAAGCTCGGCGATCATCTTGCCGTCGGCATCCATCAATCGAGTTGCCGGCGGCATGTCGTGCGTTTGAGCCACGTCTATGAAGTGTTGATTGTCCGGCGCAACGTCTACGGAATGGTTGAACGCGGGATCAGTCAGTCGCCTGTCGCCCTTGCCATCCAAACCGACACGATGAAGCTGGAGCTTCATATGATTATCGCCGTCGCGTGCCATGTAGTAGAGCACGCCCGCCGCTTCGTCGATCTTCTCGATTGCACCGACTTCAAATTGGTGATTGGTCAGAGTAGCGAGAAGTTTGCCGCCCAGGTCATACAAGTAGAAGTTCTTCCAACCGTTGCGTTCCGATTCCCAGATGAACCGCTTGCCGTCTTTCAAAAACTTCATCGGCGGATGATTCTCAGTCCAGCTCGCCGGCCATTCTTCGCGAACGATGACTCGGCACCTGCCGGTTTCGGGATTGGCAGCCGTGAGTTCCATGATGTTCTGACGGCGATTGGTTCGATTGAACAGAAGCTCGCTTCCGTCGGGCGACCACTGAACGTTGTAGGCGTAATGTCCAACGACTGAATTGTCGAAAGGTTTGCCGTCTCGCACATCGAGCTTCGTAGTCTTCTTCGTATCGACGTCGTAGATCAGCAGTTCGGCGATTGGATTATTCACGCCCGCTTTCGGATAAGCTTCGATATCCATCCTGCTTTGCAGCTTGGTCTGATCGAGCTCGAGAAAATAATCCGGCACCGGGCTCTCATCGAAACGATAGAACGCGATCTTCTTGCTGTTGGGCGCCCACCACATCGCGCTGGTCTGATCGAGTTCTTCGCCGTAGACCCAGCTCGCACTCGCGTACTTGATTCGAGTCTTCGCATCGCCGTCGGTTGTGATTGCTATCTCACCGGCGCCGCTTGCGTCACTCAGCCAGAGATTACGATCGCGATAGAAGGCCTTGAGTTTCTTGTCCGGCGATTCAGCGGATGAGTATTGCCGCCCGCGCTCGGGTCCGCCGGGTCTTCGCCCAGCGATTCCGGCTTCGGCGCCCGGAGGCGCGGAACCGGCTTCGGTAGCCATTTTCGTGGCGATGTCATAGTGAAACGTCTTGCCGTCTTTGTAGTAGTCGAATGATTTGCCACCGTCCTGCCACTTGACGTTCAAGGTCCCCAGCTTAACCGAGGCGGGAATCTCTTTGGACATTTTCTCGTAGCGATCGTACCCGGGCATGGTCTTAAGTCGATCCTGGGCGCGGGACGTTATCGGCGCTATGCCGAGCGCGATGATGAGGGCGAAGATGGCGCCTCTGTTTAGATTGAGTACGATTCGATTCTTCATTCGGCGAAGTTCTCCTATGCGGGATATGAATATCCACTATGATCGGCGATCACGCACGCCGGTGCGCGGACCCTTTACGAGCGGCAGGGATGCGAGCACGGCGGCTCGGAGCCTGGACGGGCAGCGGATTCACAGCAGGGTTCGCCATCCGTATGAACTTCTCGGGCCGCAGCAGGCTGGCCACGGAGATATCCTCATCAATCGCCTCCCAGTGAACGCCTATTCCGCCCCCGATCAGTTCCCATTTCTTTCTTTGCCTCGCCGATGCCTGCAACAGGCGCGGAAACCAGGCAAGAGGGACAGAAACCGTGCGACCGTCATCCAGCACTACTGTTAGTTCATCGTCGCTGCACGATACTTCGAGGGCCAGCGCCTCATTAGGTTGTACCGAAGTACGCATTCCATTTCTCCAGGAAGAGAACTCGGTTCTCGACAACAAGCTCCCCAATACCAGTCAACTCATGACTTCGAAACCCGCGATTTGATGCCAGCGAAACGGGCTCCAACCAATACTTGGCATATCGGCCTGCATGAGCAACGTGAATATGCGGCGGCTCATTCTCTTCCCTACTGAAAAAGAAGAACCGGTATCCACGGATGCGCAGCAGGACTGGCACGAACCAAGTCTACTGCTTCGTCGTCAATTCTCGAAAGCCGCGCTTTGTAGGGTCAATTCATTATTGAAGTAACTGCCGAGTCGCAGCCTTGACATCTCCGTTAACTTTGGAGACCGGATGGTCCTTACCATCGCCGAGATATAGATCAAAGAAGTTCCAACTCGTCAGTCCGTCATCGCTCTCTGGCTCAAGCAAGTAAGCCGCAAGCGTTCCTAACGGTTGAGCCGCGCGAACGATGATCGAACCAACAGGAAACTCGATCGTCTCTTTCTTGTAATGACCTGTAAGCGTGACGGCTTGATGTCCCTGGAACGCCCGGCCAGCTTTTTTCACGCTATCGATCACGAAGCTCTCGACTTCAGTCGTCAAGGCTTCGGTAAGCTCTTCGACTGCGATGCCGTGTTGAAGCAGCTTCTCGATCACCGCGCGTGTTCCGTCTTCGCGTCGAAACAAGTAAGCGCGTGCGGTCGTAACGCTGCGCTTTGCCGCGAACAAACCGTAGTCCGGCATCGCGACCTTCGTGAATTTGTCTTCGACCATCACAGTCATATCGCGGCCCGAACGCGGATTCTTAACTTTGGTTACTTCTCCCACCAGAATCTCGACGGGCTTTGGAAGAGCTTTCAATTCGTACTCAACACCCATCTGCAACCGCGGACCCGACAGTCCTCGCTTGATCGTATCGAGATCGACTTGATTCGCGAGCTGCGACATCTCGGCGCCGTGCGCGGCTGAATACTTGAGTATCTCTTCGACAAACGCTTCCGTCACTTCGACTCGGCGTCGAAAGTCGAGATAGCTGTAAGCCTCGGACAAGATCGTAAGCCGATTGCGAAACCCAACATAGTTCTGCCCAATGCGAGGCTGATGAGTGAACGCTTCCCAGCGGCGCTTATCAGGAACGCCCGGTTTTGGCGCCTCGCCTTCGAAGTTGCCGTAGTAATACGAACGAAACTTGTGCTGCGCGAGCATGGCTTTCGCAATCGCGGGCATCATCTTCTCTCGATGATAAGCGATGATTCGCGGATCGATCGTGGGATTCAAAGGAATCGAATAAGTCAGATGATAGCCGTGATACGAGCCGTTCGTCGTGTGCAAATCGACCGTCAGTTGTGGGTCCCATCGATTGAACAGCCTCACGAGCGATTGAGCCTCGGGTGATTCGAGTTTCATGTAATCGCGGTTCAGATCGAGGCCCTTCGAGTTTTCGCGCACTCCGACGCCGCCAAGTGGGCCGTTCTGCGCGGTGCGATTCATCACGCTGATTTTTTCATTGCCATCAGCGTTGTAGATCGGTGCGATCAGGATGATCAGCTTGTCGAGAAGCGAGCGCATATCGCCGAGCACTATCCGACGAGCCAGGTGTTGCACGGCTTCTTTGCCTTCGACTTCGCCAGCGTGGATGTTGGCGAAGACAAACACGATCGGCTTGCCGGAAGCTCTGGCATCGCGAGGATCTGAAATCGGCGGATCCGAGAGAATCACAAGCGGCAACGCTCGTCCTTCGACGGAATGGCCGAAGGTTTCGATTCGCACGAGTGGGCTCCGCTTCTGAAGTTCACCGAAGAAGCGCAGCACGTCGTCATAACGGCTTGTTTCTTCGTAGTTGGTGAGTTCGGCTCGGGATTTCAACGTATTGTCCTGGGCGCTGGATATGAGGCTAAGGAGCGAAAGAACGGCTATGAATGCTACAGTTCTCATAATCAAATCCTGGCCGGTTTGAAGCTGTCTTTTAAGGCTTTGAGTTCGTCAGTATAGTCTTTGATTTCTTTTACATCTTGGGAACGAGCGGCTTCCCTTTGTGCAACTTCGAGCTTATCTAGTGCGTCGTCAAATTCTCCGGGTATCTGCTCGAACGGGTCCCCTGATAAGAGCGCGGCGCGGTTCTTTGACGAAGCAGTCTGCAATAGTGAGAGGATGCGCTTAAGGTTAAGACGTTCATGGCTCGGTAGTAATTCGTATTTCCCGTTTTTCTCCACATAGGATTTGGAAAGAATATAGATCGCTTGCGAAGTTAACACAGAAGTCCAAATATCCTGCAGCGCGCAGTACTTCTTCCAATTCGCATCTACAACCGCAATCCCGATGCTGCGCTTTTGTATGCCTCCCTCGAACCACTTCAATGAGTCGAATATGAGTTCCTTCGTCTTGACGTGTTCTTGCGCTATTCTGTTCGCCGTTTGATCCTGGCGATTCCCGAATTGTGTATGCAGAGCAATTCCCCCACCTATGATTGCTACCAATAGAGCTGACAGAAACGGGAGAAGAATAGACGGATTTGTGAAAGAACTCTGGTTCTTTTCGATATCACCCAGTTTCTTTTCGATATCATCCAATTTCTTTTGAGTCATTTCTGAATTGAGACTCTCGGCCGAGTCTGTGTAGGCAACGCTGGCCGAGAGCCAGACACCGCTTAAAATTATTGCGACTGGCAACGCACTCGCGAGCAGTTTTCTCATATCGAAACTCTCCTTAATCGTATGTTTTGAGAAATAGCCTGTTGCACTCAGCTGCGGTGCTTTAGCTGGTGTGGCTTTTACTGCTGTGGTTTCTGATGCAAAGAGCCAAGAGGGCGGCGCAGGCTTCGCTTGCAAATACTCCGCGCAGGTTGACCCCGCACGAAAGATTATCTTCTCGACCCCGGTTTCGCTTCCGTTTTCAGGTTCTCTTCAAACAACTTGAATATCCGTTTGTACTCATCAGCCCAACTCGTCGGCTCGACAAATCCATGGTCTTCAACCGGAAACACCGCGAGCTCCCAGTTCGTCTTGCGAAGCTCGATCAATCGCTGCACAAGCCTCACCGTGTCCTGAAAGTGCACGTTCGTATCAACCATCCCGTGGCAAATCAACAACGCGCCCTTCAAGCCCTGGGCGAAATAAATCGGCGATGACTGCTTGTAAGCTTCGGCGTCCTTCTGCGGCACATTGAGAATGTTCGATGTGTAACCGTGATTGTAGTGAGCCCAATCCGTAACCGGCCGAAGCGCCGCGCCGGCCGCGAACACATCCGGCTGCGTGAACAACGCCATCAGGGTGATGAATCCACCGTAGCTCCCTCCGTACAGTCCGATCTTCTTCGCGTCGACGCCTTGCTCGCTCACCATCCAGCGCGCCGCGTCGACCTGATCGTCAAGGTCCTTGCCGCCCATATGGCGATAGATCGCCGTGCGCCAGTCACGCCCGTATCCCGACGACGCGCGATAATCCACGTCCATAACCAGGAAGCCGTTCTCCATCAAAAAGTGATGGAACATATATTCCCGAAAGTAACTCGCCCAGTACCGGTGAACGTTTTGCGCGTAGCCCGCTCCGTGAACGAAGATCACGCCAGGTCCGCCCTTCTTGAAGTTCTTCGGCCGGTACATTCGCGCGCAAACCTCGGCGCCGTCGCGAGCCTTGAACGTCACGATCGGCGGATCGATCCAGGCATAATTCCAGAACTCCGGCGCGGGCGACGAGGTGATCTTCTTTGCTTCAGCGCCGGGTCTATTCTCGGTGACGAATAGCTCGGGCGGTTTATTGCTGTAGGAGTAAATCAGCGCGAGCATCTTTTCATCGGGCGAAACGAATGCCTGATTGCCGCCGGGCATCGATGTGATCTTAGTGCGCTCCCCGCCGTCGGCGGGCAACGAGTAGAAGTGACGCTCGCCGGGATGAACCTCGCTTGTCGTCAGGAAGAACTTGCTCTTGTCATCTGACAACTGAACTCCGGTGACTTCCCATTTACCTGAGGTGAGCTGTTTCGGTTCGCCGCCTTCATAAGCGACCGTGTAAAGATGCGCGTACCCGGTTCGCTCGGATTGAAAGTAAATGTGCTGGTTGTCCTTCATCCACCCGAGCGTGAACGCGCCCGGCCCGTCTATCCACGCGTCGTCGTGCTCGGTCACGATCGCGCGAGTCTTGCCGGTCGTGGGATCGAGCGCTAGCACCCAACGGTCTTTGTTGTCGGCGGCACGCGCCGCGACAATTGCTTTGGTTCCGTCTTCGGACCAGACCGGTTGAAACACTTGCACATCTCTGTCTTTTGCCTCGCGCTCACGCGCCTCTGACGCTCGCTTGTCACCTTGAGCGCCCCGGGTTCCGGTCTGCTGGGCGCCACCTTCGCGTTGCTCCGCTCCAACTTTTTCTGTTTGAGTTTCGGTTGCGGTTACCGTTTGTCTTTGCCCGTGGTCGACCCACTTCACTTCTCCGTTATCGACGCTCACTATCGCGAGCCGCGAACGATTCTGCGTATCACCGACTTTCGAGCGGCTGCCGATGTCTTCGGTATAAGAAGTCTCGGTGACGAAGTTCGGAACGATTGTGTTCTTCGATCCGTCGCCCTGTTCGTTCACAGTAACGATCACCGATTTCTCATCAGGCGAGAGTTGCAGATTGACGGCGGTCTGTCGCGCACCCAGGGCGAATGGTTTTCGCGGATGCTCGCGTTTGCGTTTCTCCTCGTCTTGTTCGCGCTTCTCGGCGCGGCGCTTGATGACATCGAGCAGATCGCGCTCCTCTTTCTTCAAGTATTCCTGACTGTCCGTCCCTTTTTGCTGCGCGGAATCTGTTTGAGCTCGCTGGCCCACGCCTTGTCCCTGGCCTCGCCCTCCGCCCGCAACCGGAGCTGGAGTTGGCGTGGCTCCGCCGGTGGTGATCTCGGTCATCTGCACGAGCGAGCCCGTTTCGAGCGACATAACGTAGAGATTGTTCGCGCGCGTGAAGTAGATGTGCTTCTGGTCGCGAGTGAAGTGCGCGTTGGTTTCAGCGTCGGTGGTTGCAGTAATCTGGCGCCGTTGATTCGCGACGTTGTCATATAAAAACAAATCGCCGTTGTCGGTGAACAGCGTGAGCCTTTTGTCCCTCGAGACTTCGCCCCCGAGCGGCGGCGCGGCTTTCGCTTCTTCTTCGGTGAGTTTCTTCAAGCCGGATCCGTCGCGATTGACGACGTAGGTATCGAAGTCTTTCTCCCGCGGCTCGCTCGCCTGCTTCCATTGAAAGTAGATGCGCTGGCTGTCGGGAGACCAGTGAACTGCGCGCGGTTCGTTTCCTGCGAGCCCCGGTCCTCGCATGATGTTGTCGATGGTGAGCTCGAACTTTCCATTGACGCCGTTGCTACCGGCAGGCGAAGAACCCGGGCCTTTTTGCTGAGCAATCGCTGGCGCGATCTGTGCTGCGATGAGGAATGGAACCACGAAAATCCGATATCGCTTCCAGGGTGCATTAGAAGAAGTATCCACGAGGCCCTCCAAGGTCCCAGCGCTTTGATATTTGAATCACTGAGTGCGAAGGCGCTTTTGCCAGTGCCCGGCGCGCCGCAATCAAACTCCGGGCATGGCCTTCTTGAGCGGTTTCAGGAGAAGCGTCAACACGATTGCCATCACCAGCGCCGCACAGCCGAGAATTATGAAGAACGACGACTGCTTCCAGATCGACCAGTAGACGCCGATTGCCGTGAGCTTGTTGCCGATTGCGGTTGCGACGAACCAGCCGCCCATCATCAAACCGCGCACGCGCAGCGGCGCGACCTTTGATACAAGCGACAAGCCCATCGGCGAGAGCATCAACTCACCGAGGGAAATCACCGCGTAAGCGAGGATCAGCCAGAACGGAGACATCACAAACAGAAAACCGTAGTTCAGGAACGCAGTCCGGTGTTGTGCGACGACATCGGCCGGCAAGACTTGTTCAAGCGCGGCGACAAGATTCTGTTCTCCGGTCCCTTTCTCATTCTTCGCGAACTTCTTATCAAGCACGATGAACTTGCCATCCGCGTTCTTCGCATCCTTGATCCTGTCCAACACATCCTGCGGCACACCGCTGGCGCGCAAAGAATCCAGCGAGCGTTCGCTGATGCGGAATGAACCTGTCGGCAGCATCTCAGGCCGGACCTCTTTTGCTTCACCGAGCTTCGCCGCTGAGAACAGGATCAGGAACGACAACCCCGTCAGCGTCATCCCGATAGCCATCTTTGTCGGCGTCGACGGCTCTTTGCCTTTGTTGTCGAGCCACTTCCAAAACCACACCAGCGGGAAGGTCAGCGTCACGATCCAGAATGGGTTGATGGCGTTCGAAATCGTGCCCGTAACGTTCCAATCAGTGTTGTCATCCGCCCAGTAAGTCAACGTTGAGCCGTTTTGGTGAAAGACCATCCAGAAGACAATGACGATCAGAAAAATGACGATCAAGGCGCCAATGCGGCGGGCGTCGGAGACTGTCTCCATTTCTCCGCCGCGCCCGACCGTGGGCAGCGACTTGCCGGTCTTCCTGGCGTCGATGACCGCGGGGTCTTCGACTTTGTTCTTGAATATCCAGAGAATCGACACCGAGATAACCATCCCGAATGCGGCGATCGCGAACGCGGGATGGAAGCCCCATCGCGCCTTCACGACTTCCATCACGACCGGAGCGAGAAACGCGCCAATGTTGATGCCCATATAAAAGATGTTGTAGGCGCGATCCTTCAAGTGGCTTCCTTCGGGATAGAGGTTGCCGACCATAGTCGAGACGTTCGGCTTGAAGAACCCATTGCCGATGACCAGGCAAGTCAGCGCCGCGTAGACCGCCCAGAGTGCGGGAACCGACAGAAGTCCGTGTCCTGCCATGAAAAAGAAGCCGCCAATCATAACGGCTTTTCGATAGCCTAAAACCTTGTCCGCAAGCCAGCCGCCTATCAATGGGCTGGCGTAGACGAACATCAGATAGTTTGAATACAGACTGGTCGCTTGTGCGGGAGTCCAGCTAAAGCCGTCTTTGGAGTCCTGCATGTAGAGCGTGAACAACGCAAGCATCGAGTAGAAACTGAACCGTTCCCACATCTCGGTCGCGAAAAGCGCGTAAAGACCCGCAGGGTGTTTCTGCAAATCTTGTTTCGTACTGATGTCGCTCTCAATTGTTCTGATGGCCATGGATTTTGATCTCCCGCAAAGCCTGAAGCTGGATTCTAAAACGCTGGAAACTCGCTTGTCGCGAGGGCGTCGAAGCAATGAATCGATGCCTCGCTTCGACGCAGTGCAAGCCGACCAGATTCTAGCTGACACCGAATAGCAGCGGCAAATGGATTGGTGTGAACCGCGCAACACGCGGCACGAGCCGCATTCCGAGGGCACGGACTGCATTGCGTTTCGTCTCTTGGAAATTCACGCGCCCCCGGACTAGACTGGCGAATCGGTGCTCGAATCATGTTTGATTGGAAAGTAGACAATCGACACTTCTACATTCGCGACGTCGACGGCGAAGCCGAGTTTCACGCCGTCGAAGACCTCCAGAAAGAAGCGTGGGGCTTTAGCGACCTCGACATCGTGCCCGCCGCTACGCTGATCGCAACCGGGCACGCTGGCGGCTCACTGCTCGGAGCCTTCGAGCGCAACCGAATGATTGGATTCGCGTATGCGTTTCCAGCTTTCGAAGAAGGCCGCGTCTCAATGCACTCCCATATGCTCGCGGTGAAACCCGAGTATCGAAACTTTCAGGCGGGTTACTACCTCAAGCTCGCGCAGCGCGAACGCACTCTCGAAAAGGGGCTCGACGAAATCACCTGGACGTTTGATCCGCTTCAGAGTTTGAACGCGCATTTGAATTTCACAAAGCTTGGCGTGATTTCGAATCGCTACATCGTGAACTTCTACGGCGAAGAGACCTCGAGCCCGTTGCATCAGGGCTTCGGGACGGATCGGCTTTGGGTCAGATGGTTGCTGAACAGCGACCGGGTGAAGCAGTGCGTCTCGCGTCCGCCTGGCGTTCGCTCGCAAAGAATCGCCGACGGCTCACGCGAAGCCGCCGAAGTCATTCAATCGGCGCTGATCTACGGTGAGGACTCGCGCCCGATGCTCGGACCCTTCACGAGCAACCTCGCGACAGGCCGTTGCGCGATTGAGATCCCCCGCGACATCAACTCGCTCAAGGAGCGCGACCCGAGTCTCGGAGTCGAGTGGCGCGAAGCAACTCGCGCGGCTTTCCTGAGCGCGATTGAAGAGGGTCTAACTGTCAGCGACTTCGTTCGAATCGACAGCAACGGCATTCCTCGATGGTTTTACTTACTTGCGCGATAGCCCGCCGCTATCTGGCGATTCGCCATCCGCACAGATAGAATTCACACAGATGTGGAGCACTATCAATCGGCGCGCCGTGACGCTTATGACAGCGATCGTTCTTGCCGCCGTCTCGGCAACGGCCCAATCAAGTCCAAACCCGGTCCCATCCCAAACAAAGAAGGAACGAAAAGCGCAGGCCAAGCAAGATCGAGCCGGGCGTGAAGAACAGGCAGTCGCTGTAGCTGAAGCGGGCGCGACTTCAACCTCGCGGCTCGCGCTGCCCTTCAAGCGAGCGTGGCTTTATCTCACCGACGAAGCGAGCACGGTTCCTCCTTCAACCGATGCGACCAGAATTTATCTGCCGCTCATCGGCGGCCGCATCGTTTGTTTGGATCGCGAGACCGGATCGCTGGTGTGGTCGAGCGAGCCGGGAGGGATGATCGTTTCATCTATCGCGGTCGGCAGGAATTCGATCTTTCTTGCGACCCGCAAAGTGACTGATGACGGAACGGAAGAGGGAGGCACGCTGCGCGCGCTCGACAAGGCTACCGGGTTGACGCTTTGGCTGAAAGATTACACGAGACCGTTCACATCGCCTCTCGCGCTGGCAGGCGATAGAATCTACGCCGGAAGCGCGGACGGATCGCTATACGCTCTCGATGCGAACAGCGGCGATGTGATTTGGAAAGTCGAGACTCAAGGTGTGGTCGAAGGCCGCTCGCTGGTCACCGATAACGCGATTTATTTCGGAAGCGATGACGGCGCGCTTCGTGCCATCGAGCGCGCAAGCGGCAAACAGATTTGGAAACATCAGGCGAGCGGAAAGATCGTCGGTCAGCCTGCGAGCGACGAGCACGCAGTCTATTTTGGCGGCGGTGACGGCTACGTTTATTCGGTGGACATTGTAACCGGCAAGCTCAGGTGGCGGGCGAGAACCGGGGCCGCGATCGAAGCGTCGCCGGTACTGACGGGCGATCGCGTGCTCGTCGCTTCATTCGATAATTTCGTCTATGCGCTATCACGTGCAACCGGAGGGCGCATCTGGAAGCGGCGGCTCGAAAATCGAATCACATCAGCTCCGCTGATCGAAGGCGATGCAAGCCTGGTCGCTCCGCTGCGCGGTGATTACGTTGCGGTGTTTTTGAATTCGGATGGACGCCGTGTGAATCTTTATCAACTCGATAAAGAGTTCGAAATCGTAGCCGATCCGATCTTCTCAAATGAAACGCTGGTGCTTGCGACGAACAAAGGACTCGTCGTCGCGACCGCCACGCGGCCTGCCGCTAACGCGCCGAGCGCGGTCAAAAAATAGTATCCAAAAACGGTATCGCCGCCGCGACGATGAACGAGTAAATAACCTGCCTCGATCAACGGCGTGACGGCGATAAATCGGATCTAGAATGAGAGGGCTTAGTCCGACGGGGGTTTGAAGGGGCTGAGCGCGACAGAACGAACTCTAATAAAAGTTTCTAATGGCGGGGGCGTACCTGAAGTTATCAATCGCCGTTCCAAAGAAGGCCCCAATCATCGCGCCACCCGGTAGTGTTCTGTGAGAAAGAGAAATCAGGAAACGGGATGGCGCAATCGGGTAGGATGAGCATGCCGGTTCGGCCAGATTGAAAGAAGGAACTCGACCGTTGTACTCGAAATTGACCGAGTGATAAAAGCCACGCTCTTTGCGCGTGACTGATTTGAAAAACGCGATGACGCCAGTTGTCAGTTATCTGTGACGAGCCGTGTCACTAGACGCTACGAGCGTTGCTGAATACCCCACACATGCGCTCGATTCCGTTGCTTATTGCCTCCGGTGATTCTTTCGAGAATGCGAGACGCAATGTGCCTGCGCCGCTATCATCAACAAAGAACGGCTGACCCGGCACGTACGCAACTCCGCTGTCGATCGCGGCCGGCAACATTTCTGTTGCATCCGCATCACCTTCAAGCTCCATCAACACGAAGAAGCCACCCGAAGGTTTCGTCCAACGCGCTCCATCGGGAGCAAACCGCTGCAAAGCTTCGAGCATCGCGCGGCAACGAACCTCGTAGAACCTTCTGAGCTCGGGCAGCCGCCGCTCGATCAATCCGCGGCGAATCGCTTCGATGACAATCTCCTGGTCGAGCACGCTTGAAGTCAGATCGGCGCCTTCCTTTGCGATCTCAACCTTCGAAGCAATCTCTTCGGGAGCTCGAAGCCACGCCGACCGCAATCCGGGCGCAAGCACCTTCGAGAATGTGCCGAGGTATACAACGCGATCGGGACTGGCGGCCGCAAGCGGCGCAAGCCTCGCCGCTTCCTCGGTGAAAGCGAGATCGAAATACGCGTCGTCTTCGATGATCAGCAGATCGTACTCTTCGGCCACGTCGAGCAGTTCGCGCCGGCGCTCCGCCGTAAGAGTGACACCCGAAGGATTCTGAAAATTCGGAATGGTGTAGATGCACTTCACGCGGCGGTCGTCGGCCAACGCGCGATCGATCTTTTCACGCAAGTCGGTGGTTACGATTCCGTCGTCATCCTGACGCACTCCAATCAACTCCGCGCCGGCGTTTCGCAAGGCGATTATTCCGCCGATGTAACTTGGAAGCTCGACCATCGCCACGTCGCCGGGGTCCAACAGAACTCGCGCGATCAGATCGAGTCCCTGTTGCGAGCCCGAGGTCATCACAAGCTGAGACGACTTGCAATCTGTTATTCCGCGCGACCTGAGAATCGCCGCGACGGCTTCGACCAGCGCTCCGTTGCCACGCGTTGGGCCGTACTGAAGCCCGGCCCGGCCGCGCTCGCGAATAACCTGCGCCGCAATATCGGCAAGCTCCTCGAGCGGAAATGTTTCGTGGCTCGGCGCGCCCGCCGCAAGCGAGATGACTTCCTTGTTGCCGAGCAGCTTGCTCAGTTTGCGAATCGCGTTCGGGTGCAACCGCCGCCCAAGCGCGGAGAACATCAACTCGTAATCGATTTGTGTCTTGAGCATTGAACTAAGCGCCGATCATCCTTTTACATCGAACACAAACGAAACGATGCGAGATGGATCGTTGGGATCGTTTGATTTGATTGTGATTGATTTCACGTGCTCGCCGGGCGCTTTGCCTGTCTCGACTTTTACTTTGATCTTGCCGGCCTGACCAGGCCGAAGGACTTTCGGAAAGTCCACCGTGGTGCATCCTCAGCTTGGGACGATGGATTCGATTTTGAGATCAGCCTTCCCGCCGTTGCTGATGACAATCGCGCGCACGAGATTCTTATCCTGCGGCTGCTTGCCGAAATCAATTCGCTTTTCCGGAGCGATGAGCTTTGGCTCACGCCCCGCAGCCGCGTTAGAAGCCACGGTCGTTTTGTCGGGTTTCGCAACAT